>Ga0316194_10003589_pt1 | contig 10794 bp, 9 predicted proteins | sample CroRivsedime1_MG_FD_204936 | JGI IMG/M metagenome (GOLD analysis project Ga0316194, IMG submission 204936) | Coastal sediment microbial communities from Maine, United States - Cross River sediment 1 | ecosystem: Environmental > Aquatic > Marine > Coastal > Sediment | place: USA: Maine... | reverse complement strand
CCGACATCTTCAAGAGCTTCTAGGCACGGCAAGATGTTCGGCGTGCCGGGCATGTATCGAACGAGCCGGCTTTTGCCGGCTCTTTTCGTATTGCTGGCCGGCTGCGCATCGATCCCGCCGTCCGTGCGCGCACTGCCGGAGGCCGCAGGGGCCATCGAGCTCGACCACACCCCGTTCTACCCCCAGGAGCGCTACCAGTGCGGTCCTGCAGCGCTGACGACGCTGCTGGCCGAAAGCGGCAGAGTGGTGTCGCTCGCCGACATTGTCGGCAAGGTTTACCTGCCAGGGCGGCAGGGCAGCCTGCAGGTCGAGCTTCTCGCAGCCACGCGGACCGAAGGGCGCGTGCCCTATGTGATCGACGGCACGCTCGAGGCGGTCTGGAAAGAGCTGGAAGCCGGCCGCCCGGTGCTCGTACTGCAAAACCTGGGCGTGGCTGCAATTCCGCGCTGGCATTACGCGGTGGTGGTCGGTATCGACATCCCGCGCGGCGACGTGATTCTCCGCTCCGGCACGGACAGGCGCCGCGTAACGCCCGTCGGGACTTTCCTGCGCACCTGGCAGCGCAGCAGCTACTGGGGGATGGTCGCGCTGGTGCCGGACGAGTTACCCGCGGTCGCGGACCGGTCCCGCTATTTCGATGCAGTCGCGGCGCTCGAACAGGCCGGCCGGTTCGAGACGGCCGCCATCGCCTGGCAAACCGCTCTGCGGAATTGGCCCGGCGATCCCGTCGCGCTGTTCGGTCTCGCGAATACCCATCTCGCACGGCAGCAGTACACAGCGGCCGAAGCAGCCTACCGCGACCTGCTGCAGCGGCAGCCGGGCCTGCCTGCGGCCCGCAACAACCTCGCTCTGGCGCTCGTCGAACAGGGAAAATATGACGCTGCCCTGCAGCAGATCAGCACCGCATTGTCCGAAAATCGTGATGCAGCGGTGGAACAGGAACTGAAGGATACGGAGGCGACGATCCGGCGCCGCATGGCAGGCGCCGACGACTGATAACGTCTAGCCGGCTGCCTGCTCGGCGTCGTGTTTCAAGCGCATGCTGCGGCCGCGGCTGACGTGCAGCAGGTCGCTGATCTTGCGGACCAGCGAATCTTCGTATTTGTCGAGCCGGCCGTCCGCGTAGGCGACCTGCCACAACAGGCCCACGATCCGCGCTTTCTCGCTTTCCTGCAGGTTGTTGTGCAGCAGCTGTGTGAATTCGTGCAATGACACCAGGTCCTCGGCCTTGTCGTCGGCGGCATTGACCAGTTCCGCGGCATCCTCCGGCGACACGCCGAAGTGCTTCTCGACCAGATCGAGGACACGTTCGAACTCGCTTTCGTCGAACACGTGATCCGCACGCGCGACGTCCAGCATCAGCACCGCGGTCGCCGAACGCAATGCGGCTTCACGGTTATCACCGTTATCGTTTTCCGTCTGCGGCGCCGAAATGGCGTCAACGACCTGGTTGATAAATTTCTTGATCATCTACAACACGGTATCCCGGTGTCGGGGCAATTCCAATGATTGAGGGCCTGTGCAGGATTTTCAACTGCATAGCGTATCGACACGCAGGATTCTCGTCAGTTCACGGGGATGCTGCTATGGTAATTGACATGCGACTCGGACCGAACACTTACTCTGCAGGCGATTTCTACGACGAACTGATCGATCGGGACGGCACCGCGCGGCCGCACTCGGCCAGGCTTGCCGACTACTTCAGCGCGATGCGTCCCGACGAGCTGGTTGCGCGCCAGCGCGCCGTCGACAAGACCATCGTCGACATGGGCATCAGCTTCACGATCTATTCCGAGGGCGACAATATCGATCGCGCGTGGCCGCTCGACATCATTCCGCGCGCAATGCCCGGCGACGAATGGAACCGCATCGAGGCCGGCCTCGTGCAGCGGGTGCGCGCACTGAACCTGTTTATCGACGACCTGTACAACGACCGGCGGATACTGAAAGACAAGATCGTGCCGGCCGAAATCATCGACAGCTCGAGAAACTACCTGCAGCCCTGCATGGGCGTCAGCCCGCGGCACGGTGTCTGGGCCAATATCTGCGGTTCCGACCTCGTGCGGGGCGGGGACGGCACCGTCTACGTTCTCGAGGACAACCTGCGCGTGCCCTCCGGCGTCTCCTACATGCTCGAGAACCGTAACGTCATCAAGCGCGTGTTCCCGGGGCTGTTCCAGGACCACCGCGTGCGTCCCGTGAGCGAGTACCCGACCTCGCTCAGCGCGATGCTGCAGTCGATCGCGCCGCCGGACGCGTCCGGCGAGAAGCCGGAGATCGTCGTGCTCACGCCCGGCATCTACAACAGCGCCTACTTCGAACACAGCTACCTGGCGAGGACGATGGGGGTCGAGCTCGTCGAGGGCGGTGACCTCGTTGTCGGCGACGACGACTGCGTCTATATGCGTTCCATCGAGGGACTGACGCGGGTGGATACCATCTACCGGCGAATCGACGACGTATTCCTGGACCCGGAAGTATTCCGGCCGGATTCGATGCTTGGCGTGCCGGGGCTCATGCGTGCGTGGCGCGCGGGTAATGTCTCGCTTGCGAACGCCCCCGGTTCCGGCGTGGCGGACGACAAGGTGGTGTACTCCTACGTGCCCGACATCATCCGCTACTACCTGCAGGAGGATGCCATCATCCCGAACGTGCCGACGTGGCGTTGCTCCGACCCGACACACCTCGATCACGTGCTCGCGAAACTTCCCGAACTCGTCGTCAAGCCGGCGAACGAATCCGGCGGCTACGGCATGCTCGTGGGGCCGCATGCGACGCGAAGAGAACACGAACAGTTCAGGGAGCTTCTGAAGGAGAACCCGCGCAACTATATCGCGCAGCCGACACTCGACCTGTCGACGGCGCCGACGCTTTGCGATGAGTCACTGGAGCCGCGCCATCTCGACCTGCGGCCGTTCATCCTGCAGGGCGACAGCGTCGCGGTAACGGCCGGCGGGCTGACGCGCGTCGCGATGCGTAAGGGTTCGCTGGTCGTCAACTCGTCGCAGGGCGGTGGCAGCAAGGACACCTGGATCGTCGAGGTGGGCCACTGATGCTCTCCCGGGCCGCCGAACGGGTCTACTGGACCGGCCGCTACCTCGAGCGCGCGGAAAATGCCGCGCGAATCGTGCAGCAGTATTCGCAGCTGCTGCTCGATCTTCCGGACGAAGTCGGCGTCGGCTGGCTGGAGCTCGTACGAATCGTCGGGGCAATGGACGAGTTCCGCGCGAGCGGCAAGCCCGATACCGAGACCGGCGTCCTCGAATTCCTGCTGGCGGAAAACGACGGCTCGACGTCGCTGGCGTACTCGCTGCGAATGGCGCGCGAGAATATCCGCAATACGCGCGACCTCCTGCCGCACGAAGCGTGGGAAAACGTCAACGAACTCTACCAGGAGACCCGCCGCAGTCTCGGGCCCGCCGCAATTGGTGAAGATCGTTTCGAAGTGCTCGCGGAGTGCATCGGCGAGTGCCAGAAGATAAGCGGCATCCTGACCGGCACGGTCAGCCATCACAGCCCGTATCATTTCCTGACGCTCGGACAGAGTATCGAGCGCGCGGATATGACCAGTCGCATCATCGAGGTCGCAGCCGCGTACATCCAGCACAATGAGCGGCTCGTGCGGCGCTATGGTTCGAGCCTGTGGACCAATGTCCTGAAGTCCGTAAGCGCGTTCCAGATGTACCGGCAGTATTGCCAGCGGCAGGTCCAGGGAATCCGCGTCATCGACTTCCTGCTGTGCGACCGCGCGCTTCCCCGCTCGATCGCGTTTTGCGTGGACAGCGCCCGCTCGAGCTGCGCGGCATTGCCGCGGGGGGAGACTACGAGTGCCGCACTGGATGACGTGGACAGGCTGCTGCAGCCGATACCGGCCGAGCAGGTCCAGGCTGCTGACGTGACGGCCCTGATGGATACCGTGCAGCTCAGGCTCGGCGACGTGCATGGTGCCGTGGCCGCGACGTGGTTCCTGCACGAGGACGGCGCATGAAGCGTCTCGCTTGCCGCTGCGGGCAGACGGTGTATTTCGAAAACCATAGTTGCGCCCGGTGTGGGCGCGCGCTTGCATTCGACCCCGCTGCACTGGCGATGGCATCGGAAGCCGAGCCCGGGGCCGGGCTGACGTTTTGCTCGAACCGCGCCAGCGCCAGCCGCTGCAACTGGCTCGGCGACCCGGCCCTGCCCGGCGGCGCCTGCATCTCCTGCAGCAGCAGTGACGTCATCCCGACCCTGTCGAAACCCGAAAATCGCGATCGCTGGCGCAAGCTCGAGCAGGCGAAACGCAGGCTTATCTACGACCTGTTGAGCCTGGGGCTGCCCGTCGACTCGTCGCGGCTGCGATTCGCGTTCAAGGAAGACCAGCGCACGAACCCGGACGTCCACGAGCAGCACGTGAGTATCGGTCACTCCGAGGGGGTCATCACGATCAACGCAGCCGAGGCCGATGACGTCTACCGTGAGCAAATGCGGCAGCTGATGATCGAGCCTTACAGGACGCTGCTCGGTCACTTTCGTCACGAGGCGGGGCATTACTACTTCGACCTTATGCTGGACGATGAATTGCGGACCGAGGCCCGCCGCCTGTTCGGAGACGAGTCGATGGCATACGACGAGGCTCTGAGAAGCCATTACTACAACGGCCCGCGTCCCGGCTGGGAAAGGAACTTCATTACGGCCTACGCGAGCGCCCATCCGGCGGAAGACTGGGCGGAGACCTTCGCCCACTGGCTGCACATCTGCTCCGCGCTCGAAACGGCGGATGCAAACGGCCTGACCGGCGCATCCGATATCGACGACTGGCAAAGCGCTTTCATCGACCTGGCCGTCAGGCTTAACGACGTGATGCGGAGTCTCGGTCTCGGCGATGCCTACCCGTTCGTCATAACCGCAACGATCGGAGAAAAGATCGATTTCGTGCGCCGCACGATCCAGCGGTTTACGGATCGACTAAACGCACCTTCTTCTGCGGAAGACTGATCGGCGGCAACTGCTCGAAGGCGAGCCGCAGGTTCTCCGCCCAGGCTTCTCGGATCTTGCGGAGATACGGGTCGTCCTCGCCATAGACGATGTGGGTGTGGGAGCCGGGGGACCCGGCGGTATAGATCATCAATTCGATCGGGGGACCGACGCCGGCGTTGCTGCGCATCGTCGAGTCCATCGAGACCAGCCCGCAGAGCGCGACGGTCTCGAGCGGCGTGTGGATATCCACGATGCGGTCGAGTATCGGCTTGCCGTACTTCTGTTCGCCGATTTGCACGAATGGCGCGAGTTCGGTCGGCGAGAAGTAATTGCCCTGTGCGTAAATGTGGAACAGGGCGTGTTCGGCATCGCCGATCTTGCCCCCGAAAATGAAATCCGCGTCGGGTGAAAAGCCGGGCGAACGATCCCGTTTCGCGTACTTCGCCTGTATCTCGCGGCTCACGTCGCCGACATAATCCGCCGCCTCCCGGATTCTCCTGACGGTTGCGAGACTGCGCTCTTCTTTCTCGCGAACGTCGCGATGCAGTTTGGCAACCACGGCCTGCGTGGTGGCCAGGTTGCCCGCGCTCAGCAACGTAAAGAACCGTCCGGGGATGTCGGTGAACGGGTGCATCTTGCTGAATGTGCCGAGCTGGTCGATGCCGGCATTCGTCCTGGAATCCGAGACGAATACGAGCCCGTCGGTGACGGAAGCGGCGAGGCAATAGGTCATGAACCTAGCTTAGCGCCGGGACGCCGGTAATGGAATACGCACGACGACGCGGCTTATATGTCATTGTCGCGGCAGCGTATGATGGTGCTCGTTCATGTGGACCGCGGAGGCGCATATATGGAAGCAGCGACAAAGGACAAACCGGCAACGCTCGAGGAACTGCTCGCATCGGGTCGTGCCGAGGCTATCGAGGCCATGCTCGATGCCATGCACACGGAGGAATTGCTGCACGAGATCTATGTGCTGGCCCATGACGACCAGCGCAAACTCCTCGCGCTCTTGCCGCCGGAGCGTGCAGCGTCGTTGCTGGAGATCGTTTCCGACGCGCATGCCGCCGACCTGATCGAGGCAATGCCGACCGAATATTCGGCACCGATCGTCGAGGAGCTCGCCAGCGATCACCGCGTAGACGTGCTTGCGGAACTGGATGCCGACGATGCCGAGGCAATCATCGCGGAGCTGGCCGAGGAGGATGCGGACGAGATCCGCGAGCTGATCAACTACGCGCCGGACCAGGCCGGCGGACTCATGATGACCGAGTTCGCCTCCTACCCGATGTCGCTGACGGTGCGCCAGGTCGTGGAAGACCTGACTCGCGAAGACATCGACTACCACCTGTTGACCGTTCACTACGTCTACGTCGTGGTAAGAAAACGCAAGCTGAAGGGCGTCATCCGGATACGCGACCTCGTGGTTGCCGGCCTCGACCGCAAGATCGGCGAGCTCGCCAAAGAGGCCTGGACGGTGCCGCCGGATGCCAGCCTGGACGAGCTCGAAAACTTCTTCGACGAACACGACATCGCCGCCGTGCCGGTCGTCAATACGCGCGGCATGATGCTCGGAATCGTGCGCCGCCGTGCCGTTCTCGAAGCACTGGCGGAACGCTCCGAGGCCGCCAGCCTCAAGGCGGCAGGCATCATCGGCGGCGACGAGCTGCGCAGCATGCCGGTCAGGGTGCGCTCGGCACGCCGGCTCTCCTGGCTCAGCATCAACATCGTCCTGAACATCATCGCCGCCAGCGTGATCGCTTTTTACGAAGATACGCTGACCGCGGTCATTGCGCTGGCCGTATTCCTGCCGATCGTTTCGGACATGAGTGGTTGCTCGGGCAACCAGGCGGTGGCGGTGAGTATGCGCGAACTGACCCTCGGCGCGGCGCTGCCGCGCGACGTGTTGCGCGTATGGCGCAAGGAGGTGAGCGTCGGCATCATCAACGGTCTCGCGCTCGGCCTGCTGCTCGGGCTGGCGGCATGGCTCTGGAAAGGGAATGCGGTCCTCGGGCTGGTGGTCGGCGCGGCGCTTGCGATAAATACCGTCGTTGCGGTTTCGATCGGCGGCACCGTGCCGCTATTATTGAAGCGTTTCAAGTTCGACCCGGCGGTTGCGTCCGGGCCACTGCTGACGACGGTGACCGACATGTTTGGTTTCTTCCTGCTGCTTAGCCTGGCGAGCCTGGTGTTGCCGGCGATAACATGAGCAAGGTGCGTCTCACTATTTTGGGAACACTGCTGGCGGTCCTCGCTGCGTGCGCGAGCGTGCAGCCTCTCGAGCGACCGTACCCGGTAGCACTGACGATGCCGCCGGAAGTGGCGGAGCGCTTCGCGTACCAGGCCGGGGAGGTGAAGGCGGAACTCAGCCTTGCCCGGGAGAACGCGACGTATCGCGTATTCGACGGCGAGTTTGCCCCGGCCATTGCCGGCAGCGACGATGACTCACCCATCACGTTCGAGTACTACGAACAGGTTGGCGATGAACCGGCGCCGGTCGTCCTGGTATTGCCGATACTCAACGGCCAGAAACACGTCGTGTGGCCCTTCGCGGCCTATTTCGCAAGCAATGGCTACAATGCCGTGATCGTGGATACCGTGCAGCGCAAGACGCTGCTCGAGGACATGCTCGATCCCGAGGCCGCGATAAGGCGCACGGCCATCCGTCACCGCCGCGTGCTGGACTGGATAGAAACGATGCCGGCCATCGACCAGGACCGGATCGCGGTTTTCGGCGCAAGCCTCGGCGGCTTCAATGCCCTGTTCCTGACCGCGACCGATGCGCGCATCGGGGCGTCCGCCCTAGCGCTGGTAGCGGGCGACCTGCCGTTCGTGCTGACCAACTCCTCCGAAGGCAGGATCATCGACGCGGCGGACGGCGCGATGGACACCCTGCAGACGGACAGGGAAGGGCTGCGGCAATACCTCGCCGGCCACATTCTCTCGGACCCCATGGATCTGGCGCACTACATCGACCCGGAGCAGGTGCTCCTTGTGCTCGCGAAGTTCGATGATGCCGTCCATTACGAGAAACAGCTCGAGCTGCAGGCGGCGATGGGCTATCCGGAGTCGATCACCCTGCCGACAGGCCACGTTTCGACGGCGGCATACCTGTTCTACCTTCGCAGCCGCGTGCTGGACTTTTTCAATCGGACGTTCGATGGCCGGGAAGGTCACCCGGACGGAGTGCCGTGATTGCCAGAAGCACGCTGTTGCTGCCGGCGTCGTTGCTGGCAGCCGCCTGCGGGACATCGCCCGCGAATGATGCAGCGTCCGTGCCGGACGAGCAGGTTGTCGATACCCCCGTTCCCGTTGCCATCACCGAGCACCAACTGCCGGAGGAGTGGGTGACGGAAGAACCGATAACGGTTCAGCCCGAGCCTCTTCTCGACCGTACCCAGCGCACTGTTGAAGACGTCGTGACAGGCACGGCCCAAACGGTCGACAACATCTTTGGGTCGGCCGACGTGGAGGAGGACGCGACGGTGACGCGCGGACGACTTTCTGTCGGTGGCCAGTGGGATCAGCGTGACGGACTCCGCGAGCGCATCCGCCTGAAGGCACGTTTCGGGCTGCCGGCGGTGAACAAACGCACCAGCCTGCTGCTGGGACGCGGCGACGTCGACGACTTCGTCGACGGCTCGTCCGACGACAACATCGATACGCTGCCGGACCGCTTCAATGACTTCCAGGACGAGGACTGGTTGCTCGGCATCGGCTACAGCCGCGATGCAACCTTGCGGCGCGGCTGGTCGTTCGGCGCGGGGGTGCGATTGAAGACGCCGCTCGAGCCGTTCGTGCGGGCGACGTACCGCTGGCACAAGGCGTTCGGTGACAACTGGCTGTGGCGGGTCGAGCCGCGCGTGTTCGTGCAGAACCAGCGCGGTGCCGGCATCTCGTTTCAGAACGTGCTCGATCATGTGTTCAGTGACGACTGGTTGCTGCGATCCTATTCGATCGTCGTCGCCGAGGAAGAGGTCGAAGGTATTTCGTGGACCACGAAGCTGGTCGCGTACAACAACATCTCCGACAAAAGCGCCATGTCCTACGCGGTCTACTCGTCGGGCGAGACGGACTACGAAGTGCCGGTCCGGGACTACGGATTCGAGCTGAGATACCGGCGCCAGATCTCCCGCGAATGGCTGTTCGTCGAGTTGCTGACCTACATGAACTGGCCGCGCGATTTCCTGATAGAGGAACGCGAGCGCAACATCGGCGTCGGCATCGAATTCGAAATGCAGTTCGGCGACTGGCCCGGACGGCCTCCGCAAACAAAAAAGTAGTCGGGATGGATGTATGGCAATGAAACGAGTATTCGTGCAGGCCTGCGCGTTCGCCGTCTTTCTCGGGATCGCCGCCTGTTCGCAGGATCCCGGCCAGCCGGCTGGTACGGCCGATCCGGAACTCATGCGGCTCCAGGAACGAGCGGCGCGCGTCGAGATCATCCGCGATGATTTCGGCGTGCCGCATATCTACGGCAAGACCGATGCCGATGCGGTTTTCGGCATGCTGTACGCGCAGGCCGAGGACGACTTCCCGCGCATCGAGCGCAACTACGTCTGGGCAATCGGCCGGCTGGCCGAGGTCGAGGGCGAGAGCGCGATCTTCAGCGATCTGCGCGCGCGCCTGTACATGACCGTCGATGAGGCGAAAGCCGCGTATGCGTCCGCACCCGGCTGGCTCAGGGCGCTGTGCGACGCCTGGGCGGACGGTCTCAACTACTACCTGCTGACGCACCCGGACGTGAAGCCGGCGCTGCTGTCCCGTTTCGAGCCCTGGATGCCGATGTACTTCAGCGAGGGCTCGATCGGGGGCGACATAGAGCAGATCCCGCTGGAGCGGATCGCGCGCTTCTACGGCGGCGAGGATGCCGGGGAAGCGATAGCGGCAGCCCGGGGTATCGAGGCGGAGTTCGCGCCGCCGGGAGGCTCCAACGGTTTCGCGATCTCGGGCGAGCGCACCAAATCGGGCAACGCGATGCTGTTGATCAACCCCCACACGTCGTTCTATTTCCGCGGCGAGGTGCACGTGGTCAGCGAGGAGGGCCTCAACGCCTACGGCGCGGTGACCTGGGGGCAGTTCTTCGTCTACCAGGGCTTCAACGAGAAGACCGGCTGGATGCACACGTCGACCTACGTCGATTTCATCGACGAGTTCGTCGAAGATGTGAGCCGCGTGAACGGTGAGCTCGTGTACCGCTACGGCGAGGAGACGCGGCCCGTCGAGGTGTCCGAGGTTACGCTCAAGTACACCGGCGGCGAGGGGATCGGCGAGCGCACGTTCACGGTGTATCACACCCATCACGGGCCGGTGACACACGCGATCGACGGCAAGCGGACCGTGACGCGCATCAACTGGGACCCGGTCAATGCGCTCATCCAGTCGTATACGCGTACCAAGCTCGACAACTACGACGCGTTCCGGGAGATGATGAACATCCGCACGAACTCGTCGAACAACACCGTGTTCGCGGATGCCGAGGGCAACATCGCCTACTTCCATGGCAATTTCATTCCGAAACGGGATGCACGGTTCGACTTTTCGAAGCCGGTGGACGGCAGCAACCCGGCGACGGACTGGCTGGGGCTGCATACCGTCGACGAGGCGATCACGATCCTGAATCCGCCGAACGGCTGGATCCAGAACGCAAACTCGACGCCGTTTACCGCGGCCGCCGGGTTCAGCCCGAAACGGGAGGACTACCCGCCTTATATGGCGCCCGACGACGAAAACTTCCGCGGCGTGCATGCCGTGCGCGTGCTCACGGACGTCGACGAACTGACGCTCGACGGACTGATCGAGCTCGCCCACGATCCTTACCTGCCCGGTTTCGAAACA
>Ga0316194_10003582_pt1 | contig 10802 bp, 8 predicted proteins | sample CroRivsedime1_MG_FD_204936 | JGI IMG/M metagenome (GOLD analysis project Ga0316194, IMG submission 204936) | Coastal sediment microbial communities from Maine, United States - Cross River sediment 1 | ecosystem: Environmental > Aquatic > Marine > Coastal > Sediment | place: USA: Maine... | reverse complement strand
CCCATGTCCACGCGCTCGCCCACGTGCCAGGGCAGGCTGTCCAGATAGGCGTCACGGGTGGCCACGACACTCAGTTCAGATAGCCGGTGCTGTTCCAGCGCCAACTGGGCCTGGGCGGACTGCTTTGCCGCCTCCGCCTGGTCCAGTTGTTCCTGCCGGGTGCCGTTGGTCAGGCGTAACAGTTCTTCAATAGCGGATTCCAGGGCCGCTTCGGCCGCGTCCCGATTGGCCAGGGCCCGGTCCAGCGTCGCCTGTGCAGTCAGCTTCTGTTCCAGCAGCTGTTTCGCCCGCACAAAGCTGGCTTCTGTTTCAATCACTTGCGCCCGCGCGCCGTTCACCCGGGCACCGGCGGCCGCTATGTCCTCGGGGCGCGCACCGTTGCGCAGCTCTTCCAGCATGGCCTGGGCTCGCGCAACCTCAGCTTTGGCTTTAGCCACCTGTGCCTGCGCGCGGCTGTCGTCCAGTTGCACCAGCAGCGTGCCTGCGGCGACCAGGGTCCCCTCGGGGACAGGCTCCGCGATGATAATTTCGTTGGCGGTGGCTTTGAGGACTATGCGGTCACGCTCCAGGGTGCCCAGGGCTTCCTCGAGCGTGTCACTGGTGCATCCCGCTGTAAGCAGTAGAGCTGGAATGATGGCGATCAACCGCATACGCAGGCCTGTAATGTGAGGTGACTTACAGGTTTCTTATACGCACAGATCGGGGGACTTGCAACGCCGCGCCCCCGCGTATGCGGGGGCGGGATTTAATGAAACTCAGGCTGCGCTCTTGCTGCGCTCGCCAGCGGCCGGGCCGGTGTAGTGGGCGCGTGGGCGAATCAGGCAGCTGTTCTGGCGGAATTCCAGGAAGTGCGCGATATAGCCGTACACCCGCGCCATGGCGAACATGGCGGTGAAGTAGTGGGTGGGAATGCCCAGGCTGTGAAACACGGCGCCCTTGTAAAACTCCACGTTGGCCCAGATTTCCTTGTCTTTGGCGGCGAACTCCCTTTGGCAGGCTTCTTCCACTGCTACCAGTGTGTTGAGCAGGTTTTTGCTCTCCTCGTCCTGGCACAGCTCCATGGCCATAGGCTTCAGGATATGCGCGCGTGGATCTACCGTGCGGTATTCGCGGTGACCCATGCCCATGATTTTCACCTTGTTGGCCAGGCAGTCCTGCACATAGGCCTCGGCTTTGTCGGGGCTGCCGATGTCCATCGCCATCTCCAGTGCGGCCTGGTCGGCGCCGCCGTGCAGCTTGCCGAACAGGGTGCCGATAGAGGCCGAGATGCAGGACTGGATGGGCGCCAGGGTGCCGGCGCAGACGCGGCCGGCAAAGGTGCCCGAGTTAAAACTGTGTTCTATCTGCAGGATCTGTGCCGCGTCGAGCATGCGGCGCTGCTCCATGGAGGGGGCTGAACCGCTGAACATGGTGAGAAAGTTCTCATGGAATAACTTACCCGGAGTCGGGGGCAGGATGACCTTACTCTGGCCCAGGCGATAGTGCGCGGCAATCAGGCCGCTGATCTTGGCGGCCAGAAACAGGCCGTGCTCCGCGTCCTCACCCATGCCCAGTAACTCTTCCTCAGGCAGGTGCAGCAGCGGTACCAGGCCCTGCAGCATCAGCATGGGGTGCAGGTCGCGGGATACCTGTTGCAGCAGGTCAATTTCGTCGTGGGTCAGCTTCGAGTGTTTACACATGAAAGCCTTGAGGCGACTTTTCTGTTGTGCGTTGGGCCACTCGCCGAATAACACCATCCACACCACGTGCAGGTAGGGTACGCCGACTAAATCTTTGATATCGATACCGCGATAGCTGAGCAGCCCGGCTTCGCCGTCCACATCGGAAATAGCCGTTTCGCCGACCACAACACCGGCCAGGTCGTTGGAATAAACAGTTTGTTGTTCGCTCATGGTTAATCCCCAAATTGGTACTTTGTCACATTTTTCGAGTATACGAGAGCAAAAATAATTAGTAGAGTTAATTTTACTTATCAATGTATTAGTAAAACTAATATGCGCTTGGAAAACAGTGAGTTACGCGCGTTTCGTGCAGTGATTGAAGAGGGTGGCTTCAAACGTGCGGCCGAGTCCCTGCATATCAGCCAATCCGCAGTCAGCCAGGCGGTAGCGGGGCTGGAGGCGAAGCTGGGCACTCCCCTGGTGCGCCGCGGCAAAGAGCTGAAATTGACCGATGCCGGGAAGCGCCTGTTCGAGCATGCGGTGGATGTACTGCGCGATGAGCAACAGACCCTGGAAGAGATCGCGCAGCTCAAGCACGGCAAGCGCGAAACCCTGGACCTGGCCCTCAGCGCCTCGATTAATCGCTTCTATGCACCGCAGTTAGTAAGTGATTACTGTCGACAGAACCCACGCACTGGAATAAAAATTGCCGAGATGCCCGCCAGGAATATTATTTACGCAGTACTTTCGGGCAACGTCGAACTGGGTATGGGGCCCTTCCAGAAGGACATGGGTGCTTTTGAAACGGTGCCGCTGTACAGCGATTCCCGGCACCTGGTGGTCAGCCCCAGGCATCCCCAGTACCAGCAGATGATACGCGGTGATGAGAGCGCCCTGCGCCTGACGCCGCTGATAGCCTCGGCGCTGGACAGCCCCGATATGCGGCCCTCTATCCAGCGCCTGCGCGACCAGTTCAGCACAGTGTGGGAGGTCAGCAGCCTGCGCCTGCGCATCCACATGGTGGAGCAGGGCATGGGGGTAACCTTCATCGATCGCAAACTGCTGCGCGAGCATCCCGTGTGCAAAGAGCTGCGCATCATGGATGACGTGTCATTCGGTCGTATCCACAAGCAGGTCGGCCTCTACTACCGGGCCGGTCGGCAACCCAGCCCCGGTGCGGTCAATTTTATCGCGCTATGCCAGCGGTTCTGGAACTTGTAGAGTAGTAGCCGGGGAACAGGGGCACACAGACATGGCGACCAGCCTGCGTAACAGTAACGTGGAGAAACTCGGCGAGGACGCCTTTGATGTGCTCATCGTCGGCGGGGGTATCAATGGCGCCGTGGCCGCCGCATCCCTGGCGGCCAGGGGCGTTCGCGTGTCGTTGATAGATCGGGGTGACTACGCCAGCGGCGTCAGTTCCCATTCCTCCAACCTGGCCTGGGGTGGGATCAAGTACCTGGAGAGCCACGAGTACCTGTTGGTCAACAAACTATGTAAGTCGCGCAACCGCCTGATGCGCGCCTACCCGTCCACGGTGAAGGAGATCCGGTTTTTTACCACTATCCAGCGCGGCTTCCGTTTCTGGCCTTTCTTCGTATTCCTGGGCAGCGTGCTGTACTGGCTGATGGGTCGTTGTGTGACCCGTGCGCCCCGTTATGTCTCGGCCAGGGCCATTGAAGCGGCAGAGCCGGTGGTGAATACCGCTAATGCTTCAGGCGGACTGGAGTATTCGGACTGCTACCTGTACGACAATGACGCGCGTTTCGTTTTCAACTTCATTCGCAAAAGCCTCAACTACGGCTGTATTGCCGCCAACTATGTGGCATCCCTGGGAGCCACCCGGGAAGGGGATACCTGGGTAACCCGTGCCCGGGATGAGATCACCGGCAAATGCTTCGATATTCGTTCCCGGATTGTGATCAATGCCTGCGGGCCTTACGTGGATGCCCAGAACGGTATGAGTGGCGAACACACACAATATCACCACCTGTTTTCCAAGGGCGTTCACCTGATTGTTGATCGCGTCACCGATAACCAGCGGGTACTGACCTTTTTTGCCAGTGATGGCAGGCTGTTTTTTCTCATACCCATGGGCCCCAAAACCTGTATTGGTACTACCGACACACAGGTCGAAGATCCGGACGTGGGCGTTACCGATGAGGACCGCGATTTTATTTTAGAGAACGTTAATGCGCTGCTGGACCTGGAGCGACCTTTCACTCGCGCGGACATTATTGCCGAGCGCGTCGCTGTGCGGCCCCTGGCGATTCAGGGGGAAGGTGGGGAGGCGGATTGGGTGCAACTGTCGCGCAAACACGTCATAGAGGTGAACGAAACCACCTGTTACATGAGTATTTTCGGCGGCAAGTTAACGGACTGCCTCAATGTGGGGGACGAGGTGGCGGAGTGGGTGGACAAGCTGGGTGTCGCCGTGCCGCAACCGGGCAACCTCTGGTTCGGGGAGCCAGGAAAAGAACTGCATGACGAATTCATGCTGCAGGCCCGGCTGATGGATCTGGATGAATTGACCGACCCCAGCTCCTCGGAGCCCTTGTCGGAACGATTCTGGCGTCGCTATGGCGAGAGTGCTTTCGGTCTGTTGGAACGCATCAGGGAAGACGAGAGCTGCGTGGCATTACTGATAGAGAATGCGGAGTACACACGGTGTGAGATCGAGTTGGCGGCGCGCCGGGAGATGATCGTCAAGCTGGAGGATTTTATGCGTCGCCGTTCCAAGATCGAGCAGGTTGTGCGGCGGGAGGACCTCGCTAACGCGCCGGGTTTGCGCGAGGCCTGTAACATCCTGTTTGCGGATGAAGCGGAAATGCGCTTACAGGAATACCTGAACAGTTAGCGCTAGCGTCTTGCCAGACCATTACGTCGCGTCCCTGCGCTATACTTTTACCACTGCCTCGCGTTCTGGATGTAAATAATGGATATCGATTTAGCCACCCTGCTGCAAGCCAGCGACGTGATGTTGTTGTTCCTGGCGCTTGGTATGGGCCTGCTGATCGGCAAACTGCGACTGGGTAGCTTCCAGTTGGGCGCCACCCCGGGAGTCCTGCTGTCGGCAATTTTTCTGGGCGCCTGGGGATTTGATCTCGAGGCGCAGACCGAGAGCCTGGGGTTCATGTTGTTCATCTTCTGTGTCGGCATCGAGGCGGGCCCCAACTTCTTCAGCAACTTCCTGCAGGATGGTGCGCGCTACATTTCCATTGCGGCGATCATGGTGCTGACCGCGGTGGCCGTGACCAATGGGGTGGCACACCTGCTGGGACTGGATGAGGGCCTGGCAGCGGGAATGCTGGCCGGCTCGCTCACCTCCACCCCGACCCTGGTGGGAGCCCAGGACGCTGTGGCGCAGCAGATGTCGCACCTCAGTGACGAAGAGCGGAGCATGATTATCAGCCAGATCAGCGTGGGCTATGCCATGACCTACCTGGTGGGCCTGCTGGGTCTGTTGCTGGTGCTGCGCTACCTGCCCATCGTGCTGCGTTTCGACCCCAAAGAGCAGGCCCGGCAACTGGCCCGTGCCCGGGGTATGGATCGCGAGCGACGGCGCAATGTGCGCACGCCAATACTGCGTGCCTATGAAATCCGCCAGGGAGGTGATCCCGAGATTATCGGCCGTACCCTGGGCGAACTGGGGATTTTCCAGCGTGCGGGGCTGATTGTGGAGCGCGTCAAGCGCGACGGTGAACTACTGGAACCGGAGTTTGAGCTGGTGGTGCATGAGGGTGACAAGGTGGCCCTGGTGGGTTATCCCAGCAGTCATGCCCGCAGCAATGTCGATCGCTCTGCAGAAGTCTATGACCCGGACCTGCTGGAATTTCGTATGGACAGCGCCCAGGTGGTAGTGACTAACCCGGATATGATTGGCGCCACCCTCAGCGACCTGGAACTGGAGACACGCTATGGCTGCCTGGTGGACGGAGTGACCCGCGCCCAGGTGGAACTTCCTGTAGACCGTGACATGCGGCTGGATCGTGGCGATGTGCTGGAGGTGAGCGGTGAGCGCAATCGCCTGCAGAAATTTGCCAGAAAAATAGGTGCCATTGAACAGGAGAGCGATGTCTCCGACTTGATGACCTTCTCTTTTTTCTTTTTTGGTGGCCTGATCCTGGGGCAGTTCAGCCTGCTGCTGGGCGAACTGAGAATTACCCTGGGTAATGCCGGAGGGCTGTTGCTGGCGGGGATCCTGATGGGCTTTTTTCGCGCCCGTAACCCCATGTTCGGCTACATTCCCCAGGGCGCCATCAACGTGCTGAAGGACCTGGGCCTCAATATATTCATGGTCAGCGTGGGGCTGTCGGCGGGAGGAGATATCGTCGCGGCATTGATGGAAAGCGGCGCAGCGGTCTTGTTGGGCGGCGCCTGCATCATGTTGGTGCCGTTGACGGTGGGTTACCTGTACGGCGCCCTGATTCTGAAGATGAATCCAATTTTGCTGCTGGGTGCCCTGACCGGCGCCATGACCAGCACCCCGGCCCTGAAAACCCTTAATGAGATGAGTGACAGCGCGGTACCCGCACTGGGTTACGCGGGCACTTATACCTTTGCCAATGTATTCCTCACCCTGGGAGGGGCATCGATAATAATGCTGTAGTGGGTGCTGCGCCTGCTAGCTCCGCCCCAGCAGTTGCTGGCGTATTTCCGGTCGTGTGGTTTGCGGGGACAGCCATATATCCAGGAACTGCTGGCCAAATGCTGGGTCCTCGATACTGCCTACCCAGGTGTTGTTGACATAGAAGTGGCTGTGCAGGTTTTCGCGCAACTCCAGGCTGATGACATCGTTCTCTGCCACATCGGGCCAGATCCGGCTCAGGGTCTCCAGCCATTCCTGCTGGTTGGGGTGGAAGAGCTGTTGGGCTTGCCACTCCGCTGCGGTGCGTTCCACCAGGTCCTTGGACTCGATATCCCTCAGGTACTGGATTTCCAGGCGCAGCGGCGGTTTGCCCGGTTGGTAGGTGCCGTCAGCACTGAACAAGCGGGAATCATAGATGGGCCAGAACAGCACTTTCAGTCGTGCTTCCCCCACCTTTTGCAATTCAGCGGTCTGAGCGAGGGCAGTGGCGCCAAGTGTTAGTAAGATGGCGGTAAGCAAGGTTTTCACGCGGTGTCCTCCCGGTTGCCTTCACGTGTCAGTTTCGCCGCCAGGCGATACATAAGCGGTAGCATGACTGCCCAGAAAAGCGCCATGATGCCCATGGTCAGGGGCAGTGATTGCGGGAACTCCACCCCGCCCAGGCGCTGGCCTGCCCAGTAATTAAGGGGAAAGACCACGGCCCCGGCGAGTGCGCAAAGCAGAGGACGCGAGCCCAGATAGGCCAGACTGCGGGTCAAGGTCGTGGCAAAAGCCATCCACAGACAGCACAACCACAGGGGGACCAGTACGCCCCCGGAGAAGGCAAAAACCCCGGTGGCGCTGAGGGTGGCGTCAACAGCGATGCCGATCGCCGCTAGCTGGGACAAGTGGAACAGTTCTACCCGGGTATCCCTTGCCAGGGCCAGGTGCAGCAGGATCAGGAAAATTGCCACTGGCAACAGGGTATCGCGACCCAGGACCGTGCAGAACCAGATGCTCTGGAACCACAGTGCGTTGAACCAGACAGTGTCGGTAAGGCCCCCGTTCATAAGCTTGCTGACGGTCATGGGTGCCTTGGACGCGGTGTCCGCTGGGGGTATGTAATCATTCATAGTCCCCTTTATACGCCCGCCGCCGGCGTTTGGATTCGGCGTTTGGATTTGGCGTTTCGTTTCGGCGTTTCGTTTCGGCGTTTCGTTTCGGTATTGGTGGTGCGCATTGCGCACCACCAAAGGATCAGAACTGCGGTTCGGTGCCGTGCGCTCCCAGGTAGTGAGAGCTGGGCTGGGGGCGCTCTTCCAGTACTTGATTGAACTCGTAAATGCGCTCGTAGTTGGTATCCTTGATCAGCCATTTGCCGTCCACCTTGAGATAGCGGTCCCAGTAAAGTGCGGTGCCTTGGGTTTTGGCATTGTGATTGAGAATCCACATGTGATCAGCCAGGTACCAGATACCGGTGGCCTCCGTGTCGCTCAGCATCTGGATCTCGGGATGGTGGGCGTTGTGCTGGCCTATTGCTTCGCGACTGAAGGCCATGGCGATATTGTCCACGTACTGCTGGCGGCCCTGGATGTTCCACTCGTAATTGCCACCGACGAAATGCACTGTCACGTCCTCGTGAAACAGGGTGCCCAGTTCCTCCAGGTTGGCGGTGTCCACGCAGCGGAAGTAGGCATATTTGAGCTGGCGTATGGCTTCCATGTCCATCAGGCGCTGAATGTCCGCGCGCATTTCGTCCAAGCTGCCCTCGCTGGCTTCCAATGGCAGGCCATCGGTAATACCAAGGTTCTTTTTGTTTAATACCTGTCGTTCGCTCATGTTGCTACCTTTATGTTATTACCAGACTGACCCAATAGTAGCCAATATTGGCTGTTTTGCCCGATCTGTGACTTCTTCACAGTTGGCCCGGCGTCGATTGTACTGGTTGGGGCTATCCACTAAAATGCGCGTCCTTTCCTCTCGTCGCATAACAACAACTCCCCCGCCGATTGGTGCAGCTATTTGAGCCATCTATTCCGCCCTCTTTGGGGGTGGACGTGTGTTATTGAGAGACCGTCATGTTTGAGATCCAAGCCAGTAAAGTCGCGACCGTTAAAAACGATGTCCTGTCGGGCCTCACCGTGGCCCTGGCGCTGGTGCCCGAAGCGGTGGCCTTTGCCTTTGTTGCCGGGGTAGAGCCCCTGGTTGGCCTCTACGCGGCATTTATGGTGGGGCTGATAACCGCTTGCATCGGTGGCCGCCCCGGCATGATTTCCGGTGCCACGGGAGCGTTGGCGGTAGTGATGGTGGCCCTGGTGGCGGACCATGGGGTGGAATACCTGTTTGCCACCGTGGTGTTGATGGGGATTCTGCAGATTGGCGCGGGCGTCATGAAGCTGGGTAAGTTTATCCGCATGGTGCCGCACCCGGTGATGCTGGGCTTCGTCAACGGCCTGGCCATCGTGATTTTCCTGGCCCAGTTGGGCCAGTTCGGCGTCGCCGGCGAACCGGGTTGGTTGCACGGCACCTTCATGGAGGGCAGCATACTCGACGTGTCCTGGCTGGAGGGCTCGCAGCTGAATATGCTGCTGGGCCTGGTGTGCCTTACCATGGCCATCATCCATTTTTTACCGCGCATTACCACCGCGCTGCCTTCATCCCTGGTAGCGATCGTGGTGGTAAGCCTGCTGGTACTCGGGCTGGACCTGGATACCCGCGTGGTGGGCGATATTGCCTCTATCAAAGGCGGCCTGCCCAGCTTTCATATTCCCTCGGTGCCTTTTAGCTGGGATACGTTCTTCATCATTCTTCCTTATTCGGTGATTCTCGCCGCTATCGGCCTGATCGAATCCTTGCTGACCCTGCGCCTGGTGGATGAAATTACCGAAAGCCGTGGCCGGGGCAACAGGGAGTGTGTCGGCCAGGGAGTTGCCAATACCGTGACCGGCTTCTTCGGTGGTATGGGCGGCTGTGCCATGATCGGGCAGAGCATGATCAACGTGAATTCCGGCGGCCGCGGCCGTCTCTCGGGTATTTCCGCGGCCCTGTTCCTGCTGCTGTTTATTCTGGTGGCCTCGTCCCTCATAGAACAGATTCCACTGGCGGCGCTGATCGGTGTGATGTTCATAGTAGTAATCGGGACCTTCGAGTGGAGTAGCTTCCGGGTGCTTCGCAAGGTGCCGCGCACCGATGCGATGGTACTGGTGCTGGTATCCGGAGTGACTGTGGCCACTGACCTGGCGGTGGCCGTGGTAGTAGGCGTCATCGTTTCGGCCCTGGTCTTCGCCTGGGAACACGCGAAATATATCCGCATTGAAGCCCAGGAAGACCACAAGGGCTCTACTGTCTATGCGGTAACGGGCCCACTGTTTTTCGGCTCGGTGACCTCTTTCCTGGAGCATTTCGATCCGGCCAAGGACAACGACGATGTGGTGATAGATTTTGCCCGCTCCAGGGTGGCGGATCACTCGGGCCTGGAAGCGATCGATACCCTGGCGGAGCGTTATCTCAATGCCGGTAAAACCCTGCACCTGGTGCACCTGAGCGCGGACTGCCGCAGGGTGCTGCGCAAGGCCGGCAGCCTGGTAGAGGTAAACGTGATCGAGGACCCGCGCTACTTTGTTGCCGATGACGTGCTGGGTTGAGGCCTGCGGCTATCTAGTCCGCGATATTGGCTTCCACCGCATCCAGGAAACCGCACATGTCGACGACGGTTTCCGCCTCGGGGTCGGTCGTCTTGCCCTTGAGATCGCCGGTGATGATGCCCTGGTCGACAGTTTCTATCAGGGCTTCCTTTAACTTGCCGGAATAGGTGCTCAGTGCCTGGTTGTCTTCGCGGCTGGCCAGGGTCTCCAGGGCGTTTGCCAGTGCGTAGATCAGTGCTGAAGAGTTAAAGTGCGCCTGCTTGCCGTCGGTTTCCAGGTACTTCAGGTACAGGTCGTGGGCGGTGCCGTGGGGCGCCTCGTACAACATGGTGCCGTCTTTGCTTTCGATGATGGAACTGGCGGTAGCCAGGCTGCCGCCCAGTGCCGCAGAGATGTCCGAGAAAATATCGCCGTCCAGGTTCTGCGCCGGATACAGGGCGTTCCTGGGCGGGTCGGTGATCATTTTCTTCAGTTGGCTTGAGGGGCGCATGATCATGAAAGAAGGTGGCCGGGTACCTGTCTGGGCCAGTTCATAGCGCACCTCCAACAGTACATGACTGAAGACCTCATCGTATTCCATGTATTCGCGCTTCAGTCCGAAATATACTTCCTTGTTCTTGTTCGCGGCGTCGCGAAACACCTGCAGTACCCAGTCTTTAATCGCCTGGCGATCATTGGACATGAACAGGATGGGATCGCCCTTGTGCACGTCCCGTGCATGCTTTTCCTCCCCGTCGATGATGACCTTGATGATGCCGTCCTCTTTCGCCGGAAGATTGAAGCTGCCGTACTGGTCGCCGCCACCTGCGCTCATGCGCGACAGAGAGACATGGAATTTGCGTGTGGGAATGCCGTGTTTCTTCAGTTCGTTGACCAGTTTGAACAGCTTGCGTCCGGTGGTGTTGTCCGGCACGCCCCATAAAGCGCGTT
>Ga0316194_10003579_pt1 | contig 10807 bp, 10 predicted proteins | sample CroRivsedime1_MG_FD_204936 | JGI IMG/M metagenome (GOLD analysis project Ga0316194, IMG submission 204936) | Coastal sediment microbial communities from Maine, United States - Cross River sediment 1 | ecosystem: Environmental > Aquatic > Marine > Coastal > Sediment | place: USA: Maine... | reverse complement strand
GCCGAGCTCGCCGCCCGGTTCTGCGCCGATGCGGGCATCATGAAGCCCGGGTTCTCGTTTCAGGCCGGGGCCGGCGGTACCACCCTGGCCTTCGCCATCTACCTCCGCGATCTCATGCGGTCGGCCGGGGTCACGGCGCGCTTCGCCCGAGGCGGCTCGAACAAGTACATGGTGGAGATGCTCTCAGAGGGCCTCATCGAGGTCATCCTCGATGGCCAGACCTTCGACCTCGATGCGGTGCAGTCCCTCCGGGACGACCCGCGTCACGTCAACACCTCACCCTTCACCTCCTACAACTTCCACGGCAAGGGCAACTTCGCCTCCATGGTCGATGTCGCGGTGCTCGGCGCCACCGAGGTCGATCTCGAGTTCAACGGCAACGTGGTTACCCACTCCGACGGCCGGCTGTTGCACGGCATCGGCGGCTGGCAGAACTGCCTTTCGGCCAAGTGCGCCATGCTCCTGGTGCCGTCGTACCGCGACCGGATTCCGGTCATCGTCGACGAGGTCACGACCCTCTGCGGACCCGGCGAACTCATCGACGTGGTGGTCACCGAACGCGGCATCGCCATCAACCCACGACGCCAAGATCTCATCGATGCGGTGGCAGGGTCGGATCTGCCCATCAAGTCGATCCAGGAGCTCAAGTCGGAACTCGACCGGATCTGCGGCATCCCGCAGAAGGTACCGCGCTCAGACGAGCCGGTCGCCGTGGTCAAGTGGGTCGATGGAACCATCATCGAAACCGTTTGGCGGGTGGGGTGAGGGGCTGCGGCCCAGGGAACAGGTTTCAGGTAGCAGGTCAGAATCATCCCTCTCATCGCATCCACAGATCACACAGATGGACACAGATTCGAACCGACGTGAGCAACCATCAACTTCGTGCAACCGTAATCAAAGATTCAAGCTCTTTTTGAAACACGAAGGACACGAAGAACCACAAAGGTTTCACAAAGCACCGCAATAATGACCCGGGCTCCTGCCGGACGGGATTGCGAACCCTTTTCTTGGTCTTTACGATGAGCCCATAAGATCTCCTTTGTGGTTCCTTGGCGGCTCTTTGTGATCTTTGTGTTTCAGATTCGGTCCTCCAAGCTCCGCAGGTCTATTCACTCAGCCCATTTGCCTCATCTGCGAGCAACGTGCGATGGTGCGATGTCACCTGTGTGATCTGTGGGTGCCCGTTGCGATGCCCCGGAACCCTGCTACCTGGGGCGTGCTTGCTCCCAAGAACGTTGTCGTGTATCCTTCCGCAGCTTCGGCGTACCAAGCCGCCGGACGGAGGTGACCCATGAAAGCTGGAATCCATCCCGAGTATCACGAGGTCGAGGTTCGTTGCGCCTGCGGCAACACCTTCACCACCCATTCGACCAAGCCCGAGCTGCGGCTCGAGATCTGCAACGCGTGCCACCCGTTCTTCACCGGCAAGCAGAAGCTCATCGACACCGCCGGAATGGTGGAGAGGTTCGAGCGCCGCTACGGCAAGAAATAGCGATTCCCGGCCGCCTTTCGGCGGCTTCTGAGACCCGCGCGGGAGGAAACAACCGCGCGGGATTTTCTTTGCGTTTGCCATCGGGTGCGGGGTGCTCGCACTCACGAGCGAAAGGCTCAGAGATGCTCGAACGACTCGAAGAGATCGCTGCAAAGCACGCCAGGCTCCAGACCGAGCAAGCCGACCCGGAGGTCGCCGTCGATCAACACCGGTCGCGCGAGGTGGCCATCAAGTTGGCGGAGATCGCCGATGTGGTCAAGGTTTACGGCGAGTACAAATCTGTGCTCTCGGAGCTCGAGGGGGCGCGTGAGATCCTCACCGAGGCCGATGACGCCGAGATGCGGTCTATGGCCACGGCGGAGATCGAAGAGCTCGAGGTCCGGGGAACCGAGCTCGAGGCGCGGCTGAAGCTTCTCCTCCTGCCCGAAGATCCCAACGATCAGCGCAACGTGATCCTCGAGATCCGTGCCGGAACCGGTGGCGACGAGGCGGCTCTTTTCGCCGGCGAGCTGCTCCGGATGTACGGTCGCTACGCCGAGGATCACGGCTGGAAGATGTCGATCACCGATTCCTCGGACACCGGTCTCGGCGGCATCAAGGAGGCGGTGGCCATGATCGAGGGCAAGAAGGTCTTCTCAAGGCTCAAGTTCGAGTCCGGGGTCCATCGGGTCCAACGGGTGCCCGCCACCGAGTCGTCTGGGCGGATCCACACCTCGGCCGCCACCGTGGCCGTGATGCCCGAGGCCGAGGCCGTCGAGGTCGAGGTCGACGAGAAAGAGCTGCGCGTCGATCGTTTCTGCTCCTCGGGCCCGGGCGGCCAGAGCGTCAACACCACCTACTCGGCGGTGCGGATCACCCACCTGCCGACGGGGCTCGTGGTCTCCTGCCAGGACGAGAAGTCGCAGATCCAGAACAAGGCCAAGGCTTTGCGGGTCCTCAAGTCGAGGCTTCTGGAGGTCCAAGAAGCCGAGCGTGATGCGGAGCGCGCCTCAGAGCGGCGCAGCCAGATCGGTTCCGGCGACCGTTCCGAGAAGATCCGGACCTACAATTTTCCCCAAGGTAGAGTGACGGATCACCGCATCGGTCTGACGGTCCACCGCCTCAACGAGGTCCTCGACGGCGATCTCGATCAGCTCATCGACCCGGCGGTGGAGTACTACCAGGCCGAGCGGCTCAAATCCGAGCTCGACTGATCTGGTAGGTTCGTCATGAACCACAGAGGCACAGAGACACAGAGCGACCGAACCCGCATCCACGTGCCGGTGCAGCCCTTCGATCCGTCGTTGGGATGTGCGCGAATTCTCAACACAGACGGCGCATCGCAGGTTCACCGCGAAGAACGCCAAGCACGCCAAGAACATCGCAAAGGGCATCGCATTTCTGACCCATCGCACCATCGCGGCGGCAAACCCTTTGCCAGATACCACTCTGCTTTGCCATGGTCATTTGCATCTTCGCGGTCTTTGCGTTTCAAATTACGCTCCGGCGCCGGCTGCAGGAAATGACGCATATGAGACCGCTGGAGTCGGTATCCTCCTCTGTGTCTCTGTGCCTCTGTGGTTATCGATGATGACGATCCAGGAAGCCATCACTTCTGGAGCACGTGTGCTGCCGTGCCGGCGGGGGATTGCCGATCCTCGGCGCGAGGCGATGTGGCTATTGGCACGGGCGTGGGGGGTTGAGGAGATCACCCTCAGGCTTCACCCCGAACGTGAGGTTCCGACCGATGTCGAGGCGCGCTACCACGACTGGATCGAGCGCCGCACCGCTGGCGAGCCCGCCCACCACCTCACAGGCACGTGCGAGTTCTGGGGCCGGGAGTTCACGGTCTCGCCGGCCGTGCTCGTCCCGCGGCCAGAGACCGAACTTGTCATCCAGGTCGCCCTCGATCTGCCCCTGTCGCCGGCGGCCCGGGTGCTCGATGTGGGCACCGGCTCCGGTTGCATCGCCGTGACCTTGGCGGCCGAGAGACCGAGATGGCGGGTATCCGCCGTAGATCAGTCATCGGCGGCGCTCGAGGTGGCTCGTGCCAACGCCTGCCGTCACGGCGTCGAGGTGGCCTTTCGCGAGGCCGATCTCGCGACGTCGGTCGAACCGCCTTGGGATCTCATCGTTGCCAATCTGCCCTACATCCCGACCACCGATCTCGAAGCGCTGCCAAGAGAGGTTCGCCACGATCCGCCCTCGGCCCTCGACGGCGGTCCCGACGGACTGGATCTGATCCGCCGGCTCGTCGGTGACCTTCCGCGGCTGCTCCGCCCCTGCGGCGGCGCGGTGCTCGAGATTGGCGAGGATCAAGCCGACGACGTGGCCGAGATTGCTGCGGCCGCGGGTCTCGGTGTCGCCCGGCGGATCAAAGACCCCGGTGGCTGCGAACGCGTGGTCGTGCTCCAGCCACGCTGAACCATCTCATCGCAATTTCACCGCAAAGATCGCCAAGAACGCCAAGACCATCGCAAAGGACATCGCATGATTGACCCATCGCACCATCGCATTGAGCGCGGTCGGACGACGGGTGGGGTTCTCGGATCGGCTGCAACGCGTGTCGCGTTGAGGAAGCGCGGTTCTGACCTCGATCGGGGTGCTTCCAGCAATGTTCGGCCGTAACGGTTCCGGTTTTCCAGGTACGTTCTTGCCGAACAATGCTACGGGTGGCTCCCTCGGCCACCTGTAATGACGGTCACCGAGTTTGGATTCGCGTTTCCGGAGTGCGATTGACAATACCGCTGGGCTGACGCGTCTGATCTAGCATGGAGGCGATGACCCGACCGGAAGGACCAGCGTGGATCGAAGGCGGCGCGGTGCGCTCCACGAGCACAACCGACACCGAGGACCGGTGGCGGGCGATCTTTGCCGAGCTTGCCACCGGCCGCCTCGCCGCCCTCGACGAGCTCTACGAGCTCGCGGCCGGGGATGTCTACCGCCTCGCCCTGTGGCGGACCGGTTCGCCGGAGGTTGCCGAGGACGCGGTCCAGGATGTCTTCATCCGGGTGGCGGAGCAGGGTCGCCGGCTGGCCTCGGTGCGCCATCCTCGGCGTTGGTTGCTGACGGTGACCCACCGGCGCTCCATCGATCTGGTCCGCCAAAAGCGGCGGCGCCGGACGGAGCCGGTCGACGAGGCGCCTTACCTCGTGGCGCCGGAGTCGGATCCCGACCGAGGACTCGAGGCAAGAACCCTTTCCCGCCTCATCGCCGGTCTGCCCGAAAAACAACGCGAGGTGCTGCTGCTCCGCCACTTCGCCGACTGCACCTTTTTGGAAATCGGTCGTATCACCGGAGTGCCCACGTTCACCGCCGCGAGCCGGCACCGCCTCGCCATCGCCAAGCTGCGCCGACTGCTGGAGAGAAGTCATGACTGATCGAAACCAGCCGCTGGATCGTTGGTTCCGCCCCCCCGAACCTCCGGCGGAGCTCAGACAACCGGTGCTCGCCGCTGCACGCGAGGCCATGAGTCAAACCGAAGGGCCCGAAATTTGGATGCGGATCTGGGGGAGCCGACCGGTCCATTTGGCGTGGGCTGTATCGGTGGCCGTGCTGATCTACGGGCATCTTCTGATCGGTGGGGCGATGCCTGCCGGATCGGACGGACCTGTGTTTCCGCTGGCGGCTGTTGCCGGAAACGATGACGAACTCGCCGAGATCGTCGGGCTGCAACGCGTGACCGTGGACCTCCCCGGCTGGGAACTCGGGTCCCGGGACGCCATCCCACACGCGGCTCAATCAACGGAAAACGAGGATCGCTCATGAATGCTCAACCCAATACCGTCCGGACCATCATCACCGCCGCCATCACCATCGTGCTGGTCCTCGGCGGTCTGCTCGGGGCGCGGCTCCTGATTCGTTGGTGGCACGCGGAGAAGGCCGATCCGCCGCCGGCTGCAAATGTCTGGACACCCTCGAATGTCGACTCGACCATGCTTGAAGTCCCCTGCTGGTCATGCCCATCAGCGAAGAAGTGGCCGGTGCGTTTTCAGACCGATCTCGATTTGATCGCACCGCTCGGTAACGGTGCCGGCAATGCGGCCGAGTTCTTCGCCCTCTTCGAGAAGCATCGAGGTCCGCGGGCCGGCGACGCCGAGGCTCTGATGTCCAGGCGGTTCGATGACGAGGATGATCTTGGACTGATCGTCGCCGGCGATGACGAACTCCTCGTCGAGGCCGAACCGTGGGTCGACCAGGCCACCATGCGCTTCTACCCGGAGATCTTCCCGATGGAGGGTGTCGACACCCGAATCACCAACTTGCTCTTTGCTCTGACCCTCGCCCGGTCGTGGGCGGCACGTGGGGTCGCCGCGAATGATCCTGCCGAGGGTTTGGAGGACTGCCGGCGCGCCATCCGCCTCGGAAGGCTTCTCCGACAAGAGGACGTCATCATCATCAACGATCTGGTGGGGCTCGCCTGCATCCATCTAGGAACCAGAGGCGTGTATCGAATCGCACAACGGGAGGGTGATCCCGAGCTCTCCCTGCTGGCGTCGATCGTGCTCGGCGAACTGGCGCCGCAGCGGTTCATGACCATGGAGAAGATCTCGGCGTTCGATCTGACACCGTATATCCGCCGAGATCCATCGGGCACCCATCGCCTGGACATGCCGGACTCCCAGCTCGAGGCGGCCATGACCGTGGTCGATGGCCTCACCGAACGCCGGTTCTTCGGAGAAGTCATTCTGTCCGCCAATGTCATTCTTCACCTCGGAACCCCTGAGCAGCAGGCTCGGGTTCGGGCTCTCCTCGAGGACCTTGTCTCCGGTGATGATCCCATCATCGCCGACTTTGCCCAGAGGGCCCTCGACACACCACCCACCGAGGAGCAGCTGGCGGAGTTCTATCCGACCCCTTGGGATCGGTAGGCAAAGTCGCCCCGCGAAGCGCGATGGGAGCGGTGCAATGAGGGGATCATGCTCAGAGGCGCGCATCGGGCACGGGCACGGGCACGGGCACGGGAGAGGGAAAGGGAGAGGAAACAGGGAGAGGAAACATTGACACCCGACCGTCCCGGTTCCACAATGCTCCTCTTCCCCGCAACAACGGGGTGGAGGCAAAGATGAACGAGCGCAACACCATCTCACTCGACGGCGAGGACCAACCCGTTGCGGTCATCGCCTTCGGCGGCAACGCCCTCCTTCGGCCCCAGGATCACGGCACCCAAGAGGAGCAGTTCACCCTCGCCTGGAAGGCCACCCGGTGGCTGGTGGAGATCATCCACCGCGGCTACGAGCTCGCCATCGTCCACGGCAACGGCCCCCAGGTCGGCAACATCATGATCCAGGTCGAGGAGGCCTTCACCAAGATCCCGCCCCAGTCCCTGGACGTCTCGGTGGCCCAGACCCAGGGTTCCATGGGCTACATGCTCGCCAACCAGATGCGCAACCGGCTCAACGAGGAGCAGCTCGACCGCGACATCGCGGCGGTGCTGACCCAGGTGGTCGTGGATCGGGAGGATCCGGCCTTCGAGAACCCGTCCAAACCGGTGGGTCCCTACTACACCGCGTACCGCGCCAATTTGTTGATGCAGGAGGCGGGCTGGGAGATGGTGGAGGAGCCGGGAAGAGGCTGGCGCAAGGTGGTGGCCTCACCAAAACCGCACCGAATTCTCGGCAGCCGGTTGCTCAAGCGGTTGATCGAAGACCGCGCCATCGTCGTCGCCGGCGGCGGCGGCGGCATCCCGGTCTACGAGGATGTTGGCGGCTACTACCGCGGGGTCGAGGCGGTGATCGACAAAGACTACGTGGCGTCGATTCTGGCGACGGACCTCAACGCCGATCTCTTCATCGTTCTCACCAACGTCCCCATGATCGCCGAGAACTTCGGCCGGCCCAACCAGAAGTGGTTGCGCTCCCTGCCGGTGGACCGGGCGCGCACCATGATGGCGTCGAACCAGTTTCCGCCGGGTTCCATGGGGCCCAAGGTCCAATCGGCCATTGACTTCGTTGAGGCCACGGGCAAGGAGGTCCTCATCACCGATTCCGACAGTCTCAAACAGGCGCTCGAGCGCAAGGCGGGGACCTTCATCGTCGCCAGTGGTGAGACCGAGTACGCCGCGGTCCTATAAGATCCCCGGCGCCGGGGTATTCTCTGACCATGATGTGGTTGTATCGGACGCTGGTGGTGGCTCTTCTGCCCGTGGTGATTCCGGTGCTCAAGGTCCGCGACCGGCTCAAGGGCAAGCGCCGGCCGACCTTTCGCGAACGATTCGCCCTCCAACTCCCCGACGTGGAGCGCCGGGGGATGTGGATCCACGCGGTCTCCGTGGGAGAGGTGGAGATCGCCCGGCGGTTGATTCGAGAGATTCATGGCGACCGACCCCGGCTCCCGATCCTGCTTTCGGCCACAACCGCCACCGGTCTCGATCTTGCGCGGCGCATCGCCGGCGATGATGTGACGGTGACTCCCTGCCCCCTCGACCTTCCCGGTCCGGTGAGCCGGGTTCTCGACGCCGCTCGTCCACGGGCGCTGGTGATCGTCGAGACCGAGCTCTGGCCCGAAATGCTCCACCAGGCCGGACGACGCCGGATTCCCGCCGCGGTGGTCAATGCGCGTCTGTCCGACTCCTCCTTTCGCAGCTACCGCCGGGTGAGGTCGCTGCTCGAGCCGCTGTTGGCGCCGGTGCGGCTGGTCCTTGCCCGGTCGGAAGCGGACGCCGAACGATTTGCGGCCCTCGGTGTTCCGACAAATACGATCCGAGTCGCGGGCAACATCAAGTACGACCTCGAACCCGATCCCACCCCGCTGTCCTGGGTCGAGGACGCTCTCTCGGCCGCGGGCAACCGGCCCATCGTCGTCGCCGGGTCGACCATGGAAGGTGAAGAGGCCACGGTGCTCGACACGGTGGCTCGGCTCGAGGCGGAGGGCCGGTCGGTCTTCCTCATCCTCGCTCCTCGCCATCCCGAGCGATTCGATGCGGTGGCCGAGCTCGTGACCCGGCGTGGTCTCTCCATGATCAGACGGAGCTCGGGCGATCAACCGGCCGCCTCGACCACGGTCTATCTCCTCGACACCATCGGCGAGCTCGCCCGCGGCTACCGGGTGGCGGCGATCGCCTTCATCGGCGGCTCGTTGGCGAACACCGGGGGCCACAACCCCCTCGAGGCGGCGGTCTGGGGGGTGCCCGTCCTCAGCGGGCCCCACGTTCACAACTTCGTCGAGATCTACGACGAGATGACCGCCGCCGGGGCTGCGCGCCTGGTGGCCGATGGCGACGAGCTCGCGACCGCGTTGGCGCGTTGGCTCGATGATCCCGCGGCGGCTCGCGCCGCGGGCGCTGCCGGAAGGGCGGCGGTGGAGGCCAATCGGGGTGCCACCGCCCTCACCGCGGCGGCCCTGCTCGAGCTCGCGGGCGAGGCGCTGTCCACGGGAGACAACCGGTGAAATATGCGGCATAAGGCCTGGCACCGGCTGCTCGCGCCCCTGACGCCGCTCTACCGGGGGGCGGTGACGGCGCGAATCGGGGCCTATCGCCGGGGGTGGCTGCGTTCATCACGGCTCCCGGTGCCGGTGATCTCGGTGGGCAATCTGATCTTCGGCGGGACCGGCAAGACCCCCACCGTCATCGCCCTGGTCCGCGATCTGGTGCGGAGGGGCTGCCATCCGGCAGTGCTCACCCGGGGGTACGGTCGAGCGGTGGAGAAGACGGTGGTGCTCATCGGGCCGGAGCCCGGCGAGACGGTCAGGGAGGCCGGAGACGAACCGCTCGAGCTTGCTCAGCGATTGCCTGGTGTGCCGGTAGTGGTGGATGCCGACCGGGTGCGCGGAGGTGTCGAGGCCCTCTCCCGGGGCGCCGATGTGTTGGTGCTCGACGACGGCTTCCAGCATCTGCGGCTTGAGCGCGATCTCGACCTGGTGCTGGTGGATGCCGGCGATCCGTGGGGCGGTGGCCGGTTGCCGCCGCGAGGACGGCTCCGCGAACCCCTCTCCGGGTTGACGAGGGCCGATGCTGTCCTGGTGACCAAGGTGGGGCCGGATCCCGAACCGGTGCTGGCCTCGGTGCGGCGGGTGGTGGCCGAGCAGGGTCTCGAGGTGCCGGTGCTGGCGGCGCGGCTGGAGCCCACCACGGTCCGACGAGGAGAAGGCCCGGTCGGCCCCGAGGTGCTCAGCGGCGTGCGGGTGTTCGCGGTTGCCGGGCTCGGCCGGCCCGAGGGCTTCGCCGATCTCCTTCGGACCGCCGGCGCCGAGGTCGTGGGAACCCGGTGGTTTGCCGACCACCACCCCTTCACCGGGACGGAGGTTGAAGAGGCCCTGGCGGCGGCGGCGGCGCTCGGAGCGGTGGTGGTCACCACTGCCAAGGACGCCGTTAAGATGCCGTCCGAGGCGGAGGTCTGGGTGGTCGAGGCCAGCATGGTACCGGTGGCGGGGAGTTGGGATGAGCTGTTTCTGTTGCTGCCGGAGGGGGGGTCGTGAGCAAGCAGAGATCCGCGTTGCGCAACCGGCTCGAGTATTGGCTCTACCGCCTCGCACGGGGCCTGGCCGGATTCCTCGGCCCGGCGGCCTCGGCTCGGTTCGGGACCTTTGTCGGGTCGGTCTTCTACTCGGTGTCGAGACGCCGCAGAGAGATCATCGATTTCAACCTCGGTCTCGCCTTTCCCGAGATGACCACGAACGAGCGACAGCACCTGGCGCGCGAGGTCTCGCGCCACTTCGGCCGGGTCGCCCTCGATGCCCTGAGGCTCCAGCGGCTCGATCCCGACCAGCTCCGCGCCGAGGTGACGGTGGAGGGCCTTGAGAACCTCCAGCGCGCGATTGACTCGGGCAGGGGTTTCTTCCTGCTGTCCGCTCACCTCGGTTCGTGGGAGGCGGCGGCCCTCATGACGGGGTTGCTGGTTCCGGGCGGAATTGCGGTGATCCACCGGCCGCTGGACAATCCTCTGCTCGACGCCGAGCTCGAGGGTCTGCGCGCCACCTTCGGCAACCGCACGCTGGGGAAATTCAACATCAGCCGCGAGGTGCTTCAGGCGATCAAGGAGGGCGGGGTCGTCGGCATCCTCATCGATCAGCGGCCGCGCGGCGTCGACTTCGAGGCGCGGTTTTTCGGTCACCCGGCCAAGACCCACCCCGTGCTCGCGCGCTTTGTCCGCAAGACCGGTGCGGCCGTGGTGCCGATCTTCGGTTATTGGGACGGCCCGGAGCAGTACACCGTGAACTTCGGCGAGCCCATCGTGCCCCAGGAGCTGAGCGACGAGGAGCTCGAGGACGGCCCGCTCACCGCGCGCTTCATGGCTGTCACCGAAGCGGCCATCCGCCGACGACCCGAGCAGTGGCTCTGGTACCACGACCGCTGGCGACAGCTGCGCGAGGGCGCGGAGGAAAAGTGCTGAGCGA
>Ga0316194_10003574_pt1 | contig 10817 bp, 9 predicted proteins | sample CroRivsedime1_MG_FD_204936 | JGI IMG/M metagenome (GOLD analysis project Ga0316194, IMG submission 204936) | Coastal sediment microbial communities from Maine, United States - Cross River sediment 1 | ecosystem: Environmental > Aquatic > Marine > Coastal > Sediment | place: USA: Maine... | reverse complement strand
CTTATGACCAGGAGTTCGATCAGTTGTTCAAGGTGGCCGCTGATTTTGCAGAAACCACCAAACGTGATGCGGAAACTGTCCAGGGTTATGCTCGTATGATCGCAGGGCTACAGCAGGGTTGCGGGGCCCGACCCCTGGATAAGGCTGGCGTGGGTCGAATTATCGAGGAAGCTTCGCGCACGGCTGGCGATACCGAAAAACTATCGCTTTACCTCGATGACATGCGCGACTTGTTGAGCGAAGCCAACTACTGGGCCGGTAAGGCAAAGCGCAAAGTGATACGCCTCGAAGACATTGAACAGGCAATCGATAAACAGGACCATCGACAGGATCGCTATCGTGAACTGATGCAGGAGCAGGTGCTGCGGGGGATAAAACTGATCGATACCGAGGGCAGCAAGGTTGGCCAGGTGAATGCGCTCTCGGTGCTGCAAACCGGCAGATTTCGATTTGGCCAGGCGTCACGCATCACCGCTACTGCAAGACTTGGGCGCAGTGGTGTAATTGACATTGAACGCGAGGCTAAACTGGGGGGTGAAATTCATTCCAAGGGGGTCATGATCCTGTCGTCTTACCTCGCCCATCGCTATGCCGCTAATCAGTCGTTGCCGCTTGCCGCGAGCCTGGCTTTCGAGCAGTCATACGGTAAGGTTGATGGTGATAGTGCCTCTGCTGCCGAATTGTGTGCCTTGCTGTCCGCGCTTGGCGAAATTCCGCTTAAACAGTGTCTGGCCGTTACCGGTTCGATTAACCAACTTGGTGAAATCCAGGGGGTTGGGGGAGTTAACGAAAAAATCGAGGGCTTTTTTGAAGTCTGTGCCTCGCGTGGATTAGATGGCAAGCAGGGCGTTATCATTCCCGCGGCCAACCAGGTACATCTGATGTTGCGTAAAGATGTTCGCGCAGCAGTAAAAAACAAGAAGTTCAACATTTACACGGTGCAGCAGGTCGAAGATGTGATGCAGTTGCTAACGGGTATGGAGCCCGGCCGCCCTGGCGGCAGCGGTGGCTATCCGCAAAAGAGTTTCAACTATCTGCTACAAAAACGTATCGAGAAACTGCAGGGTCTGCAAAAGCGATATTCCCGGTCTGGTAGTGATAAAGATTCTGCAGCCGGGAGCGATGCAGAGAAATGACGGTAAAGCACTCTACCAACGAGCAGCAAATCGTAATGTTGGCGGCCGACGTCAGCAGTTACTCGGTAACCACGGTGAGCCTGGCAGTAGATATGGCAGCATCTGCAAATACGGAGCTACGCTGTTTGTTCATCGAGGATGAAGACCTGCTCCAGGTAACGAGCCTGCCATTTAGCAGTGAAATCAGCCTGACTACCGCTCGCGAGCGCCCTACCAGTATCGATCAAATGCAGCGCTCGCTGCGTTCGGTAGCACAGCAGTTCAAGCAAACTTTACGGCACGAAGCCCAGGCTTTGCAGATTGCCTGGAGTTTCGACACTGTTCGTGGTCGGGTGCGGGAAATCAGCTTAAAGCCCAGAGCGGACGTGATCTACACCATCCTGGGGCAAACGGTATCGCATCGTCAGCAATCCGGACGATTTCATGGCCCCAGAAAAATCCTGTTGATCGGTAATGATTCGCCCCATCAAAAACATGCGCTGGAAATGCTATTGCGTCGATTCGCCCATCAGAAAATCGAAGTAACGCTAGTCGCCGATAATCCAGAAACCGAGGTTTTGTCGGAGATAGCAGGGCTGATTAAGACTAACGATCAGGAAATGATGCTGACCGTGCTAAATCGGAATCAGCTAGATGATCTTCTCGAGCGGACAGCTTCCAGTTTCGATTGCGCAATTATCTCGAAACATGGGGAAAGGGGGGTATCGTTGCAGATTCTGAAAACGCTACGCTGTCCGGTTATCCTGGTAGCGTAGCGCAAAGCGACCAAGCAGATCTTCAGGAAGGCAGGAAGTCGATAGGGTAGGTGACGGTAATTTCGGCGACGTTAGCCTTGCTGAATTTAAACTTTTTAATTTTAACCACCAGCTTTCGCTCCAGCGTTTCATCGTCCAGTTCGCTGGACAGCACCTTGACCGCGGTAACCTGGCCACCCGGCGATATCGTCAACTCGATTACGACTTTCCCCGCAAGCGACGGGTTTTGGCGCAGGGCGCGATTATAAAGGTTGAATATACCACCCTTATTTTGCTGAAAAACGCGTTCGATTTCATCGGCGCTGCGTTTGGCTACCGACCCCGTACCCGATCCTTTTTGTTTCTGGTTTGTCGATGCCTTGGCTAGTTTGGTGGCATCGGCCTCGATCTTGCTTTCTACTTTGGTGGTCTGGCGTTGGGCCAGTTCACTGGTCTGGATGTTTCGGTTGAGCGTATCTGTCCGAATGCCACCACTTGAAGTCTGCGCGCCGGCGGTCAGCAAATCGCCGGAAGTCGCGACCACGGCCGCCTGCTTGCCCTCGGTTTGTTGGGGCAATTTCAGCGTGTCGTCCAGATCGAAGCTCTCGCGCAAATCTTCGAGTTCATCAGCGAGCGCGAGCAGGCCACTTTTTTTCGCAATATCGCGTGCGTCTTCCTTTTTAACCTCTTTTTTCTTTTCCTTCGGTTTCTCCTTTTTCTTTTCCTTCGGCTTCTCTGGCTTCTTTTTCTCGGTTTTCTTTTGCTCTTCTTTCTCGGGTATTATTTTCTTCGGTGGCGGTGGCTTGACCTTCTGCTTTTCGAGGATTAGCTGCGCCAGGCGAGGGGAGATATCGATCAGGTTCTTCTGTACTACCTCCGGCAGTGTAATCGCATTAAACACCACGCCCACACCAAGGAACAGCACCACCATGATGATCATCAACCAGCGAAAACCGCGGTCTTCCCGATGCTCCGCCCAGGCTAATTCTGGTTCAGGTAGATGGACTGCCTTTGCCATCAGGTTTCCGACGCCTTCTGGTTCACGGCAAATGAAATATTAGTGAATTCCGCTCCGGCACAGGTCAGCATGATCTTTTTCAGCAGCTCATACGGAATTTCCTGGTCGCCCATTATCGTAACGCCCTTACTATCGGCGATGCTCTTGTCTTTTACCGAGGCGAGCCTGAGCGCTGCGTACAAAGGCTTGATCGAGTTCTGCTTCCCCAGGAGTGCATCCTTGACCGTAACTATGGCTTTGCCCTGCAGGCGAATGACACGATTATCAACCGCGATGACGAGGTTGCGTGATGGTAATTTTTCTGCCGCGGCTTCCGGTAACACGATATTTTTTGGCGAGGGCAATACTTCGGTACTGGTTGCATTGACCAACAGAAAAAATACCAGGATGGTAAAAATATCCATCAGCGACACCATGTTCAAAACGGCATTGCGTTTCTCACCACGTTTGTGGTGCTGTTGCATGCGTTTGGCGCGTCTGGAAAGTTTCATTTAATAAATATCCTGTGATTATTTTGCGGCATCGCCAATCGATATATCGGGAAACAGTTCGGCGAATACCCATTCACCATCCACCTGGGCCCGATAAGAACGCGAACTGTCCATCGCATTGATTAAATCGTCGTAGCGAGTCTGCCGTTCGGACAGGATCGTAATGTTGGTATGGTCCGGAATCCGGGCCTTGACCTGTTTCAGAGTTTGTTTCAGCTGGGCGAAGTTGTGCTCCTTGCCTTTCGATGGTATGCGTTTGATCAGCCCGATGCGGTTGTCAGACAGCACCAGCATGTTCTTGCGGATAGTCACGCGTAACTCGTAAGGCAGTTGTTTCGGCTGCTTGCTATCCTGTGCGCCTGGCGGGGGCAGGTTCAGATCGAGAATAGTAATGTTGCTGAACACTGCAGTCATCAGCAGGAACGGAACCAGTACCACCATCAGGTTCATGAAGGCAGTAATGTTCAGCTCCGCAGCAGGATGCTTGCGTCGGTGTACCCTTTTCGACATCGGAATGCTTACTGTGAGGCGTTTTTGGTGCGGGATAAATGGTTGACGAACTTGACGACAGTCATTTCCAGGCTATCGACGATTTCAGTCGTCTTGGTCTGCAGCACCGTGTAAAAAAACAGTAGAGGGATGGCGACAATAAGGCCAAACGCCGTGGTATTCATCGCTACCGATATACTGGTAGAAAGAATTTCCGCTTTCATTGAAGGATCGACCTGCGCTACCGCGGTAAATGCCTTGATCAATCCGATAATCGTGCCCAGCAGGCCCAGCAGCGTGGCAATATTGGCAAACATCGCCAGGTAGTGGGTGCGTTTTTCAAGCCGTGGAATTGCTTCCATGATGCTTTCGTCCATTGGTGCCTCGAAGTCATCGCGGCGGCGGGCAGATTGGTAATTCTCCATGCCCTGCAACAGAATCCGGCTTACGGTCGCGCTTGAACTCTTGGCCATCTTGCTGGCACCGGCAACGTCTCCCTTCGCTACCAGTGGCATCAGTTTGGCAATCATGCGGCGATTTTGCGTCTTCGCAATCGTTAAGTGAAACCAGCGCTCCAGCGTGATCGCCAGGCCGATAGCCAGTACCAGCAGAATCGGGTACATGAATGGCCCGCCGTCCTGGAAGAACCTTATTACTGTGGTAAACATTTCATTCATTGCTAGAGTCTCCGCTGTCTCTAATCTACTACTGATTTATTCAGTTTTTGCCGTTGCAAATATCGCGTCATGATAGTGAACCGTTCTTTTGAAAGAAGCGCGCTCGATAGGACCTAATTTCTGATCCATGATGCTGGTTATCGGTGGCGTCGAAATATCGAAGCGCTCGACTGATTTCCATGGAACTATGTATAAAACCTTGGGTAATTCCTTGTTGCCGGTTATTGCAGTGCCTTGCATATCCAGTCTTTCCTGAGCATTGACTATGGTAGTACATGAAATAGCAAAGATTAGGAATAATTGTAGCGAAAGTTTTCTCATTTTCTATCCGTGGAGCTTATGTGGTCGGTGTTTTCAGGCGTCGTTGAATATCAGCAATCCATCCTGCTACCTGCTTATCTTCTTCGCCAATCAGCGCCTGATACTTCTCATACTGTTGTAGTGCCATTTTCAGATCCTGCAGGTATATATCGAAAAGTATTCCCAGGTTCAGATGCGCATACGCGTAGTTAGAATCGATTGCGATCGCACGCTGATAGCGCTTGCGCGCCTCTTCAAACTGCCCCTTGTAACGTAGCAGGATGCCCAGATGATTATAGGCTACTGCATCCTTTTTGCTGCGGGAAATTGCTTCCTGAAACGCCTGTTCCGCGAGATCCATTTTTTTTAGTTTGAAATAAGCCAGGCCAAGATTGGTGAAAACGTATGGTTTGTCGGGAGCGTCGGTACTGACCTGCATTAGTAATTCAATCGCCTGCTCGGTATCGCCACGTTTCAATGAGTCTACGGCCTCGATATAAAACTGCTGATAAAAATCGACCGGTTCCACTTCAGGCACCGGCTCCGTTGCGGAGGCCTCGCTCACCGGTGCAGGTTCCACTGCAGGCGCCGGTTCAGGGACGGTTTTGGGGCCGCTCTGGCAAGCTGCGAGTAGCAGCAGCGTCAGCATGAATATCTTTCTGCTATTGAATATCGACATAGACATCGTTGCTCTCTACCCTGGCGAAGCGAAACGGCATTAGTTCGCCCAGAATCTTTAAACTCTTTTTCGTTGGTTCGTCGTAGGTGCCGGTCGGGATACGTTTGAAATTGGCGAGATGTACGTCGATAGCCTTCTCCTCGAATGGAAAAGCCTGCTCTTCGAGTAGCAGTTCGTATTCCTCAAGCTGTTCTTCATCCAGTCCCTTGGGACGCTGTGATTTCATCAGTGCACTAGCAAAATCATTATAGATTTCGGCGATCTGGAAAGTCGCTTCGGTAGTGACTTCCTGAACCTGGTATTTCATCGCCTTGCTATAGGCATCGATCGACTGTTGCATCAATTGTTTCTTTTTACGCAAACTGGTTTTTAACGGTATCGTCAGTTTTGCTTTTTTATAGGATCGATGCAGTGGCTGAATCAGCTCCAGGCTGGCATTGGCCGCCAGGTATTTGCTGCGCGCATTACGTTCAGATTTACCCCTGGCATCCGCAACGACGATTTCCTTGAGCCAGATATTGAGGTTTTTACCGTCTTTCCTGGCACGATACCACTCGGAAATTTTGTAGCGTAACTCGATCGAACGTTCAAGCGGATAGGGATAGACCTTGACATAGTTCTTATATATCTCGATTGTTTTTTCAGGCTTGCCGTCTTTCTCATACAACTCGGCGGCACGCCACATCAGGTCTCTTTTACGCTCAGCGGATCCCGGCAGGTTGGACAGGGCGAGTATTTCGCCAGCGGCTTTTGACTGATTACCGTTTTCACTATAAGCCAGTGCAAGTTTTTCGGTTACACCATCGTTGAGCTTCTTTTCCTTTGGGTATCGTTTGCGAAACGCTTCCAGCTGACTAATCGCTGCCGGCCAGTCTTTCATCTGGATATAGGCGGTCGCAGCGTCATACTCGGCGACGACACGCTTCGGCGATTCTGGAATAACTTTGCCAAGGCGGATGAAACTTTGCGCTGCCAACTGGTTGTTGCCGGAGTCGCGCGCCAGTTCACCCTGCTTGTAAATACTCGCGGCAATTTGTTCTCGCACTGCTGCGCGTTTCTTATCCTGTTTCGGCAGATAGGTGAGCAGGGTGATGTAAGAGTTTTCGGCCGCAGCATAATCCGCGGTCGAAAACTGTGCGTCGGCAAGAATTGTCCAGGCGGTCTGTTTGGTCGGTTTATCGACGTTTTTGTTTTCAATCAGACGTTTTGACGACGCGATCGCATCAGGATATTCCTTCCATTTGAAAAATTGCTGAGCGGTCTGCAGTTCGACGACAGATAGTCGCGGATCGTCAGGAAATGTGGTGGTAAAGCGAACCGCCGACTTGATGCGTTGCTTGCGCAAAGCCAGTACCTGGTTTGCGTTGGTGGTCTTAAACAGGGCATCGAAAGTAACCAGCGCGGCATAGCCTGCCTCGGCGCTGTCCTTGTGTGGGGCATAGTTGTAGGCCGTTTTCTGGTATTCGTCGATAGCCTGCGGATACTGGCCTGCATCGTACAGGCTTTCAGCGAGCAGAAAGTTCATCCGCGGCGCACCGGGATCTTCGGGGAAAGCGCTCAGAAAACGCCGATACCATTGCGCTGCTACCTGGTAGTCCTGCGGTTTCTTGCTGGCGCGCGCCAGCGCATGGAAATGGTTAGCCAGCTCGGTTATATGCAACACCAGGGTTTTGCTCAGAGTTTGCTGCGTTTCCAGCTCCTGCAGTGACCAGTATTCGCTGTTCACGTCATAGCGTTCGACGAAGGCTATTTTTTCCTTTAACACCAGATCGGCATAGCCCGCCTGCTGGTAGGTCTCGATGGCGCGCTGGTGGAAAAATGGCGTATGCGAGGAGTAGGGGTACTCCTTGGTGTAGGCGAGAAATAAATCTGAACCGTCCACAATACGATTCTTGCCCAGGTATAGTTCACCCAGGCCGAGATACAGCAGGGGTTCGTAGTCGCGTTTACCGGTCTGTTTGAAATACTGCGAGATATAATTTTTGTCGTCCTGATAGGAAAAACTTAACGCGACCACGCGCACCACGTCTTCGAGTAATTCCTGATCTGCGCGCGATAGCGTCGGATTGAAGCCTATTTCCAATATCTTTTTCTGTTCAAGATTGATATCGAGTAGTTGAATATAGCTGGCTAATGCTTCGCGGTAACGGCTCTGTTTGAACTGAGTCCAGCCATACTTGTAAAGCGACTTTTCGAAATACAGCGAGTCGGGATAATCCCTCACCACCGCACCATAGGCCTGTTCGGCTGCTGCGTATTCCCGCGCGACGAACAGGTTCTCGCCACGACGAAACTGAACTTCATCCATATATTGCGAATCCGGGTATTCGCTTGCGATTCGATCCAGCGCGGCGACCGATTTTTCGGACTCTCCTTCGAGCGCATAAGCACGGGACATCTGGTACAGGATCATGTCGTTATCTTCGCGTCCGGGATACTGTTTGAGATAGGCCTCATAGATTCCGATTGCATGCAATGCCTCTTCCTGCCCGCGTTGCTGCGTAATCTCATCTTCCGCTAGCTGGTTGTCTAGACTCGATTCCAGCTCGAGATCGGCCAGGCGCCGAAGCTCGTCACCGGTACCCCCGCCATCTTCGGTAACCTCCACCAGGGCGCGAAAACTATCGATGACCTGCTGACGGTCAACCTGGAAGGTAACCTGTGGTTCCGGATCCGCTGTTTCTAGCAATGGTGGCTGTTCGCCCAGATCGGCGATGGTCGGACCAATGTCGACACCATCGGAGCCACAGGCGATTAAGCCTGCGACCAGCAGAATAATTAATGTGCGCTTCAGGAGGCCTTGACTCATTGTTGGTCCGCCAGCTCATCGTAAAGTTTAGCCAGTTCGAAACGAGCATTGAGGCGCAGTTGCACGATGTGTATTTGCTGTCGGCGGATCTCGTCTATCGCCAGTTGATTGATGAGCTGCTCCTGCTTTATCAGTAAACCGGAAACCTTGTCACGCAGACCCTCGATTCGTTCTGACTGCCCGTCGATGAGACCGTCGAATATTTCAAAATCATTTGCGGTACGTTCGGTGATTCGGCCCAGGGTGGACATACGATAATTCGCTCGCAGCAGCGCCCGATCGAGCTGAATCAATTGTTTTCTCGTCTTCCAGAATCTAACCGGGTAGTCGGTTGCCATCTCGTAGTGCATCAATCCGGATAACAGGCGGAACATGTCCTGTTGGTAAATGGTGTTGTTTTCGGGCGCCACTTTGACAATGCTGGTGGCAACGCGTTGCAGGCGTTGCAGATGACCTTCTTCCTCCGGCGTTGACAGCGCAAGGTAATCACCGCTGGCCTGGATCGCGTTGACCTGTTCGGCGAAGCGTTCGCGTTGTTCCCGGATTTGTTCGAGCTGGTCTAAACTGGCTGACTGTTGCAGTAATGGTAGCTTCTGCTGGAAACGCTGACGACGTTCCGCCAGCATCAGCTCCAGTGCAGGGAAACTGTTGCCCCAATAGCTGAGAGAAGTGCGAATATCGATTAGTTCCTGGTAGCGTTTTATCTCCCGTTGAAACTCGGTAGAAGCCATCAGTATGTGCAACTGCGGGGTTACGTCTGAACTCGGGGGCAGGCGCTGTAAACTGCTGCGATCGTAGAGCAGAGCATTTTCCTGCAGCGCTGCAATCAAACCATTATTTTCGATAGAACCGACCGCGTTATTGAGTAACTCTATTTGCAGATCAAACTGTTTGACAGCGATTTCATAATGTCTTACTGCCAGAGTGCTCTGCTCCGACTTGGCATAGTTAGCCGGAATCGCCAGGATGGCTTCCTGGGTGGCTGCATCCACCGCGTTTCTGCGTATCAGCAGGCGCCAGGGATTCGAGGCCTTGTCGAACTGGTCAAGTTGGTACCAGGCCCAGCCCGATGCAAGTAACGCCTGATTGCTCAGGGGGCCCTCGAGACGGATGCGCGACAGGCTCTCCAGCGCATCTTCGGGTAAACCCATGCGCAACTGCTTAAGGCCCAGTGAGAGATTTGCACGATCACGTAAGCCCCTCAGTTCGGTGGATGGCGCTTTCATTTGACCAATATTGGAGAGCAGGGATTTGCCCTGCTCGTATTGATCATCCTCTATCAACGACACACCCAGGTTGTACCTTGCGTAAAGTTTCCAGATAGATCTGGAACTGATCTGGTTGCTCAGGTCAGCGGCCTGGTCATACTGGCGATTGCCGAGGTAGAGGTTGACCAGCATGTATTTGCGTTCTGCCTCGATCCCTTTAGGCAGGCGCTCGGTAATGCGGGATAACAAATCCCGCGCTTGATCGAAATGACCCTGTTCATATCTGAGCCGGGCCAGATTGAACCAGATGCGGCTCTGGATCGAGTCGGATACTTCGGCAGTAAGCAGGCGCGCGAAAATCTCACGCGATTCCTCGTATAACCCAAAGTCGTAATACAGGTCCGCCAGCAGCAGGTTTGCCTCGTCTTGCTGGTTAGCATTGCGGGCCCTTTGACGGGCTATCATTAACTGGGTGATGGCGCCGAGATCATCGTCCTGAAAGTAGCGGTACAGGGCCCGCCCATAGTCGAGATCTTCGACGCGATGCTCGTTGAGTTGTGCTGCGCCAGGTGTAGCGCAGACACAGCTCAGCAGCAGCGCAGAGAAAAAGTGACAGAGGCCTCGCGCTGAGCGTTTTACGCTAAATCGATGCTGATTATTCCCAGACACGCACATCGAACTGGGGTTGTTCCTTACCGGTATCATCGGCAATCATGAACTCCACAAACTGTGGTTCGGTAGTTTTCTCGATAACCACTGTTTCACCGCGGCGATAATCGCGACCACTGGGTCCGATACCGGTGAAGATGGCGACAATCTCGTGTTCTCCCGAGGGCAGGTTGCCGATGTACAAACGTTGAACCCCGCCACGTTTGAGCGCCGCCAGTTCCCGTTCGGTATACAAATGGTTGGCAATATTCTTGTCGTTGATTTTAAGCTGCACAGAGTCGAGACTGAACAGGGCGCCCGCATCCATCGACAGGAAAACACTGAACTGGGTATTCGGTGGAAACAGCAGATCTTCTTCGAGGATAAACAGATCCCGATTCAGCGATAACACTTCCTTTTTCAGTGCCTCGATTTCGGCATCGAGCGAATCTTCCTCGAGTGCGGACTCGTCTAGCAATTCTTCATCGGTCGTCTCGTCTGTAACGATTTCAGCCGCTTCATCAAGTGGTTCGTCTACGGGTTCCTGTGCCGACACGGGTGTGGTCAGGCATAAGAGGAGCAGAGTAATAAGACTAATATATTTCATAGGCCTGCTAAATATTATAGA
>Ga0316194_10003571_pt1 | contig 10821 bp, 18 predicted proteins | sample CroRivsedime1_MG_FD_204936 | JGI IMG/M metagenome (GOLD analysis project Ga0316194, IMG submission 204936) | Coastal sediment microbial communities from Maine, United States - Cross River sediment 1 | ecosystem: Environmental > Aquatic > Marine > Coastal > Sediment | place: USA: Maine... | reverse complement strand
TTCCTTATTTAAAAGTTAGTTTTCTTTTATCACGATTAAATTGTTTAAGTTCTAAATTAATATGTTCTGGCATTTGTCCTTCTGGAACTTCAGGAAATGATGGATGATGAATTATAAAATCCCATCCTCTTTTTTGAAAATTAGGTTGAACTTCTAAAATGGTTGACCATGTAGGGAGATTTTGAATCTGAACTTCCCCTGTAATTAATTGAAGCAATTGTCTTCTTGTTAATGAAAATATTTTATAGTGTCTTTCTTCATCCATTTTTAGCTGTCTCTAATTTAGTTCTCCATTTTTTTATTATACTCATTTACTTGCATGTACTCATCACATTTAGGACAATATGCATTGTATATTTTTTTCTTATTTTTTATGTCAAATACTCTCATTTTTGCAGATTTTATCATTTCAAAATGTAGTTCTTCTTTACATCCTTTGTTCGGGCATATATATCCTTCCATTTATTCTCCTTTTAATTTTTGTTCTAATTTCTCTCTATCTTTACGGTCTTTACCACAATCTGTTAAGGTTGCCATTTGAATCATTTCAATCATATTAGTAAGACAAGAACTACAAAGATACCTGCCACCATAATTTATTACTTTTGGTACATAAGTAGGTTTACAAATATCACAAACAAAATTACCTTTGAAATTATCTTCCTCAAATCGATCATTACAAAGAATACTCCATGTAAAACCGTTGTGTTCAATATTTTGTACTCTTGTACTACGTTTCTTATCAATAAATTCATTAATTATCTTCATGGATTATTCCTTTCTGTATTAAGATTGCTATTTTATCTCTTAGTATATTTTCAACATTTGTAGGTAGTTCATGATTATCCAATAAAACAAATAGATTTTCTAAGAATTTTCCTTTGTTAATTGTTTTTGTGAATCGTAACTGTTCTATAAATTTCATTACTCCTTCAGTATAGGATTCAATCTTTTGTTCAATATGTTTTCTGGATAATATTTGATCAGGAGGTTTAGCTGATTCTAAATAAAGTCTCTTATAAAATAATGTGTCAAGATTTAACAAAACAACTGATGGCATGAACCATTCTTCAACAGATCTACGTAATACAGGCCCAGGATTTACTACTAATGTTTCTTTATGCTTGAATATATATGGTTTGTGCCAGTGACCACAGATAATTAGTTTGTATCCTCTTAATTCTAAATGATTATCTATATTCATACAGAAATCTTTATCTTCTAATATCCATGAGCCTTTACCCATTTTGCGTTCTGAAACAACTGCTTTGTGTGTAAGGAGAATATTAGGTCTATCACCATACCATTGAATTCCATGTTCTGAATCCCAATCATACCATGACCACCATTTTTGATAGTCTTTATAGAAATCAGAAATATGTTTTATTTTTTCACTATTAGCCCAAAGAATTCCAAGAGAAGTACGATCCCATAGATCCAGAGAGTGATACATCAGATCATGGTTTCCCCAAACAAAATAGAGAGGGTTGTTTAGGTTTTCCATGATAGCTCCAATTTGAGTAAGGATTGAATTAGCTATGATCGATACATTAAATATATCTCCGGTGTGTACAATTGGAGCATCATATTTATTGGAGATGGATACTATTTCTTCCCATTTTTCAAATTGGGTTTCTACAACATCATCAATCCTGGCAACTGGATTTTTTCCAGTGAAATGAGTATCACCTACAATTAGGATTAACATTCATGATCTCCTTCGATTACTCTGTTACAGAGAGGACAATAACCAATTTCAGTAAAAATAACATTCAACTCTTTATTGATTTCACTTACCTCTTTATCTGCTTTACGATACAGAGTTTTTAATCCTTCTATCTTCTGAATAAGGGTATACAATTGATCTATTTTTTCATTGATCTCTTTTGAGTCCTGATTCTTTACAGCTATCTTTTGTAATTCAGTTCCATGCTCCATAATAATCTTATCATCAAATTGGGGTATCCTTTCTAATTGAGTTACAAGGTTGCCTAATTCATTGATACGATCATCATAGACTTTGATCACCCCCTTACCTTTAACTATTTTTCCTACTTGTACTGAAAATTTGTCAATTACATTTTGATTTAACATTCTTTTTCTCCTTACAATAGTTAACTCATCTAAGATAATTCTTAGATTTTTTATTTTTCCCTCCATTTCATTTGATTCTTGTTTTTGGTTTAAGATCCAATGGCATTTCATTTTGAATCTGATTACATTTTTTAGCCTTTCGATGGTTTGTTTGTGTTCTTCATTATTTTTTAAAATTCTTTTAATATTAGATTTACGTTCTGAAATACTCTCTTTAATTTCTGTTATTATTGCTTCTTGATCTTGAAGTCCGGTAACTTTATTTAGATCTTTTGCTGCTGCTCCTCCTGTATTAAATAATAAAAAAGGTTTATCAGTAAACTGTCTTTGCCAATTGATTTCTTTAAAATTAAGGATTTCTTTTATAGGTGTAGGAACAGAAGAACCAAAAGCTTTCATTGGTTTACTACGATTTAAATAATATTTATTTTTAGTTCTTTTTATTATGTTGTTATTGCTGGTTTTAATTTGTATGAATAAAGGTTCATCAGTATCATCTGATTGATAAAGTTTTTCTCCTCCTCTTGGAGAGTTTTCAATAGCAAGAGCTAAAGCACGAATTAATGTTGTCTTACCTGATTCAGATTCACCAACAATTACATTGACTCCAGGTTTAAATTGAATTGTTTTTTCAATGTGCAATCCAAATCCTATAACTTTGAGTTCTGTAATATACATTTAATTCTCCGGTTTTTTGATTCTCATCCAATGAGAAGGAATGTTATCATAGTTCATATATTTGCTGTGTAAGGCATGTTGTAAGGCAACGAAAGAAAAACCATCAAACATATTGTCTCTGCTTTTATCATATAAAAGAATTGGTTTGTTTTCATCTAAAGGTAAATGATCTTTAAATTTAATCCATTCATGATAAGGTAAACTTTTGTCTTCTTTTGTATGATTATGGTATTGCTCTAAAACGACTTCTATATCAGGTTCTTTCGATGATATGCGATTCGGGGAGGGTGGTTCCATACAGGACGATAAATTCAATCTTTTTGGCTTCTCCTTTAATTTCAAACGTTTCATTACCTGCTTTCCTTTCGTTTTTTATTCTGCAATGATCTTCATCCAATTCAAAAAAGCTCCAAGCTATATTAAAGATTTCATCAAACTTTAGATGATCATGTGGTATTTTTTTGTAGCCTATTTTTTGACCTTCAAAGTAATCATGCTTTTCCCATATTTTTGTTAAAGCATTTGGTTTTTTAGTTTCAAGATAGCAATCAGGAAATAAACTGACTCTATATATTTTGTTTTCATTTCTTAAAACTTGTATTTCAATAACATATTGGAAAATTGATTTCCAAGGTAAGATAGTGATAATCTTATTCTTTTTACGATGCATTACAGTTTTGATTACTTCTTTTTTTACATGAATATAAGCCATAGATCGAGTGACATTAACTCGTTTAAAATAAATTATTTGATTGTTATTTATTGCTTTGACAATATCTTTTTTAGTTATATTTAAAGCAGTACGTTCAAAGAATCGTTCTACAGCATGGTCATTGAAGATCCAATCGACTTTATTTTTTTTCATAAGATACCTTTCTTTGTAATATTTTTTTTATTATGTGTTTCCGAATTATGCTTTCATTGATTTGTTGTGTCCACTCAAAGAAATGTCTGAGGTTCATAATAGTGATAGGCAATGAATCAAATAATACATTAAGATTAAGAATATTAAAATCAGGAAATCCAAATCGTTCAATGAATCCAGAGAATACATCTTGTCTCATACAAATACAGGGAGATCTTCTATTTCTGCGAAAGATAAGCATTGGTTCACGTTTAGATTCAACTGCATCATTAAGACATTGTTCCCAAAACTCATGAAATTGACAAAGTTTTTGAGATGAATCAATCATATCTAATAATGACCAATGAGTTAAGGTTGTCTTGGTTTTAGTTTTATCTTTAGTTTTCTTTGCATATCCAGTTTTACATTCTACGGAGAAAACATCGAACCAAAATTTTGTTTTCTCTGGAATGGTATAAGTTATGTCTCCGTACTGATCCAGACGAACCTGCATATTTGCCTTTGCTTTGCTTGTTACACGACCACCTGATCCTTCTGTTCGCCATACAGCATCTTCTGTTTCCATATGGGTAAGGTAAAGAGAAAATTCCTTTGATATTTCTCCTTCAAATGTTCCTCCTTTAGCCATTTTTTATTTCCCCTTTATTATTTCTTACCAATTGGCTATTCTTATAGATTTCCCATTTCAAATCCATTCTAAATGAAAAAAGCCAATCTTCTGCTTCTGTAATAGAGTTGAATTGGATTGTAATAATGTCGGCTTTTGTTGCTTTGATATAAGCCATATAATTATCACGTTTCAATATACTTAATCTTGGTACAGTTTCAATTGCTTCTTTGCAATCATAAATAACTGCAATGGTTTGATCTGGATAAAATTTATCGATATAAAAACGTAAGAGATCCGTTTGTTTCAGGAACGTAAACTCTTTGTAAGTCTTTAGGAGTCCTTTTAAATTTTCTTCCATTTGTCCTCACAAAAAAATTTTAGATTTTCAATTCAAATCATCCAAGTTACTTAAATTATTTTTTCCATTTAGGTTCACGTTTAACTTCAGATTTTTCAAGCAATACATTCCAATGATTCTGTAATAGGTTTTTAATTTCTTTTCTCATTTGTTCACTATTTACACAGGTTTCAATTAATTGAGATCGGTACATTTTTGTATCATCATCTAAGACACAGTAACTACCGGATTTTCCAATTCCATCGTTATCCCATAACCAATTTACAGCAGAAGTATAATTATCAATTCCCCAACCATGCAGAATATCAAAAGTAACATCATTGTATCTGCTGCCTGTTTTGTTTTTCTTAATTCGGACTCCAACTTCAATTCCTTGATTGAATTTTTCTTCAGTCTGGATCTTGCCTATTTCTCTTAATTGGAATATATGTGTAGCATAGTGGTCAAGGGCTTTTCCACCTGCTCTTGTATTGGGATCACCAAAAGTGATACCAATTTTTTTTCTGATTTGAGATAAGATTACTAAAAGGATATTTGAATTGTGAATTCCTTCAATGCAGTTACGAAACAATTGGGATAAGACTCTTGCTTTACCTCCTCCCATATCTTGTTTTTCAATGCCTTTTTTCTGAATATGCTTGATTTCTCTGGCATCACGTAAAGAATCAAGTGAATCAATTATGTATAAAACAACATCATTATCAGTATCATTTTTACTGATCCAATCCAGATTATTGTACATATCTTCTACTGTTCTGGATCTTTGGAATGGTTTTTCGCCTTTCTTACGTTTGTAGGTTAATAGATCTTCACGTAATCCAATTATCTGATCCAATGGCATTTTGAATTGAGATGCTAATCTGTGATCAAACGCATGTTCCGGTTCATCATAATAAATTTTGACTTTTTTCTTTTTTATTAAATGTTCCAGATACCAAACTGAATTAACAGCTTCACAGGCCAGGAGTGTTTTGCCTGTTGAATAGTCACCAACTGGATTGATTACTCTGCCAATTGGATAAGCTTTATCTATGTCATTGGTAAGTGCTAAATTGAGCATCCAAGAGCCAGAATCAATGAAATATAAAGGTTTTTTTAATTCTGGAGGTAGGGTTTCAGTATTTTTAAGCCTATTCCGTAAAGATGGCTTAGTAGATTTTATGTTAATTCTTTTCATTTGGATTCATTCCTTAAAAAATAAGCAAAAATTTTTTAGGGGAGCAATTAAGCCCCCCTAAGATTATTATTTAAAGTTTAATGTCTGATTCAGCTATCATTTTAGAATATACATCTTCAACAATAGCTTCAATAGCTTCAGTTTTATCCATACCGATAGCTTCTTCATAGTTATTTTCACGACACCATTTATTGAATCCAAGTGATGTAATTTCAGTTAATTCTTTTGATAATTCTTCACAGTATTCAAGAATTTCTTTTTCAACAGCTTCTTTTGATTGTGTACCATGTTCTGATTCTTGTTGTTGACGTGGAAAACGTTTTGTTACAGTTGTATCTCCATCTTCTGTTGGTTGTTGTCCTTCTTCTCCATCTTCAGTCAACATAGATTCTTTGATTTCATCATATTCTGGAATATGAAAGAACATATCAAGACTGTTTTTTTGATACCCACGTTCTTCAGCGGTAATAATAATTAATTCTAATTGTTCAAGGATTTCTTCAGGAATTGGTTCTTGTCTTTGATGGAGTTCAAAACCACCATAATCAGGGAAATCACCTTGTCTTGAAATTGTTAATCCAATTGTACGACCTTCTTTGGTTGTTACATCAGATATGTCAAGAGTGGTTCTTTTAAGCTTATCCCTTGTTAGGTTTTGAATTTTTGCATGTACTTTTGTTTTAGGAGCATTCCACAATTGGAGGGAAAAATCGGGGGGTTCTTCTTCAAGCAATTCTTTTGTTCGTTCCCAAAGCAAGTAAATGATTCTATCTGAGGGATACAAACGTTTGATTTCATCAGTAACTGATTTGTTAGTTCTGAACAATCTTTGTTGTACTTCACATCGATAACATTTTTGGCCCAGGAATCGATGAGGACAAATGAATTGATCTTGAGCAAATCCTACTGAGAAATGGACACACGTTTCTCTAAAATAAGGTACATTAGGATCAAAACTAATTGGAAGGACTTCAATGAAACGATCTCCAGAAGTAGGCTGAAATTCAGTAATACCAAATTCCTCTAATACATCTTTTTCAAATATCTGTTTTCCCATACCTCCTGCTTTAGATCGTTCTTCTCTGGATTCATAAGTTTTATCCAATACTGATTGAGAACGTCTTTGAAATTTAGATGCTAATCCTTCACTTTCTTCTTTTTTAATTCCAAGGCCAAGTTTTTTTCCTGGTACAATCAATTTTTTCTTACTTAAACGATCTGACAATAAAGACATAATTTTCTCCTTAGTTTAGTAGTTAATAATCTTCAGCTTCTTCCAATTGAATTCGTTTTGGTTTTTTGTGATGATACACAGTAGGTTCTGAATAATAGTTATTGAGCCACAATTCTGCTTCTATCTTAATCATAAACCCTTTATTGACTAAGGATTGAACAGCATTTTTGGCATCTTCGTATTTACGGTCAGCTTCTATCCATTTATAAAATTGCTCCTCATATTTTGGATCTCCTTTGATCAGACGTAACAAAATAGCATCAGTATCTTTAATAATGCCATAGTCTTTTTTGTTATGCCTGTATTCTTCTGTTAATTCACCTTCAAGGACTTCCAATTTACGTTTTTCATCAAGAGCTAAACCTTTATATCTGGAAGCAAGCTTGCCATATTTACGAATTAATTGACCTTGACGATCTGCTTCAACCTCAAGGTTAAATCGATCAAGACTAAATTCAGAATCAAATGGCATTTTCAGACCTCTTATTTGGTTTAAAGATTGCAGTTTTTTCTTTCTCTATCCAATCAAAATCATAGTTAATAGTTTTTGAATAATCAAAATCATATAGTTGCAAAAAAGATCTGGCAGAAAATGCATAATTACCTTTTCTTTTTTGAACACTGATTAATCCACTTTCTTTTTCATTATTAGTAAATTTAATTGCAATTCTATCCTTTTTTTCTTTAGAAATATAAAGGAGGACGAATTCAAAAACATCCAAATCATACTTTTTTACAGCACCAGCATTAAATCCGATTTGTCCATTTTTTCTAATTACAACTTTTGGTATACGAAAAGTACCACCTTTATGAAGAAATTTTTTGAATCCGTCCAGAGTATGCATATTTACTTTTCCTTTAGAAAGTTAGCTTACGTTTAAAGGTTTCAATTGAACCGTCTAATTGAGTTTTAATGTCACTTTTTTCGGTTGAAATAAGTTTTGCCAAGGCTTTATCATCTCTCAAGTCTTTGGGTTCTACATCGATAAGTAATTCTTTTGCTTGAGTTACCATATTATTTAATTCACTATCTTTAAATACGTTTTTGTATTGGAAGGTTTCAAAGAACTTCATTACCTTTTCAATTGCTTCAGGTCGGAGTCTTTTGCTTTTACCTTGAGCTTTGCCATTCATTGTTTCAGCTAAATGAGTGACAATATCACCAAACCCTTCACGTAATGCCAGAATAGTTTCAGTTCTGGTTTGTTTAAACAGATCCTGAATTCGTTTGGTTTCCTCTTGATAGATAGCATCAGTAGCACCGGAGGGAACCACCATATCGAAACATCTCCAATAAATCCAGAATCTGCCAGCAATGTCTACTGGATTGGGATAATCCTCTTGATTGAATAGACCATCTTTTTCCAATTCAAGTTTTGCTTCATCAATATGCTGTGAGTATTGTTCTATAAAAGGTTTAACTTTTTTCTGTAATTCTTTGCTAAATTCTTTAAGCTTTTGATTAGCTTCTTCAGCAATTTCCAGGGCAATGAAATTAATACCCTTAATTGGAAAGGGATTAGATATATCCCAAACATAATTTCTTGCTGCTGTAATGACTGAATTGATTTCAGTTAAATGATCCCTGTTGATCAGGATCTTGTTGGCTCTAACCCATTCACCTTCAGCCTTTTTGGATATTTTTTTGACTACTTCTTTATCCAATCGTTTTCTTGCTTGCCATGAATGAGTTTCAAAATGCAGCAATGTACCCAAATCAAATATATTACATTCATTTGCTGCTCCTTTTGCGATTTTGTAAGGTGTTTGGCCCTCTTTTAATTGCGCTAAATTTTTCATAATTTTACTCCTTTCGTTTATTAGAATGTTAGTTTACGTTTGAGAACCTTAGTTTTTTTTGTTTCTTTAAAATGTACTTTCTTTTTAAAACCAGGATCGGGTTTTTTATTATCCCATACAATTTGTTTGGCATTTAATTGATTGGTTACTTCTGTAATGTAATCATAATATGTTTTATTAGTTGAATTGCCTGTAAATTGAATTGTTGTTTTTTGATGATCCAAATAAACATCAGTTATAAATCCTTTAATTAAATTAGGATGAACATTTTTAAAATATAAAAACATTTCTTGTTGTTCAGATTGAAATCTCAATTCATCTACTGTAGAATGATCTTCTGGAGTAGAGACTGTTAATGTAATTTCCAACCATGTTGTAGTAGTACGCTTTCGTTTATGACCTCCAGGTAATTGAAAGATATTATGATCATGTTTATTTTCAATTTCAACTTGAACATTTTGAATTATAAATCGATTGCCTGTTTTTGGAATTAAAAACAATACTTCATAGTAATCATCATGCTCATTCATTTTCAATTACCCACAGAAATTTTTATGAACAGTTCTTGTCTGATTCTTTTGATAGAATACTGGTTTGAATTCCGGCCCAAGACCTCTGCCTAATGCTTCTTTAACGTGATTGACAACATCATTTTGAATACATTCTTCACCAACAAATCCATCGGTTTCAAAATGAATCTTGCCTTGTTCATCAACTTCTATAATAATTTGTTTTTGCATAAGACACCTCCTTTATACGTTAATTACAAGTCTACGTTTTTGACCCAATTCAGTTTTGATTACTGATTCACGACACAATCTACCTTTGCTCATTGCTGCTTGAGAGGCTTTTTCCATTGTATAGTGTTGAACGAAATCAATTGCTTTTGATCCACCCATTTTTCTTTTGAGACTACTATCAAAGAAATCCCAAATTAATGAATATGCTCCTTTTGAGGTTTTTGATTTGATTACACCTACCTCATAATTGATTCCAGGAAATTTAATTGCGTGTTCACATTTACCAAGATCAGCTACAGCAATCCCTTCTGGTAAAGGGTAATCTCCTACGTTTCTGCCAAACCATTTGTATTCTTTTTGATTAAGCATCAATTGACCACCTAATCGCTTTGCTGTATTTGATAAAGTTTTAAGGTCGGTTACTTCCAATTCAATTATTTCATTATGACTCATAGATTAGTCCTCCTTTTTTTATGCTTCTCCAATTGTTCTACCAATAACATCCTTTCTTGATTCAAGTCGATTAGCTAAATCACGCATGAATTTAATCATATCTTTACGTTCAGCATTACTAACATAATCCCCTGCTGTATCAGATCCAAATTCAAACATGAATAAAGCAAATCCAACTCTTTTACCATAGATGTTAGTTAATGATTGTTCAACTGCTTTTGCCAATAGATCTAATGTTTTATTTCTTTCATTCATTTTATTTAAGCTTTAATTTACGGGGTTTAATTTTTGCGGTTTCTCCTTTTGTATTGGCCCATCGATACATCTTTGCCAATTCTCTTGTACGTTCAAACTTTTTAATTTCATGCTTTGAAAGAATTGGAATGTTATCAATACATTCATCAATTGGTTCATAATGACTATCTTTTGCCAATTGCTCAATTTCTGCTCCAGACCATCCTTCATTATGCAATCGTTCACAAAATTTAGGATCTGAAGGAACCATTGAATTATATTTACGATTGTGAATTGAAATGATTTCTTCAATTTCATTTGGATTAGGTAAATTGACAAAGAAGATAGTATCCCATCGACCACCTGCACGTTTGAATTCAGGAGGTAATACATCAAGGTTATTGGCAGTTCCATAAAGGATACCTTCAGATTTACGTTCTTGCATCCAGGTAAGCATATGACCAAGCATACCTTCATCGACTCCAGAACTTGATACAGTAGCACCACCACTGGCAGATGAATTGCCAAAGAACTTTTCAATCTCATCCATTACAACAATGCACCGTCCAATTGAATCA
>Ga0316194_10003570_pt1 | contig 10825 bp, 4 predicted proteins | sample CroRivsedime1_MG_FD_204936 | JGI IMG/M metagenome (GOLD analysis project Ga0316194, IMG submission 204936) | Coastal sediment microbial communities from Maine, United States - Cross River sediment 1 | ecosystem: Environmental > Aquatic > Marine > Coastal > Sediment | place: USA: Maine... | reverse complement strand
CGAGATCGAACCACGATCGGTAGTCGGATTTCGAGTACTGCTGGGCCAGGTAGAGGTCGATCGAGGAAATGACGCCGGTCTGGGGGGAGTATTCGACGGAGATCCTACGGGCGTCGTACGCCGCAGGGTTGTAGTCGTAGCGGATGCCGGCCGAGACCTCCCGGATGGGCGGGCCGAGCGCCCGGTCGGTGTCGGCTTTGCGGGAGACACCCGGTTCGAGTCCTTCGAAGGTTCCGGCCTCGAGAGCGCTCCACGCAATGACCACGAGCAGCGTCGCAAGAATTCGCCTGATCATCAGTTATCTCCAAGCTGGTCGAGCTCGGCCGTGACGGCGTCTGATTCGTGGCAGACCCGGGGCTTATTCTGTTCGAAGTCGGCCTTGCAGTTTCTTCGACATTCATCGACTTTGTCTTGGGAAACTCTGCCGTACTCTGACCAGAGAAGGTCGTTACAGCTTTCGTTGCAGCTCAAGTACCCTTTGCCCTCCGGGGTGTCCCAGCAGAGACGGCTGAGTTCCGAGAGACGATCTCTGAGGACCTTCTTTTTCCCCTCCGGGGTGTTTGGATCCTCGGGGTTGTAGTTCTCGAGAGGGCCGTCGAAGCCATACCCGAAAATCCCGCCCTTCTGGCTGGGGTCCTCTGCGACGCTCTCGGGTTTGCCGGGGTCCACGAGGTCTGGCCCGCCCTCGGCACCCATGAAATTGTCTTGCTTGTTCGGTTTTTTGGGGCCGGCGAGCGTTTTTTCGGGCTTGTCCTTTTTGATGCCGCGAAGATTCAGGTAATTCTGTGTCGGGACGAATCCGACGCCTTCCTTGTACTCGACGTATTTCTGCTCGACCAGAATCTGCAGGGCGGTGAGCCCGCCGGCGTTTGAAAGATCGGGACGACGGTCCAGGTCCACCGACCACTCGTCGAAGGAGATCGTGGCTTCGGCGCCGTCGTGCCCCATGACGGTCACGCTGATTCTGGCCGTATCGTGCACGATTTCTATGCCGGCCTTGTTCAATTTGAGCGGCACGTATGCTTCCACAACCTCCAGGTGGGTGGCGAGGCCAAACTCGCCAAGCTTGCCAAGCGTCTTCCCAGTCGATGCCTGAACGGCGGCGGGCTTGGCGCTCGCCGGGGCTTTGCTGGTCGCCGAAGAAGATGTGGAGGCGGAGATTGCGGCCGGTTTCTTGGGGTCGTCTGCGCTCGCCACAGCGGCCGCCAATAGAACAACAAGGGCGGAGACCATCAGTCGGACGGCGGTTCCTCGGTATTTCATTTCATTTTCTCCAGTTGGGCCTGGACGGCTTCGGCTTCGCGGCAGACCTGGGGCTTTTTCTGCTCGAAGATGGCATCGCAGTCTCTTTGGCATGTGTTGACTCGATCTTGAGAGATCTTGCCGTACTCTGCGAAAAGCAAGTTCAGGCAATTCTCCCGGCAGCTCCAATATTCGGTGGACTCAGGGGTGCCGTAGCATTGACGACTGAGCTTCGAGAGGCGATCTCTGAGGATTTTCTTTTTCCCCTCCGGGGTGTTCGGATCGTCCGGATTGTAAGTTTTCAGGGGCGCATCGAAGGTCATGCCCCCGATCGTATCCCGTCCGCTGTCCTTTTTCTTGTCAGGCTCGTCTGGCTCCCCAATGCCCAGGAAGCGCTTCAGTCTGTCGGAGGCAATCCATCCGACGCCACCCTTGTGGACGATCCAACCCTTTCGTGCCAGGTACTTGATGGCATCGGTGCCGAGGTACTGCTTCTCCCCCTGGGGGGTCTTGACAATGATTTCGGAGTCCTTGAAGTTGTCGAGGATGTCGTAGATCCCGTAGTCGTCCTGGGCGAGCTCGATATCGAGGTTCGCGTAGACGAGCTCCTCGTCGCCTGTTTGCGGCTTGACCGCGGTGGAAGTGCCACCCTCAGGCGGTTTTTGCGGATCGCCTCCGGTCGTCGGGCCGCCGGGTTTTGACGCATCGACCAGGGGCGGTTTTCCGCCTCCACCACCGCCGCCTCCCGATCCACCGCTCGATGCCTCCACGAGGGGTGGGGTCTCTCCTTCGGTCCCCCCCGATCCGCCCGACGTGCCCGAGCCGGAGCTGCCGCCGAGTGCGGCGGTCGAAAGCCCGTGCTTGGTCAGGCATTCCCTCATAGTCTTCTCGGTCTCGCCAGTCAGGGAGAGTAGCTTTGCAGCGTCTTCCGCCGCTTCGCGGATTGACTGCGCGATGGCGCGTGCTTCGCTCGGGTCGTTGCCCAGGAGTCCGAGCTGCCGATCAGCATCGTCGATGGACTGTTGAGCCGAAAGCCGTGCGCGGAGGATTCGGTCGGCCGCGCTTTTGATCTCTGCCGAGCATTCTTCGGGCTGACAGCTATTGGACACGTAGCTGGCAACGAGTTGTTTGAGCTGCCAGAACTTGAACTCGATCGCCGACTCCAGAGATTGTTTGTCGCCAAAGCCCTTCATCAAGTTGTCGATCTCGGTGTTGAGACTCGGAGACGGATCGGTGAGAAGATCCCGTGCCTGCGTGGCCCGCCGCACCTCGCCTTCTATCGAATCGGGCGAGGGAACGGCCTGTGCCATCGCCATGAGCTGGTCTCGCAACGGTCGAACCCGGGAGAGATAGTCGAGAAAATGTTGTTTTTGAGTCGCATCGAACGTCGCGAGAATCTCGAGTGCTTTCGTGACCTTTTTCTCTCTGTCCCTCAGAGCCGCGATCTCGAGGCCGCGGGCCTCCGCGTTCTTCAGCAGACCGAGGATCTTCGATGCGGATTCTTTCGACTCACAAGCTTGGGCGAGAGCTTCAGCGTTTTTGAGGTCGGTTGTCATTTTACTTTTCAAACCGTTGAGTTCGCCCTGGATGGCCCGGAGGTTGTTGGTGATTCGTTCGGACCAGTTTTCAGACTCCCGAACGATTTCCCGGTTGTACCTCGGGTCCGAGTGCAGGCTCCGGTCGAGCGTCGGGCCAGCAAGAATCTCACGTTCAATTTTTTCCGCTTCCGCAACGCGAGCATTGACCTCGTTTCTGATCCGATCCAGATTCTGGCAGGCGGTGACGAAGTCGTTGCCGGTCCGCTCGATCCTCGCCCGCATCTGGCGGAGCTTGGCGTCAAGCTCCAGATCGAGGTTTATTTTGGCGCCTATCTCGCGACTCTTGAGGATGTTCTCGAGGTTTTCCCTGGCCTCGGCGGCGCTGGCGTGGGTGTAGTAATAATCCATGATGTCGGTGACGCCCTTGTACAGAGTGAGCGCCGTCAGAACGACGGGTCCGGCCGGAGTGAAGACGCAAATTGCGGTGGTTCCCGCAAGCATCACCTTGTTTTCCCAGACTCCTTTGAGGAATTTTTCGGCGCATTGACCAACGGTCAAACCCTCGCCTTTGCATCGAAGGATCATTTCGGCGGACAAGAACAAAGTCAGCGCCACACTCTGATTTGCGGTGGGTGGCTTCTTGTAGTCGGCCCAGGTTTTGGACAGGCCGGTCTTCGGCGGCGGCGGTGGTGGTTTGGGAATCGGCTTCCAATCCCCCCGGGTGCGACTCAAGGACGGCGCCCCGCGATAGTTCGGGTTGATTCGTGGTGCTGGACCGCTGCTGATGTTGCCAGGTGAGGCCGGAGGGACCTGACCGGGTTGCAGTTCGACAGTTCTGTCCCCTGTCCTGCCAGGTTCAAGATTGACGGTATTATCGCCAACACGCCCTTGTTGTCCGAGCGCATTGACATTGATGTCGTTACGGGTCGGTGTCCTGCTGCCGACCGAAGGCGACCGGTGGGGCCCGGGCGCTGGGCCGAGCCCCATTTTCTGTCGTGCGGCCGCGTCCATACCGGTCCTGATCTGTTCGGGACTCCAGTGCGCCGGGTAGCTCTCCGGCCCTTTCAAAACGCCCTGCTGACGGAGCCGGACGAAACGCACCGCTGACCGAGACGAGGCTCCAACTGGCACTTCGCCGAATTTTGTTCTCAGTGACTCGATGGCCATCCGCTTTGCGGTCTCCGGCAGGTCCCGCGCGATGATCGGGTTCTTCTGGGCGAAGATCCGATACTCGCGCTCGCATAGGGCGAGCCAACGTCTGTCGGTGAGTTGATACTTCGCCGGTTTGATGGTTTTGAGAAACTCGGGCGATCTCGGAACCTTCCACGCACCGGCGTAGTGGCGATCGAAATTGGGATCGGGCCCCATCGCTTTCGCCAGCTCGGCTCGTCCGGGACGGGCCGCCCATTTTGAATCGGCATCGGGGCCAAGAGAGAAGTCAAACGGGTTTCGCAGGCTGATGAGATCGTGTAGGTCGAGACCGGTTGGATCGCTATAGCGGGTCGGAGTGTTGCGGGCGTAGGCATAACGGCTCGTGCCCTCGGGGTCGAGGGGAGAACGCCTCACAGGATCCGGGCTGAGAAACCGGCCAAGAGCCGGATCGTAGACCCTCGCCCGGAGATCGTAGAGCCCGAGCTCCTTGTCGAGGACCCTTGCGGTGAACACCAGCGGGTTTGGTACCGAACCGTCGCTTTCCTTGAGATTGCCGAAGGCGTCGGTCAGGTATCGAGCTTCGATTCCTCCCGACGCGGAGCTCAATGCGGTTACGCTTCCCATGATGTCGGTGTGGTAGAAGACGGTTTCGCCGCCGTGCCACATCATCAAAGGACGGTCGAGACCGGGGCCGTGCCAGAAACTGGTGCGGACCTCGAGATCCGAGCCCAGCTCGGCGAGTACATTTCGGCCGTCGGTGACCAACCAGGTCCTTCCGGCGCTGTCCTCCCGCCAGACCCGTTCGCCGGTCGGGGCATAGCCGTATCTCACTATTTCGCCGTCCTTTGATGTCACACTGACGAGGCGGTTTTCGGAATCGTAAGCGTAGCGAGTAACCTTCCCGGGTTCTCGACGTTCGACGAGGTTGCCGCGACGGTCGTAGGAAAACGACTCTTCACCCGCGGATATCAACTGATCGGCGAGGTTGTAGCGATACTCGACGGACTGCTTGCCGTTCGAGAACCAGATCCGATTGCCGCCGGGGGAGTAGCCATACTGAAAAGTGCCGGCGGGGCCCGATTCGCTGGTCAGGCGACCAGCCGGGTCATATTTGTATTCTGTTTCCCGGCCACGGGAGTCCTGCACCCTGACGAGGTTTCCGGCGGTATCGTACTCGTAGGTCCAGCCGCCGGTCCGGTTTTTGTTCAGGTCGGAGAATGAGATGGAGACAATTCTGTCCCCAGAGTCGTACGCGATTTCCTTGCTGATTCCGTTGGGATAGTCGAGGTTGGTGATTCGGTCCTTGGCGTCGTATGCAAACGTGAAATCCTCGCCGTTGGGGATCTTGACTCTGGTCAGCCGTTCGAACTGGTCGAACTCATACTGGAATTTGTGACCCAGAGGGCCGATGAACTCCGACAGCCGGCCGTCGTCATACCGGTAGGCAAGGGACATGTTGATTGTCGGGTAACCGATGCGGGTCAAGAGTCCGCCGGCTTCGTACGAGTAACGAACCGGAAACGTTCCGTCGTCGATCGCCACCACGTTACCCGTGGCGTCGTATTCGTACCGAACTACCCGACCGCCTGGAAGCGCTCTTCGGGTGAGGCGTCCGGCGGTGTCGTAGCTGAACAGAATCATGTTGCCGTCCGGGTCGATACGTTTGATGAGGCGCCCCGCTCGATCGTAGGCCATGATGGTCTTGCCACCGAGCGGGTCGATAACCCGTGTCAGATTGCCCATCGCGTCGGATTCAAATTGGGAGGTGGCTCCTGCCGGGGTGCGAAGAGCGCTGATTTCACCGGACTGACCGTACTCGAGGGCGATGTTTGCGCCGGTTGGACCATCGACGCGAACCAAATCCCCGGCAGCGTTGTACTCGAGACGGGTCACCAGACCGGTGTCTCCCGTGAGCTCGATGGGCCGTCCAGCTGCATCGTAAGAAAAGCGACGGGAGTCTCCGCCAGGTTCTGTCAGGGTTTTCAGACGTCCCGCCAGGTCGTATGCCATCGTGGTTTTAGCGCCGAAGTTGTCTTTGGCGGCGATGAGGTTGCCCGTCTCATCATAGGCGTAGCGAACCTCAAATCCGGAGCCGGTCCGTGCCTTCACAGTACGGCCCAAAGCGTCCACCTCTGCGGTCAATACAGCTCCGGAGCCACCAATGACAGCGACGAGGTTCCCCTTCTCGTCATACCGGAGCTCGTGTTCTTGTTCGTCGGTTCCTCCGACCCGGATCACGCGCCCGAGTTCGTCATAGTCACGCCAAGCCGAGAATCCGTCCGCCGAAGTGCCGGATTCTCGTTTTGTGTTGCGGTCGTAACGAGCGCTGGTTTTCATTCCGGATGGGTTGACTGTCGTAGTGGTGCCATCCGGGGCATACTCGAACATCCATGATCCGCCGGCGGGGTCAGATGTCTTGGTGACCCGGTCCGACGATGAGTATTCGTATCGGGTTTCGCCGCCGAGCGGGTTGACCTCCCGTACCAGTCGGCCGGCCGCGTCGTATTCGAGCCGCGTCACGTGCCCCCCGGGCTGCGTCACCGTCGCCAGTTGGCCTCCGCGGCCGTAGGAATATGTTGTGATCCTGCCCACCGGATCGATCTCGGCAACGAGCCGGCCCGTTTCGTCCCAATCGAATCGTGTCACGCCTCCCGTCGGGTCGGTCGAGGTGGCGAGGAGGCCGTGCGCATCATAGGAGTACGTAATCGATTCGCCGGCGGCGTTGGTTTCGCGGACCGGCCGTTGCAGCTCGTCATATTCCCAAACGGCCGAGTTCCCAGCGGCGTCTGTCAGCGTCACGAGGTTGCCGCGGTCGTCGTAGCGATACCGGAAGACCTGCCCCATAGCGTTGGTTTGGGTGTGGAGGAGGCCGTTTGGGAAGTAGCTGAATCGACGCTCCGGGGCGCCGATCCCCTTGACGCTTTCGACCAGGCCGGTCGGGGTGTAGGTGAATTCCCGGACTGCGTTTCCATCCACCCTTTCCGTCAGGAGATTGCCCTTCTCGTCGTATGCGTAGGTTTCGTCGACTCCGTCTTTGCGGTGGATGACGGCGACGAGATCGCTGTCTGCGAGGTATTCGTAGGTAATCGGCGGGTCCTGGCCGTCGTCGACTTCGATGACTCGCCCGAACGAGTCGTAGGAATAGCGGGTGACCGCACCCGACGGGTCGGTGACGATCGCGGGACGGTACTCAGCGCTGAACTCGGTGCGAGTTGTGTTCCCGAGGGGGTCGGTGGTCTCCTCGACGCGGCCGTCGTCGCTCCATCTGAAGAGGGTGGTCCTGCCATTGGCGTGCATCAGACGGGTGTGCCGGCTGAGGCCTGCGTACTCGTAGGATTCTTGGTTCCCGTCGGCCCATCTTCGACTTGTCACCCTGCCCTTCGCGTCGTAGGAAAATTCGACACGACCGGTTTGTGGTCGCTCGACCTCCACCAAAAGGGTCGATTCGTCGTAGGTGTAGCGTTCGGGCGGTCCGCCGTCGATGCGCACCTCAGCCAGCGCGTCTCCGAAATAGCTGTAGACCACAACTGTGTCGAACGACGACTCGACCTTTGTAACGCGCCCCTTCTCGTCGACGGTGAAGTCGAGGAATGCTCCCATTGGGCCGTCGACGCGTTTCAGAGATCCGGCTTTCGAATAGTGAACCACGATCGAGTTGCCGTTCGGGTCGGTGAGCCTGGTCAGCCGACCAACGCCATCGAGAAGCTCGTATTCCGATGTGACGCCGCCGAGATCGTGACGGACAGCGCGCCGATCACTTTCGAAGCGGAGCGATGCACCTGACGGGCCGTGGAGCCTCGCCTCCCCATCTTTTGCCTGGTAGATTGCTGCCCTGCCGCTGTCGAAGATCACGGCCTCTCGGGCAGATCCGTGGACGCTACTCTCCCAGTTGAGATGCCAGCCCGGGCCCAGGCCGCCTGAGGTAGCGCTTTCAGAGCGAAATGTCCTTGTGACGTCCAGAGTGAGCGGGCCAGCCGCAACGGTCAGGTCGGTGACCTCGAGCTGCAGCTGTCCGGTACGGGGATCGATCACCTCCTGCGCAAAGCTGGCGGTGCAGGCTATCGAGATTACGACGAAAGCGACAACCAGCATCCGACCTGCTCGTTGTGAATCGAAATTCCTGTTCAAATTCTGCGCGGAAGGCAGGGTACTCTGACGGAGCACGGTCACCTCCTCTGATCAGACAACACCTTCGAAGCCAAAGCTCGCGAAGACTGCGCTGGGTGCCGTCTCATCGAATTCATCGCTTGATCTTTTCGGAGTGTCATCAAGACACCTGTTTGAGATGTCGCAACTATGTACCTTTTTTCGAGGGGATGCAAGCTGAACAGCACTGTGCATGCAAATCGACGCTATCGATCACCTGATTTCTTAGGATCTGCAGTCTTCACCATCGGGATGGCTCAACTCGGGCGGGTATTAAATCGCCCTTACAGCTCTTTCTCCATCGGGATCCAGCCCATGAAGCGGACCTTGAAGCGTTGCCAGGCCGAGGAACCCGGTTCTTTGTGCCACGTCTCAGGGCCCTCGGGTCCCTCGGCGGTCCACAGCAGCTTGCCCTTTTGGTTGAGGGTCACCCGGTAGCTGTTGACCGGCTCGAGGTCTTTCTCCATGATCTCGAGGACCTTCTCCGCGAACTCTTCACTGTCGATCAACAAGCCGATCTCGGAGTTCCAGATCCGTGATCTGGGGTCCATGTTGTACGAACCGATCATGCTGAGGCGCCGGTCGACCACGAAGGCCTTGCTGTGGAGGCCGGCGTGGGACTCGGCGACTCGGCTCTCCACTTGCTTGTAGTGCTCGAGGATCTCCGGGTCTGGTCGCAGCTCGTGCAGCTCGACTCCGGCTTCGATCATCCGTTTGCGGTACTTCTTGTAGTGCGCGTGGACCGAGAGGTGGTTGTTGGAGAACATCGAGTTGGTAAGAATGCGGACGCGCACACCGCGCTCGGTGATCTCCGCCACCTTGGCGATGCCCTCCTTGGTGGGAATCAGGTAGGCGGTCTCGACAACGATCTCGCGTTCGACGCTTTCGAGAACCTCGTTGGTCAACTCGACAAACGCCGATTCGGAACCGCCCTCGAAACGCTCCAAAGAGTCGATGATGATCTCGGTCTCGGCCCACACCAACTCCTCCGCCAGCTGCTCGAGATTCGCGCGAATCTCTTCATTCTTTTTCGGCACGGTGTAGGGGAGGGCGTCCATCTCGTCAAGCGATGCCTTCAGCCCTTCCCGATGTTGGTCCAGTGCGTCTTCGGCCACCGGTTCCTTCAGTAACACGGTGATGGGCACCGCTGCCGGGCTGTTCCAATACATGTCGAAGGCTTCGCCGGCCTCTTTCGCGGCCGGTCCGACAGCCAGGACGTCGAGGTCACGGAAGTTGAGCTTCTCATCCACGCCGAAGTAATCGTCGCCGATGTTTCGTCCGCCGAGCACCGCCACAGCGCTGTCGACGAGGAAGATCTTGTTGTGCATGCGGTGGTCGAGGCTGCCCTTGTGGTAGACCATGTTGGCGCCCTTGCCGGCGCCTCGGGAGCCCATCGGGTTGTAAACCCGGACCTCCATGTTCGGGTGACTATCGATGGCTGCGTAATTGTTGTCGCGGCCGGAGTGATAGATGTCGTCGATCAAAAGGCGAACGTGGACCCCGCGGTCGGCGGCCTGGAGCGCCCTGTAGAGCAGCAGCTGGCCAGTGAGGTCGCCCTTCCACAGGTAGTACTGCATGTCGAGGCTCTTCTCGGCGAGATGAGCAGCGCCGAATCGGGCGCGGAAGGCTTCGCGTGGGTTGGCGAGCAGACGAACGCCGGAGAGCGTCGGGTCAGTCGGCGCATAGTCGCTGAAGAACTCTCCGAGCGGAGTCTGCTCAGGCTTCTGCCAGGAGTGGCTGGGCACCTGCTCGAAATCGGCGGGGATCGAAGCGCAGGCGGTGAGCGCCAGGAGCATCGCGCAGGACAGGAACGTCTTGAGTTTGTTGTGCCGTGTCATGCCGTAAAGGTAACACGAGAGACCTCACGCCACGGGCAGCTCTCTTACAAACGAGTTCGGCAGCCTTTTTTCCCGGTGTAGAACAGGCGATCGACGAGGTTCGTGGTTGTCAGGGTTGCTCTTCTCCGCACCGGTCGGCGTCCGCCATCACCCGTGTCTGCACGGTGTGGAGAATCTCCTCTTCGGTCGTTGGCAGCAGCCGCATCATGTTCAGAAAGTTCTCCTTGCCGAGAACCGCGACTTCGACTGTCGACACCGCGCGCACTGTCGCAGTTCGGGGTTGGTTTGTCACGAGCGCGATCTCGCCGAAGTACTCACCGGCCGCGAGTGTCCTGACCGGAGAGCCGGTTTCCTCATCGACAACCGCGACCTCTCCTTTGCGTATAAAGTAGGCGCAATCGCCCGGATCGCCCTGGCGAAAGATGATTGTGTCCGCTGGGAAGCTTTCGATGGAGAACAGCTTGTGGGCCTGTCGAAATTCGACGATCACGGTCCACAGGAAAATCAGGATGGCAGAAATAACGAAGAGTGGAGCGATCGCGGAGAACAGGAAAAGGGTCCCACCGGTCGTCCGGTACACGAACTGCAAGCCGAGCAGGAGCGCCACGAGCGTGAGGGCCAGCGAAGTAATCGTCAAACGTCGGATCCAGTCGGCGCGCCCGGTTCCGGCAACGGGAAGATCGCTCATAATCCCGCCATCTCGGTGGGCTTCCTGACCTCATGCGCCGAGCCGTGGCACTCCATGCATGAAATCTGGTTCGCGAAGAGTTCCTCTTCGGTTTCTTCATAGGTGTGGGCGTCGACCGCCAGCCAGAGATTCGATTCGGCGTGGCACTTCAGACAGTCGGCGTTGGGGTAGGGTTTCCACATGGCAAGTGGCAATTCATAGGTTCCGGAGTAGTACTTGAG
>Ga0316194_10003569_pt1 | contig 10825 bp, 14 predicted proteins | sample CroRivsedime1_MG_FD_204936 | JGI IMG/M metagenome (GOLD analysis project Ga0316194, IMG submission 204936) | Coastal sediment microbial communities from Maine, United States - Cross River sediment 1 | ecosystem: Environmental > Aquatic > Marine > Coastal > Sediment | place: USA: Maine... | reverse complement strand
GGTTTTCTGAACGTACGTCATCAGCCGCAATGGCTGGTCATCAAAGGGGGTTCGAGCCGGTATATCGGGCCCTTAACCCGATCCTATAAAGACCGGATCCGTTTGAACTCGCCGGTTGCATCGGTCAAACGATTCCCGGAGAAAGTCGACATTACCACAAAGGGAGGAGACAAGGTCTCCTTTGATCAAGTGGTCATAGCCACTCACAGCGACCAGGCGCTTCGGATGCTGACGGATCCTTCGGACCTGGAAAGAGACGTATTAGGCACCATTCCCTACCAGGAAAACCTGGCCATTTTGCACACCGACAAATCGGTCCTCCCGCCCAAAAGAACGGCCTGGGCCAGTTGGAACTATCACATCCCAAAAGAAGAAAAGGGACGAGTTGCGCTGACCTATGATATGAATATCCTACAAAGCCTTAAAGCGACGGAAGAGTTTTGCGTAACCTTAAACATGCCGGAGAAGATCCATCCTGACCGTGTTATTCAGAGTATCAGTTACCATCATCCGGTCTACGACCCGAACAGTTTAAGCGCGCGCCGAAAACAGGATGAAGTAAACGGGAAAAATCGGACCTATTTCTGCGGAGCTTATTGGGGTTACGGGTTTCATGAGGACGGCGTGAACAGTGCCCTGTCGGTTTGCAAACATTTTGGGAAAACATTGCCATGATAAAGAGCGCTATCTATGAAGGCTCTGTAAGACATCGGCGATTCAGGCCCCGGCCGAACATGTTTCAATACCGGCTCTTTTTTATGTTTCTCGATCTAAAGGAACTCCCCACACTTTTCGATATTCACCCCTTGTGGTCATACCAACGATTAAATGTTGCTTATTTTCGCCGCAAAGATCATTTTGGCGATCCTTTTGTGCCCATGGATACCGCTGTTCGAGATCTTGTTCAAAGGCACCTCGGGAACCGACCGACCGGGCCGATTCGACTGCTGACCCACTTAAGATATTTTGGATATTGCTTTAATCCGGCCAGTTTTTATTACTGCTATGACGCATCAGATATCAGGGTTGAAACCATTGTGGTTGAAATCCACAACACCCCCTGGGGGGAACGCCATTGTTATGTATTCGGTGATAACCAAAATGAACACCCCGTTGATCATTGGCGTCGATACCGTTTCAACAAAATTTTTCATGTGTCACCGTTTATTGATATGGACATCCAATACGACTGGCGATTTCGTGTGCCCGGAGACATAATTCGCGTCCATATGATCGATATCGAAAAAGATAAAAAACTGTTCGATGCCACTCTGATGCTGAAAAGGCGACCCATCAGCCATAAAGAATTGACCCTCGTGCTGTTGAAATACCCTTTAATGACGATGAAAGTGACCACAATGATCTATTTTCAGGCACTGCGTCTGCTGCTGAAAAACACCCCATTTTTTACGCATCCCCAAAAAAGATCACTGCCATCTAAAGGAAATGACCCATGACGGAAATATTCATGCCATACAAAGCATCTGACCCGGAATGTCTCAGGGAAACGTTCATAGACAGACTGTCCCGTAGACTTTTTTTCGCTTTGATGAAAGATTTTAAGATAGGAAAACTTACCCTGGTCGAAAAAGATCAGCAGTACCAGTTTGGTGAATCATCCAAAGGAGTTTCTTTGGAGGCGACCATTCATGTACATCATCCGCGATTCTATACGAGTACCGTATTTGGCGGCAGCATCGGTTCTGCTGAAGCCTATATGGCCGGACTATGGTCAACATCCCATCTAACCAATGTCATACGTCTGGTGATTTTGAATCAGAAAATGATGGAAAAAATGGACAAAGGCTGGTCCTGGCTCTCTGATCCTGTTCATAATTTGTATCACTACTTTCGACGCAACACCCTGAAAGGGAGCAAAGAGAATATCGTTGCCCATTACGATCTGGGAAACGATTTTTACAGGCTTTTTCTGGATGAAACATTGACTTACTCCTGCGGCATCTTTGAGCACGAGAACAGTACGCTGGAAGCGGCTTCCATAGCAAAATACGATCGAATCTGCCGCAAACTCCAGCTGCATCCCGAAGACCATGTCATGGAAATCGGCGGCGGATGGGGCGGTTTTTCCATACATGCTGCAAAAAATTACGGATGTCGTGTGACAACCACAACCATTTCCGATGAACAGTATGCTTTGGCCGAAAAATGCATTTCAGAATCCGGCTTGTCCCATCGAATCAGATTGCTTCGCAAGGATTATCGACATCTTGGCGGCAAATTTGACAAACTGGTCTCCATTGAAATGATCGAAGCGGTCGGCCATCAGTATCTGAACACTTTTTTTGAAATCTGCAGTCGGTTGCTCAAGGCAAACGGCATGATGCTTCTTCAGGCTATCACTATTATTGATCAGATGTATGACTATCATAAACGTTCGGTCGATTTTTCTAAGCGGTATATCTTTCCGGGCAGCTGTATTCCCTCAATCCGTGCCATTATGAGTTCAATAGCCCGTAAGACAGATCTGAAGCTGTTTCATCTTGAGGATATCACACCACATTATGTCCGAACACTTGCCGAATGGCGAAAACGATTTTTTGATCGCATTGATGACGTTCGTGAAATGGGATTTTCGGATACTTTTATTCGAATGTGGGAATATTATCTTTGCTATTGTGAGGGGGGTTTTGCGGAAAGATATCTCGGGGATGTTCAGATGCTGTTTACCAAACCTATGTGTCGACGGGAACCTGTGCTTCCACCTCTGGCCTGATCAACGCACCTGTTTTTTCCACATAAAAACCTGAATTTTCAAGAGGAAGCATACCCCGTAAACACGTACCCTTATTTTTTCTTTGCTTTTTGAAACCAGGGAATAAACGCGTTGGTACGCTGAATATATTCTTTGTAACCCGGCCGATGGGTTACAATGGTTTTTTCGGTTAAAGGAATCCCTGTCATTTTCAGCAGCACCGCAGTAATGATCAGAGGACTCAAAACGGTCCACCAGCTGTTTGGTGTTGAAAATGCAATGAGAAAAATCCCCCACCACATGAGACATTCACCAAAATAATTGGGATGTCGGGTATATCCCCACAATCCCCTATCCATGACATTTCCCTTATTGACGGGGTTGGATTTAAATACCGCCAACTGCCAATCACCAACAGCTTCAAATATAAAACCCACCACCCAAAGGATTAAACCGCACAGATCCAGCCAGGTGATCATTTCCGGTGTCTTCGACGCCACGCCGTACTGAATTGAAATGGAAATGGCCCACAAAAATCCAGCCTGGAGCAGAAACACTTTAAAAAGGCTTACGATCCAGAAATGTTTGCCACTCTTTTCACGCCACAAACCATATCTGGGATCCTCCCCCTTTCCCCAGTTGCGCCACGTCAGATAAATACTAAGCCTTACACCCCACAGTGTTACCAGAAATGCGATTAACAGCTTTCGTCCTAAAAAACCCTCCGTTAAAAAAAAGGTTGCCCAGGCAATCATAACAAATCCCAACCCCCACAAGCTATCTACCACCGTGACATTTTTAAGAACAAGGCTGATAAGCCATCCGATAGTCATCATCAAGATAACTGCAGCCAAATTGAGGCTGAATATAAAAATTAGATGTTCCATGTTCATCTCTCTATCTGTTTCTTAATTCAGAGGTTACTTATCAATATACGGGTGCGAAGTTTAAATTCTATAATCAGACCGTCGAAGACATTGGTTTTATGGGATTGATCACTAAGATGCCGTCGTTTCGATCATCAATGGCTTTTCGTATGTTTTCATGAACCTTGCTGCTGATTGGATAAGCCAGCGCGATTAAAATGGCAATCAAGTTACAAACAGACGGAACCAATGCATAAAGCGTTCGTAATACTAATTTTACCTGTTCAGATTGTTCCACATTGGGCGTGTAGCCTGCTGCACCAAGAATTGAAAGTCCGGCTCCGACACCGACTGCCGCTGCGAACTTTTTTGAAATCGACCACAAACCGATATATTGTCCTTCACGCCTTTCACCGGTTAACAATTCGTCATAGTCGATGACGTCGGCCTGTATGGCGGATGGAATCGCCAAGGTGGCACCGAAACCGATCCCGGATAAAAACACCAGTATCCCGTAGATCACTGCATCTCCCGGACCAAGAAAAAAAACACCGAAAAAAGCGCCCGTATTTATGGCCATGGACGTCAACCATGCAGGTTTTTTACCGATCTTTCGTGATATCAAAATCCATCCAGGAAGGAAAACAATACCGGTAACAAAGTATAGTAGAAGGAAAAAGTCTGCCAAATTTGACTGTAGTACATACTCTACGTAAAAAAGAATCAACGTGGCCGGTAAATTATTCCCAATGGCACTGATGGTGTATGCAATGAGGAGAATGACAAACGGTCGGTTGCGACCCATCTGCCGTATTCCCTTAATGAGCCCTACGGGACGGTTAACACTTTGGGGAGGTAACTCTTTTATTGATAACACACACCACCATGAAAAACCGATAACGAAGGGCGCATAAATTATGGCAATCCAGAAAAATTTGGCCCGTTCTCCCTGAGCGGTATTTGAGAGATTAAACAGCCATTCCACCAGGGCCGGAGAACTTGCAGCAGCAAGTGTTCCGGCAATCAAAAAACCATCCCGCACGCCAAATAAAGAAATCCGTTCATTATAGTCAAAGGTAATTTCAGGGCCCAAAGATTCATAAGGAACACTGACCATCGTCCAGAAAAAAAACAACGCATAGATACAACCTCCGAACCATAGGGCAGAATAAGATGAAGACGCTTCTGGAGGATTGAATAAAAAGTACATTGACAATGAAACGAAGAAAGACCCTCCTGCGATAAACGGCCGTCTTCTGCCGAACGGCGTCTTGATTCGATCGGAAATGTACCCTATGGCCGGATCCGTTAAGGCATCGAAGATTCGAACACTCAAGAGAATATAGCCCATTAACACAACATTGACCCCGATAATATCCGTATAAAACTTTGGCATATAAACATAAATCGGTATTCCCACCACTGCAAGGGCATAAGCCGGTGCAGCATAAGCAATCTTTTTACTAAGCGGAACAGTTTTTCGGGATACAGTTTTCATTTTAACCCCAACAACTGCTTTTTAAACGGTTTGTTCATGGGGAATTCCCCCAACCACATCGAAAAGATCGCGGACGCAAAATCAGCACCTTTGATAATGCCCTTGGTTTTTCCGTTTAATGCCAGCTCTGTGCCCTTTGCCGGGATATATGTCAGTGAATACCGGTCTCCAGGTTGGACATCTTCATAAAGTGAGTTGTGGTAATCAATTTGTGGTCGAATTTTTTCCAAGGTTAGTGCATCCGTGTTTTTTGCAATCACTTTGTTTATGGTAACCCCGAAATCTTTTCCTTTTAAGGCATGGAAATACTCAACCTCCAAGCGCTTGGGTTTGTCAGAAAGAACATCCGTTACTAAACTCCCCTCTTCCAGGTAAAGCGCACCGACATAGGCTTTGATAAAACCGAGATACCGAAGCAGTCCCGCACCCTGAATCCTCATTTGAAGCCCTTCTGTCTCGTAGGTGTTCTCAAAGTGTACCCTTTCGATTTCTGCTCCATTGACATTGGGTGTGGCACCAATTAATGTTATCACTATGATAATTGCGGTAATATATACGATATGTTTCATGAATATTTTCCTCAATCTGTTTTTTGTTTGAATAAATCACCAATTTCTTAAATCAAATATTAACATACTGCTTAACTATATTCACGGTTATGGAATATTCAATATGAGTAAAATTGGCGTACAGTAATAGGTAATACCTATAGATTTTTTGTTACATTAAAAATCTGATCCTCTGGCCAAGTCGGAGATAGATGGCCCTGCTTTGGAGTTTTGTGTCTAAAATCAATAGTTCCAAGCACCAAATTATAAATAAATCTCAAATTCCAATATTCAATGACCAAAACCTTCCGGAACGACAAATTGTTTGGATTTTAGAATTTTAGTCATTGGGATTTTTTTGATATTTGGAATTTGATATTTGGAATTTGATATTTGGAATTTGATATTTGGAATTTTTACAAAGCCCATTGATAAACGACCTAAAAATGCTTACTTTGATATTTAGAAAATTATTGATCTAAAGTAAGTCTCATGAATTCAGCTCCGGGTAAGCCATAGGGGTGACATAATGAACATTATTTTCTATCTAAAACTTTATGCATTGACTGTACCGGTATTCTTTGCCGTTGATATTATTTGGCTGGGATTTGTTGCAAAAAAGTTTTATCGAAACCATCTTGGATTTATACTGAGTCCGGATGTGAACTGGTCGGCGGCAATCAGCTTTTATTTGCTGTATATTGTAGGTATTCTTATTTTTGCTGTTGTGCCGGCATTAGAAAAAGATTCATTGGGAAAAGCGCTGTTGTGGGGCAGTTTGTACGGTTTTTTCACTTACGCAACATACGATTTGACAAATATGGCCACCATAAAGAATTGGCCGTTAAAGGTGGTGATGGTCGATATTTTGTGGGGCGTTTTTCTGTGTTCCATGGTCGCCTCGATAAGTTTTTTGATTGCGAAATGGCTCTCTTAAATGTGATGGCAAAGAAATGAAAAAAATGATCAAGGTTTCCATTGGGCCTTTAATGCTTGTTACGATCTTATGGGGATGTTCAGGGAACCCCACGGAACGTCACAATAGCGAATCATCAGGGTTCTTGGATTGTCCGGATACACCCAACTGCGTGTCGTCATTAGCCAAAAATCCAAAATATAAAGTCGAACCTTTTAAGCTAAAAAAAGATCCTGAAACAAGCTGGGATATTGTTGAAAAAACAGTTGGCTCAATGCCCCGAACAAAAATAGTTTCAACAAGTAGCAGCGATATTCATGCAGAATGCAAAAGCATGATTTTTCGATTTGTCGATGATCTCACGCTCCACTTAACCCCCTCTAACGGCATTATTGACATTCGCTCAGCCTCCAGAACCGGCTATTCAGATTTCGGTGTGAATCGTCATCGTGTTGAAAACTTGAGGAAAAAACTCCAGCAAAAAGACATCATCGAATAATCTCTTCAAAACCTGAATACCCGAGGTGACGATTTCGCGTACGGCTTCCGTTATTCTACACTTCATGTTCCACTTTACAATGACCTCTATTTTAGAGTAATATACAAAGTATACACAAAAAGACGACATATTTTGATTGCTCGAATCAAGGAGTACATATGAAAAATCAGCCGCAGGAAACAACCGCCGACATTGGCCCCTTGAGTTTTTCCGAAGAACTGGCCAGAGCTGTGATTGATTCGCTCTCTGCACACATCGCCATTCTGGACAAAAACGGTGTGATCCTTGAAACCAATCGCGCATGGAATACCTATTCGTTTAAAAACGGCATGCCGGAAGACTTTGACTATAAAGGAATCAACTACCTGGAAGTCTGCAATGCCTCCACAGGAGAGGATGCGTCAGATGCCCATAACATCGCAGAAGGGATTCGGCAGATTATCCAAGGCCATACCCGGGAGTTTTTATTTGATTATCCCTGCCATTCTCAGGACAGCAAACATTGGTATTACATGCGGGCCATCCGCATGTCTGATACGAAACCCGTCCGGGTGATCATTAGTCATGAAGATATAACGGCTTTGAAACTTGTCGAAGAGGCGTTAAGAGAAAGCCGTGAAGAACTCAAAGAACAGAAGCAAAGCCTTGAGGAAGCCAATATTGCGCTGAAAGTACTGATCAAACATCGGGAAAACGACAAACTGGAGCTTGAAAGAAATGTATTGACCAATGTCAAGGAGTTGGTTTTGCCGTATGTTGAAAAGCTAAAGGGAGTTCCATTAAAACCCAGAAATAAGACCCTCGTTGAAATCATTGAAAATCATCTGAAAGATATTATTTCCCCGCTCCTTCAAAAATTTTCAAATGCCCAAATTATTCTGACCCCCCAGGAAATAAAAGTGGTCGCCTTGATCAAAGACGGAAAGAGCAGCAAGGAAATTGCAGATATACTGAACATATCCGAAACCACTGTCAATTTTCATCGAAAAAATCTGCGCAAAAAATTCGGTCTTAAAAACAGACAGATAAATTTGAGATCCTATTTAATGTCAATGTCATAGCCCCGATAAATCATAAAATATATAACTATTTAATATTTCTGTCGAATTCAATCCATAAAGATTGTCAAAGCAAAATAAAATTGATAGTTTTTACCTGTCGATAAACCATTATTTTGCCCACATTGCATTTTATGAAAATATGATAACTATTATGACTAAGGACGAAAAAAATTTATCGATTAAAATGCAATTGAAATGAAAAAAACATTAAACTTTAATGAATATATAAGAAAGGACGGTGATCCTATGAACTTCACAGAAAAAGAACATAATTACATTGAAACAGATGCAGAAAGAGAAGAAGGTCATGTCGACACCATTAAAAGATATTTTGATGAATGTCTGAGCGTCTCCAGACTTGGATGTGATCCTGGAGTTGACATCGCAGGATAACCCTACAATGTTAAAAAAATAGGAGCAGAGCTGATAAGCTCTGCTCCTTTACAATTTCAACCTTAATCCTCCCATGACTCTTAAAAACAAAGGTTTGACACAATTATTTACCATGGTTTAACTTATGCGTATAACAGTGGTGTTTTTTTGTTTAAGTTTTAAGGAGGTATAAAATGAGTCTAACACGAAATATTCGTAAAGTGTTTCGAAGTAAACCTGTCATCGAAGGGGCCGGCGTCCATCTAAAAAGGGCACTCGGATTTCGTGAGGTTCCGCAGTTCGACCCCTTTTTACTTCTGGATGATTTTCGTTCAACGACTCCTGAGCATTTCATCAAAGGATTCCCCTGGCATCCCCATCGCGGAATCGAAACCATCACCTATGTTCCTGAAGGGGCTGTTGAACACGGCGACAGCATGGGGAACAAGGGCATCATCGACTCCGGAGATGTGCAGTGGATGACGGCGGGAAGCGGTATTATTCACCAGGAGATGCCCAAAGGCGATCCCGATGGCATTATGTTGGGATTTCAGCTCTGGGCGAATTTACCGGCATCCCACAAGATGATGGATCCCCGTTACCAGGAAATAAAATCGAGCCAAATCCCGGAGCTTCAATTGGAAAACGGAACCAAGATCAAAATCATCTGCGGCCGAGTTAACGGCACGCCGGGCCCGGTCCAGGACATTGTCATCGATCCGGAATATCTTGACATACATGTTCCCGCGAATTCAATATACGAGCATCCGACAAAAGCAGGGCATACGGTGTTTGCCTATGTAATAGATGGAAAAGGATATTTCTGCCAGGAAAAGAAACCCTTTACCTTTGATGTGGTGGGAGACAGTTATTTTGATATGAGCGGCGAACCTTTCATCGAAAACGAAATGCTGGTGCTGTTCGACGATGGAGAATCTGTCCGGGTATCAACGGATGATGAACCAATCAGGTTTCTTTTGATTTCGGGAAAACCCATCGGCGAGCCCGTTGCCTGGCGAGGTCCCATTGTGATGAATACCCAGGAAGAATTGCGGGTGGCTTTTGAGGAATACCAAAACGGAACATTTATCAAGCACTAGTCGACTTAAACACATAAATTTTTTAAGACAAAATATGTCTTTGGCGAATTATCATTCGGCGCCATGATAAAAAGTGATTTTTATACCGAAACCCTAAATGAAAGACTCCACATGGCATACTTTTAGTTACCGGGATTTAAGGCAAATGGGGTTTGCCGTTCATTCAACCGTATCGGTTGACCTGGTATTCACGCTGAGAGGAAATTGTCTGATCGATGTGTTTGACCTTAATACTTTAAAGCAAATCGCCTATCTTGATTTTGACACTTCAAAATCCATTATGCTGGGGTCGGCATTCCGATCGCCGCTCATCGGATTGCCTTTTTCCACTTCATTTCGAAAACATTTCGAAACGGATCTACTGCCGCTAAAGGATCTTCGATCTAAGCATGAGGTGGGGTTTTTCGTGGACATCAGCTATAGAAACAAAGGTAAAAAGGAGATATGGAATTTGGATGAAATGATGATGGCCATTGCTTTTGAAACCGCTTTTGAAGATAAGATCCAAAATTTTACCATCAAACCCACCGGCGATACGGCACCCTATTATCGAAAAAAGTTCAATGCAAAAATATGTCGTCAATTAAGGAACGATTTAATAATGACCGTTCATTTAAAACCGGTGAGAAAAGAACTGCAACACATCCGGATGATTGAAAAAGCAGGCAAGACCCTTTTCTTCAGGGTCAAAAGTGTGTCGGACCTCACAGAATAGATGATGTTTTCATCGGAAAATATATATAAGGCCTTCTTCTCTTTTTTCGCAGTATAGGAGTATCAGCTGAAAAGTTTAATAATTTCTTTAATCAGAAAAATTGACGTGACAATTAAAAAAAATATTGCGCCCGCTTTTACACTCCAGCAAACAATCGGAGAAAAACCTTCGATTTCTGTACAACCAACAATTCCTATAATGATGGCAGATTGTATCACCCCCAGGATGATAATTTTAATGATGCTTTCCTTCTCTTTTATTTTCATTTTTTTGAATTGATCTTTCAAAATTAGATGTATCTTTTCAATTTCATTTTAAGCGACCTGATTAAAAATTTTTAGAGTGACCATCTCTGATATGCGCTGAACATGGACGCTATTATTTTCAATATTTATGCCAGAATCTGGCTTTAGAAATTTTTTTATAAAAACATGTGGTGGGTAGGACTTTGAAATCCTTATTTTATGGGCGCTTCAGCAAATCAAGACAAGAATCATAATCGTCTTGGGTCCCATAAACATAGGGTGAAAGGGTGAA
>Ga0316194_10003562_pt1 | contig 10837 bp, 10 predicted proteins | sample CroRivsedime1_MG_FD_204936 | JGI IMG/M metagenome (GOLD analysis project Ga0316194, IMG submission 204936) | Coastal sediment microbial communities from Maine, United States - Cross River sediment 1 | ecosystem: Environmental > Aquatic > Marine > Coastal > Sediment | place: USA: Maine... | reverse complement strand
CCATACCGGCGACTGCAATCACCACTCTGGCACGTCGAATTTCTTCCAGGCGATCCATCAGCCGCCACAAGCCTGCCACCCCCACATCGGTAATATGCAGGGGTGTTTCACCGCTATATTCCAGGGTACGTGACGCTTCCCGCGCCACCGCGGCATCAGAGGTGCCGGCGGCTACTACTGTCACTCGGTCCAGCCACAACTCCGGATGTCGATCCGGAAAAAATGCAGTTGCAGAAAGTGGATCGTAATCGAGCCGCTGGCGATAAGGTTCCGGTAGCTCATCAAACTGCGCTCGCTCCAGCCGGGTCAGCAATATTCGTGCACCCTGTTCATCGACCTGCCTGAGTATTTCAAGAATATGATCCACGGACTTACCGGCGCAGTACACAGCCTCGTCGAGCCCGGTTCGTTGCCGGCGATTAAGATCCAGTGAAATTTCGCTTTCTACATTCAAGTTAGCGCTCCCCCGCACTTAGCCGGCTCGTGCACAAAGGCACTGCCGTTGCGATAGGCCTCGAACTCCAGGTCATAGCTGCGACCGCTGCGATCCATATAGCTAATTGCACTGGCACGAATGTCCGCCTCTTTTGGAGCAGTGAGCGCAGCCAGGCTGGCTGCATCCAACTCGATTACCATACCATCGGCCCGGACCCTGCAACGTACAGTGGCAGCACCGATTGATTGCCTGACGAATGTTTCGATAGAATCGACCAGCTCCAGCACATCCGGCTCGATGACGATGGAAGTTTCAATACGGCTGGAGAGACAAGGCGATGCCGGTAGCTCGGCGACCTCACCCAGACCCAGGCTTCGTGCTATTGCGCGAAGTGACTGTTTGCCAATGCGCGCCTCAACATAGGGATGCCTGACCGCCCTCGATTTGGCGGCGTCTAACCCGGGCCGGTACTCGCCGAGATCATCGAGGTTGGTGCCGGAAACGATCTGGGATACGGTATGCTTGGCAATTGCATCGTATAGGTGGCTTTTGCAATAGAAGCAGCGGTTGACCGGATTCGCGCGGTACTGCGGGTCGCTGAATTCTGCCGCATCAACCATGGTGAGGGCCCACCCCTCAATAGCCCCCAGCCTTTTCACCCGTTCGGTGGCTTGTGCGGGAACGGCCGGAGACACTGCGTGGAACATCTGCACTGAGCCTGACTTACGTCGATGGGCCAGAGTTGCCAGCGTCAGGCTGTCAACGCCGCCGCTTACCGCCACGGCAATAGTTCCAAGGGTGTCCAGTACCCTATCCAAATCATCGATAGCTGGGGTTACATCGTTCACTAGCTGCCCTCCTCCCTTCTGAATACCTCATCAGCATCACGGCGCAGCTGGCTGCGGGCATCGTGTCCACCGACTATTTCAGCAATGTCATCGGCCTCGGCCTTGACCGTGATTCCCCCGCTGCGACTTACCGCCTTCACACCGATGCTGCGGCCATCCACATCCAATTGCAGTTCCTGCCGTTGCAGGATGACCCGATCGAGTACCTGATAGCGCACACCGATGGTGGTGGTCTCTTCAAAACATGCGTCACACACTGCACTGATCTGCAGCGGATCCGCAAGCACCCTTACGTGGGTAGTCATGCGGCCCTTTTTACCGAAGGCAGGTATCTGCAACACATCTCTCACCGCAGAGTGCGTCCGCAGTTTTTCCAATCCGGTAGCCAGATCTTCTGGGGTCTGGTCATCCACTTCAAACAATATCTCAGCGATACGGTCCTGATCTTGCGCTGTTGGCTCAGCTTCCTCGTAGGCGAGTAATCGCAGCACATTGCTCAGACCAGAAAGCGAGCGGGTACCAAAGCCAGTTCCGCCAGAAAGCATGCGGCGACTTCCGCGACCCCGCGCCTGGTTGGCGCCCAGATGCCGCAAAATCACTGCGCCGGTAGGCGTTACCCGCTCACCGCCCACCCCGTCATCGAAACACTCAAACCCCTCAAGCAGCAGTGCAGTGGCGGGGGCAGGCACGGGTAGCGAACCATGGGCTGTGGCCACCCGGCCACCTCCCAGCGGCAAGGGTCCCACTGACCAGCTTGCGTTCAGTTCAACAATCAGAAAGGCTGCGCCGACGATATCGGCGATGGAATCCCACTCACCCAGTTCATGAAACCCGACTGCATCCACACTCATACCGTGGACTTGCGCCTCCGCCCCGGCAAGCAGCGTGAACATGGCAATAGCCTCGGCCCGCACCGACTCGGCCAGTCTGGATTTCTGCAGGGCGTCCCGAATATCACTGAAGGTCCTGTGGTGGTGCGCGCCCTCAGCCTGATGACCGGCCTCGGAGATAGCGAATTTCAAGCCGGTTAAGGCGTGGTCCCGGTGGGCCGCGAGGTCTATACCGATATCTGCTGGAAGGCCGGCGGCCCGTATTGCTTGCACCATGCCCTCTTCCAGCCCAGGAAACGCATCGAGTACCGCAGCGATAAACATATCACCGGCGACGCCACCCACCGCGTCAAGGTGGATATACTTCACACTCATTGCCTTGCCACAATCACTCATCGCCTTTTACACCATGGCTGGGCATCAGTGCCAGATTCCCCTCTGCATCAAACTCGAACGGTGCCAGCTCACCCACCACTTCAAACATGGAGGGGTTTGCCTCGATATAGGGCAACAGGGTCTCGGATACGTCGATCTCAATGATTTCCAGGGTATTGGCGATATGTACAATCTTGGCGTCGTTAGGCTGGGTGCGCAGTAGCGATTTCGTGGCCAGCTGCACCGCTTCTTTGTCGGTATTCATGATCATGGGTATTGCTGCGGCATCAAGCAGGGTCGCTGCGATCACATTGGCGTAGGTCTTGCCCGGATCGAAGTCCCGATACAGGCGCATGGTAATAACATCGGCAGCAGAGAGGCCTGTAGCATTACCGTCAGTTTCAGGAGTCAGTCCGAGCACCGCAATTTTCTTGATATCGGGGTTCCTCTCCCACTCGGTAGCTCGGGTATTGCGCCCGGTAATATTCGGGTCCATTCCCCCGCCGGTAATATTTTTACCCATGCGGTCCACGACCAGCACATCTATCTCGTCAAATTGCAGCCTGGGCATCAGCTCTTTGGACAGGGCGAGCAGTTCCGGCTCGCGCTCAAGCACTTTTTCGCCCGGCACGATCTCCACCAGAGCAGTTTGCTCTGCGGCATTTTCCACCATAGCCACACCGAACAGGAAGTTCTTGTGGTCCATAATAAGCTTACCTGCTGCAGGCAAAACATCCTTGAATGTGTCAAATCCATGCCAGTGAACGGCCGAGGCGCCGGCTATCTTACCCATACCGATCACCAGCATCTTGATAATGCCGGACTCAATGGGGGCTCTGAAATTGGTGTGGACCTTCACCCGACACACCAGTACCACTGCGTCTGCCTCGGCGGCATGCTTGTCAAAATACACCGGCATGCCGTTATCGAGTTGACCCAGTTCAACGACATCCATACTCGATAGTATCGGGCAGCCCATGGTTTGCTCGTTGATGCCGAGACTGTCCAGCACCTTGATCTGCCCCTCCGCGGATGCCGAGCCATGGCTGCCCATGGCAGGAAAGATAAAGGGTTCCGCTCCCAGCGCTTTTAGCTGGGCTATTATAGTGCCCGCGCACTCAGCCACATTGGCGATGCCACGGGAACCGCAACCCACCGCAATGCGCATGCCGGGTTTTATCCGGTCGCGGATATCGGGATTTTCAAACTGCGCGGTGACGGTCCCGGCGACATCGTCAAGCGTCGGGGTTTTGAACTTCTGCCGAACTCTCACCATTCTGGGCAGCTCGACATCCAGGCCGCTGGCAATGTTCACCTCAATTCGATCACCTATCATTTGATGCTCCATCTGTTATCAATACTGGAGGGCAGCACTCTGAATACAAGTAATCCGCAAACCAGGCTTATCATTGGCTTATAGCCACCACAGCCATTACGACAAGTGTAGCCAATACTGGAATAACAACGGTGACCACGCCCACATCGCGATAGGCCTGTTTATGGGTGAGCCCGGTAATAGTCAACATCGCCACGATAGCGCCACAATGCGGTAGCGAATCAAAGCCACCACTGGCCATGGTGGCGATTCGGTGCAGCGCACCCGGCTCAATGCCCATCTCCAAATAGGCCGGGGCCATGGTCTGCATAAATATCTGCAGGCCACCAGAGGCGGACCCGGTTATGGCCGACACCAGACTCACTGAGGCAAACATGGATGCCAGCGGCGGCAGCGGCGATTCCAGCATCACCCGGGTAAAGCTTTCGAAACCCGCAGTGTGTGTTACCACCCCGCCAAATCCGATGACGGCAGCAGTGTTGATTAGGGGCATAATCGCGTCATTCACGCCCTGCCCCATAGTCAACAAGGCTTTATGGCGCACCTGTGAGAACATCGTCACCGCCATCAGTGTTCCCATGACCAGCGCGATGCTTGGCCATACAATCGGCTGGCTCACTGCAAAACGGAGCAACTCAATGGGCCAATCAGCAGACGCCAGTGCTGTCTCGTCGAGCATCCCGGTAATCAAACGGGGCAGAATGATAGTCAGTAGTACCAGAGCCAACGGTAGAATGGCTAAATGCCAGGGGGGATGACCTTCATCCTCGCTGTTATCAAGCGAAATGTGGTCTCGGGGGCCGGGAACGAAGTGCTCTCCCATAGCCGCAGCCTGCACTCGCTGCCACTCGAGGTACCACATACCGCCGGCGAACATGATCACCCCGCCCAGCAGGCCAAGCCAGCCTCCGGCGAACAGGTCTGTACCCAGGGCCACGGCCGAGATCACGTTCTGTATCGACGGAGTCCCCGGGAGGGCAGATAAGGTGAAGGTACCCGCGCCAAGGGCGAGCGCCGCACAAAACAGGCGCTTGGGTATATCCGCTTCCTTGAGCAGGCGCAGACCAAGCGGGTACATCGCGAAAACGACCACAAATACCACCACCCCACCATAGGTCAACAATGCGCAGGACAGCACCGTGATCCACAGTGCCCGGTGGGCGCCCAAACGGGCAACCAGAGCCAGCGCGATACTTGCGGCGGCGTAGCTATCGCCCATCACCCGCCCAAACATCGCGCCTGCAGTGAAGAGCAGGAAGAATTTACCGGCGAAGGTGAAGGCACCAAGAGGGCCAAAGGAGAAATACTCTGTTACACCCGCTGCAATTGGCAGGTCGTTTGTCAGAATAACGATTAGTGAGCAAAGCACTGCGGAAAAAACAATATCGACGCCCCGCATTGCGAGCCATATCAGCAAAGCCACACTACCCAGCAGACCTAAGTATTCCATCTATCGCGTACCCGTGTTTATTATCGATGCCGCCGCAACCCGTGGCACTGCACATCATATTGGTCGGCATTGGTAACACCCGATCAGACCATTACTATAGCTGAGCTTTCTCATGGCGGATGGATCACGTGTTACATTTGGCAGGTATTTTTGTGGTCGGGCTGGTAAGCGCAATCGGCGTGACCAGCCGTCTACGTTACTCCAGTTCGCTCTTGAAGATTACACCACCCTTCATAATGAGGTCGAGCACCTCTTCGTGATTACGGAGTATAGAGATGTCTTCCAGCGGGTTGCCATCAATCAGAAGTACATCCGCATGAGCACCTTCTTCAATCTTACCGATGACTCCCGGATAGGGACTCCGGGGGCCGGAAAGCTGGGGCAATTCCCCGGAGAGGGAGGTCGCCTGCGTGAGAACTTCTGCGGGGGTGAACCATTTCGTCCGCTCCACAAATTCACGGTTCTGATCTGCACAGGCTTCGGGGTTGACAACAACGTCCGTACCAAAGAGGTCAACGCACTTCCAAATGAAGACGTTAAAGCAGGTGAGCACGGAAATAAGTTTACATGTTCTCGCGTATAACTTGAAACGAGTGATACAAATACTGGGTGCCAGTGCGCTCATGAGGGAGATGAGTGCGTAAGTCGCTCAATTCCGTTATTTATAGGTTTGTGAAGGCCCCATTGTCTGGGCGGGTGTCATGCTGATCGGGTTTGTCTTTACCTCTTGCTTGACATTTGGTAGCGTTTCCATCTGGCAAACCAGGTGATCCGGAAGGGGCAGTTGTCCCTTTCCAAGGGCCGCGTCGTGATAACGAGTCGGGGACCGGCTGGATACCAAAGTTTCACTATTTCCCGAGGCATATGTCTGGCGCGAGAGAGAACGAACGGCGGTGAGGAAGACATACAAAGGCTGCTATACGGGTTGATTTATTTTTGGCCAATTGAAACAAAGGAACCGATCATGGGTATAAACCAATTTTCTGTACAAAGAGCAAAACTGTCGGCCGTTGCCGCACTCGTGGCCGGCTGCACTCTGGCCACAACGACTCAGGCGGTCGATATCATCCCGACCAAAGGCGGCTTCAGCGGCTATGTCAACCTGGGCGCTGGTGGCCTTTCGGTCAAATCCAATATGCTGGCAAGCATCATGTCCGGAAACATAGACATAGGCGACAAGCAGATCGGTAACATCAGTGACTCGCCCAACAGCAGCGAGGGCGGGGCCATTCCAGCAATCAATTTTGAGCTGTCCTACACCTTTGGCGGTACTCGCACCCAACTGCATCTTGGTAACCTGCTGGAGGATTTCCTTAGCATGGATACGACGACCATTGCCGGCATAAGGTAGGACGTGGGCAGGGCGGGCCAGGTTGGCGCCAGCTACCGTGGTACCTCCATCGCGACAGAGGTATGGCGGGACCCCTACCTGACAGATGCGAAGCGCCAGGACACAGACCGCACAAGCCAGGGTTTTCGGGTCTACTGGCAGCAAATTGTGAGCACCGGGTTCGAGCTTCGCTATACCTATTCCGAAATCGACATCGACAAGGAACGCAGCGGCCAAAGCCTGGCCCTGTCGCCGGAACAGAGGCAGCTGCTGGATCGCAACGGTGACATTGATCGCTTTGCCCTGCTCTACGAATTCGCGTCGGAAGACAAGAAACATATCGTCACGCCCCAGCTTACCTATATCGACAGGGACCTGGATGGCAATGCCATGTCCAACGATGGCGGCAGGGCATCGGTGAACTATATCTACCAGCACAATAAGACGTGGCGATGGGTGGTAAACGCCAGTTATGCCAACTTTGACTGGAAGCAGGCCAACCCGATTTACAACGGCAAGGATAGCGCAGACAGTTATGGCGCCACGCTCGGCATGTTTTATACAGGGGCGTTCGGTCTGGAGAACTGGACTTTCAATGCCACAGTTGGCTATTTTGAAGAAGATCACGATATCAATTTTTATGACACCGAGGTCAGTGTATTTACCCTGGGCATGTTGCGGCGGTTCTAGTGATATGCAGTAACCATTCAAACTATGAGGAAGATCGAATGCCTACTATCAAATCCATTATTCTCGTCAGCACCATGGCACTACTTGTTGCCTGCGGCAGCTCACCTCAGCAAAAGAAGGACACTGCCGATGCGAGGCTTACGGAGGAAAAGACCAAGACAATGAAGGAATACAAGGAATGCATTAAAAAGGCCAAGGAGAACACCGCAAAACTGGATGCCTGTGAGCGCTTGCTTAAAGCGAACTCCATTGGCGAAACATCTCAAACAACAAACTAGAAAAAGCGAAAATGTGCAGAAAACGGTGGACGCCGTGGTGCAGTTCTCAGGAATGCCGAGAACCTACGGAGTGACGGTTAATTACGCGTATTTCTGAGCTTATTGGATGGTGAGGTACGAGCTCGCCTGATGGTGTATTTTCACACCCCGTCACATTCGTGTCGGGGCATTCTGTAAGTGACACTCCGGTGTTGTGCGCGTAACCTGACTGCTAATAGTGACTCCTCTTCAAATAGGCGATAAGCCCTATGTCCGAATCCGCCCCTTGCATAAAAAGAGCACTCATTCTGTCCGGCGGCGGTGGCCGCGGCGCGTACCAAGTCGGTGTCTGGCGCCGGCTTCAGGAAATCGGGTGGCAGCCGGACATGGTCTGCGGTACATCTATTGGTTCCATTAATGGCGCCTTGATCGGCTCGGGCTGGGATGCTGAACGGCTTGAAGCGTTTTGGACATCACTGGATCGAAAGCGCGCCTTTCGCGTCTCACTGTGGCGGCGGATCAAGTACCGGGTCAACCGACTGTTGGGACGACACCCGAATTTCCCGGCCTTATTGGATAATGAGCCCCTGCGGCAAACCCTATCTGAAGCGATTGATGTAGAGCGGCTGCGAGACGACCAACCCAGGGTGACTGTGGCGGCAACCAATGTCTGCCAGGCGCGTCTTGAATATTTCTCCAGCGAGCAACTCAGTGTTGCCCATGTCTTGGCCTCTTGTTCCATTCCAGTGCTTTTTCCATGGTGTGAAATCGACGGCGAGCTCTACTGGGATGGCGGGGTTATGGCCAATACGCCGATTTTTCCTGCACTGGAGGCTGGTGCCACAGAAATTCTGGTAGTACTGCTGGCGCCTTTAGCGGGAGAGCCGGTGGCGCCGCCGAAAACAACTGGGGCAGCCCTTTCCTGGGCGTTCGACATGATTACTATCGGTTCGGCTGGGTCCCTGCTGCAGGAGTTGGCCTACCACCTCGGCTTGGACCTTTCTAGCAAGCGCGACATATTGATTAGCCAGCATTTTATGGATCTTGGTGATACCCGTATCGGGGTTGTAGCGCCGCAGACTGCGTGGGGCATGGGTTCTATCCTGGATCTAGAGCCGCACCGTATCAAGGAGCGTATTGGAATGGGTTACGAGGATGCTGCGGAGCAACTGACGGATTTTTTGCAACAACCCAGGGGAGGCTGACAGGTTAACTGGCCGAAACTACACAAAGCGGTCTACGAATGCATACAGAGTTATGGCGGTGAATTCAGGAAAATAGGGCTGAAAATCTATCGTCCGATTTCAGACTAGATAGCCGCGGATCCAAGCGTGCAGGGGCTAGCCACGCGCAGCCTTCATCGCGTGCATCACGCAGCAGGTTTAAAGCGCGCTCTGTATCGCCCAGTGCAATGTATGCCGGTGCCAGCTGTGCTCGGGAGGCCCTGGGCAGTTTTGCCTTGATAACGCCTTCCGCTAACTCCAGCGCCCGCTCTGTTTTCCCTGCCTTTGCCAGTATATAGGACGCCGCGGCGCAGACGGAGGGCCCGCTACTTGACAACTGCATGGCAGTTTCGATTGCCGCGCAAGCTTCTTTATGCTTACCGAGATACGCCGCCGTAATGCCCACGTAGCCATGTGCAATCTCATCCAGTGTGTAGGTCTGCTGCAATTCGCGTTCAAATGTCAGTGCTTCTGCAGCTCGGTCACAGCAAAATAGGGCCCAACTGTAACTATGTCGGTTGAGTAGGGCATGCGGGTCTGTGTCTACCGCTCGCTGAGCGGCCACAACACTTTCCTGTGCAAGGCCCTGGCACCTGAATATCCAGGATCGGTAGATGTAGCCTCGTGAATACCCGGGGTCGATTGAGTGGGTCGCATCGAGAATCGCATGCGCCTCTTCGAACTGGCCCATCATGGCCCCGGTGAACCAGGCCAATGCGGCCGTTGCCTGCACAAGGTAAGGGTTCACTTCCAGGGCCCGGTGACAGGCATCCAGGCCCAACTTCAGACCTAGAGCCGGAGCGATTTCACCCCGGATGACCTGGTACATTCTGGTATCCGCGATAGAGGCAGTGGCCGCGGCAAATCGGGGATCCACTTTGACTGCTTCTTCGAATAACTGAATGGCTCGAGCCTGAGAGGCAGGGCTTGGATTATTCGCCTCCCGAGCGCCTGCTGAGTAATGAGAGTAGGCCAGAGGTGTCGCAGATATCGTGTGTGTAAGCGCAGATTCGATCCCGGTGGACTCGGTTTTATTCACCGCAACAGCCAGACGGTAGCCACGTTTGTGGGCAGTTACAATATATTGAAGACCATCTACTTCAAGCAACTTTCGGAGCGTATAGACACAGCGCGCAAGCGATGCGTAGGAGACCTCCTGTCGGGGCCATATCCGGTTCTCTATTTCTCGATGGCTGACAACCTGCCCATGCTTGTGCACGAACAAATTTAGCAAGGCCAGTTCCTTGGGAGCCACATGGATTGGTCTGCCATCGAGAGACAAGCCCCTTTTCGGGTCAAGAACAAAGGACCCAAACATGAAGCATTCTGTATTAGCCATCCTCGATCCGATCTCTTCGCAAACGGAGTCCATACAATGCATACGCAAATAGCGGCAATTCGGACCATTACCTTATGAATAGGGGGTCTGCTAGATTCCGAGAAAATAGATCCCGTCAAACTTTGATCAAGTTTCACCTTTGTATCAATGCGACGCATTCTTGTCAATTTTTCATTTGACCCACTGTCGCCCTCCCCCGTCTACCGCTAAGCTCTAGCCAAATGCACTGCGCAGGCACAACAATCAGCTTTGCTGCTACGGATAGATTCTTCACCAGTCATAGCAACATATGGATTCAGGGGTCTTGCTGATGGACTCAGCTTAGGGAGTGTCCGCGTCCAGTAAACGGCTCAGGTAGACCATAAACCCACCCGTTCATGTGAATTGTTGCAATTAGGTTCCGAGTTTCAAAATCCCGTAACCTAACAACCCCCTGCCACGGAGTGCTGCTCTCTATGTTTTTAAAATTTGAGCACAATCGTCAACCACGGCTCCCAGATGGCAGTGTCAACTAATATAATAAATAGCCGCTTTTTAAAAAGTCGCTTTTTGTGAAATTGCGCATCAGGATGCTCAAGCAGCAGAGGCCGGTGCGCCCGCGGAGAGGGTCCTCGACAAGAGCTTTGAAGCGGTCACCCAATGCATGCAAATACGCCCGCGCTTGCTCAATGCCAAAGTTTACAATCGTGTATTCAAAAATGTCTTCAACATCGGCGCTCGCCT
>Ga0316194_10003560_pt1 | contig 10849 bp, 11 predicted proteins | sample CroRivsedime1_MG_FD_204936 | JGI IMG/M metagenome (GOLD analysis project Ga0316194, IMG submission 204936) | Coastal sediment microbial communities from Maine, United States - Cross River sediment 1 | ecosystem: Environmental > Aquatic > Marine > Coastal > Sediment | place: USA: Maine... | reverse complement strand
CGGGTTCCCAGGTACGTCCGAGTGCGCCGTCTGGCCGCCACTTCGATTTTGCCATTATCGCGTTGCTCGTCATCGCGGTCGCCTACTTTTCGGTCGACAAGTTCATGCTGCAAGAGCGCCAACCGGTTTCAACCGCTTCAGAGTCCAGTGAGTTTGACCGTTCGGTGGCGGCATTGCCTTTTGTCAATCATGGCAGCGACCCGGACAGTCTGGCGTTCGCTTCCGGCATCCACGATGACCTGCTGACCCAACTGGCCAAGATCGCCAATCTGCATGTGATCTCCAACACCTCGGTTCGTGAGTATGCGGATACCGTGAAGAACGTCAGGCAGATCGGTGAGGAACTCTCGGTCAAGCACATCCTGGAAGGCGGCGTGCAGAAAGCAGGCAACCGAATCCGGATCAATGCTCAGCTCATTGACGCGACAACCGACAAGCACCTGTGGGCCGAGACTTATGACCGGGAACTGACAACAGAGAATATCTTTGCCATTCAGTCGGAGATTGCGCGTGAGATTGCGAGGACGCTACACGTTTCCTTGAGTCCCGCCACCTCCGAGGCGCTCGCCGAGTTACCCACTGACAATCTCGACGCCTACAAAGACTATCTTGGCGGCCTGCTGATTCTCGATGAGATTGTTCCAATGCTCCATCCGTCGCGTTTCGAGCAAGGAATCGAGTTACTGAAGTCGGCGGTAGCGAAGGACCCGGAGTTTTCGCTGGCGTGGGTACGCCTCGCCAAAGATTTACATTTTGTGGAAGGGATGAGGATGCATGACCTCGACGTAGGAATAGACTCCCGCACTGCACTGGCACGAGCGCAGGAGATTGACCCCGGCCTCCCTCAGATACATTTGGTACTTGCGGCTTATGCCGCATCAGATGACCGCTACGAAGAAGCCCTTTCCGAGCTTGATCAGGCCGAGCGTGGATTGCCGGGCAATGCCCAGATTTTTCACACTCGCTACTGGGTGCTGCTGCGGATAGGTCGGTACGACGAGGCCTTCGCCAATATCGAAAGGGCTCTGGCACTTGATCCGAAGAACGTCTTTTTGGTTGAGAATTATGGCTACGCGTTGACGCGCATGCGTCGCTATGATGATGCTCGCGCACATCTCAGCGCCGCACTCGCAACCTTTGATGACGCGTGGGGGCTTCATCGGGAGCACGCAGAAGTGGATTTCCAGCAATACGGCGCGATACCCCCCCTCGTAGAAGTCTGGTTACGTCCGAACGCACCAAGGGAAGCGCCTTTTTACGAATATTACCTCGCCTGGCTCTTCTGGCTTGGGGACGACATGAATGCCGCCGTCGCCCATGCGAAGGAGGCGACCGTTGGCTTCGATGGCCCGTCGACATATTTTACTGCGGAAGAACTTAAGGCGTGGATCTTTCGAGACGCGGGATTGGGCGATGAAAGCCGAGCCGCTACCAAGTTGGCATGGCAGAAAGCGCTCCAGAGTCGTAATGAGCGGCCGGACGATCCACTTCCCGTCCTTGCATTGGCAAGACTGCGGGCTCTCGATGGAGACAATGCAGCCGCCCTTGAACTTGCAAAGGAGGGCGACCAGGTCGCGCACTCAAACGTTGCGGATCTGAATCACTACAAATATCAGGAATTCAAGGACGATTACGCTTATACGCTCTGCATAGCAGGAGAGCTGGAATCTGTGGAGAACTTATGGCGCGAAATTCTCAGCGAAGAAAACGAATCCACGCTGGCATCTCTCCTCCAGTGGTGGCCGCCCTGCAAAAAGTCGATCTTCGATACAGAACACTATCGGCGTCTCGAGGAAGAGTTTGGTCACCTGAGCGAAGGCGTTTCTGCTACCCAACATTAGCGGTATTCTCTGCCAGAATGGCCGATCAGATATTATTGCCAATGGCTGCTTCGGGTCAGTAGCAGTCTCTGAGTAGTCTATCACTCGACAGGCTGCTTTCGAATGCTTACCAGCCGTTCAGTCTCAGTCAGGGTGACCGGCGGCTACCGGCCAAAGGCAGCCGTTCAAAGCGTCACTACTCGGGCATTAGAACACTGCGCCCCAACTTGCCGGCAACCATCTGGTACTACCAGGAACCGAGAACACCAATCTCCGCGAACATATAAACAAACTGCGAAATGAACGCAATGACGGCAACGCCCAGCTGGATTGAGTGCCGTGTAGAGACGAAGCCAATCAGCGCCATGGTTACGGTGGCGGCCGTGATGCCGAGTGACTCAGGACGCATTAACCAATCCGTGCCCTTCAAGAACGTATCGACAACGTCAATGGCCTGCACCACTATGAGAGTTCCGAAAAACCACTTTCGACCATCCCTGAAATCGGCATAGGTATCCGATACGCCGTACATTCGGTTTGGCACCAGAATTTCTGTCAACATGAACAGCCCAATGGCGTAACCGATTACAAAGAGGTACAAACCGAACGACCACTCTGCAACGGTTTCCTGAAACTTGAATTCCCACCACCAAAATGAGACGAGCCAGATCAGGACATAACCGACCCAAAGCAAGAAGACAGCGTCCAGCTTGATTGGATCACCTTTGCCTTGAATCCGACGAACACATTCGCTCAGCGCGGTGAGCAAGTGCGCGATTGCCAAAGCGATGACAATCGACACCAATACCATTACATATTCGAATGAAGTCATGGCTTGTTTTTCAACTCACTTATCAATGAAATATCGTAGCGAACATGATGGCTGCTTTGGGTCATCAACAGCCTGCCGACAGTTTAACACCTGGGCGGCTGCTTCCGAGCGCATACCAGCCTCTCATCTTGTTCAATCGCAACTGTCTCAGAACGGCCACAAGCAGCCGTTCATAACGCTATTCGTCGAGCTCGACTTCAAGCATCTCAATGACTTTCTCCAGCCCTACTTCGACATCGGGATGACCGATATCTAGGATATCTGTCAGACGTTCGATCTTAGCGACCAAAATATTCTGAAACTCGGTATTCGCAAGCAGCTCGCTGTGACGATAGCCCCTGTTGGAACCCAAATCGCGAACCGCAAAAACATTTTCCGACTGCCCCGGTCGATGACTTATGGTGGCATTTATCTGCGCCATGTTGGAGTTAGAAATCATGAAAGGCGTCATTACGTCGTCATGAAAATCACCGTCATTTCTATAGTGATACTTGACCCGTCCGATCGCGACCTGCAGCGCCGCTAATTCTTGTACAAGTTCAACATTAGAAATCTGCGACAGGTTTCCCCCTGCGACAAGCTGGCTCAAAGGCGCACTGTCCCAAAGAGCGGCGCTGTTAACCCACCATGTATCGCCAATCAACTGATCTATTGTGTTTTCGCTCAGCGGTTGCTCTGTGACTGAGGCCGCCCTCAGTAGTGTCTCTGCGGACTCAACTATCGCTTCGCTAAACCTACTCATGTCAGCCAATAACACCTTCTTGACTCGAAGGTCGTCAAGCAATGTTTGCAAAACGATTTGCTCGGAACCGTGCTGCTGCCTGTCATTCCACCAGGCGTCGATCGCAAACGCCAGCAGTATGCTAGCGACAATTGCAGCTGCCTCTATAGAAAGGCGTTTCCAGGGAATATTTTGGGTTTCTATCATAAAGAGATTGTCTGCAAGTGGTGTCTGCTTTGGGTCACAAGCCGTCATCTTACCTTAGATTCTTCGAGCGGCTGCTATGCGAGGTAAAGCAGCCCCTCACATTCTTGCCTGGCGAACTTCTGCAGTCGGCCAACAGCCGCTATTCAGAAAAAACTCGATATGGCAAGTCGACCGGCAGCGTGTTCGATAGGATGGTATGCGCCCACGTAGCTAACGTCACTCCGAGATTTTTTCCTTGTTCGCCCAAAACCGCTTCCACTTTCGTGGATCACCCTTCCGAAACCAAAATGACTTGCCGGTCTCCCGCTCGAGCGTTGATAGCGCCTCTTCACGTACGGCAGCATCGTCGTCCGATAGGAGTTTTATAAGAGCGTCAATTCCTGGCGACCCGCCCCAACGACGGATCGCCACGAGACCGCTGAGGCGTGCGACCGGATTCTCGTCACTAAGCATGTTCTGCAAGACCAAGCCGACGTCTATCTTTTCACCAATCAGGTCGAGATTAATTTTCGAGTAGTAGGCAATATCCTTTGGGGTGTGACCCTTGGGTATGATCGTGTGATTAGCGCAGAGAAGCGCTAATGCTGGAATAATGTCCTCAAAATCCGTGTCGAAGTTGAAAAAACCGAGAGCCAAGTGACGGAGCATGAGAGCGAAGAATGCCTGCCTCTCAATGTCTGGCGAGGCCAGGAGACCATTCGCGATTTCTGTAGGGTAGCGGTAATACTCTTCGCGTTTGACAACGCATTGCTCGCATAGGCCGACATGCGATCCGTTGAAGTAGGGCTGCAGGGCCATTGAGGCCCTTTGCGTTGCTTTTTGTTCGCGACACCAAACGCAATTCATTCGATCCCCTCAATCTTGTCGTGAAACGGCCGATATGGATGTGCCGGTTACTAGGTGACACGCCAAATTTTCTTCAGCGCAACAAACTGAAGTACGATAATCAAACTGCTGACCAACTTACGTCTTCTTGGCGCACAACCCCTCCTACCGGACGTTCATCCGCTTTGGGTCACAAGCCGTCATATTACCTCAGATTTCTCGAGCGGCTGCTATGCGATGCGAAGCAGCCCCTCATTCAGCTTCCTGCCGACCGTCTCAGAACGGCCATAAGCCGCCATTGATCAGCCCACCCATCGGGCAATGAATACGTTCTCTCGACAAAATCAGGATTCACTGTGCTACGACAGCTTCGAGGACCCGATTGATCGCTTCCTGCGTGCCAAGGCTTGGACGATCCGGTAGGATATTCCATCCGGTGAAAATCAGAACTATATCAAGATCCGGCAAGACGATCGGGCGCTGACCACCGTATCCATTGCCGGCAAACGCCACGCGGTCCTCTCCCTGGTAGTCATAGTGATACAGCCACCATTTATAGCCGTATTGGATACTGTGGTCATCCGTAATGCTGAGGCTCGGCTCAATAGAGGCCCTCACCCATTCCTCAGATACGACCTGCTTGCCGTCCCATTGTCCGCGCTTCAGGAACAGGTAAGCGATCTTGGCAATGTCGCGAGGAGCAACATAGAGGCCTTCCTGCGAATCCGCGAGTCCCATCGGCGTGCGCTTCCAGAAGTATTCGTCGATACCGAGCGGTGCGAAAAGGTGTTTCACGGCATACTCTTCGAGGTCGATTCCCGTGGCTTTTCGAAACACTTGCCCCAGAATTAGCGTGGCCCCGCTGTTGTACTGATAAACCTCTCCCGGATTCTCTGCCATAGGTCTATCAATGGTGTACTGCACCCAGTCTTTGGACGGCGCCATGATCACGAATGTGTTCCTTGGGTCGGAGTAAGGAAGGTCCTCATTCCAGTCCAGTCCTGTCGACATCGTAAGCAAGTGCCGAATCGTCATGCGTCGCTTGCGATCGTCGACATTCGCCACCTCGCCCGGCTCGAAGAATGAAAGCACTGGTGTATCGAGATCTGGAAACTCCTTTCTGTCAATGGCGATTCCGATCAAGACCGAGACGACGCTTTTGGTGACCGATTGCATCGTGTGCAGAGAGCTTTCCTGATAGTAGGGATGCCACCATGAATTAGCGTAGTTATAGGGGCCAGTGGGGTCGTTGACGACCAGCGGGCCGGGGGTGCTCGCCTCCTCGCTGTAGATGCTCTTATAGTCGTGCTCGTAGTAGCGTTCGTACGCCACCTTTCCGTGGCGGATAACCAGCATGGAATCAACGTAGCCGTACTTCCCCTTGCCGATCTCAGCATCGAACGAGGCGAGAACCTTGGCATCAAGGCCGACCTCCTGAGGGGTCGTCAATTGCCATCCCCGGGTGGGCCATTCACTCTGTGCGTCGACGGGCGAGGAGACGAGAATCAGGCAGATGATCGAAGAAGCGAGGTATCGAGTTTTCATGACCTGCTCCCGACACGGCAAAAAAAATGGAAAGGACGAAATAGGGTAACGAATACGATCACGATCAACCTCGCAGTATGTTTCTAAGAACCAAAGGCATGATTAGACGCTTTATCTGCGACCGTCTGCTCTGGGTCATCAACAGCCTGCCGACAGTTTAACACCTGGGCGGCTGCTTCCGAGCGCATACCAGCCTCTCATCTTGTTCAATCGCAACTGTCTCAGAACGGCCAAGAGCGGCCGCCCGATTCTTGGGTGGGCTAATCGTCATCGCCAACATTTGTACGTGGGAATCGCTCACGGATGGCGCTGTCCATCGCGAGTTGTCTCTCCGGTGCCGATAAATCGGAGTCTGCAAAATTGTGCGGGCAACGACCCCAGAGTTTACCCGAGGTCGTTGCGCGCCTGACTATTTGGCGGGAATTGTCTCTTCACCCCGGTACATGCGATTACCGCTGCAGGTCGAGACTTCGTCAAATTCTTCGTCGAAGTCGGAGTCAGCATCGACAACCTTGCCCCACGTCGCGATATCCGGATAGGTGTCAACCCACATAAAGCCACCGAGGTCACCGACGAGAGTTGAGACATAGGAGCTCGTGATTTCATCTGAACCGCCTGTTGCGCGAGCCCACTTCAGCCATTTGGCATTAATGGCCATAGCGTCTTCCTTGGTGCTGCCTTCATTCAACGTGCAGGAGAACACGATCGAGACCGGCTCTGCATGGACAGCAACTGAAAGAAGCAGGAATACAGATGTTGCGACGGCTAACAAAGTTTTCTTCAACATGATTAAGTCCTTTTTATTATTATCTCAACCAGTAGGCGCTAATTGAGCATGTAACGCAATAGACGACGCGCCGATTGACCAGGCACGAACCAACATCAGTGCGTTGCGAGCGTTTCCCGCGGGCGAATAGATGGCTCGGTATCTCAATGTCCGCTTCGGGTCACAAGCCGTCATCTTACCTCAGGTTCTTCGAGCGGCTGCTATGCGATGTGAAGCAGCCCCTCGTTCAGCGTCCTGGCTACCGTCTCAGTACGGCCACAAGCAGCCGCTCAAGCTGGCGAACTCAGTGCTGCAACCAATTTTTCCGCAATCTTTAAGCCAATTTTGGAAATACCAAGAATGAATAGCGCGGCCACGCCAAATAGCACAAGCCATGCAAAGTAAGGGGTGTGCGGACCGAAAAGTGGATAGTAGTGATGTCCAGAAACAACCTCACAAACACCAGCGGTGTTTAGGGCGCCACCGGAATCTAAACAATCGTCTTGCTCAATGAAAAAAATTAGCTTCGGAACGGCATAGGCCGCAATTCCGATTGAGATTGTCGTAGACAAGAGACGAAGAAACTTCGGCATATCGTAGATATTCCCAGCTTGTTGCGAACGGCTGCTTCGGGTCAGTACCAGCCATCGAGTCTACCGCAAAAGCAGCCATTCAAACGACCGCTTTGTGAGGAAAGCGGTCCTCCACAAGTTCACAATCGACGTTCCATTCACAACAAAAAGGAGTCCATCATGTTTCATCGATCCAACTCCAATCATCCTTGCGTACCGTGGAATAAGGGCAAGCTCATGGGGCAGAAGTTGCCACTTACGATGCAGGAGATTTGGTCTATTCGTATTCAACTGCAGGGTATAGGCAATCGGCGGGACCTGGCACTGTTCAACCTGGCGATCGACAGCAAACTTCGAGCCTGCGATTTGCTATCTCTGCGCGTCTCAGATGTCACGAGTGGCACCGAAGTGCAGTCCAGAGCCATTGTTCGGCAGAAGAAGACAAAACGTCCTGTGCGCTTCGAGATAACCGCACGGACACGAAAGTCGGTCGAGGAATGGATAGAAGCACAAGACTTGAAAGGGAGTGATTACCTGTTTCCCAGCCGCCTTCGCAGCTCGCCGCACCTTTCGCTGCGGCAGTATGCTCGAATCGTCGAAACCTGGGTTTCATCAATTGGCCTGGACCCGACAGGCTATGGCACGCACTCGATGCGGCGGACTAAGGCGACGTTGATCTACCGGCGCACCAAGAATCTTCGAGCGGTACAGTTGCTGCTGGGGCACACAAACTTGGATAGCACCGTGCGTTACCTGGGTATCGAGATTGATGATGCTCTCGAGATGTCGGAACAGATTGACGTATGACCCCGTTGAGCGACCGTCTTTGGGCGGTCGCTTCGCTACTACTTCTGTTTGTCCTGGAGGTCAGAGTCGATCAATGCCTCGGAGATACTCCTCCCAACATGTGCGTACGAAGACAGCGCGGCAGGGAAAAGCTCGCGTACCTTCTCAGCGAACTCTGTGAAAGTCACTTTGGGCCGTCGGTGCCTTGGTGTTGTTGTCGACTCGAGATAGTAAAACTCCGCCAATTGCCTGGAACTGAAGAAAGACAGCACCATGGCGGCGGACCCGACCTCTCCGTCCAGTTCTTCCGGCAGGTACTCATCCCACACCTCTGCCAGCCATTCGTGGCCCATCATGAATCCGCGAGACCATAGCGAAATCGCTAATTCCTCACCGAAGTTGTCTTCAATAGTTGCGCGAAAGTCACAGCCTGGCGGCAGATTCTCACTGCGTTCAAATACGGAATCGTTGATCCCGTTGTACAGGCCAATGATCAGTCCCATGATTCGCTGGGTATCAGCTTCGTCTTTGAAACCGAGGTCCTCCTCATCACTGATGGCGGGCAGCCATGATGATGGTGGGACAAGTTCGGGTGAACAGGCCACAGCGAACAGGAAGCCCTGTAACTCCTGAAACCTCAACGTACTGTCTGGACGTACTGGATCGGCGAGAAACCGGGCCAGGTCGGCAATATCAGCTTGTGACAACGGTGTGTACATTAGAGTTCTTCAAACCCCTGCATATCCTCTCTCCCCTGGGCGGGATGCCAGCTTTCGCTCTGGCAACGGTCTTTCAGGTAGCTTTCCAAATCAACCGGCGTCCAGTCGAGTCGGCTGACTGCATCCCGGTGTAACTCAAACAGTAACTCGGAGGATGCGTCCCAAAAGTCGCCAAAGCCGCCATAGTCACCAGTATGCTCGGTCTCCACATTGAAATGCTGCACAGCAAATTCTACAGCCCGTAGCAGCACGAGAGAATCGAGTCGGTTGGCGAACTCACGAATACAAAGCAGAATTTCCTCGAACTCTTCGAAGAACGCTATCACGGCTTTATGGTCCCAAGGCTCTCCATCCAGTTCGATGTTCGCGATCATCTTCTTCAGATCCGCGAACGATAACCCGCCAGACGCGAACTGCACTCTCTGAAGTAGGCCGTTACGAAGTGAGCGATCGTCCCCAATAAGACTCATGAACTGCTCGAGCAACTCTTCGCGGCTCAGTGCCGCCAAATGTCGTCGAATTTCGGCCATGGCCTGGCGCTTACTGACGGCCTTTTTCGTTGCCGATCTGTTTTGCAGAGAAAAAGCCACCGCCACGCAATGCTGGCAGAAATCGATTCCGCCGGACGCCTCACAGTCGCATTCCCCTTCGATCCTGCTGTGAGAATGGTGCAGCAGAACCTCGTGTGGACTGCGACCCTCAACGATCGCAGTGGTCGATCTCTCTGCTGTCACGACGTTCTGAACACCACCTCTATCGTAGCAGGATAGTCCCTGCCCAAATGCCCGAACACCTGCCAAGCGGACAAGTAGCGATTCAGTGATGTCGATCACAAACTAACCTCATCTACAACGCAGGGCCACCAACGGATATCATAGCCAGAATCAGAGAAGAGGATAAACGATTTCGATGAGTCGTAAGTCTCGCCGTGCGCCAATTCACCTTGATGCCAAAGGTCTGAGTAACCTTCCTGAGGCTGATCTTCATGCAGTGCTTCGTGGAGCGGATGACCTCATTGCACATGGCGGCCGGACATTGCTAAAGCGACTCCTTCGCGGATCCAAGAACAAGGACATCCTGGCGCGCGGACTCGAAAGGTCACCTGTCTACGGGTACTTCAAGGACTTATCCGATGAAGAAACACTGGCGCGGATCGACTGGACCATTCTGAATGGCTACCTTCGCGTTGAGCGCTTTGACCGTCTTCCCCTGCTCGTGTACACCCAGAAGGGCTGGGAAATTGAGCGTGAGAACTATGCGGTTGAGTTGCTGGGGGGCTTCGATAAGCTGATTCAAGAAGGGCCGCCATTTGACTTGGTGTACTTGAAGGACAGGGATCGGCCGATGATTCTCAGATTGCTCGACAAGATAGAAGCGACCGGAGACCGACGATATGTCCCGCTGCTCGTGGCGTGGAAGAAGATCGACTACAAGAAGGTCCAAATTCGCATACGCGAAGTTATTAGACGACTTGAAAAAGAGAATCTGTGATTGGCGGACGGTATCGGGCCACGCCACTTTGGCGACGGCCATACGAGGGGCCGCTTTGCGAGTAACACCAGCCGCTCGAGCGGCCGCTTTTGCGGTAGACTCGATGGCTGGTACTGACCCAAACCAATGGTATGGACTCCTCCTCCCCTTAACGGCATCTAGGTGCCAAACTGGTAAGCGATACCACCAGCGAACGGAAAGGAGGAGTCACCATGAAGCTTAGTAGAGTTGGAATTGATTTGGCAAAGAATGTTTATCAATTGCACGGTGTTGATCGGTCCGGCAAGACGGTCTGGAAGCGTCGCCTGAAACGCCACCAATGGTTCAAGGTGTTGCTGGATACTGTAGGGCCCGAGTGTGAGATTGGCATGGAAGCGTGTGCCGGTGCGCACCACTGGGGCCGAGAGTTGCAGTCAAGAGGCTACACGGTGAAGTTGATTCCGCCACAGTTTGTGAAGCCCTACGTGAAGAGCAATAAGAGCGATGCCAAGGACGCTGAGGCGATTTGCGAAGCAATGAGCCGACCGAACATGCGCTTTGTGACGGTCAAGCGTGTCGAGCAACA
>Ga0316194_10003559_pt1 | contig 10854 bp, 16 predicted proteins | sample CroRivsedime1_MG_FD_204936 | JGI IMG/M metagenome (GOLD analysis project Ga0316194, IMG submission 204936) | Coastal sediment microbial communities from Maine, United States - Cross River sediment 1 | ecosystem: Environmental > Aquatic > Marine > Coastal > Sediment | place: USA: Maine... | reverse complement strand
CCACTTTATGGGTTACTGGCACGAGCAGTCCTGTCATGCGCTGGAAATTGATCCCGCGGCAACCCTGGATCTAATGAGGTACCAGAAAGGCAGCCTTTACCAGGTATTGGGGCGCGTAGAAGAGCAATTATTCGCCCTGGTCGGCAGGGCATCGCAACTACTTGACTGGGATAGAGACCACCAGTTCTGTGGGCGATGTGGCAACCCCATGCGCCCTGATACCCGCGAGCGCGCGATGCGTTGCGAACCCTGTGGCACTATTAACTACCCGCGTATCGCGCCCTGCGCCATTGTGCTGATTACCCGTGGCGAGGAACTGCTGCTGGCGCGCAATGCCAACTTCCCTGGCCCTATGTATAGCACCCTGGCGGGCTTTATTGAGCCAGGGGAGACCGTGGAAGAAACACTGGTGCGCGAAGTGCGTGAAGAAGTAGGTGTGGAAGTCTGCAATCTGCGCTATTTTCAGTCCCAGTCCTGGCCCTTTCCCAACCAGTTGATGCTCGGCTTCTTTGCGGATTACGCTGGCGGGGACATCGTCTGTGACGAGGTGGAGATCGTGGATGCCCAGTGGTTCCATGTTAACGAACTTCCCATGATACCTCCGGTGGCGTCAGTCTCGGGGCAACTGATTCAACATTATATAAACAACCTGTAACACATTACCTGGAGCACTCTTTTGGAATTTATTTACGAATACGGCCTGTTTCTGGCACAAGCAGTCACATTGGTGGCAGCGATCCTGGTGGTTATCGCCGGGTTGGTTTCCCTTGGCCAAAGGCAAAAAGCTGAACAGCACGAGGGCCATATCGAGGTGCGCAACCTCAACGAGAAATACCGCCAGATCGGCGATAGCATCCAGCATATGATCAGCGACCCTGACGATCTGAAAGCGCTGCACAAAAAGGAGAAAAAAACGGCCAAGGAAGAGGCCAAGCAGGCAAAGAAAGCGCGCAAGAAAAAGAGTGGGGAAGCTGCCGTTGAACGACGCAAGCGCATGTACGTGCTGGCTTTTGACGGTGATATCAGGGCCAGCGCCACCGATAACCTGCGCGAGGAGATTTCCGCAGTACTGCTGCAGGTGGAAGAGGGGGACGAAATGCTGGTAAAAGTTGAAAGCCCCGGGGGCATGGTGCACTCCTACGGTCTGGCGGCCAGCCAGTTACAGCGTATCAGGTCCGCTGATGTGCCCCTGACAGTTGCCGTGGACAAGGTGGCAGCCAGTGGTGGTTACATGATGGCCTGCGTAGCCAATCGCATCATCGCGGCGCCTTTTGCAGTCCTGGGTTCCATCGGTGTGCTGGCCCAACTGCCGAATTTCCATCGCCTGCTGAAGAAGAACGATATCGATTTTGAATTACTCACCGCCGGGGAATACAAGCGCACCCTGACCATGTTTGGTGAAAACACTGACAAGGGACGAGAAAAGTTTGTCGAGGAACTGGAGGAGACCCACGACCTGTTCAAGAGCTTTGTGAACACCAACCGGCCCTCCCTGGACATTGCCAAGGTGGCTACCGGAGAAGTGTGGTATGGCCAGAAGGCGCTTGGAGAAGGGCTTATCGATGAACTGCAAACCAGTGATGCGTTCGTACAGGGGCACCTGAAAGACTGGGATGTTTACGAGGTCAAGTTTGTGCACAAAAAAAACTGGCAGGAAAAATTGGGATTCGCGGCCGAGAGCGCACTGGAGAAAAGCTTTCTGAAAATCTGGCAGCGCAGCCAGGGACGTAACAATTATTAGCCTGATCCCCGATCTCTAATTAGTTGATAGGGGATAGGGCAGGTTGCGCAGGGCGGTGAAGATCTGCGGGGTGCAGTATTTTCCGCTCGCTCAATCAATAACTACTTGCCCATGCATAGCGGCTAATTTGACCAGCTCTTCCCTGTCCGGGCTCTCCCAATTTATGCCATTACTAAACGCTGTAAACATTGCTGAAGCATTGCCTTTGGATGTCATTGAGATAAATTCACCGCCGTCTTTCCCAAAATGAAACCAATGCACCGTGCCTGCTGGTATGTGAACGAATGTACCTGGGGAGGCGAGAATTTCCTCTTCGCCAACACCGCAATGAACTTGCCCCTTAGTAATATAAAGTGATTCGTCCCATGGATGGTAATGAGGCCCTGGACCTTTACCCTCCATGCCTTCTGAATGAAAAATTTCATAGTCATCAGTCTCACTCTTGGAAGCGAGAACGGTGATAGACAAACCACCGACATCCAGCGGGTTGGCGCGTTGGTCATTGGTCGTGATTATTGTTTTCGCCATCTATTAAATCTCCCATGCCCGTTAAAGTATTCATCTTCGATATTCATTATAAGGTACGACTATTGAACTCAGAAACACATAAGTTCGCAATATTCTAAAACGCGAGGAAATACGGCTTCAGTATGTAATAAGCGGGCACCGCCTCTGGAGCCAGTCCAGGACGCTGATTGTCTTCTTTTTCGCCTGGAAGCAGCCGTATTGAGCTACACTCTATTAACCGATTTCAATAAGAGCAGCGGGGAAGTTTTGGGACATGTCATATTGTCAGTTTCTAATTGGCATCGCCACGGTAATACTAAGTGTGGTGGCCTTTGCCAAAGAAATTACACCAGAAGGTGCTTTGGAACTTATGGATGAGTGCCAGAAGCAGCGTGAGGAAAATATTGCTCCGCTTCGAGAGCAGGCCATTGAAGACTGTGTGGCCAATAAGGGCAGAGATCAGGAGTACTGCGAAAGTTTTAACAGGACTTTCGGCAATGCGAGGCCACGTGCAGGAGGCGGTATGATTAAGGGGATGTTTTGGGAGCTTCCAGTCTGTGAGCAAGCTGTCGCCGCCGAGAAATATTTCAAGATGAATCCGAGTAGCCGAAGCTACAATTTGCCATAGCGGTAGTCCAGTACGGCAGCAATGAGTTGAAAGCAGATTTCGACAGGGCCAGGAATATCGCTGGTCAATATTTGGTCAGCTACCCCGCTTTCGCCTAGAAGCGGCCTTTAGCTCTGTGCTATGGATTTCCTCGGGGAACGACTCAAAGCGGACGTTGGCAGCACATCATATCCGGCAAATGTTACGGCCTTTTACACAGAGTTACACGCTCTGGAGTTGACATGACGATATCTGAGCTAGGTTCAATCGGAGAGTTTGTTGGTGCTATTGGAGTGGTCATTACACTCATTTATTTGGCCTTCCAAATCAGACAGAATACTACTCAGCTTAAACAAAATATAAGCATGGCTAAAGCGGCGGCCGCTGAGGACTCTAAACGGTCGTTTTAGGCTCTAGCGCTAAATTCGTATAATTGCGAAAAATTCCATTGATAAAGCTTTTATTCCTTTATTGTCAGGCTATGCTTGCCTCCCAAGTAAAGTTTCATGTAAACACTAGGGGTTTGATTAGTGTATAAGTTCAATAAAATCGTAAATGATGAAGGTCACCTTCAAAAGGTTCTCGGAAAACCTCATTCTGCAGTGATTAAGAAGACAATAAACAAGCTCGACAAGCATTGTAAGGCATATATTGCTAAGTCACCGTTTGTTCTAGTGGCGTCTTCCGACAATGACGGAAATTTTGATATTTCTCCCAAGGGAGACCTTTCAGGCTTTGTCCATGTGCTCGACGATAATACTCTGGTTATTCCTGATCGACTTGGCAATCGCCGGGCGGATACATTTAAAAATGTTCTGAAAAATCCAGCAGTAGGACTGCTTTTTCTCATTCCCGGAAAAAGAGAAACTCTGAGGATTTCGGGTAAAGCCATCATTATTCAAGATGAAGATATATTGGAAAAAATGACTGCGAATGGAAAAATCCCCAACTTTTGTCTGGCGGTTGAGGTAAAAGAAGCATTTTTTCATTGTGCAAAATGCGTTGTGCGATCAAATCTTTGGTCTCCCGAATCATGGCCCACGTTAGATGGCTTACCATCGCTTGCTGACACAATGGTCGATGGCGGAAACTTGAAAATGCCCAAAAAGATTTTACAAGCTGCTATTCTATCGGATGAAAAATTTCGCCTTTGAGTGGTAATTTTTATTAACGTCAGCAATTTTTTTGCGTTAATTGAATAGTAGTCTAAAGGCGACTTGAAAAACATAATTAGTGGCGGATATAAATGACCGGTTTTGGCACATTCGGGTTAGTCGTAGAGCCAAAATCAGTGACCCGCGAACGACCAGAAAGAGGTGAAAGCGGAAGTTTTCAGTGCTCACACTAGTGAAGCTAGATGGGGCCGCTTTCGCCTGATTGCCGACCTCGGTCTATCCTTGTGGAAGGTGTAACAACAAGGAGAGGCAAAAATGACCGAGTACGAAATACTGGATTTATTCCGAGGATATGTGGAAATGGAGGCAGTCAGTTTTACATTATTTCTGACCCTTGCATCGGGCTATCTTATCGTTGCTCATCTAGCTGGCGCTCGGCTAAGCAGGCTGCAAACAATTATTGTCAGCGTCTTATTTGTGGCAGGTGCTACTCTACAAACCTGGGCTATACAGCAATACCAGTTAGCTATTCGAGAACTCCTAGATGCTAAGGAGAAAATTTCACCGTTAACCGCATTTCAAGCTGATGTGGCGTCCAGTAGCGCCACGGATGTATTTGCAGTTCTAATGTCACTTGGAATTATTGCATCTTTATGGTTCATGTGGAGTGTTCGACACACCAAAACTAAATGACTGATGTGGGGTCTTAGCCGACGTTCAACTCCTCGGCTCAAGCAAGGGGCGCTAATGGCGGCTTTCGCCGGCGAGCGGAAGTATTTGCTATGATTTCAATAAATGTCTGCTTACAACCGACGCCCACGAGAACCGGGCTTTCGGTTTTCAGCGGAATTAGTTTTCAATATGTAGCGGTTATATCGATTTAGTGACAACTATTAAAGGGAATAATATGGCTAACAAAATTTATTCAATATTGCTTATTATTTTTGCTCCTTTGGCGATGGCTCAAACCGCCGAAGAGTTGAGAAATATGGAGACATTAGAAAAATGGGGAGAGGTCTGGTTAAACGGAAACTTCGAACTTGTTAAAGATATTGTCAATCCGATCTACATACGGCATGAGCCTACCGGAACCATTAGAGTCAAACGGGAAGTATATGCTGAGCGCGTGAAGTCAATGCAGAGTGCGAATAGGAAATTTACTACACAATCGCTATCTGCTGACAAAGACCTTATATGGGTACGATGGTCTATGACAACAGAAGATCCAGAAACGAAGGAGATTACTCATAGTAGAGGCTTACAGGTCTATAGATTCGAAAATGGGAAGCTCGCTGAAACTTGGTGGTCCCATACAGAGGGGCATGGCTCGTGGCTTGATTTGTAAATTACCTAACAGGTTATTATTATTCTTTTGCTTTATCAAATGAGAAAGGAGAACTGATAGACATTGGCGGACTGCCGCTTCGAGGGTGGAAGCGGAAGTTTTCGCCGTTTACATCTTGAAGCTAAAATGGGCCGCTTTCGCTTAATTCGAGACATCGGTCTATCCTTCTACTATTTCAAACCATTACGGGGAAAGAAGGATGAATGAGTACGAGTCATGGGAAGTCTTTAATGCGCTTGTCGCAAATCTCATGCAGCAACAGGCATTGTTCATCGGTTCGCTCACTGCCTATGTCATTGCAGCGCATTGGGTAGGCAAGACGCTCACAACTTTCCAGGTATTGTTTATAAGCGGTGTTTTCGTCATGTTGTCGATACTTGGAGTTCGTTCACAACTTTGGTTTATGGAAAACATCGAAAATGTTGGGCGAGGCATTGAAAGTCTAATTCTTACCGACCAATCGGGAGGAAAATTTATATCCGTTGGTTTTGTCGGGGTTAGACTAGTCTTGATATTGGGGGCCCTTTTCTACATGTGGCAGGTCAGGCACCCCAAGAATGAATGATCGCTGCGAGGTGAAAGCATCGGCTTGCGCCTATCTGGGCTCCCTATTTTTTTGTTGCAGGTAGATTTTGCGAGGAAAATTGAATATGACCGCTTATGAGTACGCAGATATATCTGTGAGTAACTATGCCATTAGTTTTACCATTCTTTCCCTACTGGTGGCTCTTGCCAGCGCCTATTTCGTTGCAGCATATGTCATGGGTAAGTCACTAAGCCGTGTTCAGGTGTCTCTGCTGAATGCCATCTATGGGTTATGGATGACTGGCTTGGCATGGATTGCGACTCGCTTTCTTGTTCGGGCGACAGAGGTAGGTGTATTGGCTCTTGCTCTCGACGAGAATCAATCCGGTGAGGTCTTCACCTACGCCGGGGTTGTGCCCGGCTTGATGATTGTGTCGACGTTGTTGATTAGCTATGGATTCATGTGGAGCGTCCGCAATCCCAGTGCCGTCTAACCGATTCGAGGTGGAAGCGGACGTCAGCCCCAGGCTGACAGTCAAATCTGGCCCTGGGGCCGCTTCACGCCTAAAAGGCGACCAAATCAGAGCGCCACATAGTCTACACTCTGTATGACGATCTAATTATTTGCAGGAGAGTGAGATGGCATTGAAAATCATCGGGGCAGGCTTCGGCCGAACTGGCACTATGTCGCTGAAAGCGGCACTGGAGCAGTTGGGCTTTCCCTGCTACCACATGATGGAATGTTTCCCCAAGGGACCGCCCCACTGGCAACTGTGGGAGGAGGCGCTGACGGGTAAACCTGATTGGGACACCCTATTTGACGGCTATACCGCCACAGTGGATTTCCCTGCCAGCACCAGCTATGAGGCGCTGGCGGACTACTATCCCGATGCTAAGGTCATCCTCACCGTTCGCGATCCGGAGAAGTGGTTCCAGTCCACTCAGAACACGATTTTCTCTCCCCACTGGATGGAGTTCGTGCCGTCATCCGAGGCGGGAGCCTACATGAAAGCGACGATCTACGATTTTTTTGACAATCGCATGCACGATCGCGACCACCTGATCCACCGCTTCGGAGAGCACATCGACGAGGTGAAAGCCGCTATCCCTGCCGATCGTCTGCTGGTGTTCGAAGTCGCGCAGGGGTGGGAGCCACTCTGTAATTTTCTCGGAGTGGAGATTCCCAGCGGAGAATTTCCACACGTCAATGACACCAAAGCTCTGCAGGAAATGATCAATGCGATAATCGTGCATGGGTTCAAGGCTGTACTGGGCTACGAGGGCTAGGGACGCCCTTCGGACAAAATCTGTCAGTGCACTCCCAAGCCAAACTAAATGCCGTTGCGCGACGGCTAAACGAGCGCCCTCGCAAAACCTTGGGTTTTGAAACGCCAGCTGATAGATTAAATGCCTGTGTTGCGTCGACCGGTTGAGATCGCACCTAGTAGATGACATTTCGTATATCCTTACTGGAGTCCAATATAAAGGAGATATATAAATGAACGGAGCAGAGTGGTTTGAAGCGTATACCAACGCATCTAGCAATGGGCTAACGGCGCTCGCAATACTGCTAACGATGGTGAGCGGTTACATGGTTATCGCTTACCTTGTAGGAGACAAATTAACCCTACTTCAGGTCTCTCTTGTAAATACTGTATATGCTATCAGTGGCTATTCAGTACTACTTTCGAACTATGGGAGTGTACTTGATTCTGCTACTGCTAGAGCAGAGGCTTCGCATCTGGTCCCTGAGCTGAAAAGTATTGTGGATAGCGGGGCTTCGCCCGAAATGATGGCGCTTATTGTGTCCAGCATCAACGCACTATTCATCTTTATTTCACTCCTATTTATGTGGCAGGTCAGGCACCCCAAGAAGGAATGACTTCCGCTCTGAGGTGAAAGCGGAAGTTTTCACCGTTCATATTCTGAGGTTAAAGCGGCGCTTTCGCCTACTTTGAGACAAATGGCCAGGCTAGGGTATCTAGCCCTTGACGATGTACGGCGGTCGTAAGACTGACTTTATCTAATCATTATCCTTGTCGTTGTCGTTGTCGTTGTCGTTGTCACCGACACGCTCGCCTTGATTTCCTCTTACACCATCGCGAACTTCTTCTTGCTTACAATCACGTTTGTCCTTGCCGACGCGACCTTCGTCTTGACGACAGTCTCTTTTATCTTGGCGCTCATCAGATCTGCCTCGCTCATCGCGCCGATCTTCTCCATCACCAGCATAGGCTGACGTTTGAGTTACAACTAGCAGCACACCTGCTGCTATCAAAGAGCTAATTTTCATCGATTTCTCCTGTTTCGCTAAAAAAGTATTCAGGTAGCGGCCTGAAAATAAATCGCAATACGAATATCAGCGTAACTGGATAGGTTGCCTGATTCCATATGAATACTAGCTGCGTTATCGAAATTGGCAAGACATTTCAAAACTCATGCATCATATCCCGCTATTCGCTACCCTGTCAGTCACTACCGGCCTATGGACAAGTCAAGTCAGCAGGGACGCGTTTCCAGTGCGCCCAGTGCTATCAGGGCTGACGCGAAGAGTTAAGCGGCTGCGGCGCACCACCGTCCCCCACATTGACAAAGGTGATCTTGGTGCCAAACAGCGGCTCGTCCGTACCCGCCAGTTTCTCGCCGAGCACGTCGATCTCATAGGTGACCGAAGTGTTCCCCTTGCGGATGAGTTGCACGTCGAAGCATAACAATTCACCGGGCTGGATTGGGTGTTTGAAATTCACCTCGCTGAGCGACACGGTCACCAGCCGGTTGCCCGGAAACTCCAGGCTGGCGGTAATATAGGCTGACTCATCCACCCACTTCAGCAGGTTCCCCCCGAACAGGAAGCCCTGGTCATTGAGAAACTCGGGAAGCACAAGTTTGCGATGCTGCACGGTGAATGCCCTCTTTCGATATGACGTTGGAAGTTAGTGTAACAGTAAAGCCTGCTGCTTCGAATCCGCTATGGGTCATCTACGGACCCACAAATCATGCAATTCGACTGCTTTGAGGTGTATGCCACATCATCGGCATGCCACGCTTGAGTTTGCCTTCTGATTGAGCGCTGCGTCAGGTATCCCAGGATTGAATGACTGGGTTGAAGTGGCAGCGAACGATTTCCAGGGGGCGGCTCCAACCTTGGCGAATGGCGCTTACGCCTACAAAGAAGCTATTAGGCTACCATGGTCACAGGGTATACTTTCGACTATAAGCCGCCATAATTCATGAAAGACGAATCAGGAAGTTTCCAGTGCAGGCGTATTTTTTCAATTATCTATTGAGCTGGTGGGGCCTGGTTGTGCTTTTTATAACTTGCTCAGGCTTGAGATAAAGGAAGGGTCGCTTTACTAAAGGTGAATAGAAATTTTCAGGAGCCGTTTCATCAGAAAACGGTTTATAAAATTAACCGAACTTCGTATGACACAAATTTTGTGTGCGGTGCGATAGCAGGATAATTGAGCCTTTATGGAGAAATTGAACGAGAGGACTATTAGCTGCCCCTACTGTGGAGAGCTCATTGATGTGCTCATAGATGTCGAAGATGTGGGTCAGGAGTATATCGAAGACTGCCAGGTTTGCTGTAAACCGATTATATTTGTAGTGTATTCAAGCATTAGCGGCGATTTTTCTTTGTCCGTGCGTAGTGAAAATGAATCGTTCTAGGTCAGTACAATGCGCATGCTCATGATAAGCTGAGGGTGACCAATCGAATGGAATAGGCCCGTATATGCAGTTGGTAGGTATTTAATCGAATTCCGATGAACAAAATAAACCCAAAGAAGCTACTCAATAGTAAATGGACGGCGGTGACTCCAACAATAAAAGAAAAGCACTTCATAGTCTCTGAAATTGAATTTGATGAGGAGGGCATAGTTGTTTCATGCTGTATTGAGGCGGTTATTTCTAAACGCGCTATTCCAATAAATTGGCATGATTTAGAAGATAATAATAATTGGATTCAAGGCTGGAAATAACTGCAAGACAAGGGTAATTACAACCGACAAGCCCAGGCAGTCGGACGGCTTCGTCCCCCACGAATATCTCCTTTGAGGTCGCAGTTGAAAGCGGGGGGGATCCAGGTTTCAGGTCATATCGGGCCGTAATATCTGCTTTCGCCTACGAAGAGACACGGCCCGGCTTCCCCGACCACTCCAAAATGTTTTATCCTTGCTCCAATCGAATAATGATAAGGATAGAGATATGAATTGGGAAGCTATAGGCTCAATAGGAGAAGCTGTTGGGTCAGCGTTCGTATTGATATCTCTTCTATACTTGGCTGTTCAAGTAAAACAGAACACTAATACAGCAAAGGGCGCATCTCACCACGCTGTTACCGACTCATTCAATGCAATAAGTACGCTGATCGCCCAGGACACGAAAATGGCACGTCTTTGGCGGATGGGAGGCGCTGAATTGGAAAGCCTGACTGAAGACGAGCGCACGTCCTATGGATTTCTCTGTCTGATGTATATGCGTGTGTTCGAGACAATTTACTACCAGCATAAAGTTGGCACAATGGAAGACCAACTGCATCAGGCTGAGGAACAGAGCCTCAAATGGGCGTTCTCGCTACCTGGGTTTTGCAAGTGGTGGCAGGAAAACCCGATATCGTTCAGCGTTGAGTACCGAGAGTATACGGCTGGATTAATTGCGGATCTCGAGGCCGCCTCTCACGAGGATCGAGACAAAATTGCCACGTGATCTTGTCGCCTTTGAGGTGAAAGCGGACATCGCCAGGGCCAAGAATATCGCTGGTTAATATTTTATCAGTTGGTCCGCTTTCGCCTATTTTGCGACCTTACGGTTATGATATGTTGAACGTCCGCTTTCGTCGTGCAAAGCTTCCAATGACCGATTCTGTTGAATCGAGGGCACGGTTCGGGTCATAAAGGGCATTCTCATGAAAAACCAGATTCCGTTTTTCAACGGACTTAGAAAATAAATTTAGCTGCTATGGTGCTTAACGGAGAGCTGAATGTTAGATATCTTGGGTAATCTGGGTGACTTT
>Ga0316194_10003558_pt1 | contig 10856 bp, 12 predicted proteins | sample CroRivsedime1_MG_FD_204936 | JGI IMG/M metagenome (GOLD analysis project Ga0316194, IMG submission 204936) | Coastal sediment microbial communities from Maine, United States - Cross River sediment 1 | ecosystem: Environmental > Aquatic > Marine > Coastal > Sediment | place: USA: Maine... | reverse complement strand
GAGTAGTCTTAGGCATGGTCGGCTCCATGGAGTCGCTTATGAGCTCGGTGGCCATCGACAACTTGAGCGGCAAACGGCACGACAGCAACCGAGAATTGTTGGGTCAAGGCGCCGGCAACATGGCCGCATCCTTTTTCGGTGCCCTTTTTTCCGCCGGTTCAATCCCCAGATCCAGCGCCAACTACCTTGCCGGTGCCCGCAGCAAAATGTCCGGAGCGGCCTGCAGCGTGCTGATCCTGGTCATTTTTCTGACGATGGCGCCTTTGATCGGGAAGATACCGTTGGCCGTGTTTGCCGGAATCATCATATCCGTCGGCCTCAACCTTTTCGATCGCTCCACGTTTCGTTTCTTCCGCTCTCTTTTCAAAACAGTTACAGCCAGAAAAGAGGTGGCCAGCAGCCTGCTGGTCAACCTGAGCGTGGCCGCCATAACGGTCAGCGTCAATCTGATTACCGCGGTGCTGATCGGAGTGGGGATTTCCACGATTTATTCTATGGTGAAAATGAGCACCTCGGTCCTGCGCCGCGAATATTCAGCCCGTCGGGTAAGCTCCAAGAGGGTGAGGCAGGCCCAACAGTCGCGCTACCTGAGGGAACACGGCCGAAAAATTCTCGTCTTCGAACTCCAGGGGCCCATCTTTTTCGGTTCGGCGGATCGATTGGCGATGCTGATCGAGAAAAAGACCGCCGCAGCGGTCTACTGTATCTTGGACATGAAGCGTGTCAACGAAATCGACACGACGGGTGCAAATATTCTGGTCCGTCTCCACCGGGTCATGGACAGGCAGAACAAGCGACTGTTGATCAGTCATCTTATCGGCAATCCGTTCCTGTGGGGCTTTCTGGAGGCCACCGGGGCCGCCGGCGCGATCCCGAAAGAAAACTTCTTCGAAGACACCGATGCCGCTCTCGAGTGGGCGGAAGACCATGTGCTGGCGGAGTTTTCTTCGGAGGAAGACCGTCGCAATTACCCCCTCGAGGAAACGGACCTTTTGTTGGGTTTCGGCTCGCACGAGCTGGAAAACTTCCGCCGCGAGTTGGATCGTTTGGAGTTTCGAAAGGGTGAGGAACTCATCCGCGAAGGCGAGAAAAACCGCGATCTGTACATCCTGACCCGTGGTTCGGTAAGCGTAAAAATCAACCTGCCCGCCAGCAACCGCAAAAAACGGCTCTTTACCTTCAGTGCCGGTGTCGTGTTCGGAGAAATGGCGCTGCTGGACGGCAATCCCCGCTCCGCCCAAGTGGTGGCGGAAGAAGATTCCGAAGTCTACCGTCTCTCCTACGATCGCTTCGGCGTACTCTGTCGGGAGAACTCCGGTGTTGCCGTCAAACTGCTGCAGAACATCGCCGTTGTTCTCAGCCACCGGCTGCGTGTGCGGTCGGAAGAGGTGCGGATGCTCGAGGACGGATAGGTATTAAAAAATTGCGCAAAGCAGATGCGGTGCCCTGTGAACGCTTACAATGTTTTTATTGTTGACCTTTTTTCGTTTTTAGATATAAACAATCAACATTAACAGGCCTTCTGGCAGTTTTTGACAATTCAATAAGATGAGATAACTTGCCCTCTTTCAGTTTTCCTCAACTGAAGCTGCCCCTGCTGACGACTACTTCGATTCACTGCAGAAGACCTCGTAAGACAAATTTAACCGTCCCGGTCGATAAGATTCCAGACACGAAGCTCGCATATCAACAAGAGGGGGTAGCACATGTCATCAGATGCATCGGCAATCTTGGATATGGCTGAATTAGCCAAGGATCTCCCATCACTAATAGTAGAAACGAATATCGAAAGTCAGGTGGCGAACATCGAAAAATGGTTAAAGCCGATAATGCCGGTTAACGGCATCGCGCTGTCGCTATCCGGGTCGAACCAGAGTAACGGCTCTATATTTGGAATAAATATTCAAGAAAATGAAATGAAAAAAATCGAAAATCGCCTATTGGAAAACGTCTATGACAACGGTGCTCAAAAAGGCAATGGCGTGTATCCCGTCGCCTTGCATGCGGAGGGCCCCATCGTTTCCGACGCGCCCAATTCAGTCGCAAGCGGTATGTCATCAGAGATTGACGGGCTTGTCATACGTTTAAAGTACAATGGCGGTGAATTTGGCACATTGCTTCTGGCCACCGATAAAGACGTTGCGGTCGGTGTGTCATCCGATGAAAAACTATCGCAATGGTTCAGTTCGGTTTGCTCGAATCTATTTTACAATTGCCGTACTCACCATCAAAACCAGGAAAACGAGCGGCTTTTCAAACTGTATGAATCAGTGAGTTCTTCTCTGTGTTATGCCGGCGACCTGCAGGAACTGTTGACGATGATTATCAGCATCATCGTATCGGAGCTGCCGTCCGAGGAGGGATCGATACTGTTGTATTGCGATGATACGAACGAGTTGGAGTTTTTCAGCGCCATCGGCGAGACGGGGGCCTGTCTCGTTCAATGCCGGTTTCCGGCCGATAAGGGCATTGCCGGAAAAGCATTGCAGGAAGGCCTGCCGGTCGTCGTAAACGATGTCCAGACGTGCCCCTATTTTTTTGGCAACTTCGATGACGAAAGCGGCTTTGTCACCAAATCGATTTTAGCGGCACCCGTCATTGCAGGGGGTGAAAAAGTGGGTGTAATCGAGGCAATCAACAAGGTTGGAGAAAGCGGCTTCAGCGAGGCGGACAAGAGAGTGCTGATGGCCATCGCCGATGAAGTCGGCCTGGCGGTGAAAAATGCCCGGATGTTCGAATATGTCGTCGACTCGTATTGCAAAATCAGGCAAGGCCTCATGAGCTGCAAGGGGTGCGTAAGACCTCTTCGGTCCTGGACGCCGTGCGCGAGACAGCTGGATGGGGTCTGAATCGCATTTCAGACATCGGATCGGAACAGACGTGTACTGATTTGAACATGCCGCAGAGGAAAAAGGTTAATTTGGCGCTGCAGGGAGGCGGAGCCCACGGTGCATTCACGTGGGGCGTCCTGGATCGTTTGTTTGATGACGACCGCCTTGAAATTGAAGCCATCAGCGGCACCAGTGCCGGTGCGATGAACGCAGTGGTTGCTGCCGATGGAATGCTGAATGATGGATACGAGGGGGCGCGAAGGGCGCTGCGGAATTTTTGGAAAGCGGTCAGCGTCTTCGCCTTACCCAGTCCCTACAAAAGGACATTTTACGATATCATTACCGGGAACTGGAACTTGGATCATTCGCCCGGCTACTTATCCTTTGACCTTATCAGTCGTATTGCTTCTCCCTACGACTTGAATCCCCTGAATAACAATCCCCTCAAAGATTTTTTGACCGAACAAATCAACTTTGAACGGGTCCGCGGCCGTGACGGTATGAAATTATTTATCGCCGCCACGAGCGTGCAGACCGGTCGGGTCCGAATTTTTGATCGCTCACAACTGACAGCCGATGTTATCATGGCATCGGCATGCCTTCCCTATATTTTTCAGGCCGTATCGATTGAAGGCCAGGATTACTGGGACGGCGGCTATTCAGGCAATCCGCCTCTGCATCCCCTTGCCTATCGATGCACCTCAACCGATGTCATCATCGTTCAGATCAATCCTTTAGGGTGTCAAAAAACGCCCACCTCTGCCAGAGAAATAAGAAATCGGATCAATGAAATCACCTTTAACGCCATCCTGTTGCGTGAGCTGCGAGCCATAGAATTCGTCAACAGATTGTTGGATGAGGGAAGCCTCGACCCAAACAACTATAAAAAAATGCAGATTCACACGATTGCGGCGGAAAACGGATTCAATAATCTCAACGCATCGAGCAAAATGAATGCCGAATGGGATTTTCTTCTCCACTTACATGAGGTGGGGCGAAGAGTCGCCGATGATTGGCTCGAAATGAATTTTGAGGCCATCGGTCAACGATCTACGTTTGATTTAAACTCGGTGTTGGATTAATTTAAATCGACCTTCCCTCCCCCGTTAATATTAAATATTTTGCAGTTAAGCCGTCGTTGGTGTACAATATTCGTAAGCGTAAGCGTTCACAGGGCACCGCATCTGCTTTGTTGTCGGGCACTTGAAGTACAAAAGTACGTCTTCGCGCCTGACGCCTTGCATCTGCGGCTCCCTGTAAACGCTTAAAATTAGGTGGTTTGTAGCGCATCGGACTTTGCAACCCAGTGAACGGTTACCAATATTCGGCTGCCGATCAAGCTGTTTAATGCGAAAAAGAGGGGCTCCTGTCATGTTGAACCTTGAAAAAATCAAGATGGATTACTGCGTCGAGCAGCTCAACAAAGCCTACAGGCGAACCTACAGTGATATGGAACAGGAACTCGGTAACGTCATCATCTGGTCGTCGCATCTCGCCCTGGAAATCATCGCCAACTCGGATGCCCTGTATCACAACGTCGAGCACACGGTTATGGTGGCACTGGCCGGACAGTCTATACTGGAAGGAAAGCACCTGTCGGAAGGCGGCGTGTCTCCCAGAGATTGGGCGCATTTCATGATCGCTCTATTGTGCCACGATATCGGCTATGTGAAAGGGATAAGCAGGGATGACATCGGCGGCACAATCTCCACCGGCATGGACGGACAAAAGGTCGCCGTTACGCCCGACGGAACGGACGCTTCCCTGGCACCGTATCACGTCGACCGAAGCAAAATGTTCGTGCGGGAACGTTTCGGTAAGGGAATGCTGACGGAAGGGTTGATCGATGCCGACCGGATAATCTCTTACATCGAGATGACCCGGTTTCCTGTTCCCGACGGCGAGGTGTACAAAAATACTAAGGGATACCATGGGCTCGTACGGGCGGCCGATCTCATCGGTCAACTCGGCGACCCCTACCGCATCCAAAAGTGCACCGCGCTTTTTTACGAATTCGAGGAACTCGGCCTCAACCAGCAATTCGGGTACAAAACGCCCGGTGACCTGCGGAAAAATCACGCCAAGTTTTACTGGAACCATGTCAACATTTACATCCAGGAAGCCATGCGCTATCTGCGTGCCACCCAGGATGGAAAGCAGTGGATTGCCAACATGCAGGCGAATGTCTTCGGACCGCAAATAGACCCATAAATTTTACCCCTCCCTTTTATCGCAAGCAAAACCCACGTTTCAAGTTATAATAATCTGTACGATAGGGGACGCCCATTAATATATAAATATGTTGACAGGGTATTTTTCAAATGCTAAATATACCGTCATGCCTCGCAAAGCCCGTATAGACGCTCCCGGTGCCCTGCACCACATTATCGCAAGGGGCATCGACCGTTGCACGATATTTCGTGATGAACACGACTGCGATCAATATCTCGAGCGACTCGAACTTGTCCTTACCGAAACTGACACCCCCTGCTATGCCTGGGCCCTAATTCCAAACCATTTTCACTTGTTGCTTAAGACGGGAACCGATCCAATTGCGACTGTCATGAGACGCTTGTTGACCGGTCATGCCGTGTATTATAACCATCGACACCGCCGGCATGGACACCTCTTCCAAAACCGTTACAAGTCGATACTGTGTCAGGAAGAGACTTACCTGAGAGAACTCATTCGTTACATTCATTTGAATCCTCTTCGCGCCGGATTGGTCGAAGATATGAAGGCCTTGGACCGGTATCCTTACTGTGGTCATAGCGGACTGTTGGGGAAAATAAAAAGAGAGTGGCAGCAAGTCGATTATGTATTGGGATTTTTCGGCAAGAGAAAAGCAGGAGCCAGGAAAAACTACCGGACTTTCATGGCGAAAGGCGTCGGACAAGGACAAAGGCCGGAGCTCACCGGCGGCGGCCTGCTGCGCAGCGTTGGTGGGTGGGCGGAACTTGCTGCCCTGCGCAGTGGATCGGATTGGGTCAAAAGCGACGAGAGGATTTTGGGAGACAGCGACTTCGTCAATACGGTCTTGCGACACGCCGATGAACAAATGGAAAACAGTTACCGTTTGAAATCCGAAGGTTTCGAACTTAACAATATCGCAGAGCGTGTAGCCCAAGTCCTGGATCTGCCACTTAAGATCGTATGGGAAAAAAATAGACGCCCCCAGGTTGTTAAGGCCCGCAGCCTACTCTGCTATTGGGCCACCCGGGAACTGGGGATGAGCATGACGGAAATTGCAAACCGGCTGGGGCTGACCCAGCCGGCTGTGAGCATTGCGGCAAGACGGGGAGAAGAAATAGCAAAGCAGAACGACTATTCTCTTTTTGACAAATAGTCATTTATACATTTACGGGCGTACCCGCTATCGCCCGGCTATCGCCAAAGCTTACTTTCGAAATAACCCTTGATAATTTTATTGACACATATCCAGTGCCCACATATTATGTGTTTAACATGTGGAGGTGCGTCATGCCCAATATAACCATATCTATAGACGAAAAACTGTTAAAATCCGGGCGGGAATATGCAAAAAAGCATCGGACCTCAGTAAATGCTTTGATTCGGAACCTGCTGGAGAAGACAGTAAAGACCGATTCAACCCAATGGCTTGATGAATGCTTTGCGTTGATGGATCGGGCAAATATACGCTCGAAAGGCAAGCGTTGGAAGCGCGAGGATCTTTACGATGTCTAAAGTTTTCCTTGATACCAACGTCTTTGTGTATAGCCTGGATCAGTCAGATTCCACTAAACGAAAAAAGTGCAGAAATCTAATCAAGAGTCTCACCAATGAGAACAGCGGGGTCATTTCAACACAGGTCTTGCAAGAATTATATGTGGCTGCCACGGCCAAGCTTGGGGCGGATCCACTTTTAGTCAAGGACATCATCAGGTCTTTGGAACGGTTAGAAACTGTAGTGGTTTCGCCGATGCTCATCAAAGAGGCCATCGATTGTTCACTTATCAATCGGTTGTCGTTTTGGGATGCGCTAATCGTCGTGACCGCCGAAAGCGCCCACTGCGAAATCCTGCGGACTGAAGATTTAAACCATGGCCAGGTTATCCGCGGCGTTCTTATCACAAATCCATTGAAGTGAAACAGTTGCCGGCATAGCTGTCTGCAATTCAACTCGATCTAATGCAGAAAAGTTAGGGGCTTTTCGCTCCCCCGAAAATTGACAGCCGGCTGGGTTTTACTCAGCTTGCTGACAGCATTGCGCCAAGGCAGGGGATAGAGATTGCCAGGCAAAAGGAGTGTTATTTTGTGAATGAGTTGTTATTTATATATTTATGGGCGTCCCTTTTCTTTCACCGCTATACTTCTATACTTACTTATGCATAGAGAAGGTCCAGACGACGTCACGATCGAGCATCCTGAAAAAACGCATATTCCCCTGTTCCAGTTTTTCCCATTCCGGCAGAGAGTAGACGACGATTTCCGCCGGAACCGGCAAACCGGTGAGATCCCATTCGAGTGGCCGGCGTTCGAACGGTTCGGCGGTTTGCGTGACGATTGCAATGACATCCAAGTCACTGCCCACCCCCCAGTCGCCCCGGGCGTATGAGCCGAAATAGCCGAGCCGGACAAGCTCCGGCCGTACCCTCACCTGCTCGGCCGTCCAGAGGCGCATCGCCCGGTCCACTTCATTTCGGTCAGGCCATCTGAGAACGGACGAATTCAAGGATCTCACGGGCATATTGATATAAAGCTTTGTATTTTCAATAGATTATGCTAAAATGGATTAAATTTGTTGATCAAACTGCGATTTAACCGATAGGCGGTGCCGCGATGACAAAATGCGTGATTCACTGGGTGGCGATGAGTTTGATTTTGTGCCTTTATGGCTGTTCCCAAGACAAATCCGGACAAGATTTAGTACTCGCCAAGATAAACGATTATGCCCTCACGTTGAACGAATTCAACACCCAGCTTAAAGAAGAGTTGGAGTATGACAAAGACTTTAAACTGAATCATGACGCCAGGAAAACCTTCCTGGATCAAATCATTACAAAGGAACTCCTGATCCAAGAGGCAAAACGACGCGAACTGGATCGCGAGGACAAGTTTATCAGGGCGATTGAGCGGTATTGGGAGGCGACGCTGATTCGCGATCTCATGGCGCTGGAAGGCCAGGCTATCGAAAAACGGACCGTCGTTTCCCGGGAAGAGATCGAGGCGCGGTACGATGCGATGCTCAAATCCGACCCGAACCAACCCCCGCTGGCATCCCTCCAGGATCAAATTGCCCAAGAGATTATAAATGAAAAAAAACAGCGGTCACTGGAAGAATGGATCGGCCGGTTAAGAACACAAGCCCAAATAAGTGTCAACGAGAGGCTCATCACAGATAGGGGAGTCGAGTGATGTTGAAAAAAGAGTCCACAATAAACAGGCGCAAAAATTATTTCATAAAAAAAGATTTTCAGCTCAGTTTCATATTGAAATTTTGCACTATTTTGCTGGCCGGTATCATCATTTCAACATTGCTTCTTATTCTACTGTCGCGCGGAACGTTGACGTCATCGTTCGAGAATTCACAGCTGACCATAAAAAATACGGCCGCGGCTATATTACCCAGTATCCTCTTGTGCAATTTACTGACACTCGGACTCATTACGATTGTGACGATTGTATTGACCCTATTGGTGTCGCACAAGCTGGCAGGACCGATGTTCCGGTTTCAAAAGGAAATTGAGAAGATGGGTGCCGGCAATTTAACCCAAAAAATTCAGCTCAGAGACAAGGATCAGATAGAATCTCTGGCCAAAAGCCTCGATTCAATGCGCGGTTCGCTGAAAGAAAAGATCCAAACGATCCGAAGCGACGTCGCTATGATTCTCAATACAGCATCGAGCCATGATGCACCGCAAGAAGTGGTGGAGCAGCTCAAGCACTTGCAACAACAAGTCGAAAACAATTTCAAGGTGTAACCCCACCCTCGATGCCTAAGTCGACGCTGCTCATACGGTTATGTTTATTTGCCGGTTTCAGTCTCTTATGGTTTTGGACGCCAGGGGACGCTTTATCCGGGGAGCCCTTTTCGGAGAACTGTCAAAGACTGGAAACCAAGTACACCACCATTTGCTATCGCACACTGAGCGATCTCGATAAATTCGACCGCATGGTCGCCTACTCCCCGGGGCAATGGGAATTTCCGAATCCTTTCAAAAAAACTGAACCAGCGGATAAGCTGCAAAAAATCGGACGAAAATTGGACAGGCTCTATGAGCGGGTCCAAGAGATTCTCGATATGCGCAAGTGGTTCAAAAAGGTTAGTATCAACCTTTATGCTGACAAAAAGGCGCTCTCTGCCGCCTATGTCGAGCTCTACCGGCAACCCTGCCAGGTCCGGGCCTGGTATGCATTCACGTTAAACACCATTTATGTCAATGTTGACGATGTGCACGAGGAAATCCTGGCGCACGAAATGGCGCACGCGATCATCGATCATTATCTCTTGGTACGCCCGCCGGCAGCGGCAGCTGAGATTTTGGCCCGTTACGTTCATACGCATATTTATGATTGAATGATCAATGTTTGCCTCCATTGCATATTCATAATATTTTAAGCCACCTGTTCTGATATTGGGCCCGCAAGGAACACGGAATGAGTATCTCAGAAACAACAAACCGACTGGGATCGACCCAGCCGGTTTGTCGGTATTGCGGCAAGACGAGGGCAAGAAATCCTATAGCGAAAGGGTATTCTCTTTTGAGGAAGTCGTTATTTATTTATATATTTATGGGCGTCCCCACCTCTCCTATTTTATTTCCCAAAGCCGCAGCCCGGGGACGGTCTTAAAGTGGGCGTCGTAGGTGATGACGACGGATCCCGATTCCAAGGCATGCGCGGCAATCCATACATCGTTTATCGGCAATGGGGTGCCTGCCTTTTTTAGGCAAAATTTGACGTAGCCGAAAACTTCTGCGGTTTCTAAGGTTGCATTGAGAATTTTAATGCCGGGTTTTGTTAGAAATCGTCGCAGAATGTCTTTATTCTCCGGTTCCTTCGTACCACCGTTGAAACCCGCATACAGTTCGCCGAGAACAAATACAGACATATAAACCGTTTCGGCAGCGGATATGACATGCAGCACGCATGCCTCGCCTGCAAGAAGCCGGGTATACGCATTCGTATCGAGCAGGATTTTTTTCACAACCAATCTTCGGGATCGACTCTACGCAGCGGCTCGGTCTTTTTTTCGAACTCGGACAGCTCCTTTTTGGACCAGATGCCGCAGAACTCCTCAAACCGACTGATATTATCGAGATAATCCTTTGGTTTTACACCGAGAGAAGACTCCAGGATTTTTTTTATCGTCTTGTTGACGCTCAAACCCTCCTGTTTGGCCTTGGACTTAATCAATTTGACCAGAGGTTCGTCAATTCCATGGATGGTGATAGATTTCATTTTCGATTTATTTGTATTCATTATATGGTTCACATTGCGGTTCATTTGTGTACAAATTTAGTTCAATTATTTGAAAGTGTCAAGCGAATCGACCTGATTTATTTGCCGCTGAAAACTGGATCGCAGCCGACAGCCACCGTCATGATGAATTTTTTGACTGATCATGTGTCTATTAGAAGTTTTCCGTTTTTTATAGCAGCGGGCGCCAGGGCGGCCATCGCGCCTATTCTTAATTATCAATGACAACATATGGTTAGCAAAAATGAGGTTTTTCGTAACCTGCTGTAATTAAACCGAATATTGAAACGATTTTTTGCCGATTTTTTGCGTATATATTTATATTTCGATAGTTTATAGTGGGTGACCGGCATTCCTACCGCGACCATAATTCATATAGGAAATTTATGAATTTTCTGCACGAACGTCCCGGTTCAGGGTTCTTTTATCGTTAATCAAGGGTGCTCGAAATTTGGCACGCCGGTGCATGGAAAACATCAAATCATAGAATGTCTCGGTGCTTTTTCTATTGACTGTGTTTTGTATTGGATCTATATTGGAGCCAAAACGTAACCATACCGGAGGCTTCAATGTCTGTTAATCTTT
>Ga0316194_10003557_pt1 | contig 10858 bp, 7 predicted proteins | sample CroRivsedime1_MG_FD_204936 | JGI IMG/M metagenome (GOLD analysis project Ga0316194, IMG submission 204936) | Coastal sediment microbial communities from Maine, United States - Cross River sediment 1 | ecosystem: Environmental > Aquatic > Marine > Coastal > Sediment | place: USA: Maine... | reverse complement strand
CCCCATCTTTCCATTGGCTGTTTACCTCAGGCAACGAGGCAAGGTGAACACTTGACGTCTTTTCGCTGTGCGCCGGCATATACTCCCATATTTCCTCAGCGGTAAAAGGAAGAAGCGGCGCCATTATCCGTGCCAGAGAGTCCAGCAAAAAATACATAACCGTCTGGGCGCTTTTGCGGGCATCTGATTTCGGCGGTGAGGTATATAGCCGGTCTTTGAGAATGTCTAGATAAAACGCAGACAGGTCGAGTGTGCAATAGTTGTGAAGCGCATGGTAGATAATATGATACTCATACTGATCATAAGCTTTAAGCGTTTTTTCGATCATGCCCTGAAGCTTGTGAAGCGCAAACCGGTCTACCTCCGGCATGGAATCGTAAGAAATTTCATCGACAGCTGGATCGAAGTCGAACAAATTGCCCAGCATAAACCGGCTGGTGTTCCGGATTCGACGATAGGCATCGCTTAACTGCTTTAAAATATTTTCTGAAATACGAATATCTTCTCTGTAATCCGTTGCCGATACCCACAACCGTAGAATCTCCGCGCCGTATTTGTCAATCACCTCACTGGGAGCGATGACATTGCCCAGCGACTTGGACATCTTTCTGCTATCGGCGTCGACGACAAAGCCGTGGGTTAACACCGCCTTATAAGGCGCCTGTTTGCGGGTGCCGACCGCGGTCAGAAGTGCGCTGTGGAACCAGCCCCGGTGCTGATCACTACCCTCCAGATACAGATCCGCCGGCCATCGCAGGTCTTCTCTGGGTTCCAGCACCGCTGCATGGCTCACCCCTGAGTCAAACCAGACGTCAAGAATATCATTCTCTTTGACAAAATTTTTGCTGCCGCACGATGAACACTTAACGTCATCGTTAACAAAATAAGAAATATCTTTTTCAAACCAGATATCCGCTCCGTGCTGTTCAAATTCAGAATAGACATTCTCCATAATATTTTGATCCAGCAGAATTGCTTCACAGTCTTCGCAATAAAAAACAGCGATGGGAACACCCCAGGCCCGTTGTCGGGAAACACACCAGTCCGGGCGATTTTCAATCATTCCGTAAATCCGATCTCGGCCCCATTGTGGAATCCAGTTGACCGTGTCGATGGACGTCAGTGAATTCCGGCGCAGGTCGGTTTTATCCATTGAAATGAACCATTGCGGCGTTGCCCGGAAAATAACCGCCTGCTTACAGCGCCAGCAATGTGGATAGCTGTGCTCAATGCTGACCTCGGCAGCCATTGCTCCGATTTCATTGAGCTTTTTATTGATATTTTTGTTGGCATCGAAAACAAATTGCCCCTGGAAAAACTCGACGTCATCGGTAAAACGCCCGTTGTCATCTACCGGAGAATATACATCCAGGCCATATTCAAGGCCGACTTCATAGTCTTCGCGACCGTGGCCGGGGGCCGTGTGAACACAGCCGGTACCGGCTTCCAGTGTAACATGATCTCCGAGGATGATGATGGAGTCCCGATCCACCATCGGATGGCGGCAGCGCTTATGTTCCAGGGATTTCGCATCGATATCAGCGATAACCGCGTAATCGGAGACGCCGAAGGTTTGCATACTTTGTTCCATCAACTCGCGTGCCAGTATAAAAACTTCATTGTTGCCCACATCAACAGCCACATATTCAAAATCCGGATGCAGCGCGATGGCCAGATTCGCAGGAAGGGTCCAGGGGGTGGTCGTCCAGATTACCGCGTAGACCGATTTCCCTTTCAACTGCGGGTAGCTGCCGCTGAGATCGTCCTGCATGTGAAATTTTACAAAAATCGACGGCGCGGATTCATCGTGATATTCAATCTCTGCTTCGGCCAGCGCTGTCTGGCAGGTAAAACACCAGTAGATCGGTTTTTTACTGCGAAACAGGCTCTTATTTTGGGCAAACTTGCCGCATTCCCGCGCGATGATGGCTTCATATTGATAATTCATGGTCAAATAGGGGTTTTCCCAGTCGCCCATAACTCCCAGGCGTTTAAACTCATCACGCTGAATATCAATAAATTTTTCGGCATACTGCCTGCAAAGCCGCCGGATATCCGTTAAAGAAAGATCGTTCTTTTTCTCCCCGAGTTCAATATCCACATTATGTTCAATTGGAAGCCCGTGGCAGTCCCAGCCCGGCACATAAACGGCGTCATACCCCGCCATCTGTTTGGAACGGACGATAATGTCCTTCAGGATTTTATTCAGCGCGGTACCGATATGGATATTCCCGTTGGCATAAGGCGGTCCATCATGCAAAATAAATGGCTCCCGGCCTTTGGATGAATTTCTGACTTGATCATGCAAGCGAATTTCTTCCCACTTCCTGAGCTGTTCGGGTTCACGCTTCAAGAGATTTGCCTTCATGGGAAATTTTGTCTTGGGCAGGTTAAGCGACTTTTTGTAATCCATTCATTCCTCCAAGGTTGGATTTTAAGTATAAACAAAAATTTTTACTCGGAATGCCGGATCGTGTCAAGAAAATACCATGGATCAAGGAAGTGTGATTTTAGCAGGTTTTAGAAGGTGAATGCTTACCCGGCTATTTGGGGTTCTCAACATCATTTGCAATTTCCAGTAAGTATTGCCCGTATTCATTTTGCATCATGTCTTCAGCAAGGTTTGCCAGCTGATCTGCGGTGATATAGCCCAGCCGATAGGCAAGTTCCTCGACACAGGCAATTTTTAGCCCTTGCCGTTCCTGGATGGCCTGAACGTAACTCGCCGCCTGCTGCAGGGCTTCATGGGTCCCGGTATCCAGCCAGGCATATCCACGCCCCAGTAGCTCCACCTTGAGTTTTTTCTGGCGCAAATAGGATAGGTTGACATCGGTTATCTCGAGCTCGCCGCGTTCAGAGGGTTTGAGGGTTTTGGCAACTTCAATGACCTCATTGTCATAAAAATAGAGGCCGGGCACCGCATAACTCGATTTGGGTTTTTTCGGCTTTTCCTCTATTCCGATAACATTGCCGCTGGAATCAAAATCAACAACACCATAGCGCTCAGGATCTTTTACCAGATAACCGAAAATTAAACCGCCCTTTTTAAGTTTGACCGCATTTTGCAATATCCTGGATAAGTTGGGCCCGTAAAAAATATTGTCGCCAAGAATAAGGCCGACCGTGTCATTGCCGATAAATTCTTCTCCGATGATAAACGCCTGAGCCAGACCTTCCGGGCGGGGCTGCTCTTTAAAGGAAAAGTCAAGGCCAAGCTGGGTGCCGTCTTTTAAAATTCTTTTAAAAATGGGCAAATCTTCCGGGGTGGATATGACAAGGATCTCTCTGATACCGGCCAGCATCAAAACCGACAGCGGATAATAGATCATGGGTTTATCGTAAACCGGTAAAAGCTGTTTGCTGACACCCCGGGTAATCGGAAACAGTCTGGAACCGGAACCTCCGGCTAAAATAATTCCTTTCATCATGTCTCATCCCTGTCCGTTTTACAAAAATCCACATCATCGGACGTGGTTTTTGCGCCATCAGGCGTCATAACTGTTTCAGTGTACTATAAAAAGCCTTATTGCGGCTGCATGGCCACAGAACCGACCGCAAGATAAGTATAATTCAGGGTTACCAATTCATTATAATCCGGAATCATGCGGCGTCCGTCCATAATCAGATACGGTGGTTTAACGGTATCCTCAATGGTTCTTGAAAACCCGCGGAACTCCTCGCAGTCGGATGAGATAAAAAGGGCCTGTGTGCCCTCGATGGCTTCCCTGGCTGAATTAAAGTATTTAATCTTTTCAAACAGGGTGTTTTTGGCAGGATCGAACTCCTGCCGGGCGGTCTCATTTGCCAGCGGGTCATAGGCGTTGATCTGCGACACACCTTTGCTTAGCAGGGCCTCAACAACTTTAATAGAGGAGGCATCACGCATATCGTTGGTGTGCTTTTTAAATGCCAGGCCTAAAACCGCCACACTTGTATTGTTAAATTTAAATGCGGCTTCATTGATCGCCCGATCAACCAGATATACTTTCTGATATTCGTTGACTTCAAAAGAAGCCTCCAGCATTTTGGTGCTTACATTCATTCGCCGCAGCTGATAAATTAAAGATGCGATGTCTTTGCCGAAGCAGCTTCCCCCGGCTCCATTGCTCACGAAAGAGCCCCAAGTGCTGATTCGGTCGTCGGCGGTGACGCCCAGCCGCAGATCGTCTATATTCACATTTGATATTTTTTCGCCGATCTTGGCTCCGACACCGTTCCAGAAAGAAATATAAGTCAGCAGCATCGTATTGGCCACGTATTTGATGGCTTCGGCGGTTTCGGGGGTGGTTTCAATGTATTTAATGCGAACATGATGCACAAATTGGGAATAGACCCGGCGAAGTATTTTAAAATCTTCAGCATGGTCGCAGCCCACAACCACCCGATCCGGCCTGCGAGCCTGGTTCACAGCCGTCCCTTCTGCCAAAAATTCAGGATTCGAGGCGACACCGAAATTTTCCACCCCGTGCTCATTCATAATGCCTTCCAGGCGCCGGGCGGTCTGGATCGGCACCGTACTTTTGCTGACCAGAACGATGCGGCGCTTGTCTTTTCGGCGGGCGAGAATTTCAGCAATTTCTCCAGCGGCAGTATCAAAATAAGTCAGATTGGTCGAGCCGTCCAAATTGGACGGCGTCGGCAGACATAGAAAAATGGCATCCGTGCCTTCGATGATGGCCTTTAAATCGTTGGAGAAAAACAAGGATTTGCCGTGCGTTTCACGTATAATATTCGACAGCCCGGGTTCCATGACAAATTTTTCGATTTCATCAGCCTGCCCGGTAGAAAATGCGTCGATTTTGTCTTTGTCAACATCATATGCATAAACTTCATGTCCGTATTCTGAACATACGGCCGCCTGAACAAGTCCCACATATCCGGTTCCCGCAACAATTAGTTTCATATCTACCTCTCCTTAAATAGTTTTACATGTCTTGCCGCTGTGATTAGACCGATTCATTAAATCAGGGGCGTGTTGATATGGAAACAGGTAAAATTCGTAAAAACTGCTCCTAATAAACACCCAGATCCCTTAAAAGATCATTGATGCCGAGTTTTTGGAGTTTTAATCTTAAAAATTCGGAAATGGTTGGCTGGACGGGCCTCACATTGAGGTACATTTTAGCTTCTCGGGGTGTCTGGTGGCCTTTTTTAATATTACAAGGCTTACAGGCCGCAACACAATTCTCAAATGTAGATTTGCCTCCACGGGACTTTGGAATAATGTGATCGATGGTGAGCCGCAATTTTTCGGCGCCGCAATAAGCACATTTGAATCCATCTCTGATAAAGACATTTTTTTTGCAAAAGGCCACTCCGGTTCGGTAAATGGTGCGGATTAGCTTTATTAATCGCATCACCGCCGGAACCTTGAATAATGCACCGCTGGAACTTCTCACGGTTTTTGCGGAATCTTTTAATACTTCAACCTTGCCTTTAGCCTGCAGACAGATTGCCCGCTTCCAGTGAACGACATTTAGATACGTGTAATCTGCATTTAGCAAAATACAGTGGGTCATCCAGTACTCCTTATTCCACCCTATGATAATACGCCTAATTGCCCCTGAAACTCATATCAGACGCAGATCAAAACCCGGCCGAAATCAGCCGGTATATCTATAAAAATTTTAATATAGCCCGGTCCAAAAATCAATCCCATATTGCGCAGAACCTAATATTGAGCATACAATTCGGGTGCTTTGCCCCAATTGGAATGGTGGAATGCTGGAATATTGGAAAAATGGGTCTTGGCCTCCAGCACTTAAAGTCTATGGCTCTGGGAGAACATTGCAATAGATGTTTAATTTTCTTTCGATTGACAATCGATCTCAACAGAACATTCTTCGTCTTCCTCAGTCAGCACGGTAATTTCTCTATCAGCTGCTGCTGGCGATTTATCAAGGTACAAAACTTCGTCATGCGTGAAGCACGCCCGGCGCATAAAGTTCACGATCCGGTTCTCCCCTCTAACAAATCTGTAGCTTTCTTCATCCTTAACGACCAGAACCGGAACGCTATCGATTCCAAAAATTTCAAGAATGAGCCGGTTAACCTCGGGGGAAAAGCTTTTATTCAGCTCGAGCCCGTCAATATTTAATGAACTTATCTTATCAATCGGATTTAAATAAAGATCGCAACTATTGCAATTATTTAAAGTTTCAATCACCTGGTTGCAGTGGGGACAATCCGATGAAAAAATGAGATAAATTTCTTTGGTCGGTGATGCACATGATTTTAATCCGTAAGATGCATTCTTTAGGGAATACTTTTGCGAGCCTGCACCCGTTGGAAAAAGGGCCATTATGGAGAATGAAATGACGACCGCTGCTGAAATGGCAAAGCCAAATGCCATCTGCCGGGCACCGTAAAGAATGTTCAGGATAGTCACAAAAAACAAAATGAGCAGGCAATAGCTGCATAGAGAATGGGCAACGAATAATTGATAACCCAAAAGTGCCGAATCAAACGCCAGACCGCATAAAAGTACAAGGCCAATTAAATAACGATCATTACCGGGTTTAGATTTCAGATTACCCAGTAGCCAGAAGACAATTTGAAAAAAAATAAACCCTAAAATGTTCAAATATAAAGGGGATATCGAGGTTAAGCTTTCAAGAACTTTACACCCTGCGCTCGGGCAGATGCTTGAACCCGTGATCAAGTTGATTACTGCTTGAAAGGCCGTAATCATACTGGCACATAGTGCCACAATCCGCATTATTTTGTATCTTTTTTTAAGCGCCACTTTAAATTGATCGTCTGAATAGGTTCCTTAGAAGTGGTTTCAAAACCCCATCTAAGGCCCAATGGCTTCGTTGCCCCGCAAGCGGGATTCGCATCTGATTTTTTAGGTTAAGGTGCAGCACAGGTCTCCGATAAATGCTCACATACCCATGTATGCTGAGAACAACGGCTTTCTCGATCGGCCTGCGCCTTGCCCTTGAACCTGATCTGAGGCTTTGAAACCACTTCTAGATTGTTATTTCCGTTCCGGCCTCCCCTTTTACGGCCGAAACGATCTCATCGATCGAAGTGATGACGGCACGTTTGCCCTCGTTGCGAATAAACTGAATGGCGGCTTCTACCTTTGGCGCCATGGATCCGGCAGGGAAATGACCTTTTTTGATATAATTCTGTGCCGCTTTGATATCGATCCTGCTTAAAAATTTTTGATCGGGTGTGCCGTAATTCAGTGCTGCACCGGACACGTCGGTCGCAATCAAGAAGATATCAACGCCCACTTCCTCGGCCAATCTGGCGCTGGCCAGATCTTTATCGATCACAGCATCGACACCCTGAAAGGCCCTGCCCTCCCTGACCACCGGTATGCCGCCGCCGCCGCAACAGATCACAATAAAATCGGCATTGATCAGTTTTTTAATTTCGCGTTTTTCAATGATTGTCACCGGTTTCGGGGACACGACCACGCGCCTGAAGCCTTTGGCGGTTTTGATTACCGGATAACCCGAAGGGGCGTCTTCTTGGCGTTTATAAGCCGGTCCGATCGGTTTGCAGGGACTTGCAAAGGCCGGGTCATTTTCGTCCACCACTACATAAGTAATCAGGCTGATCAGCGGTTTGACGTGGATGCCCAGATCCATAAGCTCACTGTCCAATGTGGATTCGATCATATAGCCAATTTGCCCCTGGGTTTGGGCAACCAGAATCTCGAGGGGTAATTGGGGCACTTCCCCACAACTTTCCTGCTGCAAAAGTAGATTGCCGACCTGCGGGCCGTTACCGTGGGTGATGATGATGCGATAGTCCCGCGAAAGCCTGGCAACTTGTCGAATGGGTACGGCCAGGTTTTTAAACTGCTGGTCCACGGTGCCCTCTTCTCCTTTACGTATGAGCGCATTACCGCCAAGGGCCACCAGGAGGATCGGTTTTTGGGTCTCTTGCATCATTCTCTCTTCGGTTTTTAAGGTTTTTTAGTCATAGAAGCTAAAAAGGTTTCAGGTGTCAGGTGTCAGCAAAACGAGTCTGAAAACGTTGGGAATTATCAGATTCTGTCATCCGTTCTCTGCCTTCTGTTATCTGTTTTCTGTGTTCTGACACCTGAACACTGAAACCTGACACCTAATGATTCCTGACATCTGTTATCTAACCTCTGAACCTTTGAACGTTGAACCTCTGAACCGGTTGACTGACACCTGATCAGAGACGTGCTAAGACAAGCTCCTCAAGTGTCGGGCTGCCGTGGTCCTGGTATTCATAGCGCACACGCAGGGTCGGCTTTTGAATATTCAACACCAGCGGCAGATGAATCGGTGTGGCAAACACGACCAGATCGCAATCGGTTTTCTCGATGGTCTCTTCCAGGTCGCTGATTTGATCCGGGTTGTATCCCATAGCCGGTATAACGTTGCCAATGTGGGGATAAACGGTGTACGTTTCTTTTAAAGAGCCTTGCGCAAATGGCCGCGGGTCGACAATCTCAGCGGCTTTAAACGTTTCAGCGGCAACGATACCGGCGCCGAAGGGCATTTCGCCATGTGTCAGGGTCGGGCCGTCTTCAATCACTAGAACCCTTTTGCCCCGAATCATTTCCGGTGATTTGACCACCAGGGACGATTCCGCCAGAACAATCTTTGCTTTAGGTGCATATTTTTCAATATTATTCCTGACCTGCCACACCTTTTGAGCCGGTGCCGAATCCACTTTGTTGATGACGGCGATATCCGCCATAATCATGTTGGTTTCTCCTGGAAAATACAGCAACTCGTGACCGGCCCGGTGCGGATCAAACAGCACAATGTGCAGATCCGGTTTATAAAAGGGGGTATCGTTGTTGCCGCCATCCCAGATAATGACATCGGCTTCCTTTTCGGCTTCTGCTAAAATTTTACCGTAGTCGATACCGGCGTATACGACAATTCCCTGCTCAACCAGCGGCTCATATTCTTCCCTTTCTTCAATGGTGCACTGATGTTTCTCAAAATCTTCGTACGCCGAATAGCGCTGAACGACCTGGTTTCTCAGATCACCATATGGCATTGGGTGACGCACGACGACGACTTTTTTGCCAGACCCTTTAATAATTTCACAAACCTTGCGCGTCGTTTGGGATTTACCGCAACCCGTTCGGACCGCACAAACCGCCACGATTTGTTTGTTCGATTTGAGCATGGTGTAAGGTGCACCGATAAGAATAAAATCTGCGCCCTCAGCCATCGCCAGCGATGCTTTGTGCATGACTTCCACATGGGGAACATCGCTGTATGAAAAAGCCACCAGATCCACCTGGTGTTTTCGGATCAGATCGGCGAGTTCGTCTTCGGGATGAATCGGAATACCATCGGGGTAAAGCTTGCCGGCAAGCTCGGGCGGATAGAGACGCCCGGCTATATCCGGAATTTGAGCGGCGGTAAACGCCATAACATTGTAACGCTTGTTATCTTTGAAATACACATTGAAATTATGGAAATCCCTGCCGGCGGCCCCCATGATGATTACTTTCTCGATCATAACGTACCCTTTCTAAATTAGTTGGAATTGAGTTTATACTTATTATATACCAAAAAATTAATGACCTGCAATCATCTTTCACTCACCGTCCCAAAGGTTTCAGGTGTCGGGTTTCAGGTGTCAGCGTTGTGGCCGCTGGCTTCTCGCTTCTTGCTTCTGGCCAGTAATCAGTGACCAAAGGCCATTAGCCAGCTTACGTCCTGACACCCGAAACCTGACACCTGAAACCCGAAATTATAATTTGATCCGGAACCGATTTTATATTAAGTAATGAGGTAACCAATTATAGCGCAAGGAAAATCAACATGACCCAGCCGCTTTTTCTCCAGAATATCATCGCCTGCATCTGGGACTTTGACAAAACCTTGAGCCCCGGCTACATGCAGGCGCCGATTTTCGAAATGTACCGGGTCGACCCCAAGAAATTCTGGAAAGAAGTAGAAGAGTTGCCCAACCATTACAAAAAAGACGGCCTTGATCTCATTTCAACCGATACGCTGTACCTGAATCACATATTAACCTACGCCCGGCAGGGCACATTCAAGGGCCTGAATAATGCCAGATTGCGGAAACTGGGCGGCAAAATTGAGCTCTATGAGGGACTACCTGATTTTTTTGACAAAATAAAGCGCTTTGTGGCCACAAACCCGGAATATGTACAGCATGAAATCCAGGTTGAACATTACATTGTTTCAACGGGTTTGCGACAAATGGTTCTTGGCAGCAAGATTGCACCGTATGTAGACGGTGTTTGGGGTTGCGAATTTATCGAAGACGCACCCCCCCCCGGATATCTGAATGCCGGCAAAAAAGCTGTCTCAGAAGATCCAAAAATAATCTCTCAGATTGCCTACGCACTTGACAACACCACCAAGACTCGGGCAGTCTTTGAAATCAACAAGGGCAGCAACAAAATCCCGGATATTGCAGTAAATGCGATGATACCGGACGAGGATCGCCGGGTACCATTTCAAAACATGATTTATATCGCCGACGGCCCCAGCGATATACCGGTTTTCTCATTAATCAACCAATTTGGCGGCAGAACGTTTGCTGTTTATCAGCCTGGCTCCAGTAAAGAATTTTCCCAGGTGAATAACCTGCAAAAACAAAAACGCGTGCAATCATTCGGCGAAGCCAATTATACGGAAGACTCCCAGACGTCGATGTGGATTAAAAATGCCATTACAGAAATTTGTAGCCAGATCGTTAAAAACCGCGAAAGAGCACTGGGGGACAAAATCGGCAAGCCGCCCAAACACTTAGAATAGAGTTTCTAACAGAGTCAACTGATATATTTAGTTCGGGGTATGACTCAAATCACAAGGATTACATTATTAAGGTTTCAGGTGTCAGTGTTCAGGTGTCAGAGGTCAGGGGACAGAAGTCA
>Ga0316194_10003556_pt1 | contig 10858 bp, 6 predicted proteins | sample CroRivsedime1_MG_FD_204936 | JGI IMG/M metagenome (GOLD analysis project Ga0316194, IMG submission 204936) | Coastal sediment microbial communities from Maine, United States - Cross River sediment 1 | ecosystem: Environmental > Aquatic > Marine > Coastal > Sediment | place: USA: Maine... | reverse complement strand
CCTCTATAAACCTCGGCCTGATGACATCATCATCACTACTGCTTACAAAGCGGGTACCACCTGGACACAGGACATTTTCTATCAGCTGATCTACGGCGATCTTGAACAGAAGCCTGAAAAACAGGCGGTTAGTGTCTGGCCAGACGCCTACTTCCTGCCCATCGGGCGCGAAGAGCTGGCCGGCTGGCTGGAAAGTTTTACCACCCAGCGCTACATCAAGAGTCACCTGCCGCTCGATGGCCTTCCGTACTATCCCCAGGCGCGCTATGTGGTCGTCTGCCGGGATGCGCGGGACGTGTTCATGTCCTTCTTCAATCATTACTCTCGCTATACGGATGCGTTTTACGGGGTCATGAACGATCCGGAAAAGCTCATGGGCGAGCCGTGTCCCCGTTGCCCTGAGGACCCACGCGAACTGTGGCAGTCCTGGATCACGCGGGGTTGGTTCGAGTGGGAGTCAGAAGGCTATCCGTTCTGGTCGAATCTCCATCACACTCAGACCTACTGGGACTACCGTCAGCTACCAAACGTACTTTTCATGCACTACAACGACATGCTTGAAGATCTATCCGGGGCGGTGCGGACACTTGCAGAATTTTCGGGAATTGAAGTTGATGACGCAAAAGTTGCCCGAGTGGTGGAAGCGACGACGTTTGCCAACGTGAAGAAAGAAATTGAAGCCGACGATACCGAGGATCCGATGGCCCTGACGTTCGAAGGCGGGCGCAAAGGCTTTTTCTTTTCGGGGAGCAATGGTCGATGGAAGGATGTGCTCAACGAAGCTGATCTGGAGTTGTACGAGGCTGCCAAGGCACGGGTTCTGACACCCGATTGCGCGGAATACCTGGAGCGGGGGAAATCAGCGATCCGAATCAATGCTGATTAACCTGGCAGAAGTCATTGGCGCAATGTGTCAGAGATGCTGGCTGAATTTATTAAAGCAGCAGGTCTGTTTCGATCGGATGGAATCGCGTTGCCGCATGGACCAGTGATTGTGCCGTTAACGCCCGCACGCCGAAAACCTCAACAGGGACATCGAGGTCGTCACATAATTTTCTTGCGAGCAGATCAAAGTCTCCATCTCCGGTTAACAGAACCACTGTGTCCAAATCCGGAGCGCAGTCCAGCACGTCGATGGTGATACCGACGTCCCAGTCACCCTTTGCTGAGCCATCCTGGCGCTGGATATAAGGTTTCAGCTTTACCGTGAAGCCAATGTGTTCGAGCGCGCTCTGGAATTTGCGCTGCCGTTCATCGCCTCGATCGATCGCATAGGCGTAGGCCACCGCAATTTCGCCCAGCGCATCGAGCTGTTTCCAGAGCTCGCGATAATTGAACTGTCGACCGAAGGTGTCGCGGGTGGTGTAGTAGATATTCTGGACATCCACAAAGACCCCGATTTTGGGTGGTCGATCGCGCTGTTTCAGCATGTCGTCCTGGTTGTTGCTCACGTTATCCTGGCTCCCAGGGTATGCTGTTTGGATTCCTGTCACGGTAGTCGTTGCAGACCGCGACCGCAAAGATAGCCCACACAGAAGGTGTAAACATGACCGATCTTCAGTTCATTGTCGTCGATAGCCCGTTACCGGGAGTTTCCCGGATCACTCTGAATCGCCCGGACAGCAGAAACGCCCTGAATAATATTCTGCGCGGTGAGCTCTACGGCACTCTGGAAGCTAACGATCGAGACCCGGAGGTTCGAGTCACGATCATTCGCGGCGCGGGCAAAGCCTTCTGCGCCGGGTACGATCTGAAGGCGAACAATGGTGCGGACCAGCCGTTTCACACCGCCGGTGGAGACGGTAACTGGGCGCGACACGTCGTCGATGGCTTTTTTCGTGTCTGGGACCTTGCCAAGCCGGTGATTGCGCAGGTGCATGGTTACTGCCTTGCCGGAGGTACAGAACTGGCGACCTCGTGTGATCTTGTCTATGTCGCCGAAGATGCCCAGATCGGTTATCCGGTGGTCCGATCCATGAGCCCGCCGGACAATCAGTTTTTCCCCTGGCTGCTGGGATTACGCGACGCAATGGAGATGATGCTGACTGGCTCTGCGATCAGTGGTATTGAGGCGGCGCAGAATGGTTTCGCGAATCGAGCCTTTCCCGCGGAACAGCTGGAAGCCGCGGTGTTAGAAGTCGCCCAGACAATTGCCAAAGTGCCGCCAGATATTCAGCAGATCAACAAACGGGCAGTGCACCGACAGATGGATGCGATGGGTATTCGGTCAGCCATTCGAGCAGGCACAGAAATTCAGGCGTTGGCGTTTCACAGTCAATCCACTCGCGCCCATTTCAAAGAACTGGCCGCTGGGCTGACCGGTGCGCTCAGTAAAAGGGACGGCGAATTTGGCGACTATAGAACCCGGGGTGAGGAATAGCGACTGCTGAACCATGTTCGATCCGGTGTGTCGAAGACACAAGCGAAATCACAAAGCTCAGGAACCCGATAGCGCATGACCCAATCAGGCCGCACCGCTGGAATACCCTTGAAACCGCTCCTCGCCTGTCTGTTCGCCCTTTATGCGAGCTTCACGATGCCAAGCGCCTATGCCGCCAAGGCAATACTCGCGGGCGGATGCTTCTGGTGTATGGAATCAGATTTTGAGGCGCTGCCTGGCGTGACCGACGTCATCTCCGGATTCACCGGAGGAACGGCACCGAACCCTACCTACAACGGTGATCACCGCGGCCACTATGAGGCAGTCGAGATCACCTATGACCCTGCCACCGTTGATTACCAGGGCATCCTGGACCACTTCTGGGTGAACGTTGATCCGTTCGATGCGTCGGGGCAGTTCTGCGACAAGGGTCCGAGCTACCTCGCGGCGATCTTTGTTGCCACACCAGAAGAGCGTCGCCTCGCGGAAGCGTCAAAACAGCAGGTGATTGAGGAGTTCCCCGATCAGAGCGTGGTGATGCCAATTCTGCCGGTTACCAAGTTCTACCCGATAAAAGGCAACGAGAGTTACCACCAGGATTTCTACAAGAAGAGTCCCATTCGCTATAAAAGCTATCGCTGGGGGTGTGGTCGGGATCGTCGGCTCGAAGCCATCTGGGGTGATCGGGTCACTCACTAGGTCAGATTTCATCTGGCCGTTGGGTGAGCTAGTTTCTTCTAAGATCTGATCTCTCAGGATGATCGCTTCGGCTCATGGCAATCGCTATAGTGCGCGCCATTCACCACCGCCTGGAGCGCTGTTTCCACAATGCTGCCTGCCATACCCGAACGTATAGCCAAAGAACTGTCTGCCCGGGCCAATCAGGTCAGCGCAGCCATAGCCCTGCTCGACGAAGGCGCAACAGTTCCTTTCATTGCCCGGTATCGTAAAGAAGCCACGGGCGGCCTGGATGACACCCAACTGCGCCTGCTTGAAGAGCGACTGGGTTATATGCGTGAGCTCGAGGAGCGTCGCGCGAGCGTCCTTACGTCCATTGCAGAGCAGGGCAAACTCACTCCTGCGCTGACCAGCAGTATCGAGTCGGCTGAAACTAAACAGCGACTTGAAGACCTCTATCTGCCCTACAAGGTAAAACGCCGCACCAAAGCCGAGATGGCCCGGGAAGCGGGTCTGGAAGCGTTGGCGGACGCACTGCTGGCAGATCCGCAGCTTGATCCGGAAACGACTGCTGCCGGCTATCTGCGCGCGCCCTTCAGTACTGAAGCAGGAGACAACCCGGGTGTGCCAGATGCCCAGGGCGCGCTGGATGGCGCGCGCATGGTCCTGATGGACCGATTCAGTGAAGACGCTGAACTGCTCGCTGCGCTGCGTGGCTATCTGTGGGATCACGGCATCCTGACCTCGACACTGGTTGCCGGGAAAGAGTCTGAAGGTGGCAAGTTTCGCGACTACTTCGAATACCGCGAAGCGCTCGCCAAGATTCCGCCGCACCGGGCGCTGGCGCTGTTTCGCGGTCGGGCGGCCGATGTGCTGCGGTTGTCGCTGAAATTGCCCCATGAACTTGAGCAGACCGGTTGGAGCAGCGAACATGGCCCCTGTGAGAATCAGATTGCGGCTCATTTTGCTCTGGATGATCAGCAACGGCCGGCGGATATCTGGATTGCCGAAGTCGTGCGGATGACCTGGCGGGCCAAATTGTCCCTGTCTATCGAAACCACGTTGATGTCGGAACTGAGATCCACCGCCGAAGAGGAAGCGATTCGGGTTTTTGCCCGGAACCTGCAGGATCTGTTGCTGGCCGCCCCTGCCGGGCAGCGCGTCACCATGGGGCTGGATCCCGGTATCCGCACCGGTGTGAAAGTAGCGGTCGTGGATGGCAACGGTAAGTTGCTGGATACCGCGACAATCTATCCATTTCAGCCTAGAAACGATGTTGCAGGATCTCTGTCTGTGCTGGAATCGCTCTCCGCGAAACACCAGGTGGATCTCGTTGCTGTTGGTAACGGCACCGCTTCGCGTGAAACCGAGGCGCTGGTCGGAAAGCTGGTCGCGGCGCAGACAACCACGGGTCTGAACTGTGTGATGGTTTCGGAAGCTGGCGCATCCGTGTATTCGGCATCAGAGTTTGCGGCCAAAGAATTCCCCCAGCTGGATGTGAGTCTGCGCGGAGCGGTTTCCATCGCCAGGCGTCTGCAGGATCCGTTGGCTGAGCTGGTCAAGATTGACCCGAAGTCCATCGGTGTTGGCCAGTATCAGCACGACGTCAGTCAGCTGAAACTTGCCAGAACCCTGGATGCGGTAGTGGAAGATTGCGTTAACAGCGTTGGTGTGGATGTGAACACCGCGTCGGCTCCGCTGCTTTCCAGGATCGCCGGACTGTCACCCAGCCTCGCTGAAAATGTGGTGGCCCTGCGTGACGCTCAGGGTCCTTTCCCAAGCCGGAAAGCACTATTGAATGTGCCCCGTCTGGGGCCAAAGGCGTTCGAGCAGGCCGCCGGTTTCCTGCGCATTGCCGGCGGGGAAAACCCGCTGGATGCGTCAGCCGTACATCCGGAGGCGTATCCCGTGGTTGAACGCATTCTGGCAGATCTGAAGCTGTCCATTGTCCAGGTGATGCATGATGCGGCTGCACTGAAAGCTGCTAACGCCGAACGTTACGTTGATGATCAGTTTGGTCTGCTCACCGTGCAGGACATCTTGCGCGAACTTGAAAAACCCGGTCGCGATCCGCGGCCTGAATTTAAAACGGCCACGTTCAAAGACGGCGTGAATGAACTGAAAGATCTGGAGCCCGGCATGGCGCTGGAAGGGGTTGTCACCAACGTCACCAATTTCGGTGCGTTTGTGGATGTGGGGGTGCATCAGGACGGCCTGGTGCACATCTCGATGCTTGCTGACCGCTTTGTGAAAGATCCTCACCAGATTGTCAAAACAGGAGACGTGGTGCGCGTCAAAGTGCTCGAGGTGGACGTGCAGCGAAAACGTATCGGGTTGTCGATGCGAATGGATGAGCCAGCCGCGAAGAGCTCATCGGATTCATCGGGCGATCCACCCCGCAAGTCGAAGGACGATGGGCAGCGCGCCCGTCAGCAGCGCTCGGGCTCGAAAAAATCTGTCGACAAAGCTCCGGCTGGGGCAATGGCGAACGCGTTCGCGGAGGCGTTCAAGCGGGATCACTAAAACTGACTGAGTACTTTCTCAGCGAGATTGGTCTCTGCCTGTATCGACTGATCCCGATCAGCACCTGCGGAAGGGCCAATCACTGCCATTTTGGTAATGCCCAGTGCGCGAACGGCTTTGATCCGTTCGATGCACTGATCGGCTGGACCGACAATAGCGTACTGATCGATGAATTCGGGCGGCATCAGCTGCGCCTGACTGGAATCGGTGCGAGTGTGTTGCTTCATGTTGTACTTCGAGTGCAGGTTTTCCAGCACCTGTTTCTGCTCTGGCGTGATCGAGCCTTTCACGTCTCCGTGCATCACCGAAAATCGGGCAAAGGTGGACAGCCCACCCTGAACCAGCTGTCGGGCGACCTCGATGTCGTCGTGACAGACGATGTTGAGATAAGCGCCAAGCTGCACAGTGCGCTTTTCGCGCTGTGCGGTTTCAAGCGCCAGTTCGACCCCCCACTTCAATCGCTCCAGGTCAGCGCCCAGCGCAAACATCACCCGATCGCCGAGCCTGGCTGCCGTTTCGATGACTCTCGGACCGGTGCTGGCCACCTCTACCGGTACTTTGACGTCGCGAGCACTGAGCCACTTCAGCTGGCTGGTTTCCGGAGTATCTGCCAGCCCCAGAGTTTTCACATCCGGTGCCAGCGAGCCTGCGAAGTCGAGTGCTTCGAACGCAACGCCTTCTCCGTTCAAGTAGGCCTGCACCGCGGTCAGATAACCGTCGAGGGCTTTCACCGTGGCAGGCGCCTTGCCGAGATGCGCCAACGCAGAATCACCTCGACCGATGCCCAGACAGGCTCTGCCATCGCTGAGTCTCTGCACTGCGGCAATGGCGCTGGCGGTGACGGCGGGATGTCTTGTCACCGGATTGGTTACACCAGTGCCAATACCGATACGCGACGTGGCCAGAGCCATCGCGGTCAGCGCAACGTATGAGTCTCCGGAGAGGTTCTGCGAGTCTACAACCATGATGCCATCCCAGCCGGCAGCTTCGGCGCGTCTGGCGGCGTTTGCGGCTCGAGTCGGGGAACTGTTGGTCAGGGTCCAGAATTGCATTTGTGCTCTCCACTGTGTGGTGTTGATTAACCTGTGTTTCCAGCTGCCTTTTGATCTTCTTGCGCAATGAGCTCGCGGAGCTTCGGGATCAGTTCCTGGCCATATTCAACAGCATCCGGGAGTGGGTCGTAGCCCCGAATGAGCAGGCGAGTAGCGCCAAGCTTGTAGTACTCGAGCATCGCCCGGGCAACGGTGTCCGGAGTACCGACAAGTGCCGTCGAGTTTCCGGGCGCGCCGCTTGCTTGCGCCAGCGCTGTATAGAGGCAGGTATCGTGGACTTCCTGGTCCGCCGCAGCCTGAAGCAGGCGCTGGGAAGCAACATTCTGGGGAACGTTGGCGCTCCGGTTGCCGCGCTGTACTCGTATCTGATCGAGAATCTGGTGGGCTCGGTCCCAGGCTTCACCTTCGGTTCTGCCGAGAATGGGTCGAGTGGAAACGCTGAAGGTGATCGGGTTCACCCCGGCTGCGTCGCTAACGCGCTTCATGAAAGCGACGGACTCTGCGAGCGGCTCCCCCCAGAGCATGAAGACATCGCAGTGCGGTGCCAGGGCGGCGATCGCCGCATCAGAACCTCCACCCCCGTACACGGGAATTCTCGGCTGCTGCACACAGCGGATGGCTGCATGCGCGCGCTCGAACCTGTAGAACTCGCCATCATGATCAAACGGCGCGGTTTCGGTCCAGCAAGCCTTGAGAATTTCGATGTACTCGGAGGTTCGTCGATAGCGGCCAGCGTGATCGACAAAGTCACCGTCTTTGGCCTGGTCGGCGTCGTTGCCGCCGCTGATCATATGCACGGCCGTTCTGCCGCGCGTCACCTGATCGAGGGTCGCCAGTTTGCGGGCGGCAAGCGTCGGCGCCATGAATCCGGGTCGGTGGGCGAGCAGAAAACCCAGCTTGTCTGTGACCGATGCAGCGTGCGCGCCGATCAGAAAACCATCGGGTGCATCGGAGAAGTAGCCGATCAGGACGCGGTCGAAATCACCCTGTTCGTGTATCTGTGCGGTCTGTGTGATCACATCGAGATCAAAAACCGGACCCTGCGGCCGCACGATCTCGGAGGTGACCTGTGGCGCTATCCAACCAATGATTTCTGCTGGCATGTTGCCCCCTTACTCTGCTCCCAGATCTGAGGCTATCACGCCGATGGGTTGTCTGCGCAAGGGTTGGAGCCAGGTTTCAGAGTTCAGCCCAGGGCGAATGCCCAACTGAATGATGTGTCGGTCAGCAGGTAGCGATCTTTCACGCTCGGGCTCCAGGAATCATCGCCACCTATGCCCATGTGATAGCCATCCAGGTAGACATACAGATTGTCCTGGGGCTTGAGCTCATGGGTATGGCGCGCTGCGGCGAGCTGATGGCGACCATAGGGGCTGACGCTGAAATGGAAATGGCCGGTCACGGTCAGCTTGCCAAGCGTCAGTTCGCGGGTGTCGCAGCGCAGACCGTTTTCGCTGGGGAAAATATAGTTGGTGTGCATTTCAGCTATCGGCAACTGCCAGCGGCCGATATCGGCGCTGGTTTTGCGGTCGGGATAGTTCTCGTGCGGTCCGCGCCCGAGCCAATCACAGGCGTCAACAGGGTTGTGCAGTTGGAACGCGACCCCCACGCGCGGCAGCGGTGGAAGATCTGCCTCCAGCTCAGCAGTGATTGTCACGCTCAGCTTACCGCCGTCTGAGAGACGATAACGCCAGATGCTGCGAATCATCACCCGGCCATCGGCCAGATGATCAAAACGACAGATAACCTCGCCCCGGTTGCGGTCGACCGACATCTCCCGACATTGCTGCTGCAGGTCGGGAATACCAGCCGTCTTCCAGCGTTCGAACCAGGAGTTCGGATCCGGTCGGTCCGCCTGCGAAACACCAATATCGTTGTCGATCGGGGCCCGATAGAAATTACTCACGATCGGGGTGTGGAGAAGTTGATCCCCTGTTTTTGTCCAGCTGACGATCAGGCCGCTGGTTTTGTCCAGGAGCCATTCACTGTCTGCCGAACACAGACTCCAGACGGTGTCTTGCTCGGTAATCTGCCAGGTAGGCTCCGCATCAGGATCCTGTCCGGATTGATCAGCCGGTTGCATCCGCTGCGCCAACAGACCTTCTTCGCGAATGAGCAACTGAGCTCGCGCGATTTCGTGGCCTGCTTCCGCCCAGGCTGTCGCCTGCAACGTGGTGATCGACAAATTCAGCCAGATGGGTGATTCATCTGTTGCTGCTGGCGGGGCGTCGGTCAGTTTCAGGATTTGCGTTGTTTGCGGGCCGATCTTGAGCGGCACCTCCCCACCAGCCAGACGACCCTGATTGTTCGCAAGTTGCCAGTGCAGCTGTTCGTTGTCAGTAGCTCTGAACAGCATTTCGCTGGTGATTGCTACGCTGATTGGATCGTCGCTGCGATAGGAGAAAGTAAACGGCTGCTGCACCCGTTTGGCTTCCAGCAGGCTCGGATGAGGTGTCAGATCGGGGAAATTCAGTCCATTGATGCAGAACTGACGATCGTTGATTTGATCTCCGAAATCGCCACCGTATGCCCAGTAGGATTCGCCTGAATCGGCAGTTCTGGTCAGACCCTGATCCACCCAATCCCAGATGAAGCCACCCTGCAGGCGCGGATGTTCGCGAAAGACCGCCCAGTAGTCGTTAATGTTGCCCAGAGAGTTGCCCATCGCGTGAGCGTATTCGCAGAGGATAACCGGTCGGTGTTCGTGCTCGTGTTTCAGCCAGTTCACCAGCGAGAACTTCGGGTGGTCTGTGAAACGTTGTGGGAGGTTTTCATGGGTGCGCGCGTACATCGGGCAGATGATGTCTGTGGCGGGAGTATTGGAGCCGCCACCTTCATACTGGATCGGTCGGCTGGGATCGGTGCGTTTAGTCCATTGGTACATCGCGTCGTGAGCGCCGCCGTAGCCCGATTCGTTACCGAGCGACCACACGATGATGCTGGGGTGGTTAAAGTCCCGGCTGACCATTCGGGTCATACGTTCTAAAAGCGCGCCCGCCCAGCGCGGATCGTCCGCCAGTCTGCGCATTGGTGACATGCCGTGAGTTTCGATGTTTGCCTCATCGACCACGTACAGGCCCAGTCGGTCACACAGTCGATAAAAACCGGGCTGATGGGGATAGTGGGAGCAGCGTACCGCGTTGAAATTGCACTGCTTCATCTGCTTGAGGTGCCGCTCAACGCTTTCAAGCGTTTCAGCATGGCCACGTTCGGGATCGTGTTCGTGTTTGTTGACCCCGGCTATCAGCAGCGGCTGGCCATTCAGACACAGCTGACCGTCGCGGATTTCTACGCAGCGAAAACCGACATCGTAAGCTTCCGTCTCAATTTCACGGTCGGATTTCTGGTCAAGCAGCGTCACAGTCAGTCGATAGAGTGTGGGGACTTCTGCGCTCCACTTCCGGGGTGACGCGACCGACAGGGTCAGATCACAGCGATCACGATATCTGCCCATTTCGTCAATTGGCCGGGTACCCATCGATTCGGTCCGGCTGACAATCAGTTCCTCGCCCAGATATAACTTGGCTCTGATGCTCAGGTGTTCACAACGTTGGCTGAACACCTCGATATCCAGTTCACCGTCGAGATAGTCACGATCCAGACGAGGTGTTATGCGAATGTCGCTGATATGCGAGTCTGGTTTATGCAGCAGGCAGACCGAGCGATAGATACCGCTTAACCACCACATGTCCTGATCTTCCAGGTAGCTGCCGTCACACCAGCGCAGCACCATCACATCGATGTGATTGGTCCCCGGCCTCAGACAGCTGGTGAGGTCGAATTCGGCGGGCAGACGGCTGTCCTGTGAATAACCCACCCACTGGCCGTTGCAGTGCAGATAGAAGGCGCTGTTTACGCCGTCGAAGACGATGCGGGTCTGGCCGGTGTCCCAGTCGTCTGGCAATTCAAAGCTGCGCCGATAGTAGCCGGTGGGATTGTCCTCCGGCACCTGCGGGGGTTTGTTCGGGAACGGGTATTTGACGTTGGTATAGATGGGATGGTCATAACCCTGCAGCTGCCAGTTTGATGGCACTGTTATGGTGTCATCCAGCTCGGGATTTTCAGGCACAGACTCCGGTCGGTTGTAGATTGCAAAGAACCACTCGCCATTCAGATCCATCTGAGATGGACTTGGCAGGTCTTTTTTTGCGGCGGACTCTGAGCGCCAGCTCGACAGCGGGGTATGGGCCGCCAGGCGATTGATCGATGTGACTTCAGGCGTCTG
>Ga0316194_10003555_pt1 | contig 10859 bp, 9 predicted proteins | sample CroRivsedime1_MG_FD_204936 | JGI IMG/M metagenome (GOLD analysis project Ga0316194, IMG submission 204936) | Coastal sediment microbial communities from Maine, United States - Cross River sediment 1 | ecosystem: Environmental > Aquatic > Marine > Coastal > Sediment | place: USA: Maine... | reverse complement strand
AATTGCCATGGATCACGATAAGCGGCGGATTGACGCCGCCCTGGTGGGCATAACGCAGCTTCGGGCGATGATAGCCGCGGCGTGGCGGAGCCTGCTTCCGGGTCGCGTCTTCAAGAATTCGGGTCAGTTTGGGTGTTGGCAGGCGCGACATGGCCGCCTTGAAAGCACCATCCACGGCCCGCATCAGACCATCAACGCCGGCCCCGGAGGCGGCCGAAATTTTGCGTTCGACGGCAAAATCGAGAAAACCGAGCTTGCGGCCATACTCCCGGCGAATGCGCTCGCGCTCGTCTGCGTCCACTGCATCCCACTTGTTGATTGCGACCACCAGAGCACGTCCGGCCTCGAGGATGAAACCGGCAATGTTGGCATCCTGATCCGCAACCTCTTGCGTCGCGTCGAGCACCAGAATGACCACATTGGCATCTTCGATTGCCTGCAAGGTCTTTACCACGGAGAACTTTTCCACGACCTCCTGTACCCGTCCTCGCCTGCGCACGCCTGCGGTATCAATCACCGTATAGGGGCGCCCATTGCGTTCAAACTCGACGTGAATCGAATCACGGGTTGTCCCCGGTTCATCAAACGCAATCATTCGCTGCTCACCCAGCAACGCGTTGACCAGAGTCGATTTACCCACATTTGGCCGGCCAACCACCGCCACCCTGGGATGATCGACTTTTCCGTCCTCGGCATCCAGTTCTGCCGTAAACGGCGACAGCACTAGTTCCATCAGCTCGCGCACACCCTCGCCATGGGCAGACGAAATGGTGATGGGGGCGCCGAGTCCGAGCTCATGAAATTCCGCCGAGACAATCCCGGCATTCATCCCTTCGGCCTTGTTGGCGACGAGCCAGACCTTGCGGCCGCTGCGGCGAAGCTGCTCGCCGATTATCCGGTCCTGCGGCGCGAGTCCAGCGCGTACGTCAACCATGAATATGATCGCATCGCCTTCGTCCACCGCCTGCATCGTCTGGGCCGCCATGGCCTGGCGCAAGCCCCGATCCGGTGCAGGCTCCAGCCCTCCAGTATCCACGACGATGCACTTCTTGTCGCCGAGTCTGGCGTGACCGTAGTGGCGATCCCGGGTTAATCCTGGTGTGTCAGCCACCAGCGCCGAGCGTGAACGCGTCAGGCGGTTAAACAGCGTCGACTTGCCTACGTTTGGGCGCCCGACCAGGACTACAGTGGGTTTCATGGCGCCAGTGGCAAGCCGGTGCCCGCACGAGGTTCGAGCGGTTCCGGCGGACGCATCAGGACCGCGGCTTGAAGGAGATGGCGAACAGCCCACCTCTTTCGGTCTGTACGACAACGCGCTCCCCCAGTAGCAAGGGGCTGGTCACAATGGCGCTGCCATCGGTTGCTACCCGCGCAACAAAAGCACCGTCCGAACGTGACAAGACGTGCACGTAACCCTGGTAATCGCCCACCACCAGCCAGTCACCGACGACGATGGGAGATGAAACGCGTCGGTAGAGCAGCTTCTCCTGCCGCCAGACACTGGCACCGGTGTTCTTGTCGTAGGCGACTAGAACACCATCCGCTTCGGTGTAGTACACACTCTGCGCATCCGCGACGATGTTGCCTGCACTCGACGCGCTCCGGGCCCAGATTTGCTCACCCTTATCCGTGTCATAGCAGCCGATGCGCCCCTGAAAAGCGACAGCGCATACCATGCCCTCTTCGAGCAGCGGTGTGCCGGCAACATCCGTCATTCTTTCCAGCTCATTGTTTCCACGCGGAGTGGCTACAGCTATGTCCCACAGCAGACTTCCGTCACGCAGATCGAGCTTGGTCAGCTTGCCACCCGGGAAGCCGCTGATCATAGCGGTATCATCATCAACAATCACCATTCCCGGTGTGGCACGCAGAATCAGTGACTGGGGTGGTGATTGATACTCCCAGATGCGTCGGCCGTCCCTGGAATCCAGTCCAAAAATCTTGCTGTCACCGGCACGCACAACGACCATAGAGCCCGAGGCGGTCGGTGCACTCAGAACCTCACTCGAGACCCGCGAGCGCCAAAGCAAGTTGCCATTCGCCTCATACGCGAGCACTTCGCCCTTGGCGGTACCGACCAATAACATGTTTTCGCCCGCACCGACCCCGCCCGATGAAGCCACATCCTCACTGGCCGACCACAGGCGCCCACCTCTCGATCCGTCGTAACAGGTCAGCCGGCCATCGCCAGCGGCGGCACAGACCATCCCCTGGAACCGAACCGGAGAGAACATATATCCGCTGGATACGCCAGCGGAGGCCTTCCAGGCGACCCGCGCATCTACTGCCGGTCTGAAGACCGGCAACGGCGAAGGATCGAGCCCCTTGGCAGCGCAACCGGCCAGCAGCAAACCAAGCAGGGCGCTTCCAACAGCCTGTCTACCCGGCATCAATTGCCGCTCAGAGCGTCCAGTTTGATTTGCACGACATCTCGCCAGGGACTATTTTCACCGGTCTCATCCAATGCCAACTGGTACTGCGCCCTGGCCTCTGCCAGATTGCCTTGGGCAAACAGCACATCACCGCGCAAGTCCGAATACAAGGCAAGGAATGATTGGCTCGGCGACTCGTCTAGCAGTTTCAAAGCCGCGTCGTATTTCTCCTGATCCAGCAGCACCGCCGCCAGCCGCAAACCGGACAACATCCGCAGCTCTTCGGTTGGCGCATTCTCTAGCGCCCATTCGAGCCGCTGCGTTGCTGCGTCCAGGTCTCCGGCCTGGCGCTCGGTCTTGGCGATTACCAGCGCGGACATCGCGGCATACGGCGTGCTCGCGTAATTGGAAATGATTTCGTCACCGACATTACGAATCTCGTTTACGTCACCCTTCGCGACCGCCTGTTCGAGCAAGACGAACTGCAGGGACGCCTCCTCGCCCTGTGTGCGCTTGTAGTGTTTCCAGCCTTGCGTGCCGCCAACGCCGAGCACGAAGGCTAATGCTGCGGCGATGATAAGCCGCCCGTAGTCACGCCAGAACTGCTTCAGCGTATCAATCTGTTCCTGCTCTTCGAGGTCATATATCGCCATTACCTAACTTCCCATGTCCATGATTAGATTTTGAGTATTTCCGTCATCACCGAGCGGCGCTGCGAATCTGTTCAGCGGCCTGCTCAATGCTCAACTTCTGCTGCTGTCCCGTTTCACGCAACGGCTTGAGTGACACAACACCGGCTTGCGCTTCGTCGTCACCAATGATGACGGCGAAACGCGCGCCACTACCATCCGCCCGCTTCATCTGGGACTTGAAACTGCCGCCACCGCAATGCAGAACAACGGCAAGCTGCGCGCCGCGCATCGCTTCGGCTGCTTTCCAGGCATGCTGGGTCGCTGAATCGCCAACATGCACCACATATGCATCGGGAGCCGTTGAAGGCGCCACACGGCCAGCATCCTCCATCAGCGCCAGCAGCCGTTCAATCCCCATGGCGAAGCCACAGGCTGCCGACGGCTTGCCACCAATTTGCTCGAACAGACCATCATAACGCCCTCCGGCACATACAGTGCCCTGCGCGCCCAGCTTCGTTGTCGTCCATTCGTAAACGGCATCATTGTAGTAATCGAGGCCGCGCACCAGCCGCGGATTGATCGTGAAACCGACCCCGGCTGCCCGTAACAACGACTGCAGATGCTCAAACCCAGCGAGGGACTCGTCGTCGAGATCGTCTGCCAGGCGCGGGGCCTGTTTGACAACGTCCTGCATCGCCGGGTTCTTGCTGTCGAGAACGCGCAACGGATTGCTGTGCAAACGGCGTCGCGAATCTGCGTCCAGTTCATCGTCCCGGGCTTCAAGGTACTCAACCAGCCGGGACCGGTATCGAGCCCGTGATTCACTGCTGCCAAGCGAATTGATTTCGAGCCGGATATCGTCGAGACCAAGGTCTTTCCAAAGCCGTGCCCCCATGATCATGTGCTCGGCGTCGACGTCCGGCCCCTTGAATCCCAGCGCTTCCACGCCGACCTGGTGAAACTGCCTGAATCTGCCCTTCTGCGGTCGCTCGTGGCGGAACATCGGCCCCCAGTAAAACACCCGGCACGGCCCGGCATACAGAAGATTATGCTGGATCGCCGCACGCACGCACGATGCCGTGCCTTCCGGACGCAAGGTCAGGCTGTCACCATTGAGCTGGTCGACAAAGGTATACATTTCCTTCTCGACGATATCGGTGACTTCACCGATGGAGCGAACGAACAGGTCGGTCTTCTCCAGCACCGGCATGCGAATGTTGCGATAGCCATAACCTCTCAGCCATTCCCGAACCGTTTGCTCGAAACATTCCCACATCGGGGTCTGATCCGGCAAAACGTCATTCATTCCGCGAACTGCTTGGATGGCTTGCATGCTTGGTAATTTGCTGATTGGATTCTATCGGTGTGCCGCTGTCAGCCGGGCATCCCCGCTTTGCGATCATCATCTCCGGACTTGACCGGATTTTCGCCAAACCGGCGTTCCACATACTGCTCCACGAGCGCCTGAAACTCCTCGGCAATGTGCTCGCCCTTGAGCGTCACCGCTTTTTCGCCATCGACGAAAACCGGTGCCACCGGTCTTTCACCGGAACCGGGCAGGCTGATACCGATATCAGCGTGGCGACTTTCGCCCGGGCCGTTCACGACACAACCCATGACCGCCACCCGCATTTCTTCCACACCCGGGTAAACACCCCGCCAATGCTTCATCTGACTGCGCAAATAAGCCTGAATACGACCGGCCAGTTCCTGAAAATAGGTACTCGACGTACGGCCGCACCCCGGGCAGGCAATGACCAGTGGCGCGAAAGACCGTAAACCCATGGTCTGCAGAATTTCCTGGGCGACTGTCACTTCACGCGTTCGGTCTCCACCCGGATCCGGTGTCAGGGATACCCGGATCGTGTCGCCGATGCCTTCTTGCAGCAACACCGCAATTGCAGCAGTTGAAGCGACGATCCCCTTGCTGCCCATACCCGCTTCAGTCAGTCCCAGATGCAGCGGATAATCACATCTTTGTGCCAGGCGACGGTACACCAGGATCAGATCCTGGACGTCACTCACCTTGCACGACAGAACAATTCGATCCTTGCGCAACCCCAGTGCCTCTGCCTGTTGCGCGCTGTCCAGCGCCGACACCACCAGTGCCTCGCGCATGACTTCGTCGGCGTCCCACGGTTGCGCGCGCGCCGCGTTCTCATCCATCATCCGCGCCAATAACTGCTGATCGAGACTACCCCAGTTGACCCCGATTCGAACCGGCTTGTCGTAGTGGCAGGCGGCTTCAATCATGGTCGCGAATTGCTCGTCGCGCTTGGCACCCTTGCCGACATTACCAGGGTTGATCCGGTATTTATCGAGTGCCGCTGCGCATTCGGGAAAGCGGGACAAAAGGCGATGACCGTTAAAGTGGAAGTCTCCCACCAACGGTCCGAGGATTCCCCTGTCGTTCAACCGTTGCCGCAACGGTGCGACGGCTGCTGCAGCCTCCGGTGTATTCACCGTGATACGGACAATTTCGGAGCCGGCAGCGAACAACGCTTCGGCCTGCGCCAGCGTCGCCTCGATGTCCGCCGTATCGGTATTGGTCATCGATTGCACAACGACCGGTTCGGTGCCGCCAATCAAGACATTGCCGACACGCACCGTTGTCGTGTTTCGTCGTTGCAGGGTTTGCGCCGTCATTTTCGTGGCTGCTATTCGAGCGTCAAACGCGCGACATCGACCCTGGTATGCAGGGACAGATTAATCGGTTTGCCGTTATAGACCAGATCAACTGCCGAGGCATTTCCGATCACAAGCGAAAGTGGTGCTGCGCCGGTGATGGCACGCGCTACGCCTCGCGGAACGAGTTCGGAAAAAATGATCTCTCCATACCTGTCGGAAATTTCAACCCAGGCTTCCTCACGAAATCCGAGCTGCACCCTGACCAGGTCTGCCTGCGAAATACTCCTGCCGGGACCTGAAGATGCGCTTTTATTCTCCTCCGGCGTGATCGCGCCCGGTTGCGGGTCCATGACGACATCCGCTCCCGGTTCCGTCAAGGGCGCGGTTTCGTTATTAACCGAACTTTGCGTATTCATTCCGTCATCGGCGTACTGCGATACCACCATGTCATCCGGCATGCCGTCGGCGGTCTCCGGATCGTGCTGCTGGATCAGCATCCAGGCGGCAACACCCCCCGCCAGTATCACTGCTGCCAGAAAAAGTGGCATCAGGCTTTTCTGGCCCTCGCCACCCGATTCTGCAACCGGCACCTCTTCGACGCGATCGGTTTGTAGCGCCGGGGGCTGCGCCTCCGCTGCCAGCTTTCGATCGGCAGCCTCAATCAGCAAGGCTGCGTCGAGACCCAGTAGCTTCGCGTAATTGCGCAAAAACCCGTGGACAAACACGGGGCCACCGAACATCTGATAGTCATCGTGCTCGAGCGCTTCTACCTGACGAATCGAGAGTTTGAGGTGGCGCGAAACATCGCCCACACTGAGGCTCTGCCGGTTCCGTTCCGCATGCAGCGCGGCGCCGGCCGAGTCCATTGCGGTGCTCTGCGGTTCAGTCGCGTCGTTCATCAAAACCGTCCTTGATTAAACGCTCGCGTTTGCTCGAAGTCGGGAAAGCGCCGGTTCAACTGCGCGCCGTAGGACTCAACTGCGACGAAGTCCCCCAATCTGCTATCGATTCTCGCAGCCAGCCACAACGCATCCGGCCCAGGCACCACCACTTGCAAATGACGCGTTATGAAGCCCCTGGCGCTTTCAAATTCGTCGTTCTGAAATTGCAGATCCGCCATTTGATACAGAGCCTGGGGTTGATCCGGAGAAAGCGCGAGCGCACGACGGAAAAACTGCTCTGCTCGCAGGAAATCACCTTCTCTTTTCATGCACACACCGGCATTCACATACGCGAATTCGGGTGAGCGGTAGAGTGGATCGCCGATCGCCTTCTCAAAATAGCGCATGGCTTCGGTCGCATCACCCCTGGTACAAAGCAACATGCCGTAGTTGTTGTTGATGGACGGATCGTCCGGATCAAGCCGGATCGCCCTTTGCAACACCGTTTGCGCCTGATCCATCTGGCCCAGCGCCAGATGAATCAGCCCAAGCTGGTTGACGGCGGGAAGATACTTGTCATCCGCATCGAGCGCGATCCTGACTTCTTCAAGTGCCACCTCGTACTGCCCGGCGCCATAGTAGGCCGTGGCCAAATCCGTGTGAACCCGAGCACGGTTGAGCGCAGTCGATTCCTGGGCACTGGTCTCATTCGACTTCGGACTCTGGGCGCAGGCGCCCAGCAAGACCACCATCGCCAGGATTACCCAAGACCGGCTCATGCGCCGCGCTCCGTCATCCATTGCACCGCGTGGGTTTGGCTGCCGCTGCGGCGCGTGCGCCGGTCACGCACCCGCCCGGCCAGCTGCCCGCAGGCCCCGTCAATATCGTCTCCCCGCGTCTTGCGCACCGTTGCCACCATTCCAGCATCGACCAGTATTTCCTGGAAGGCGCGCACGCGCTCTTGGGGGGAGCGCGAGAATCCCGAGTCAGAGAACGGATTGAACGGAATGAGATTGAACTTACAAGGCACGTCCCGCGTCAACGCCACCAGCTGGCGGGCTTGTGCCAGGCTATCGTTAACGCCGTCGAGCATGATGTATTCGAAGGTTACAAAGTCTCTGGGCGCACCTTTTCGCTGCCATTTGACGTCCGCAATATCGTCACCCAGAGACGCATCCACGTAACGCTGGCAGGCGGCCATCAATTCACGCAACGGGTGCTTTTTGTTAATCGGCACGAGCTGGTCGCGCAATGCATCGTCCGGCGCATGCAACGAAATCGCCAGCGCGACCGGGCACTCCTCGCGCAACCGGTCGATCGCAGGAACGATGCCCGATGTTGACAAAGTCAGTCTGCGCCGTGACAGTCCGTAAGCATGATCGTCCAGCATGATACGCATGGCGCGAACAACATTATTGAAATTCGCCAGCGGCTCGCCCATTCCCATCAGCACAACGTTGCTGACCGGACGCGCAGTATCCTCGCGCCCAATCCGGGTTTGTTCCGGCTGCGCCCCCAGCGCACGCACCGCCCACCAAAGTTGACCAACGATTTCGGCGGTCGAAAGATTACGGTTGAATCCCTGCCGGCCGGTTGCGCAGAACGCACATTCGAGCGCACATCCGACTTGCGACGAGACACACAAAGTCCCGCGATTGGCCTCGGGAATGAAAACCGTTTCAACCGCATTGTCCTCGCCTGCAGCCAACAACCACTTGCGGGTACCGTCGGAGGCCTCCGACGCAGATACGCTGCGCGGGGTTTCGATGACAGCCTGGCCGGCGAGTTTTTCTCGCAATGGCTTGGACAGGTCCGTCATTTTCGAGAAGTCCGTCTCTCCGTACTGGTGTATCCAGCGCAAGATCTGACGCCCGCGAAACGGTTTCTCGCCGATACCGGCGAAAAAATCAGTCAGTCCACTGGCGTCCAGATCGAGCAGATTTACACGCATCAGCGCGGATAGACGTTCATGGCCGGAAAGAAGTACGCAATCTCAATCGCGGCATTCTCACCTGAATCAGATCCGTGCACCGCGTTGGCATCGATGCTGTCGGCAAAATCTGCCCGAATCGTGCCCTTGTCCGCCTTCTTTGGATCGGTCGCGCCCATCAGGTCGCGATTTTTCTGGATCGCGCCCTCGCCTTCCAGCACCTGGATCGAAACCGGTCCGGAGGTCATGAATTTGACCAGATCATTGAAAAACGGCCGGTCCTTGTGAACCGCATAGAAGCCGGCGGCCTCCGTTTCGGACAAGAGGGCCATGCGTATGGCAGCGATCTTCAGGCCTGCGGCCTCGAAGCGCGACAGAATTTGCCCAATCGCATTCTTCGCGACGGCGTCGGGTTTGATGATGGACAAGGTGCGTTCAACAGCCATTATTGCTCCGCGTAATTAGGGTTTCGTAAAAATTTCAGAAGGATAGCATTTTCGCTTAATCAAAGGAATGAAACGCAATGACTGCGCCTCTATACAAGGGCTTGCCGCGAGGCGACACCACGGCAGCAAGAAATGCGGCGTCGAGCCGCCTCGACACATGCGTTCGCATCCATTCAGTCAGCCACCCAATCCATGGCCCAGCAAGCTTCGTCAGGCGCGGCCTGAAACTCTGCAGCGGTGCCCAGGCCGGGTACAAATACCAGATGCTTCCCGCAAAACAGCAACGGTGTGCGTTCACGCAGCCAGGGGGCAACATCGGCGTCCTGATACAGCTTTCGCAGGCTGCGGTGCGGCCGGTTGGCAGCCAGCGCCATGCGCTCGCCACCTGAGCGAAGGGCCACGCTGACCACTTTGCCTTGCAGTTTCGACACCGCCGGACCAGCGCCAGTCGCACGCCTGAAACGCAGTACACCCAGTCCAGGTGGAAGCTTTATCGCCTCTTCTCCCCGCCATTCGGCACGCCAGGTTTCGGGCACACAGACATTCTTTACCACGTGGAGACTTCCCTGATAGCGGCGCAGACTCAAGTCGCCGAAATCCACCCTGACCTGTGCCTCCGGCCCAGCCTCAAAGGCCTGGCGCGCAGCCTCGGTTAGCACTGCCCGGCGCGGCGCCGGATAGCCGAGATCCCGGAACAGGGCGCGCAGCGCGTTCAGCACACGGCAAACCGGCCACGTCCGCGCCCTGTCGAGCGCAATTGCGTCGCCCACCCGCAATGCCGCCAAATCCTGCTCACCAAGAATTCCGGCAAGTTTCGCAACATCAGCCAGATTGCGGCCGCTGCGGGACAGTGTTGACCGGTACGCCGGAAAGCGCCCTTCGATCAACGGCAAAATCTTGTGGCGCAGGAAGTTCCGGTCGTAAATCAATTCAGCGTTGGAATCGTCCTCGATCCATGCGAGCGCGTTCGCTTCGGCATACGCCGTGAGCTCCGATCGCCGCAACGTCAGGAGCGGTCGCAGCAACCCCGGCCCGTCAACGCCAAGGGGACGTTCAATCGGCATCGCGCTCAAACCCTCCGCCCCGGCACCGCGCAACAATTGCAGCAGTAGTGTCTCTGCCTGATCGTCCAGATGATGTGCCAGCATCAGGTAATCGGCCTGCAGCCCCGCAAACACAGCATAGCGCTGCGCCCGCGCCGCCGCTTCGATACCGAGCCCGGAAGCGCGCGATACCACCACCTGCTCCACCGACAGGGGCACGCCATGTGTTGCACACAGGTCGGCACAGAATGCCGCCCAATGCGCTGCACGCGGATGCAGGCCGTGATTTACGTGAACGGCGCTCACGCGCAGCTCGAACGAATTTGCCAGCCCGATCAGCGTGTGCAACAAGACGACCGAATCCATCCCGCCGCTCAGGCCCACGCACACACTGCGCCCCCTCAGGCCAAGGCCATCGATCACTTGCCTGGCGACAGACACGACGTCAGCCATCATGGCCACGCAAACGAGCGCACAAACAAAATACCCCGCCTGGGCGGGGTATTTTGCAGGCAATCCGTGATCGATCAATCATCGCCATCGAACTTGCCGTAGCCAAGCATGCGTTCGAAACGCTTCTCTAGCAGATCATCAATCGACTTTCCCCTCACCGCTCTGAGGGCTTCCTCCAATGCCTTTTTCATGTTCTGCATCATCGCCGCCTGATCCCGATGCGCGCCGCCCAACGGTTCGCTGATGATCTTATCTATGAGGCCGAGAGATTTAAGGCGGACTGCGGTGATCCCGAGCGCTTCGGCAGCAGTAGACGCCTTGTCTGCGCTTTTCCACAGAATCGAAGCACACCCCTCAGGCGAAATCACCGAATAAATCGAATACTGCAACATCTGCGTCAAATCACCCACCGCTATCGCCAAAGCGCCGCCGGAGCCGCCTTCTCCTATGATGGTAACGATGACCGGAACACGC
>Ga0316194_10003553_pt1 | contig 10868 bp, 7 predicted proteins | sample CroRivsedime1_MG_FD_204936 | JGI IMG/M metagenome (GOLD analysis project Ga0316194, IMG submission 204936) | Coastal sediment microbial communities from Maine, United States - Cross River sediment 1 | ecosystem: Environmental > Aquatic > Marine > Coastal > Sediment | place: USA: Maine... | reverse complement strand
CACTTACCACTTGATGCTCCGTCCCGGCGAATACGTCGTGTCCCAACTCGGCGAATTGCACGGATTCATGGCGTGGGACGGTCCGATCCTCACCGACAGCGGGGGCTACCAGGTCCTCTCTCTCAAGCCGAAGATCAGCGAAGAGGGTCTCGTGTTTCGCAGCACATACGACGGCGCACGGGTCGAGTTGACGCCGGAGCGTGCGGTGGCCGTCCAGGAGACGCTCGGTTCGGACATCGCGATGGCTCTCGATGTGCCCGTGCCGCTCCCGTCGACCCGGAGTGACGCCGCGGCCGCCATGCACCAAACGCTGCGTTGGGCTGAACGAGCACTCGCAGCCAAACGTCGCGACGACCGGGCGTTGTTTGGGATCGTTCAAGGTGGGGCCGAGCCGGATCTGCGCGAGCAGTCCGCCAAGGACATCGCAGCGCTGGGATTCCCCGGTTTCGGGATCGGCGGTCTCGCGGTTGGAGAGACCCCTGCGGAACGCGACCGTGCCCTCGACGCTGCTGTGCCGCACCTGCCGCCGAAAGCAGTGCGCTATGTGATGGGACTTGGGGACACGGAGGGGATCCTGGCGGCGATCGAACGAGGCGTCGACCTGTTCGATTGTGTGATTCCCACGCGGCTCGCACGCCACGGCAAGGCACTCACCCGAACGGGTGACATCTCCATCAAGCGGGCGGAGTGGATTCTCGACCCGGAACCCCTCGACGGTGGGTGCACATGTCTGGCCTGCAGGCGACACAGCCGCGGCTACCTGCGTCACCTGTACACCACGAACGAGCCCCTCGCACACCGTCTCCTCACACTCCACAATCTCACCTACACCTTTGACCTGCTCGGCGGCGCTCGAGAAGCCATCGCGGACCGCCGATTCGCCGCCTACCGCGACGGTATCGTGCGCGCCAGGATGGGGGACTAGACCACTTCCGCGGCTAGAGTTCCGGCGCCTTCCCGGCGGCTATGCCGGCCCATCGAACGGAGGATCCAGTGCTGAATCTGTCGAGCGTCTCGACGATCGTCTTCGCACAGACCGATAGCGGCGGGAGCGCCCTCGGATTCCTGTTGCCGATCGCGGTTCTCGGGGGTCTCTTCTACCTGCTGCTCGTGCTGCCGCAACGCCGACGGGCGAAGAAGGCAAAGGAGCTGCGCGACTCGATTGCGGTTGGCGACGAAGTGAGAACGATCGGCGGCATCTACGGCACGATCCGTTCTGAGGACGATGACACCTTCACCCTTGACATAGGGGGCGGCTCGACGATGAGAATCGCCAAACGAGCGATTTCTGAACGCATTGGAGACGATTCGGAGTGAATCGCAAGAATGCGATCATCACGCTTGTCGTGACCCTTGCGATCGCGTGGGGGTCGCTTGGGGCAATGTTGCTCGCCGGTTGGGCGCCGATCCTCGGCCTCGACCTGCAAGGCGGGTTCTCGGTTGTGCTCGTCGGTCCCGAAGGAACCGACCCCGATACGCTCGATACCGCTGTTGAGATCATGCGCCGCCGTATCGAGGGTGTGGGTTCCGTCCAGGAACCGGATATTCGGGTGCAGGGCAATCGTTCGATTGTGGTCCAGCTGCCCGGCGTGGACGACCGAGAACGAGCGCTCGAGGCCGTTGGTACGACGGGGGAGATGTCGTTCCGGCCGGTCTACGAGGTGGTCCAGCAAAGCCCAGCCCTGACCGATCCCGACGGTGACCACCCGGACAATCTTGATCCGGTCACGGGTCTCTCCGATCCTGACGATGTCAACGCTGAAGTTGCCTACTTGTCGGGTGAGGAGGGCTTCATCGTCTACGTGGTCGGCCCGGCGTTCCTGACGGGCGTCGACATGAAGGGCGGACGTGCCGGCACCAGCGGTGCGGCCGCAGAGATCGTTGTCGTGCCGGAATTCACGAGCGAAGGTGGAGAGAAGTTCCGAACGGCCACCGGCGAGCTCGCAACATTCCCCGTGAATTCTCCGCAACGCCAGCTCGCAATCGTGGTCGACGGCGTTGTGACCTCCGCGCCCGCCGTAGCTGCCGGCGTGGATCCCAACGAGGGACTCGATCCGAACCAAGTCATCATCACCATCGGAGCCTCCGACAACCCGCAAGCCGAGGCTGAGGATCTTGCCGCCATCCTCAACTACGGTGCCCTCCCGACAACGTTCGAGCGCGAACGTGTCGAATCGGTCTCAGCGACACTCGGTGCTGATTCGCTTCGCGCCGGCCTGATCGCGGGTCTGCTCGGCCTGGTGCTTGTCGCGGTCTACATGATCGTCTACTACCGCGTTCTCGGTGTGATCGCCGTGGTCGGTCTCACCGTGTTCGGCTCACTCCTCGTCGGCACAATCATCTTGCTCGGCCAGACGATTACGACGACGCTGACGCTCGCCGGTGTCACGGGTGTGGTCGTGTCGATCGGCATCACGCTCGACTCATTCATCGTGTACTTCGAACGCATCAAGGAGGAGTACCAAGCCGGACGCCCGCTCCGTCAGGCGATCGATCACTCGTTTCCGAGAGCGTTCAGCACGAATCTCAAGGGTGACGCGGTGACGGCGCTCGCTGCGGTGCTGCTCTACATCCTCGCGATCGGCCCGGTGAAGGGTTTCGCTCTCATCCTTGGAATCGCCACGCTGATCGACCTTCTCGTCTCCTACTTCTACACGCGCCCGACGACGTGGCTCGTCGTCCATTCGGCCCTCGGTCAAGGCGGATGGTTCTCGATTCGCGGGGCGATGGGAAAGAGTGATCAACGACAGAAACCCGCCGAACCGGTGGAGGTGACGTCATGAATGTGCTCACCAGGATCTACCGCGGCGAAACACACTTCGACTTCGTCGGAATCGCGAAACGCACGTTGTGGGTCTCGCTGGCGCTTGTTGTCCTTTCGCTGTTGCTCCTGCTCGTGCGACCGCTCAATCTGAGCATCGACTTCACCGGTGGTGTGATCGTTACGGTCGAGAATCAGGCGGACGCCTCTGTCGGTGACGTGCGAGATGCCCTGACGGCGGTTGGTGAAGGTGGTGCTCGGGTACAGCTCACCGGCGAGGGATTCATCCTGATCCAGACCGAGGCGCTTGACGCTCAGGCCCAGGATGAGCTGGTGGTGGTTGCGGCAGACGTCGGCGGGGTCTCCATCAACGAAGTCACGATCGACGCCGTCGGACCGACGTTCGGGGAAGAGGTCACACGGGCCGCGATCGAAGCGCTCGTTGTCTTCCTGTTGATTGTTGCTCTCTTCATCACGTGGCGGTTTGAGTGGAAGATGGCGGTGGCTGCACTTGCCGCGCTGTTCCACGATCTGATCATCACGGCCGGTCTGTTCTCTGCTTTCGGGTTCGTTGTGACACCCGCGACCGTGATTGCGTTGCTCACCATTCTCGGGTACTCGCTGTATGACACGGTTGTTGTGTTCGACAAGGTGAACGAGAACGTCGAGTTGATGCACGACAAGTACACGTACACCGAGATCGTGAACACTTCGATGAACCAGGTGCTGATGCGCTCGATCAACACGTCGCTGACGTCGCTGATCCCGGTGGGGTCGCTGTTGTTCGTCGGGTCGTTTGCGTTCGGCGCCGAGACGCTGCGTGAATTCGCTCTCGCCTTGTTCATCGGAATCGCACTTGGCACCTACTCGTCCATCTTCGTCGCTGCACCGCTCCTGGCCATTTGGAAGGAGCGGGAGCCCGAGTGGCAGACCGCCGGCAGACGCGCCAAACGTCGACGCCGCGATGGCGGAGCGGGCGCCCCGGAGGATGCCGTTGTCGAGGAGAAATCGGTTGCGGCGGCGCCATCTGCACCGGCGGTACCGGGCGGAGCTGCTGCGCGTCCCCCCCGGAAGCGGAAGAAGCGTCGGTAGAATCTCAGGATGGCAGACGCCGTCCTCGCGACAGAACCAGTGAAGGCGCCCGAAGAGATGCTCGACGACCTCATCGAGGTCGCCGTCCAGCATCACCCGGGAACCGACGTTGACCTCATCCGTCGCGCCTATGCCGTCGCGGCCGAGGCCCACGCCGGCCAGACGCGCAGAACCGGTGATCCGTACATCGCCCACCCGATCGCGGTGGCCCAGATCCTCGCCATGTACGGGCTTGACACGGCCACGATCGTTGCCGCTCTCCTGCACGACGTCGTCGAAGATACGGACATCGGCCTCGAGGATCTCGAGCGCGACTTCGGCGACGAGGTTGCGCTCCTCGTCGATGGAGTCACGAAGCTGGATCGGATCAAATTCTCGAGTCGCGAAGAGCAACAGGCAGCGACGATTCGCAAGATGGCAGTCGCCATGGCGAAGGACATTCGGGTCCTGCTCATCAAGCTGGCCGACCGGACGCACAACATGCGAACAATCGACCCACTGCCGGAGAGCAAACGTCGCCGCGTTGCTTCCGAGACCCTCGATGTCTACGCACCACTCGCACACCGGCTCGGTGTTCAAGAGATCAAGCACGAACTCGAAGAGCGCAGCTTCGCTGCTCTGCATCCTGCACGACGAAGAATTCTCGAGGAGCAGATCCGCCAGCGGGCGCCTGAACGCGAGGTCTACCTCGAGCGGGTCATGGCCGATGTCGGTTCCGCACTCGACAGTGCCGGGGTCAAGGCCACGATCACCGGGCGGCCAAAGCTGGTCTACTCCATCTATCGGAAGATGGTCGATTCGGGCCTCGAATTCGAGGAGATCCATGACCTGATCGGGATCCGCATCATCGTTCCCGAGATCCGTGATTGTTACGCGGCTCTCGGCCTTGTGCATTCGATGTGGGCACCGATCCAGGGGCGGTTCAAGGACTACATCGCCATGCCGAAGTTCAATCTCTACCAGTCCTTGCATACCACCGTGGTAGGTCCTGACGGAAAGGGCCTCGAGGTTCAGATCCGCACTCTCGAGATGCACGAACAGGCCGAGGCGGGTATTGCCGCCCACTGGCGCTACAAGGAGGGTGACGACGGTTCGGCGATGCCACTCGTTGCCGACATCAACTTCCTTCAGAACGCGACCGCAAACGCCGGTGAGTTCTTCGAGGCTCTGAAGCTTGATCTGTATCAGGACGAGGTATTCGCTTTGACGCCGAAAGGGGCGGTCATCACGTTGTCCCGAGGTGCGACCCCTGTCGATTTCGCGTATCGGATTCACACCCAGGTCGGTCACCGGTGTGTCGGGGCAAAGGTCAACGGTCGGTTGGTGCCTCTGACGACCGAACTCGAGTCGGGCGACATCGTCGAAGTCCTGACCTCGAAGTCGGAGGATGCACATCCAAGCCGCGACTGGCTCGAGTTCGTCACGTCGGCACGAGCCGCGGCGAAGATCCGGCAATGGTTCGCGAAAGAGCGGCGGGAGACGGCGCTTGCGAACGGGCGTGAGGAGATGACCAAGGAGCTGCGTCGACACTCGATGGCGTTGAGCGGCCATGACGAGGATCTCATGACGGTCGCTGAGGAATTCGGGTTCAACGACCTGGAGCGCCTCTACGGCGCCGTCGGGGAGGGACGTGTCAGTGCGAAGACGGTGGTCGATCGCCTCGAACGCAGAACCGTTTCGGAAACGGACGACGACACCGCGGAGATGCTCGGACTGCTCGTCGATCCGGAGAAGCGGCGCACGCGGCCGATCAGCGGGGTTGTCGTTGAGGGCCTCAACGACGTCTTGGTCAACCTCGCACGATGCTGCGGGCCGGTGCCGGGGGATCCCATCATGGGCTTTGTGACGATCGGTCGGGGTGTTTCGGTCCACCGGACGGACTGCGCGAACATCGGCTCCCTCGAAGAGCAGCCCGAGCGCCTCATTGAGGTTGCCTGGGCGCCCGACCAGGCGGACTCGTTCCTCGTTTGGGTTCAGGTCGAGGCGCTCGATCGACCGAGATTGCTCAGAGATGTGACGTCGGTCCTGTCCGACCACGGGGCAAACATCCACACCTCCTCGTCGATCGCAGGGCGCGACCGCGTGGCGTTCCTTCGGTATGAAGTTGAGCTGTCGGATCCGGCGCAACTCGAACGGGTGCTCTCGGATCTGCGGGGAGTGGATGGTGTGTACGAGGCGTACCGCCTTGTTCCTGGGGGCGGTGGTCGATGATCCTCACCTCCGCCGAACTGTGGGCGGCAGCAACGAACTGCTACGTACTCGCACCCGAACGCGGCGGACCGGCCGTGATCGTTGATGCGCCCCCCGATGTCGACGCAGTTGCACGGCTTCTGACGGCACATGACCTGGTTCCTGTCGCACTCCTCGTCACGCACGGCCACGTCGACCACGCCGGGGGAGCGGCCGGCGTCGTTGAGCGAACCGGCGTGAGCGCGTATCTCCACCCGGATGATGACTACCTCGTCTCCGACCCAGCGACGCAGCTCCGGTCGATCTTCGGTTTTGTCCCTCCAGGAGCCGAGGAGTTCGCACCGCCGGAACGGTATGTCGACCTCGCACATGGCCAACATCTCGAGTTCGCGGGATTCGACTTCGAAGTACGCCACACTCCGGGCCACACGCTCGGGCATTGTGTCTTCGTTGTCGAAGAGGAGGGCCTGGTCTTCTCCGGTGATCAGCTCTTCGCCGGCTCGATCGGCCGATCGGATCTGCCGGGTGGCGACTTCAGGACGTTGATGGCCTCGATGCGCACGCAGGTGATGACACTCCCGGACGACACGCGGGTCCTCCCAGGTCACGGCCCGGAGACCACAATCGGCCGCGAGCGGGTCGTGAACCCCTTCATCGTCGAATACTTGGAAATCTGACGGCGCGTACCCAGGGTTGGAGACGCCAAATAGGACGTCTCCAACCCTGGGTACGCGGGACCACTACCCTTGCCGTTCTTCTGTTGACCGGAGGGTCATGACGTATCGCGCGCCGAAAGGCACCGATGACATCTTGCCACCCGCCTCATACGAGTGGGTGACGGCGGAGCGCGTCTTCCTCGATCTTGCGGAACGCTACGGATACGGCCTCGTTCTCACGCCTCTGTTGGAGTCGACCGAGCTGTTCTCGAGAGGCATCGGTGAGGCCACGGAGGTCGTCGAGAAGCAGATGTACACCTTCACTGACAAGGGCGGGCGCTCCGTGACCCTCAGACCCGAGGGAACCGCATCGGTCGTGCGCGCCCTCATTCAGGCCGGCGGTGTGGTCGGAACCTTCAAAGGGTTCTACTGGGGCCCCATGTTCCGCTACGAGCGACCGCAGAAGGGGCGAAGACGTCAGTTCTCACAAGCCGGCATCGAGTATCTCGGAGAGGCGTCGTTCGACGCCGATGTTGAGGTCATCGAGTTCGGCTATCGGTACCTTGAAGAGCTCGGTGTTCGCGATGTCGAGGTGCAGCTGAACAGCATTGGAGATGGGAGCGACCGTTCCGACTACCGGGCCGAGCTGACCGCGTTCCTGGAATCTCGCAAGGGTGAGCTCTCCGAAGATGCCCTTCGCCGATTGTATGAGAACCCGATGCGGGTGCTCGACTCAAAAGCCGATGCTGATGTGGTCGCCGGCGCGCCTACCCCGGTCGATCATCTTTCACCGGCGGCAGCAGAGCACTTCGATGGTGTTCGGGCAGGTCTCGATGCTGCCGGGATCCCGTATCGGATCGCGCCGACCCTCGTCCGCGGTCTTGACTACTACAACCGGACCGTCTGGGAATACGTGCCGCTCAACTTCGAAGCGGCTCAGAGTTCCGTCGGGGGCGGAGGCCGTTACGACCCGCTGTTTGAGATGGTTGGCGGCAAGCCGACACCGGCCGTCGGATTGGCGATGGGCCTCGACCGGATTCTGCTGGCCAAGGACGAATCAGATCTGCAGCCTGCTCTCGACGCGTTCGTGGTCGTGGCGGATGCGGATCGTCGAGTTGATGCACAAGCGCTCGTTCGCACGCTGCGCCGGTCCGGATTCAGGGCGGATTCCGCGGCGGGGGAGCGATCCGTGAAAGCACAGTTCAAGGCAGCCGATCGTGCACGAGCGGCGAAAGCTCTCGTGGTCGGCGAGGAATGGAACGAAGGCCGTGTGACCGCACGCGACCTGGCGACCGGTGAGCAACAGCCAGTCGCCGTAGAGGAGATCGAGACATGGCTGACACACTGAAGGATCGAGCTGCAGGAGCGCTGACGGCTGCCGACGCCGGAGACAACGTCATTCTCGCCGGCTGGGTGGCGCGTCGACGCGACCACGGCGGGGTGGTTTTCGTCGACCTGCGAGACCAGAGCGGCGTGGTGCAGGTCGTGTTGAATCCGGACGACCAGCCCGCGCCGGCCTCAGATCTGCAAGGTCTGCGGACCGAGTTTTGCATCTCGATCGAAGGGGCCGTCCGGCTCCGCCCGGCAGACATGGCGAACCCCGAGCTCCCGACCGGCGAGATCGAGGTGGTCGCCGCGACGATGCGGGTGTTGAGTCCGTCGGAACCGCTTCCTTTCCAGATCGACGATCGGAGCGACGTCGACGAAGCGAAACGTCTCCAGTACCGCTACCTCGATCTCAGGCGCCCGGCGATGGCGGACAACGTACGTGCCCGGTCGAAAACCATCCGCGCGATGCGGGATGTGATGGACGACCTCGGCTTCATGGAGATCGAGACTCCCACGCTGATCGCCTCCACCCCCGAAGGCGCGCGAGACATGCTCGTACCGTCTCGCCTGCGAAAGGGGAACTTCTATGCCTTGCCCCAATCGCCGCAGCTCTTCAAGCAGCTCCTGATGATCTCAGGGGTCGAGCGCTACTACCAGATAGCCCGCTGCTATCGCGACGAGGACCTGCGGGCCGATCGCCAGCTCGAGTTCACGCAGCTCGACTTCGAGGGTTCGTTCTGGGGGCAGGAGGAGGTACTCGAGACGCTCGAAGCCGTGGCGACCACGGTCACCAAGACGATCCGAGGGACTGATATCGAGCGGCCCTTCCCGCGCCTGACGTGGCACGAGGCGATGGAGCGCTATGGAACCGACAAGCCGGACATCCGCTTCGGCATGCAGATCCAGGATCTCAGCCCCGTTTTCGGGTCAACCGAGTTCAAGGCGTTCTCAGGTGTGCTCGCAGCGAATGGATCGATTCGTGGGATCAATGCCGGTGCCCTCGGCCTCTCGCGCTCCGGACTCGACGGCATTTCCTCAAGAGCTCAAGAGCTCGGGGGGAAGGGCCTCGTGTGGCTGGTCGTCGAGGAGGACGGCACGCTGCGTTCGCCGGTGGCGAAGTTCCTCTCGGACGATGAGCGAGCCGCGATCAGATCCACGCTCGGAGCCGGAACGGGTGATGTCCTTCTCCTCGTGGCAGATGAGACCCAGACGGCGCTCGAGGTGCTCGGGCAGATCCGGATCGACTTCGGGCAGCCGAGTGGACATGACGAGCTGGCGTACCTCTTCGTCGTCGACTTCCCCGTGTTCGAACGGAACGACGACGGGGACTTCGTTGCGCTCCACCACCCTTTCACGGCACCCGTGGATGTCGACGAGATGCGCGAAGACCCGGGCCATGCCATCTCGAAGGCCTACGACCTGGTGCTCAACGGTTCTGAGTTGGGATCGGGCAGCGTGAGAATCCACGATCCAGCCGTACAGGCCCAGGTGTTCGAGACACTCGGCATCTCCGACGACGAGGCGGAACGCCGATTCGGCTGGTTCCTCGAAGCCCTGCGGTATGGGACTCCTCCGCATGCAGGGTTCGCTATCGGCATCGACCGGCTCGTCGCCATCCTTCAGAATGTTCCGAACATACGTGAAGTGATTCCGTTCCCCAAGACCCAGAGCGGCGCCGACCCCTTGACCGGTTCGCCGAGCAGAGTCGAGGACGGCCAGCTCAGAGAGCTGGGGATCGAGGTGCGGCCTGAAGTGCAGGCTGAATGGGTCGCCGATGAGGCGGCAGGTGACTGACCCGGACCTTTTCTCCGACCAACGGGCCGAACGGCGGCGCGCGAACGCACCGTTGGCCGCACGCATGCGCCCGGCCAATCTGGACGAGGTCGTGGGTCAACAGGGCCTGCTTGCGCCCGGAGCGGCGTTCCGATCGATGGTGGAGGCCGGCCGCCCCGTCTCGATGATCCTGTGGGGCCCGCCGGGATCCGGGAAGACCACACTTGCACGCCTTGTGGCCGCCAACAGCAGCGCCCGTTTTGAACAGCTCTCCGCGACGTCGGCCGGGGTCAAGGATGTTCGCGAAGTGCTGGCGATGGCGACAGGTCGCATCGAGAACGGAGATGGGCGCACCGTGCTGTTCCTCGACGAGATCCATCGCTTCACCAAGGCTCAGCAAGATGCCCTTCTCCCGGGCGTAGAAGACGGCATCATCATTCTGGTCGGGGCGACGACGGAGAATCCGTTCTTCGAAGTCAATTCGCCGCTGATCAGCAGATCAAGTGTGTTCCGGACCGAGGAGTTGGCTCCCGACGAGGTGAAGGATCTCATCCGGCGGGCTATGACCGATCCGGTTCGGGGCATCCCAGATGTTGCGATCGACGACGATGCGCTGGAGGATCTCGCACATCGCGTTGGCGGCGACGCCCGTCTGGCTCTGAACGGCTTCGAACTGGCGGTAACGATCGCTGAGGGTCGCGGAAGGGATGCGGTCGGCCGCGAAGAAATTGCAGAAGCGCTCCAACGAAGAGTGATCCGCTACGACAAGGGAGGCGATCGCCACTACGACGTGATTTCGGCATTCATCAAAAGCGTCCGGGGGTCCGACGTCGATGCGGCGCTCTACTGGCTTCACACCATGATCGGAGCGGGGGAGGATCCCAAGTTCATTGCTCGGCGTCTCGTAATTCTCGCCTCGGAGGACATCGGCCTTGCCGATTCGCGTGGGCTCGGGATTGCGGTTGATGCGTTTCGCGCGGTCGAGGTGATCGGCATCCCGGAAGGAGCCTATGCACTGACCCACGCCACGGTGTACCTCGCCACCGCCCCGAAATCGAATTCGCTCG
>Ga0316194_10003550_pt1 | contig 10876 bp, 8 predicted proteins | sample CroRivsedime1_MG_FD_204936 | JGI IMG/M metagenome (GOLD analysis project Ga0316194, IMG submission 204936) | Coastal sediment microbial communities from Maine, United States - Cross River sediment 1 | ecosystem: Environmental > Aquatic > Marine > Coastal > Sediment | place: USA: Maine... | reverse complement strand
CGGATAACATCCACCGCATCTGTGCCATATTGTTTAAGCATTTTTGCACAATAAGATGTTTTAACACCTGCCTTTTGCAGCAATTGCATCAGACCTCTTGCCGCATGATTGTATTTCCATGCATTGCATATCAATGCGGCTTTAGCTTCTCCAATGCCTTCTATTTCCAGAAGTTTTTCCGGATATTTCTCTATGATTTCAAAAACATCGGCTTTAAAATGGTTGACCATTTTGTCGGCCGTTGAAGGTCCGATCCCTTTGACAATACCGGATTTTAGATATTTTTTGATACCGTCAATTGTTGCGGGCAAGGTTTCCTTGTAGGCCTTAATCTTAAACTGCTGTCCGTATTTGGGATGGATTTCCCAGGTTCCTTCAATCTTAAGGAATTGACCGGCCCTGACAGCCGACATGGTGCCGACAATCGTAACGATACTCTTGGTTTTGCTGGTTTTTAATTTTGCGATGGTATAATGATTCTCGGCATTGAAGTAGGTAATTCTTTCCAGCTCTCCTTCAAGGATGGTTGTGGGGAGGGGCCTGTTCATCGGTATTACGAGTTGTCCGGAAGCGTTGCCGGACTGTTGCGGGCGACGATCCAGTTGACGGCTTCCAGAAGACTTGGAACGATAACGTCCGGATGGATCATCTTTTCTTTTAATATTTTTTCAGCCATAACGCCATTGCCGGTTTTAACCAAAATCGCAGATCCGCATCCGGCATTCCGAGCACATTCTATGTCCTTTGCGCTGTCACCCACCATGATCGACGTCTCAAGGTCGATCCGGTATCTCTTTTTAGCCTTATAAATCAATCCGGGATTTGGTTTCCGGCAGTCACACCTGTCTTGAGGTATATGGGGACAATAAAATATGTCTTTTATTTCACCGCCATTCGATTGAACGGATTTTTTCATCATGTCATGGATGAAATCCAGATCCTTTTTGGATACCATCTTGCGATGAATCACAGACTGGTTTGTAATGATAATGATGGGAAATCTATTCAACGTCAGTTGTTTTAATGCCTTCAGGCTGCCGGGGAGAAACTCAAATTCAGACCAGCTTTTTATGTAATCCGGAGAATCATGGTTTATGACGCCGTCCCGATCCAAAAAGACCACATTTTTCAATGTTTTTCCTCTAATTCGTGTCCATCCATAAATCTATATTGGGCATAAATTAAGTTTCCAATGCAGAAATTGGCAATTTTTCGCAAGGTCAAGGAAATCAAGGAATTATGCGGAGGCGTACAAGTGGTACGCCGCACAAGTAATTCCGCAGATTGACGCAGAGATTGCGGAAAAGAGCCATTTCTGGATGGAAACTAATTATCCTCAGCGATGGCAAATGCATCCTTGTATCCGTCTTGGATCATGATGCGTTCAAACCTGTTTGCCTGGGCCAGGTTTGTATACTTACCAACCTTTACCCTGTAGAAGGTATCCTTTCCCTTGAAATAAGATGTAATGTAAACATCTTTATAGGTTCGAGCAAGTTCTTTCCTGAGTCTTTCAGCGTTTTTCATTTCACCGAATGCTCCGATTTGAACCGTAAAATTGCCTTCATACAAATCTGTTGCCGGATACGACGCTGTGTTGCTGTTCGACATGTCTGATTGAATGGATCTGGTCAGTGCAACAATTTCAACATACGCTGTACCCGGTCCGACGATACCGAGCTTTTTTGCCGCCGTATAAGAAAGGTCGAGTATTCTGCCTCTGACAAAAGGTCCACGGTCGTTAATTCTAACTTGAATCTCTCTGTTGTTTTCTAAATTTTTCACGCCGACATGTGTGTCAAAAGGAAGGGTTTTGTGTGCAGCCGTCATGGCATACATATTGTAAATTTCACCGTTGGCTGTCTTTCTTCCATGGAATTTTGTTCCGTACCAGGATGCTTTTCCCCGCTGACTGAAGCTCTGTGCATGCGGCAGCGGTTTATACCAGGTTCTCCCGACTTTATAGGGTTTGGGGTGACCGGGAGGTGTTGGGGGAGCCTCTACTGTTGAACATCCACATAAAAGAAAAGCTGAAATACTGCAAAAAACAAAACATCTACAAACTATTCGCCAATGTCTTTTTAAGAAATGAATGGCCATTACTTTTGTTCAATTGCAATTTTTAAAACATCCTGCATCCTTTCCACAGGTTTAAAATCTATTTTCTTTTGAATCTCTTCGGGTATGTCGTGCAGATCTTTTTCGTTCAACTTTGGGATAATGATTGTTTTTATTCCCGCGCGATGAGCAGCCAGCACCTTTTCCTTTAGGCCGCCAATCGGCAGGACCTGGCCTCTCAATGTGATTTCACCGGTCATGGCAAGATCTTTTCTAATGGTCTTATTGGTCAGCAACGATGCCAGGGCGGTTAGCATGGTAACACCGGCGGATGGTCCGTCTTTTGGGATAGCACCTGCGGGAACGTGAATATGTATATCGTGTTTTTCGAAATAATCGTCAGGAACACCGATTGAAGCGGCATTGGACCGAATGAAACTCAATGCCGCGGTTGCTGATTCTTTCATGACATCTCCGAGCTGGCCGGTCAAGGTAAGGCCCTTACTCCCTCTCATGGAGGTGGCTTCTACAAAAAGAAGTTCTCCCCCTGTTTGTGTCCAGGCTAGACCTGTGGCTACGCCGGGAATTGACGTTCTGGCTTTAACTTCATGGGTCAACCTTACAGGACCCAGGTACTCGGAGATATTTTCAACTTTTATTGCAACTGACTTTATTTTTTCCTCAACAATAGCGGCTGCAACACCACGACAAATATTTGCGATTTCCCGTTCAAGATTTCTCAAACCGGCCTCACGGGTATATCCGGAAATAATATGTTTGATAGCGCCCTTTGTAAATTTTATTTGACCGGCATTGAGTCCATGGGCGCTGCGCTGGCGTGGGATTAGATAACGAATTGCAATCTTTACTTTTTCTTCAAGGGTGTATCCGACAAGCTTCAATACTTCCATTCTGTCACGCAGAGCCGGAGGGATGGTATCAAGAATATTGGCGGTTGTTATGAACATCACCTTTGACAGGTCAAAAGGTACGTCCAGATAATGATCGGAAAAGGAAAAATTTTGTTCCGGATCAAGAACTTCCAGCAAAGCAGAGGACGGATCTCCTCGAAAATCACTTCCCACCTTGTCGATTTCATCCAGCATAAAAACCGGATTGTTCGCCCCGGATCTCCGGATTCCCTGGATAATTCGGCCGGGAAGCGCCCCGACATAGGTTCGCCGATGTCCTCTTATTTCAGCTTCATCCCTTACGCCGCCCAGCGAAATCCGAAAAAATTTTCGCCCCAAAGCATTGGCGATGGAACGGCCCAGAGATGTTTTCCCGGTGCCGGGAGGACCGACAAAACACAGGATGGGCCCTTTTGACTCCGGTTTCAACTTGCGCACCGCAAGATATTCTATAATTCGTTGTTTGGCCTTATCAAGTCCGAAGTGATCTTTATCTAAAATTTTTCTAGCCTTTTTTATGTCCATGTTGTCTTCTGTGCTGTCATGCCAGGGGAGTGCCGTCAACCAGTCCAGATATGTGGAAGCCACCGTATATTCAGCTGAAGACGGATGCATCCGGGAAAGGCGATTCAGTTCCCGTTCAGCTTCCTTGCGGGCCTCCTCAGGAAGATTCTTTTCCTCGATTTTTGCTTTGTAGTCTTCAACTTCAACAGCACCCTCATCTTTTTCACCCAATTCTTCTTTAATTGCTTTGAGCTGCTCGCGAAGAAAGTATTCCCGCTGCCTTTTATCCATATCCCCTTTAACCTGGGATTGGATTTTGCTACCCAGTTCTAATATTTCCAACTGATAGTTTAGAAGCCGTGTTACTTCTTTCAATCGCTTCTTTATATCGTAAATCTCCAGAACCCGCTGCTTTTCCTCAAGACTGGAATTAATGGTAGAGGAAATCATATCGGCCAATATGCCGGGCTCCTGTATTGATTTGGCCATCACCACGATTTCCTGAGGCAAACCCGGAGAAAGCTCGGCAACCCTTGTGAACTGACTGATCATGTTGGACATCAAAGCCTCTATCTCTTTATCCTTTGTTTCAATTTCTTTAATATGTTTGACACTGGCTTTGAGATACGGCTTTTCCTGAACATATTTTTTAACTTCGAATCTACCCAAACCCTGGGCCAGCAATTGCAGTTTATTATCTTCCGTTTTTGCCATTTTAAGGATCAATGCAACGGTTCCCACGGTATTCAGGCTATCTCGCATGTTCACATTTTCCTCTACCGGTTTTTTCGCAACAACAAGTCCTATGAGTCGATTCTGGGACATGGCTTCATCCACCAGTTGAATCGATTCCGGCTGCATAACAACAAGGGGCAAAACCATTTTGGGAAAAAGAGCGGCGTCAAACAACGGCAGGATCGGAAGAGTTTCCGGAATTTTTTCCGCGCTGATTTCAGGTGATGTGTGCTGTTCTGTCATAAGAACCTCCAACTAATCTATATCGAACTCAATCCGGATTTGTGAATTAAGGTCAAGAATTAAGGCCAGATTTTATGTCATCTTTCCAGACGTTGCTTCAAACAAATCATTCAACAGTTATTCTTCTGTAATTGGAACTTTGAATGTTTTGTCCAGTTCGAGCTTTGCGAGTCGAACCTGGAGAAAACCGTTCGTGTATGACGCTGATACGACTTCAGGATCAATGGGCGAAGGAAGATAGAGGATTCGCTCAAATTTACCGTACTGTATCTCCGCCAGTCTGTATTTGGCGTTATCTATTCGAAGAAATTGGGTCCGGTTTCCTTGAACCTTTACGGCCTTACTGCTGATTTCAAGTTCCAGATCCTCTTTGTTAACCCCGGCGATCTCACCCATGATAATTATTTCATCAGGGGTTTCATACATATCCATCTGAGGCTTCCATTTTTGCTCAGCAATCGTAAACATTGGGTTTATCGTTCTGAATAGATCCTCAACAGTTTTTTCAAACGTAGAATCGAGCTGGTCGAAATCTTTGGTGAATCTTATTTTGATATAGTCCATTTTAAAGCTCCTAATCGTTAAAGCTTTCAATTACCTAAACCGAGCGTTTCAAATAGTGACAGGGCTATAAAAAAGTTTGGCTGTGTTTAATTTAAATGTAATTATTTAACATTTCAGTCAGCGTTTGTAAAGAAAAGTTGTAACGACATAAATGGTAACATAAAAATTGTGTTTTAACCATAAATGAAATATTGATGCTCTATGGACAATTATCCCAAAAATTCGTTCAAACTGGTAATCGGTTCCCAGTATTTTTTATACTTCGCCGTCATGGGCGTATTTTTGCCCTATTTCAATTTATATTGCTACCATCTCAAATTCAGCGGGTTCCAAATCGGTGTTCTGTCGGCCATCAGATCCATTGCACTGGTATTATTTCCGCTGGTATGGGGCGGGCTGGCCGATCGGTTTCACATCAGAAGACCCATATATATATTATGCAGTTTTATCAGTACCGGAATATGGGCATTTTATCTCTATACAACCGATTTTTGGACGATGCTGTTCATCACCGTTTTTTACGGGATATTTTACTCTCCGATCATTTCCTTCCTGGAAGCCTTTACCATGGATGTATTGGGCACAGAAAAGAAAAGCTATGGAAGGATAAGGGGATGGGGAACGATTGCATTTATTATGACGGTTCTTTTGCTGGGCAAAGTCATAGATATTTACTCCATCGAAATAATCATTATACTCATTTTTTTCGGTTCTCTGGCCCAAGCACTCATTTCCATCAAGATCCCTGACATTCAGATCAAAAAGCAAACCTCTTTTTCTTCAAATGCCAAAGTGCTTTTAAAAAGACGTGTGATTGTTTTTCTGTTCTGTGCCTTTTTAATGCTGGTAAGCCATGGAGCATACTACGGTTTTTATTCCATCCATCTTGAAAACCTGGGTTACGGCAAGACATTTATCGGCATTTCATGGGCACTGGCATCCATTGCAGAGATTATCGTGATGATAAAATCCGATGTCATCTTTAAGCACTTTTCCATTGACAATATTCTGTTTTTTTCTTTTATGGTGGCGGTACTTAGATGGCTGGGCCTCTTTTTTGCGACATCTCCCGCGTTCATTCTGTCTTTGCAGATTTTACATGCCGTCACATACGGTACGTTTCATGTATCCAGCATTCTCTATATTGATTCAATAACGCCGAATGAAGCCAAGACCCTGGGACAGGCGGTAAATAACGCTGTGACCTATGGACTTGGGTTAATGGTCGGATTTTTCATAAACGGGTATCTTTTTGAAACACTGGGAACATTTACACTTTTTATGATCAGCAGTTTCATTGCCCTTGGCGGGGGGCTGCTCTTGAAATGCTCCCAAATGATGGATCGCAGGGCCACCAGGTAGTTTCCATCCAGAAATGGCCCTTTTCCGCAATCTCTGCGTCAATCCGCGGAATCACTTGTGCGGTGTACCATTCGTACACCTCCGCGTAATTCCTTGATTTCCTTGACCTTGCGAAAAATTGCTCATTTCTGCATTGGAAACGTAATTTATGCCCAATACAAATTTCTGGATGGACATCAGGTAGTTTCCATTCAGTAAAAGAAACCCAATATTTTTTCCCATCCATTGAAAATTTGTAATAATTTTATACTTTTAAATAAACCCATTTCAAATTCTTTATATACTTAGATTGACATTTTCTTTTTCGCGATGTAAAAAAAATCGGTTTTGTTTTAGAATTGGCGATATGCATGAAATCGGTAATCATCAGGATTGGCTGAGTTTACATATTTGCATAAAGGGTTGCTCTATGAATGAAGAGTTGACAGAGGAAGAAAAAGAAGCTCTTAAGCATATAGCCTTAAAACTTGAAACCTTTGAAAAGCATAGAGGAAATCTAATCCCCATCCTACAGATGGTCCAGAACAACCTGGCCTATCTCCCTTCTGAAGCCTTAAAAATAGTGGCACAGCACCTCGGAATCCTCGAAAGCGAAGTTTACGGAGTTGCAACGTTTTATAACCAGTTCCGATTTCATCCACCTGGCAAATACCCGGTTAAAGTTTGCCTGGGTACCGCATGCCACGTCAAAGCGGGTGATATCATCCTTGAAAATTTTGAACGTAAACTTGAAATTTCCGACGGTGAAACCACACCTGACAGGGAATTCAGCATAGAGAGAGTGGCCTGTGTCGGTTGCTGTGCTCTGGCGCCTGTAGCCATTATTGATGAAACCGTACACGGACATATGGCTCCCAGCAAGGTCGAAGGGCTTATTTTGAGGATTAAACTACAAGAAGAGATAGAAGAAAGAGAAAAGAAAAAAAATGAGCCCGGACAATCGTAAAAACATCGATATAAAATTCAACGCCATCCGTAAAGAGGCCGAGAAACACCGGAATGAATTCCGGGATGCCCCGGTCCCCAAAATCCACATCGGCATGGCCACCTGCGGCATTGCTTCCGGAGCCCTGGAGACCCAAAAAGCGTTTAAAGAAGCCCTTGTTGAAAACGATATTGAAGCCCGCATCCATACTGTCGGATGTTTCGGCCATTGCTATGCAGAACCGGTGGTTATTATCGATCACCCTGATTCCGGATTTCCACCGATATTTTACCACGAGGTCACCCCGGGTAAAGCCAAAATGCTCGTAAAACTCTTTTTGGGAGGCGGCGATCCGCGGTTTGAACACGTTTACGGGGCCACCGAGGAAAACGATATGATTCCTTCAGTGACTGACTTTTCCAGATTCAACCAGGAAAAACGAATCGTTATGGAAAAATGCGGACGCATTGATCCCGAAGATATATATGACTACATTGCTGCAGACGGATATTCAACCCTTGTAAAGGCTTTAAAACTCGATCCTGAAGAAGTGATCAAAGAAGTGACGCACTCTGGTTTAAGGGGTAGAGGCGGCGCCGGATTTCCCACTGGAAGAAAATGGAATCTGGCAAAAAGTGTCACGGACCAGGAAAAGATAGTGATCTGCAATGCGGATGAAGGAGACCCCGGCGCATACATGGACCGAACCATCCTGGAGAGCAACCCGCATCAGGTCTTAGAAGGCATAGCCATCTGTGCCTATGCTGTCGGTGCTCATAAAGCCATGGTATATGTCAGGTCGGAATATCCTTTGGCTGTCAAACTTGTCACAGATGCCATCCAACAGGCAGAAAAACTCGGACTTTTGGGAAAAGGAATTTTGGACAGCACCTTTGATTTAAAAATTGATGTGTTTCAAGGATCGGGGGCCTTTGTTTGCGGCGAAGAAACAGCCCTGATTCGATCCATTGAAGGGTATCGCGGTATGCCCCGGCATCGGCCGCCGTATCCGGTTCAAAAAGGTCTGTGGAACAAGCCGACGGTGATTAATAATGTAAAAACCCTGGCGTCTGTTCCTCCCATACTGGATCATGGCGCGACCTGGTACAGAAGCATTGGTACACAAAACAGTCCCGGAACCGCAATTTTTTCCATCGTGGGAAATGTTGTTCATGCGGGTTTGGTGGAAATTCCCATGGGGGTGTCGTTACGAACCCTGATTTTTGATATATGCGGTGGTATTCAGAACAACAAAAAATTCAAAGCGGTTCAGATCGGCGGGCCTTCGGGTGGATGCCTTAACGAAGATTTTCTGGACACACCGATTGATTTTGATTCTCTTACAGAAGCCGGTGCAATGATGGGGTCCGGAGGCATGGTGGTCATGGATGAAGACACCTGCATGGTGGAAGTCGCCCGGTATTTCCTCGATTTTACTCAGAAGGAGTCTTGCGGCAAGTGTACATTTTGCAGAATCGGAACCTATCATCTGCTTAAGATACTCGAGCGATTGACCAAAGGAGAAGGACTGGAAGGTGATCTGGAACTCCTGGAAACATTGAGTCAGGATATAAAAGCCGGATCACTTTGCGGCTTGGGTAAAACTGCACCGAATCCCGTGCTCACTTCCCTTAAATATTTCAGGGATGAATATGAGGCTCATGTCAAAGAAAAGCGTTGCCCTGCCCTGATGTGCCGACCACTGACCGCTTTTTATTTCGATTTGGAGCTCTGTGCACGCGGCTGTGATGCCTGTGCCACCTGCTGTCCGGTTGATGCGGTGTTTACCACCAGCAATCGAAAGAAAGGGGTTGACCAGGAACTTTGTGTAAAGTGTGGTGAGTGCTTGGTCGCCTGTCCGCCGGAGTATGATGCGGTTCGGAAAGTATCTCCCCCGGATTTGGTCCCTTATATCGAAAAGCCGCCGGAAAAAGAGAAGAAGGACGTTAAATGATGTTAAAACTCCGGGTGGACAACCAAGAGATTGAAGCCAGAGAAGGAAAGACTTTGCTTCAGGCATGCCTTGACAACCAGATTTATGTTCCGAACCTGTGCTATCTGGAAGATATGGAGAGTCCTTCGGCTTCCTGTAGAATGTGCTTTGTTGAAATTGAGGGTACACCACAACCGGTCCCATCATGTACCGTTCAAGTCAAGAATGATATGGTTGTTAAAACCGATACGCCTGCGGTTAGACAACTGCAACGAACCGCCCTTCGACTTCTTTTGTCGGTTCACGATGTGGATTGCAAGAATTGTCACGCCAATAAAAAATGCGAACTTCAGAATATTGCCAAATTCCTAAAAGTCGGCTTAAAGCCAAAGCGCCTGGAGCGATATCTTAAAGAGACACTGATCGACGAAACCCATCCTTTCTTAATCCACTATCCGAACCGATGCGTTTTGTGTGGAAAATGCGTGCATATTTGCAGGGGAAAACATGGTGAATCTGTTTTAACCTTTGCTAGAAGGGGGTTTGACACGGTTATCAGCACCTATAGTGCAACAGATGAGTCATCGCTTACATGCGGGGACTGTGATACCTGTGTCAAAGCTTGTCCGGTGGGCGCTTTGGCGGTGAAAGAATCCAGTTAGTGTCCATCCATAAATGGCCCTTTTTGTCCTGCTCGGCGTTCTCCGCGGGTTTCCGGCTGCGGCCTTGATCAGAACAAAAATTGCTCATTTCTGAATTGGACACCCATTGTGTTCACTTTGAATTCATGGATGGACAACAGTTAGGATTGGCCGATGACTCTGATGATTTTGGGTCGGTATTCATCCTTTTTGGCCATTTTATTCCCTCTTGACCGTACAAAAAGAATGGTAAGCCCGAAAAACGAAAACCCAAAAATTGCGGGCAAAAAGGATGCGTCAAAATTAAAATTAGGCGCCAGCTGCTGACCGACAAGCGCACCGGCAATCATGGCGATAATTGGAAACACGTAAAGCAAAAAAGTGGCTTTTAATAACGGAGATGTTTCAAAACTCAACACCACCTTTTGCCCCACCTGTGCCCCCGCGTTATTAATCGCTTCCACTTCCATTTCCTTACCCCCTCCCACGCTGTGACAGGTGCTTCTGGCAGCACATGCCTTGCAGGATTCGGTTTTCGTCGTTTTTACCCATGCGGTGGTTGTGGATTCGATTTTTATTACAACGCCTTGTTCAGTGGCCATGATGTTTCCTTCACTGCGAAATTTGTTAAAAATTGCAGACAACGTTGCTTCAGAGCAAATGAAATCAAATACATCTTCATGATTTAACGCCTTCTACGCCACAACATAACACATGTTTTAAAAAAGTCACGATCTCAAAATGAAATTGGGTTGGGTATCGAAAATATTTTGATCAATCCTATTGAGCGATTGTCGAGTTTGCCGGTTGCAAAATCCCGCACCGGCGGGGAGATGCAAGGCATGAGACATGCAGCCGTAGTCTGCTACTGCAAATGTCTCATAACGCCGCAGATTCGGTAAAATCGGCAATCGCTCAATTGGATTAATATTCTTTCGGCATACTATTCAACTGATCCAGCGTAAAGACGGGTCCGTCTTTGCAAACGAACTCTTTGCCC
>Ga0316194_10003549_pt1 | contig 10877 bp, 8 predicted proteins | sample CroRivsedime1_MG_FD_204936 | JGI IMG/M metagenome (GOLD analysis project Ga0316194, IMG submission 204936) | Coastal sediment microbial communities from Maine, United States - Cross River sediment 1 | ecosystem: Environmental > Aquatic > Marine > Coastal > Sediment | place: USA: Maine... | reverse complement strand
CCTGGACGCCGGTAATCTCACCCGCAAGCCTCATGTTCTACTCGGGCAGTGAATTTCCCGACTGGCAGGGCAGTGCTCTGATAGCCGGCTTGTCTTCACGGGGTCTTGTAAGGGTGGTATTCAACGCAGAAGAAGCCGTCGAAGTGGAGAGGATTCCATTGGCTGCTCGCATCAGAGACGTAAAGCAGGGACTCGATGGATCAATATGGGTACTGGAAGACGACAGAAATGATTCCAGAGGTCGGTTGTTGCGGCTGACACAATAAACAGGTTTGTCATATGATGGTTGCGTCGGAGGTGGAGAAAGCCGCTCCCTGACAGTCGACATAGCCAGGGTCTGCAGCCAGGCCGAAGCAAACAACCGAATGGAATTGTGATGCAGTCCGAGTACACCCTACTGCTAATACTAGGTATGCTACTCGTAATCGCTCCTCTGGCCCGCGGTATTTTAGAGCGCATGGGTATACCTGCTTTAGTAGGATATATCCTGCTGGGTATTGCGATCTCCGCGCTGAACGAGCACTGGCCGTTTATCAACGGCCCTTTCGAAAACACGATTTCAATTTTTGCCGAGCTGGGCGTGGTCGTCATGCTGTTCCGCGTGGGACTGAAAAGCCACACCAGCGCACTATTGAAAAAGCTTCCCGATGCGAGCCTTATCTGGATAGGGGACGTACTGACCAACCTCGCCTTTGGATTTGTCGTATCCCGGTATCTGCTGACGCTACCCCTGGAGACATCCCTGATAATCGCCACCGCATTCAGCGCAACAAGTGTGGCAGTGTCAGTTGTCGTATGGGATGAGACACGTAAGTTAAATACAGGTACTGGTCAACTGCTGGTAGACGTCGCCGAATTGGATGATCTATCCGGCGTATTACTCCTCGCTCTACTGTTGGCGGCAATACCTTTACTGGGAGACGGGGAAGTCGCGATTTGGACGCAGGTTTCTGAGACGGTATTTGTTCTAATTTTAAAATTGGCGCTATTTATTGCGGGTTGCTTTGTGTTTTCTCATTTTTTGGAAAGACGCTTCACGAGAGTTAACCGTAAATGGGCAAATTCAACAACTGGCATGACAATATCTGTGTTGGGCGCCGGACTCGGTATCGCCGCGGTGGCGGGGTATCTGGGGTTCTCTCTTGCTGTAGGTGCTCTGTTCGCCGGGCTGGCTTTCAGTCGCGACCCGGAAGCCGTGCGCGCTGAAGTCAAAATTGTATACCTTCATGATTTCCTGGCGCCTTTCTTTTTTATTCACATTGGCATGCAGGTAAATCCTGAAACCATCGCGCCATCACTTGGTATGGCCATGCTGCTTTTTATCCCGGCTGTCCTGGGCAAGTTTATCGGGGTGGCGGGACCGGCTTTGCGGATATTATCCCCACATGAGGCGATCTTACTCGGCGTCAGTATGATTCCTCGGGCTGAAATTGCCATGATAATCATGTACCAGTGTCGCATCTTCGGGGAAAATATAGTGCCAAACAGCGTTTATACGGCAATGGTGCTGGTAGCGGTTATGACCTCCATACTGGCGCCCCTGTTTCTTCGCCGTTTGCTGTGAGTGCATCTATGTCAGTGTTTGTGTAATGCGCGCCAGAATATCCTCGATGTCACATCTCGATTGAGTATCGATGGTAATGCTGTAACTTTGCTCATCCGCAGCGAGCCCGGAATAAACATCCAATTGGTGTTCAAGCACACGCAGGTCTGCTTCAGAGATATCACGCCCCTCACACTGGCGTGCTTCAATGCGCTTGCGAAGTACAGCGGGCTCGGCATGAAAACACAAAATCCGCAGCGGCAATGACAGGGCATCCGCCAACTGCTTGAAGGGCTCTCTTTGCGCGCGTGTAAGAAAGGTAGCGTCGACAATCAACGAGTAACCGGATTCCAGAACCTCTTTGGCCAACACCTCAAGTTTCGCATAGGTGTCTAATGTGGCATCGTCTGAATATACCCCAACGCTTATTTTTGTTGCCTCACCATCCTGCTTGCCTTTTCCGAACATTCGCTGTCGCTCACGATCCGAACGTATTCTTATCGCACCCATGTGCTCGGCCAGAGGCGCAGACAGCGTGGATTTACCGCTGCCCGATAAGCCGTGAGTAATGTACAACACCGGCCGCTGTATCTGCGTATAGCCAAGGGCAAGTTGTAGATAACGCTGCAGCTCCGTCAACGACAATGATTGGGAGTCACGCTCAACTTGTTGAGTGATACGAATACCTGCAATTTTGGCACGCACTAACGAGCGGTATGCGAGGTAGTAGCGCAGCACCCGCAAACCCGAATAATCACCGGTCAACTCCAGATAGCCGTTCAGAAACCGAAAGGCAAATTGGCGCTCCCCATGGTCCTCCAGGTCCATAAACAGGAAGGCCACTTCACTCATTACGTCGATCCAGTACAAATCAGGGTTGAACTCGATGCCGTCAAAAATTACGGGGACATTGTCTATCACCGCCATGTTACCCAGGTGCATATCACCATGGCATTCACGAATGAAGCCATGCTGCTTTCTCTGTTGAAACGCCTGATAACAGCGCTGATATTCCTTGTCGGCCCAGCCCTCCATGAGATCAAGCCACTGAATGTGCTGGGGGTTGTCTGACAGTTCTCTGAGGTGAATAAAATTTTCCTGCACCGGTGCGTGAACCTGCTCCGGGTCGCCATAAGGAGATTCTTTCGACGCAGGGGGAATAGCGAGATGAAACTCAGCCACCTGCACAATGATTCGATCAATTTGGGTTTGTTCCAGCCGATCGTGCTCAGCCATCTCACTGAGCAGATCATGCTGCGAGAAACGTCGCATTTTCACCGCATATTCGAAGGCTTCCCCCTGTCCTTCCAGTTGTGGTTTCCGGGGGGTACCCGTAATAGGCACTACAGACAAATAGAGCTCTGGCGCGAGCCTGCTGTTCAGACGCAGCTCTTCTTCACAATAGAACCTGCGTTTGTCCAGCGTGGTGAAATCCAGGAAGCCCAGATTCAAGGCCTTTTTGATTTTGTAGGCATAAGGGCCACACAAGACCACCCACGAGATATGGGTCTCAATCAGCTGCCAGTCGTCGGTGGCATGGGGAAAGACCGACAGATTTCGCAGCGCGAGGATAAGACTTTGCTGACTATTTTCGTGCATTACCCTATACCTGCGGAATCAAGGGCTAACTCCACGGCTTCCGTTATTGAATCAACGGTTTGGAAATCGCCACTGATTTTGCCTTCATCACCTGCACGGTATTTTCCTGTCCGCACCAGGCAGGCCCGGATACCGGCCCGCAGCGCCCCCTCGATATCCCCGAACACATCATCCCCCACCATCAGCGCCTGCCCGGCACCAGTCGTAGTGGAGGCAATCACCTGCCTGAAGAATTCCGGGTCGGGTTTGCCAACGATTGTGGCCTCCACCCCCGCGCCGAACTCAATGGCCTTGATAAACGTTCCGGCATCCAGCAGCAACTGGTCGCCGGACTTGAAGTAGCGGTTGTAACCCACGCCCAGCAAGGGTGCGCCGGCCATACAGAGTTGGAACGCCCGGTTCAGGTTGCGATAATTAAAACGTTCCGCGGCGTCGGCAATCAACACGGCGTTGGGATCGCCTTGCTCGAAATCGGCAAACTCACTCTGAATATTCTCATGCACCAGACAGAAGGGCCTGAGCTCACGTTGCTTCATCCACTGCCGGGCCGCATCCACCGCGGTGAACAGTTCACTCTCATCTACAGAAAAATTAAAAGCGCGCAGATGCCGCAGTAAGTCCATACGGGTTTTTTGCGAGGTGTTAGTGACAAAACGGACCTCGAGCCCGCTGCGCTTCGCCCGCTCCACCGCCTGTAGTGCGCCGGGAATTATTGTGTCTGAGTTGTACAGCACCCCGCTCAGGTCCAGCAGCAATGCCTTCATCATCAATGTCCCCCTGGTCTTATGGCGGGAGCCGGTAACGACAGTATAACCGTGACCTGACCAAAACCCGGCATTGCGAGCTCCCGGTCGCCGCTCCAACCCGGGACCCTTGACTCAAATCAACCACAATTCGATTAGGCCCGCCTCCCGTCATCAACCCGCGACGTGACCGCACCAAAGGAGCTAAAGTCATAGGGTGTAACCTGGCAAGCGCACCCGGTCGTTTGTCGCAGTCCCGATTCATGAGGTGCATAAACAATGGCAGCAATCGTTCACGATGAATTCGGCCCCTTCAAGGTAATCGACGTGTATGAGCCCTCCGTGGGTTTGCGTGGCACCCTGGTGGTGGACAACGTAGCCAGGGGACCCTCCATCGGCGGCGTGAGAATGGCGCCGGATGTGAGTACCGCAGAGTGCGCCCGCCTGGCCCGGGCGATGACCCTGAAAAACGCCGCTGCGGACCTCCCCCATGGCGGCGGCAAATCAATATTGTATGGCGATCCTGCCATGCCCAGGGCTGACAAGGAACAGATTATTCGCGCTTTCGCCTGTTCACTGGCGGAAGTGGAACAGTACATCTTCGGGCCCGACATGGGCACCGACGAAGAGTGTATGGCCTGGGTCAAGGACGAGATCGGCCGCGCGGTGGGCCTGCCCAGTGAAATCGGTGGCATACCCCTGGACGAGATCGGCGCCACTGGCTGGGGTGTGCTGCACGCTGTCAAGGTAGCCAGCGAATTCCTGGATCGCCCATTGGCCGGCACGAGAGTGGCTTTGCAGGGCTTTGGCGCTGTGGGCAAACACGCCGCCCGCTTCCTCAGCGCGGAGGGCGCAATTATTGTCGCTGCCGCCGACAGCCGTGGCATGGTCACATGCCCGGACGGGCTGGACGTGGACAAACTGGTAATGCTCAAAGCCGAGGGAGGCAGCGTTCAGGATTATCCCTCAGGCACGGGAATCAGCACAGGCGATCGCGACACCATCATCGACGTGCCCTGTGACGTCTGGATACCCGCCGCCCGGCCGGATGTCATTCGCGAGGATAACCTGGACCGACTGCAAGCAACTATGGTGGTCTCCGGCGCCAATATTGCCGTGACCGCTGGAGCTGAAAAGCAGCTGCATGCAAAAGGCATCTTATGCATCCCCGATTTCATCGCCAATGCCGGTGGTGTCATCTGCGCAGCGATGGAATACCAGGGTGCCGGCGAGGCTGCGGCCATGCAGACAATCGAGGAAAAACTGCGCAACAATGTTCAGACAGTACTGGAGACCAGTCGAAGAACGGGCAGCATGCCGCGGGAAGCTGCGGTAGACATGGCGATGCAAAGAGTGCAGAAGGCGATGCAGCTGCGCCGCTGGAGCCTGTTTTGAACAGCCGGTGGTAAATAACCAGATGCGCGCGCACTGACATGTACCGGATTCGCATACATGGTCGCGGCGGCCAGGGAATCAAAATGGCGAGCAGGGTGCTCGGCACGGCCCTGTTTCACTGCGGCTTTACAGTACAGGACGCTCCCAAGTACGGCGCCGAGCGGCGCGGCGCACCGATTTTTTCCAATGTGCGCGCCGCGCTCCAGCCTATCAATGAGCGCGGCACCATACTCAATCCCAACCTGGTCATAGTCGCAGACGATACCTTATTGGCCGTGCCCGCGGCAGGCGCGCTACAAGGTATCACCGCCGACTGTGTGGTACTGATCAACTCCCGCGAATCAGCCGACACCTGGCGCCAGCGGCTTAATCTCCCTGCAAGGGTACTGATACTGCCGGCCCCACAAGACACGGAAGATCGGGCGGAACTATCCCATATTGGCGCCACTTGTGCCGGAGCTGCGGCCTGCCTGCTCGGCCTCATCGACCGCGAGGCGCTGGCTGATGCTATTGCGAAGGAACTGGCTGAGCACGGGCCAGACATCGTGGCAAAAAACTGCGACAGTGCCCTCGCCGCCTACGATGCCATGGCAGAAAACCGCGGCGTGGTGCTCGAGGGTACGGCAATTTCGGCCGAGTCGTATAGCCCGCCTTCGTGGATCGAACTGCCCTTTGATGAAGCGCGCATCTCGGCACCGGCTATCCGCGCCTCGGCCAACAGCGTACAGGTTCGCACCGGACTGTGGCGCACCATGCGGCCGATTATCGACTATGACCACTGCAATAAATGCTGGTGGGTGTGCAGCACCTTCTGCCCGGATAGCGCGATAGAAGTAAAGGACAATAAGCCCATCATAGATTACGACCACTGCAAGGGCTGTATGGTCTGCGTGGGCATATGCCCTCCCCACGCCATTGAGGCTATTCCCGAATACCTGGCGCAACACAATGATTCTGCTGCGGCCAACCACCCTGCAGCAGGTGCAGGAGAAGCAGATGACTGAGCAACTGCTGACAGGTAATGCCGCTGCAGCCTGGGGTGCCCGGCTGGCGGCGGTAGATTACATCCCGGCTTTTCCGATCACACCGCAGACGGAAATCATCGAAACCCTGGGCGGCTGGATTGACGGCGGCAAGATGGATGGCCGCATGGTCACCCTGGAATCCGAGCATTCGATGATTACCGCGGCCGGCGCGGCGGCGGCAACCGGTGTCCGCGTGTTCAGCGCCACCTCCAGTCAGGGACTGCTGCACGCCATGGAAATGCTGTATACCGTGGCTGGGTGGCGTGCGCCCTTCGTGCTGGTCAACGTCTCCCGCGGCCTGTCTGCTCCCATCACTCTGGGGGCCGATCACAGCGACATACTGGCGGCGCGCGATTCCGGGTTCCTGCAGATTCACTGTGCCGATTGCCAGGAAGTTCTGGACAGCGTACTGATGGCCTACAGGCTCGCCGAAGACCCCGCCATACGGCTACCCGTACTGGTGAACCTGGACGGATTCTATCTGTCCTTCACCAGGGAACCGGTGTCCCTGCCGGACCAGAGCACCGTTGCCAGATTCCTGCCGCCCTTCGATGCGCAGAACATCCATTTCACCGCCAGCGCACCACAAAGCCAGGCCGTGGCAGTGCTGGGTGGCAGCCCTTACTCCTACTTCCGCTACGAGTCCCATTTGGCAGCCCTCAATGGTATCGACGTGTACCAGCAGGTTGCCACCGAGTTCGCCAAGCTGTTTGGAAGGCAGTGGGATGCTGTTGAAAACTATCGCGCCGATGACGCTGAGATTGTGTTCTATATGATGGGTTCCTTCGCCACCAAAGCAAAGGAGGCGGTGGATCGCCTGCGCGAAGCGGGGCAGCAAATAGGACTGGTTCGTCCGCGCTTGCTACGGCCTTTTCCAGCCGAAATAGTCGCCGGGCTACTGGCGGGAAAACAGGGTGTCATCGTCATAGACCAGAACCTTTCCATGGGCCAGGGCGGTGTACTGCACACCGAACTTACCTCATCCCTGTACGGCAAACCGGAAGCGCCGGGAATCATTATCAGTTTCATCGGCGGACTGGGCGGCAGGGACATCAGTGCCGAGGAGTTCTACGAGATGGTTTCGATCACTCGCAAGGCTATTGCAAGTGGCGATACGCCAAAACCACGCCTGCTGTACACCGACACGGAACTGCGGGAGGTCCGCAAGCTGCAGGCGATCGCAATGGTGGAACAAGAGGAGACGTCCCATGAGTGAGCAGCGGATAAAGCGCATGAAGGACCTGCCCTCCACCCACCTGTTGGGCGCAGGCACCCCCATGTGCTCTGGCTGTGGCGGGTTGGAGGCATTGCACCAGATCTATGATGTCCTGGGAGAAAAAACGGTATTCATCAACGCTGCGGGCTGCATGACCCTGCTGTCCGTCTATCCCTTCACTCCCTTCCGGGGATCCTGGCTCTACACGGCCATGGCCTCGGCACCCGCTGGCGCCCAGGGCGTTCGGGATGCACTGGATATCCTGCTCCAGCGCGAGCGTATCTCCCAGGAGGACGATCTCGATGTGGTAGTACTGACCGGCGACGGCTCGGCGTATGGTATGGGCATGTCCGCCACCTCGGGCGCCATGGACCGGAAGCTGGATTTTCTCTACATCTGCTATGACAACGAGGGATATGGCAATACCGGCCAACAGTATTCCAGCGCCACGCCACACGCCGCCCTCACCGCCACCAGCGGCGGCAGTCGAGGCTACCCCGGCTTCAAGAAAGACCTGTTCGCCATCTGGGCCGCTCACAGTCCCGCCTATGTGGCCACGGTGATCGGCAGCGAACCGCTGGACCTGGCCCGTAAAATAGAAAAAGCGCGTCAGATGCAGGGGCCGCGCATGATCATCGCCCTGTCACCCTGCCCCACCGGCTGGCAATACGATCCAAAGGAGTCGGTGAATATCGGCAAGCTCGCGGTCAAAACCGGCGTATGGCCGCTGAAGGAGTTCGTCGATGGCAAGGTGGTGCACACCAGAATTCCGCGGCAGCGCATGCCCGTTGAAGATTATCTGCAGTTACAGGGGCGATTTTCCCACCTGTTCAAGCCGGAGAAAAACGCCAGCATTATTGCGGAGATCCAGGCGCGAGTGGATAGTTACTGGGACAATGTAGTGTAAGTGGCAAGGTCCCATGTATAGGTAACAGTTCATGGCAGTCAGCAGGAGATTTTTATGAGCCAGTTTGAATTCCTGAGACAACAGATGATCGATTACCAGTTGGCCGCTCGAGGCCTGCGGGACAAAACTGTTCTGGACGCCGTCAATGCGGTACCGCGCGAAGAATTTGTACCGACGGAGCTGGTGGAGTTCGCCTACAGTGACTCACCCCTGCCCATCGCCGCCAGCCAGACTATCTCGCAGCCCTATATCGTGGCTCTTATGACCGCAGCGCTGGAACTACAGGCAGGCGATCGTGTGCTGGAAGTGGGCACCGGTTCAGGCTATGCGGCTGCGGTTCTGGCCGAAATTGCCGACCAGGTCTACTCTGTCGAGCGGCATAAAGTCCTTGCGGACTCTGCCCGGAGCCGGCTTGAAGCACTGGGTTATGACAATGCCAGTGTATTATATGGTGATGGCACACTGGGCTGGCCAGAACACGCCCCTTTTGACGCCATCGTAGTAGCCGCGGGCGGTCCCGAAGTACCCGACACACTGAAACAACAATTGGCTATCGGCGGCCGCCTGGTCATCCCGGTGGGCGTCAGCCTGCGTGCACAAAAACTGCTCCGCGTCAGGCGTATCGGAGAGCATGAATATCTGGAAGAAGACCTGGGTGACGTACGTTTCGTTCCCCTGATCGGTGCAGCAGGCTGGGAGGACGAAACCGCCAGTGTTGCCGCCCCGGATAAACCCGCGGCAACCCTGTCGGAGCTGATTTTTCAATCCAGTGAGCACTTTGCCACCGTTGATCATGTCAATCTGGACAAGCTACTGGCGCGGATCGGTGACAGCCGACTGGTATTACTTGGTGAGGCCTCCCACGGCACCGCCGAATTCTATGATATGAGAGCGCGGATCACCCGGGAGTTGATCGAAAAAAAGGGCTTTACCGGGGTTGCTGTAGAAGCCGACTGGCCCGATGCAGCACATTTTGATCACTATATTCACGGCACATCCCCGGACCCGTTGCTGGAAAGTACTCCTTTTTCCCGATTTCCCAACTGGATGTGGGCAAATCACTCGGTGCTCGAATTCATTCATTGGCTCAAAGCGCACAATGAGAAAACCGCGTCGACTGAAAATAAGGTCGGATTTTATGGCCTGGATCTATACAGCCTGAGCAGTTCCATAGAAGCCGTACTGACCTATCTGGAAGCAGTGGACCCCGGCACAGCGGAAGTCGCAAGAATGCGCTACGGCTGCCTGACACCATGGGCCAGCGACCCGGCGCTATATGGCCGGGTCGCGATGACCAAACCATACCGGACATGCGAAGATGGAGTGATCGCCACACTGCAGGACCTGCTGAAAAAACGGTTGGACTACTCAGCGGCGGACGGCAAGCGATTCTTCGATGCCGCGCAAAATGCTCGTCTGGTAGCCAATGCCGAGCGCTATTATCGCACGATGTACTATGCGGAAAGTAACTCCTGGAACCAGCGCGATGAGCATATGTTTGACACACTGCAATCTGTGCTGAAGTTTCGAGGCCCGCATTCCAAAGTTGTGATCTGGGAACACAATTCACATATTGGCGATGCCAGGGCCACCGAAATGTCAGCGCGCGGTGAGCTGAATGTTGGTCAACTGGTACGGCAGAAGTACGGTGATGCCGCCTATATTATTGGTTTTGGTACCGATCACGGTACCGTTGCTGCGGCCTCCGAATGGGGCGGCCCTATGGAAGTCAAACAGGTGCGGCCATCGCATATCGACAGCTATGAACGTGTCTGCCACGAAGTTCAAACAGATAACTTTCTATTGCCGTTGCGTTACCCGCTACTGGAGATCACCCGGGAAAAACTGCTACAGGAACGATTGGAGCGCGCTATAGGCGTGATCTACCGTCCTGAAGCCGAATTGCAGAGTCACTATTTCTACGCCTCACTCCCCCGACAGTTTGATGAATATATCTGGTTTGATGAAACCCGGGCGGTTGAACCTTTAGCCAGGGAGACCGCCAAAGGGGCGCCCGAAATGTTCCCCTTCGGGCTGTAAGGTATCCCGACGAAGCCAGGGCGAGCCACTATGCAGCGTGCCTCTACAGCGCAGACTATCATGCACAATTTCGCTGTCGCCACGGGGCTGTCCGGAACCTCTGGTGAACCACGCCGCTATTTATGGACCGATGCCTTTGCGGTGTGCAATTTTATAGAATTCTACCGGCAGACCCATCGTGACAGCTATCTCGATATCGCCCGCAGGCTGGTGGATGAGGTGCATTTCCTGCTGGGCAGGTATAGCGACAAAGATTCGCGCAGTGGATGGATCAGCGGGCTCGATGAGCAGGCGGGTTATGATCACCCGACAGTTGGAGGATTGAGAATTGGAAAGACGTTGGCAGAACGCGAAGCGGATGAGTTCTTCGACAGTGACCTGGAGTGGCGCCGGGATGGACAGTATTTTC
>Ga0316194_10003548_pt1 | contig 10881 bp, 5 predicted proteins | sample CroRivsedime1_MG_FD_204936 | JGI IMG/M metagenome (GOLD analysis project Ga0316194, IMG submission 204936) | Coastal sediment microbial communities from Maine, United States - Cross River sediment 1 | ecosystem: Environmental > Aquatic > Marine > Coastal > Sediment | place: USA: Maine... | reverse complement strand
GGCGTATACCAATAAATTGTAGAAAATAAGCAAAAATTCTTTTTTATCTCAATTCATAATCCGCCGGCATCAAACAGATTTGCACCCATGAAGCATGCCCTCGCGGTAACGGTAGAACCTTTTAAATTCTCACCGGCATAGCCGGTGGCTTATGAATTGAGTTATGAACGCTCTGCACGAACGTTAATTTACACTTGACCTGCGTAACCGGACAGGTTACACATACAATCTATGATAAAATCTTTTTCACACAAAGGATTGGAAGACTATTTTTTTGATGGAACGAAAAAGACCACCTGCCCATCCTGGGCGAATATTAAGAAATCATCATCTCGATCCCTTATCGATGACGATTACTGATCTGGCAAAGTCACTCGACGTATCACGAAAGACTGTCTCAAAGATCGTAAATGAGAAAGGCTCTATCACACCGGATATGGCATTGCGCCTGTCCCGTGCATTTGATACGACGCCGGACCTTTGGTTGAACTTACAGAAGCGCTACGATCTGTGGTATGCATCTCACAACTTAAAAGATTGGAAAAAAGTCCAACCCATTAAAATGACCGCCCAGGTCTGAATGTAAACCTCTTCTTTTAAAATCTTTCAGCGGACGTCTATTCACGTTTTGTGAAAATTGCATGGAAAGCAACATCTTCTTTGAGGCCTTCATGTTTACAAGTTAAATTAGGACACAGATTGTCACAGATTCCCACAGATATTTGGTTTTTTTCTATCTTTTAATATCCTGGTAATCCGTGTTCATCCGTGTCCCCCAAAAAGGAAATTCCTATACTTTGAACTTAGCTCGCTTCGCTCACAATTGGAATGATTCCAACATTCCAACATTCCAACATTCCAACATTCCATCTATGCGGCATAAAACCAGTGTCGTTAAAAGCTACATGATTTCAATATATTATAGAAATTCCGAGACATCAGTCGTCAGGCATTCCATGGCATCGATCGCAGCCCACAAGTTCGTTTTTTGCAAAAGACACGATCTCATCATCTTCAATTCTAAATGTGCGTGCCACCGGCATTTTAGCCAAGGGAGTTCCGAGTAAATCCGTTCCATGGCAGGCTTTGCAGCCATTTTCGTTTCTCTCATAAAACTCTCCGTGCTCTTCATCTATCCAGCGATCATCATTGACAGTGTGCAGGCCGTGGGGACCGCTGGTGGTCAAGGGTAAACTCCCGGGGGCATGGCAAACGGCACACTCGATGAGGGTCCCCGCATATCCCTGCAGCTGTACCGCGGCAATATTGTCATTGGCGCCGGCATCCGCATTGGGCCAGACGGCGTGGGTGCTGCCATGACAGGCTTCGCAGGCCAGTCCGCCATGCCCTTTGCTGTTGCGAAACAGGCTGTTGTCTTCCTCGGCAAAGCGTTTGTTGACCGCAAGCAGCGGGGAAGCCGACGCATCTCCGGTTCGGTACGTTTGAACCAGGCGGATTCCGGAGCTGTCGAATACCAGCCCCGCTCCCGTCAGATGGTTGACGGCATCTCCGGTATGGCAGGACTGGCAGCGGGGCAGGTCCTGCCAGGGTCGGCGTTCACCGCCGTCGTTGGTGCCGTCGATAGAACCGCCGGGCAGCAGTGCAAATGCGCCGCCGACGGCAAGCATGTCGCCGTGACAGGCATTGCAGTCCATCCCGCCAGTTTTCATGGCACCTCGCTGGCACTGAGTGATATTGCCCGGATGACATTGATAACAGGTATCTTCGACCGGCGCTCCGGGCGGAAACACGGGATGGTTGAGATTATCGACGAGGTCCCCGTGGTAGGCATGCATGGCGCTGGAAAAAGTGGGCAGGTTCTGCTGGGGTCCGGTGGGCCCGGCGCCGCTCAGATCCAGGGGCGGGGAATAATGGCATTGGGAACACAACACCGGAGTTGAATTCACCAGATCGGTCCCATTGGCCGCATCGTGCAGTATCAGGATGTTTTTCTTGCTCTGCACCTCCGGGTCACCATCACTGGACCACGGTATCGCCGGATTGTCGGCCGCTATTTGTCCGGTGGTATGGCAGTTCCGGCAATCGGTCTCCGAGGCAACCGGCACCACGACATCCAGAAATCCCATCAGATTCCCGCTGGGTTTGTCGTAAGCTGACACCCGCATCAGGGGATAGGGGTTGGTCTTGAAGGTGTCGTCCAGCGGTGTGATGGGAATCCCCTCGGCGCTGAACCACTGATGGGCAGTATTGAACTCCATGGGCTGTTCGCCCTGATTATCCAGGTTGTCGGCCGGCATGTAGAGGCCCGTCAATCCTTCGCCGGGTTCCAGATTTGCACCGAAAAGGCTCTCTGCGTGCTGCCAGAAATCCGTTTTGCCGGTGCTGGAGGAATTGGTAGAACCGGCGGCATCCGTCGTTTGGGCATATCGAAGTTCGACCTCGTTTTGATCCATGACCACCGGTTTTCCGCTGCCGTCCTGGGTAACGACCTGGGCATTGACCACATTGAAGGGCGGCAGAATGGAAAAGATGGAAAATTCCCGATCAAGGCAGTGCATCCCCAGATCGTTAAAAGCGAGCAGAACGGTATCGGAACCTGCAGATGGCGGGTTTTGCTCATCGTCACCGCCGGAACCACCACTTCCACCGCCTGAGCAGGCAGCCAGGAGCAAAAATAAAAAAATCACAAATAACCTAATGTAACGCATGAGCTAATCCTTTCGATTGGGTAAATATTTTAGGCGTTCACGGGTTCAAAGGTTCAGAGGTTCAAGGTTCCATTCTCGTTCCTGGACTCTGGACTGCATTTGGGATGCGTACTTACGAGAAAAGCGTCAGCTTCGGCAGGCCTAATTAAAAAATTTGGAGCCAAATTGGCAATTACTTGGGAAAATGAGCATTTTTACGAGAACTTCGGGTCTTTAATACCTTCTTTGTCCTTAACCCTGAACGTTGAACCCTGAACCTGTGAACGGTTACCAATTATTAACTATAATACACACGAATCCTCAAGGTCAACCTTCCAGATATAGCTTGAAAATCAGGCTGTTTTTTGTCATACATAAGCGTTCTAACCCGGATAAACCGGAAAAAAACATCCCGAAAGCGCGAAAGGACCGTGGTTCGATCGCACCTGCCTGGAGTGATGAAAAATCAGCGACCACCAGCGTTGAGTTGGCGCTCATGCCCTTTTAGGGGGCATCCAAACCACCGATTCTACCAGTGGTGGCAGTCATATCAAGCCCGAAATGCTTTGTTTTTAATGTGTTTCGCAGGGGCGGGGTTTATCCCCGCCCGAATGACGCCTAAGGTAATTTTTATGCTTAAAAAAGCAGCCGAATACCGATCCGAATACCGTCTTGTGATCCTGATAACCGTATGTGTGTTTATCAGCGAGGCATTTGTCGGGTTTGTCCTTTCTTTCATGCCGTCTTACTCAATCTGGTATCATGAACTTATTGATGCCGCCCTGCTTGTCATTCTTCTTTCCCCTGTTCTTTATTTTTTATTTTTTCGCCCACTGGTTCAACATATTGAAAACCGCAAGCAACTGGAGGGAGAATTACAAAAGGAACGAAATGACCTTGAAGACCTGGTGAATGAGCGCACCGCCGAACTTTCGGCGGCCAATGACAAACTTAAACAGGAGATCACCAAACACAAAATGGCCGAGGATTTATTGCAGGAACGGACCGCTGATCTTGACGATCGCATCAGAGAAATCCAGTGCCTGTACCGGATTGCCAAGTTCATGGATGAGCCTGAGCGTTCATGGCAGGAATTGGTGCAAATGACGATCGACCTTGTTCCCTTCGCCTGGCTGAACCCTGGAAATTTAGGGATCCAGGTTACCCTGGACGGCCGGCAGTTCAAAACCATAAACTTCAAGAAAACCGGCCTGAAACATGTCGATTATATCACCGTTGACGGCGAGCGAATCGGAACCATCACGGCCTGTTGTCTGGCCGAAAAAGCCTCTTCCCAGGATTCGATTTTTCTGAAACAACGGCACCAATTGATCGCCAATGTTGCCGAGCAGATCGGGATAATGGTTCAGCGGCGACGCACCCAGGCGGCTTTGCGGGATAGCGAACGAACCTACCGGATGGTTGCGGAAAATCTGCATGAGGGTATCTGGTTTATCGATCAAGACGAGATCACCACCTATGTCAATCCCCGCATGGCGGATATGTTGGGCTATACCGTCGATGAAATGATCGGCCAACGACTGTTTGCCTTTATGGATAAGCGCGGCGTTGAACTTTGTCAACGCAATCTGGACCGCCGCAAGCAAGGCATCAAAGAACAGCACGATTTTGAGTTACTGTGCAAGAATGGTGAGCGGATCTACACCAGCATGGAGACCACTCCGGTTACGGATGAAGCCGGAAATTACATGGGGGCGCTTGCCAGTGTGGCGGACATCACGGAACGTAAAAACATTGAGATAGAACTGCAAAAAGCAAAAGTTTATCTGGAAAAGCGGGTTAAAGATCGCACCGCCGAAATTGCGATTTCCAACCAAAAATTGAAGGGGGAAATCGAAGATCGCAAGCATGCAGAAGCGCAATTGCGCCAAAGCAAGGCCATGCTGCAGGCGGTATTTGACGGAATTTCAGATCCGTTGATTCTGGTCAACCGCAATATGGAGATTAGAATGATAAACCAGACTGCGGCCCAATATTACGAGATAGCCGATTGGCAGGAAGCTGTCGGTAAAATCTGCCATCAGGGCACGGGAAGACCCGGACCCTGTGAGGGATGCGAGATTCCGGCGGCGGTTTTGCAAGGTGAAAGCCTTACATTTGAACGCCAGGGCTTTATGGATCCTGAAATGCTGGAAAAAGTGGTCATATATCCCTTAAAAGAAAAAGGCTTCGGGTTCGGTGATGCCGTTGTTCACATTACAGACATCACGGAGGCCAAACGATTAGAGCAACAGCTCATCCAAAGCGAAAAAATGGCGTCACTGGGGGTGCTGGTATCCAGTATTGCCCATGAAATCAATAACCCCAATAACTTTGTCTCTTTTAACGTCCCAATTTTGAGGGATTATATCCAGGAAATCCTTCCCGTCATGGACGATTATGCCGCGGCCCAAGCGCAATTTGAATTGTGCAACATGGCATATCCGGAGTTTCGCCGGGATATCTTCAAACTTCTCGATAACATTGAACATGGCTCCGGCCGAATCAACTCATTTGTATCCAATCTGCGCGAATATTCTAAAATCAAAGAACGTAGGCCTCGAAACTGGGTTGACCTGGCGACGATCATTGAAAAGGTCTTTGTGATCTGCCGCAGCAAAATAAATAAAAGCGTTAAATCATTTGTCAAAACGATCCCTGAGCATCTACCCAGGATTTACAGCAATGCCCCTGCCCTGGAGCAGATATTGATCAACCTTCTGGTGAATGCCGCCGGCGCGGCGGATAAAACAGATTCCTGGATCAAGTTGGATGTGAACCTGAACGAAAATTGGGCGGATCGCACCATCATTGAAATCAGCGACAACGGCAGCGGAATGGATGTGGAGACCCGACGAAAAATATTTGATCCCTTTTTCACCACCCGGTCAAAAGTGGATGGCACCGGCCTGGGCCTTTACATCTGCCACAATCTGATTCAAGGTTTAGGGGGCCGTATCGAGGTAGAAAGTGATCCCGGAAAGGGCAGCAGGTTTAGGGTGATCCTGCCGGACCAGGATCGCAGGAAGAAGGCGAGATGAGAGGCGGGGCCGTCGGCCGTTTGAGGTTGGAGGTTGGAGGCGATTAAGCTGAAAGCTGAAAGCAAAATATTTGCCACCCCGATGAAATAGAAAAGAAAAAACATTTCATCCCGGTTAAAAAGGCGCCGAATTTATAAAAGAGCGCATTTAACTGGACAGGTTGGGCAGGTAGACACACAGACACACACGGACAGGCAGGTATAAAGCTGGGAAGCTGAGAGGCTGGGAAGTTAGGAAGCTGGAAATCGAATTAAAGCTCGAAGGTGAGAGCAAGGGAGCTCAAAGGTCAAAGCTGAAAGAAAATTGGCCACGGAAGCACACGGACAATAAAGGTGAAAGGAAAAGATTTACCGCCCCGATGAAATAAGTGCAAAAGAGATTTCACAGGGCAGGCAGAGACGCAAAGGGCGCAGAGATGTTTTTTCTTTTTGTTTTCCGGAGGCCAACCTTTAAAATATTTAACATCGAATGGTTATCCAGTCTTTGCGGGGCCTCTCACCGGAAAACAAAAAATGATTAAACCTTTGCGTTCTCTGCGCCTTTGCGGTGAATAAATAGATCTCATTATGAATTCTTACAGGCGGGGATAAATCATGAACAATCGCATTATCGTGGTCGATGATGAGCAGGATTTTCTGGAAAGCGTCAAAAGAGGGCTGATCACCTCCGGTTTCAAAAATGTAAGGACCGAGACGGATCCCCTGAAAGCCGCTGCTGATTTTGAAAATGAGGAAGATTATGATATCGGCCTGATCGATATTACCATGCCGGGCATGGATGGCATCGAACTGCTTGAGATTATAAAAACCTACAGCCCGAAAACCGAATGTATAATGATTACCGCCGTCGACGAGGCCCGCATGGCGGTTGAATGTTTGCGTAAGGGCGCCTACGACTATCTGGTGAAACCCATTTCCAAAGAAGACCTGGTTGTATCCCTTAAGCGTGCTCTGGAAAGAAAAAAATTCGTTGATATCCTGGATCTCGGAAAAAGCGAATCAATCCCCAAAATTGTCAACATGGAAGCCTTCAAATCGATTAATACGCAATCCGCCAAGGTCCTCAAGGTGTTGAAGGAGGCGGAACTCCACGCCGGCAGCGACGTGCCCGTCTTGATCACCGGCGAAACCGGCACCGGCAAAGAACTCCTCTCCCAGGCGATTCATGCCGCCAGCCTCAGGGCTAAACACCTCTTTACCCCCATCAACATGGACTCTCTGACCGCGCAGCTGTTCGATGCCGAGTTCTTTGGACATACCAAAGGCGCTTTTACGGGTGCTGAAAAGGATCGCGCGGGGTATCTGGAAACCACCAACAGGGGCACCCTGTTTTTGGATGAAATCGGCAACCTGCCCCTTGAACTGCAGGGCAAACTGCTACGCGTCCTGCAGGATGGTGAATATATCAAAATAGGCACCAGCACGCCCCGAAGAACGGACATTCGTTTCATCGCGGCGACCAATAAAAATCTCGAAAGCCTGATGACCCAAAAAAAATTTCGCAAAGACCTATATTACCGTCTCAAGGGCGGGTGGCTGCACCTTCCGCCCCTCAGGGAAAGAAAGGAGGACATTCCCGCACTAATCGGCAGCTTTGTGGAGGAATATTGCGGCTCGGGTGGGGCCGACTTGGAACCGGACGTCATGCCTTTGCTGGAGGCCTACCATTATCCGGGGAACATTCGGGAGCTAAAAGCCATCATCCAATCAGCGGTCAACCTGTCCCAGGGAAGGCCGATCGCCCCCAGGCATCTGCCCGACTCTATCCAAAAAATAAAATCGAAATCAAAAATTGCCGTTCCCGCCGGGGCCGCGCCGATTATCCCTCTGGCGAATGTTGAACAGAAGCATATTCTGACTGCTTACAATCAAACCAGGAAAAATAAATCCCTAACGGCCGAACTTTTAGGAATCGGTGTAAACACCCTGAGAAGAAAGCTTGAATCTTATGGTGTCGAATAACTCTTTTCACCGCGGAGACCGCAAAGGGCGCAAAGAAAAGATTAAAGAAAATTAGCCACAGACGCACACGGACGCACACGGACAGGCAGGTATAAAGCGGGGAAGCTGGGAGGCTAGGAAGTGAGGAAGTTGAGAGCAAGAGAAGCTCAAAGGTGAAAGGTCAAAGCTGAAAGGGAAAAAAGCTCTGTGCCTCAGAGAGCTCTGTGAGAGAAAAAAAGATATACCCTAGGTTGAACCCTGAATCCCGAACCTTGAACCCTGAACCCTTGAACCCTTGAACCCTGAACCCCGAACCTTGAACCCTGAACCTGAAACACATCAAAAGGAACTGAAGTTATGAAGAACAGAATAATTCTCATCGGTATTTATTTAGTTTCTTTAATCCTGTTAGCCGGGGGGTCGACCGCGGCGCAGGAGGTTTCATGCATTTATTGCGGCATGGACAAAGCCAAATTTGGATACTCATGGGTGGTCATCGTGCACGCGGACAACACCCGCGCAGAATTATGTTCAATTCACTGCGCCGCCATTCATTTCGCCCTGCATACCCATCAAACGATGGATGCGATTACGGTCGGTGACTATTTCACTGCCAAGCAAATAGACGCAGATAAAGCCCATTGGGTTATCGGGGGCGACAAATTGGGGGTTATGACATCAAGGGCCAAATGGGCTTTCGAAACCGAGGAGTCGGCCGGGAAGTTTATCAAAGCACATGGCGGGCAGCCCGCCGTTTTCAAAGACGTCATCAAAGCGGCTTTTGAAGACATGTATCAGGATACGATCATGATTCAGAAAAAAAGAAAGTTAATGAAAATGCTGCAGCCGAAGCCACCGAACTGAGCCCTTGCGGGCGGGGATAAACCCCACCCCTACATACGTATCCCTACCCAACGGGTAGGGGTGGGGTTTATCCCCACCTGTTAATTTTTATGATTAAACAAGGATTTTTGCAGGGGAATCTCCAAGCTTTGAAATCACTTGCTTTGAGCCTTGAGCTTTCAGCTTCTTTTGCTTTAACCTTAACTTTTGAGCTTTACTGTCAGTGTGGGTCTGCCTGCCCTGTGGAATGTTTACCCCGTGAAATCTCTGTTGCCCTTATTTCTCCGGGGCGAAGCCTATTCCTCTGGGGTGGCTAATAAAAACTAAGGTAAGTGCGATGAATAATTTTCAAGGCAAGCGAAAATCTCACAACCGGCCGTCCGCTTCCGACACCCCGTGGCGGATATACCTGATGGTCATTGCGGCCGGCATTGCCGTGACCGCCATCGTGGGCTATGGCTTTTACAAGGGAGACCGGATGAGCACGGTGGACGCCCGGATGGCGAACGCAGCCATGCAGGCAAAACTTGAAGCCATGATTTCCAACATCGTTTTGGAAGAGGCGCTCAGCCACGGTATCGTCAGTGATTCTGCCGAGATTTGGCAACGTGTAGACAGCACCCTGCGGGATTTGCACACGATGCGCGCCGCCCAGGGACCCTACCGATCGTTATTTTTGTCCTCGGCGGAAGCAACCATCTTACAGGATATCCAAAATATAGAATCGAAACTCCATGATTTAAAAGCGTTAACCAAAGACCGCTTTTTCAAAAATGAAGTCTCCTTGTTGCAAAGAGAGCTCGATAAACACTATGAAATTTTATTTGCAGACTTTATGGCGGCCCTGGATCGCTTAGAGGACGGCTCCAGGCACATCATGCAGCAGAATATTACGCGCTTCAGGTACACCCAGGCGGTCATGATTTTCATTTGTATCTCGCTTTCATTTTTGATTGGCATAACGTTTCATCGCTATGAGCGCGGCCGAGCAAGCGCATATTCCGCCATCGAGAAAGCCAATCAAGATCTTAACACTACCGTCGCCGATTTAAAACAAACTCAAGAAGCGCTTCAAAAAGCACGCACGGACTTGGAGAAAAAAGTTGCGGCGCGCACCCAGGAGCTGGCCGGGGCCAATGATAAATTGAGGGCCGAGGTCTCGGAACGTAAGCACGCCGAGCAGCAACTTCAGCAAAACATGATCATGCTGCAGGCCATATTTGACGGGATTTCCGACAACCTGATATTGGTAAACAAGGATATGGGCATCAAGCTGATCAATAAAGCCGCCGGTGAGTATTACGGCATACCATCTTCCCAAGATGCCGTCGGCAGGCGCTGTTATCAGATGGCCGGCCGGCCGGGCCCGTGCGACGACTGTGCGCTTCCAACCGCAATTTTGGAAAAAAAGACGATCACCTTTGAAAGAAAAGGCCTCATCAATCCCGATAAATTTGAGCAGGTGGTGGTCTATCCCCTGGTGGAAAAAGAATTTAACACGGAAGATGCCATCATTCGCATCAGCGACATCACTGAGAAGAAGTTATTCGAACACAGAATCAGGCAAAGTGAGAAAATGGCCTCCATCGGTATTCTGGTTTCAGCCATCGCCCATGAAATAAACAATCCCAATAATTTTATTTCTTTCAATATCCCTATTTTAAAAGAATATTTAGCAGAATTGATACCAATCATCGATGAATTTGTCGGCGATGATCACCGGCGGGAATTTTTTCAGATGCCTTACGCTGAGTTCCGCCAAGACCTGTTCAAAATTTTGGATAACATCGAGCATGGTTCTGAAAGAATCAGCGCTTTCGTCGCCAATTTGAAGGAATTCACCTACAGCGATAAAAATAGAATGGATAAATGGATCGATTTGAGCACCGTCATCCAAAAGGCCATCGCGTTATGCGAAAATAAGGTCCGCAATAACGTCAAGACCTTATCGGTGGAAATCCCGCCAGACATACCGCCCGTTTTATCCGACCCGTACGCCCTGCAGCATATATTGATCAATCTTCTCCTCAATGCGGCGCAAGCCGCGAATAAAGAGGACGCCTGGATCAAACTGAGCGTGTCTAAAACTCAAACCCCGTCGGACCACATCATTATCGAGGTGAGCGACAACGGCTGCGGCATGGATGAAAAAACCAGGCAACATCTCTTCGATCCCTTCTTTACCACCAAATCAATCGGAGAAGGGACCGGTCTTGGCCTATATGTATGCTATACCCTCATTGGAGAGCTGGGCGGACGCATCGATGTCGCCAGTGAACCCGGCCAGGGCAGTACCTTCAAAGTTATTCTGCAAAAAAAGGACCCCCAAACGGATAAGCTGAAAGGAATAGAAGGTGAAAGGAGAAAGGTCAAAGGTCGAAGCGACTGAAGCTCAAAGCTGAAAGCTGA
>Ga0316194_10003545_pt1 | contig 10884 bp, 11 predicted proteins | sample CroRivsedime1_MG_FD_204936 | JGI IMG/M metagenome (GOLD analysis project Ga0316194, IMG submission 204936) | Coastal sediment microbial communities from Maine, United States - Cross River sediment 1 | ecosystem: Environmental > Aquatic > Marine > Coastal > Sediment | place: USA: Maine... | reverse complement strand
CCGTGGAGCTCCTTGAGAAGATCCGCATAACCAACGACGGCTGAAATGGGGGTGCGCAGATCATGGGAAACCGTATAAACAAACGCATCAAGTTCCTGGTTGGCCTCCCTGATCTTCTTCTCGGCATGCTTTCTATCAGTGATGTCGAGAAACGAAACCACCGCCCCGACCGTATGGTCCCCTTTGCGCAGAGGGTAAGACCAGTATTCTACAGGAAAAGAGTTGCCATCAGCACGCCACAGCACCTCATCTTCGAGGTGAACCTTGCTGTTGTAAAGGTAAGCGTGGCAAATCTGGCAATCCTCTGGAGGGTAAGGAGACCCGTCTGCACGGGTGTGATGAATCATTTCGTGGAGATTCTTACCAATGAGCTCAGCTTCCTTATCATAACCAAGAAGGCGCAAACAGGCAGGGTTGCAAAAAGTGCAATTCCCTTTTAAATCCAGACCATAAATCCCCTCTGCCGCAGAATTGAGCAACAGCTTGGTCTGGGCAACACTCTCTTTGAGAGCTCTTTCCGTCTTCCTGCGTTGAACCAAAATAAAGATCAAGTCACCGATAAAAACTAGCATCAAGGTCAACAGCAACCAGAAAATTTCGTGGCTGATAACTTCTGGAGACAGCATCAATCCCCAGCCTCTTCATCTTTGACGACCAGTGCCTGAGATTCAAGGATAGCCCGGATGATTTTTTTGCGACCGCTGGCTACCAGCCGTTGCACAGTGCCGCGGGAAATGCCCATCAGTTTGCCGGTCTCTGCCTGGCTTAAGCCACTGCCGTCACAAAGGCGCAGAGCCTCGAGTTCGTCAATTTCCAGTGTGATTTTTTCCAGGTCACGGGTTGCAATTCCAGCAGGTTTCATGACCAGACCAACAGGTCGGTGCGGACAATCACAATGGCGCGGTTTTTTGGGTCTTGGTGACATTCAACTCTCGCAAGTGGATTGGGTGACCGGCTCATCCGAACCGAACAAGTATGGCGTAAATTTAACATACCAGGCCGCAGATTGCACTTGGATGACATAGGCCAGGGCGATGACCAGGGCCGCATCCGAACCGGCCGCGCCAAAAGCGTTGATTGCGACCGCCAGGGCGATCGAGAGATTGCGCATCACTGTGCCGTAAACCAGTGCGATCGCATCTCCCCGTGGCAACGCAAGGCGTCCGATTATTGTACTCAGCAGAAAATTGAAAGTATAGAGGAGGACCAACGGCACCAGAATACGCAGCAATTGTTCGGGATGAGCCGAGATCGCTGGCGCTTTCAGGGCGATGGCAATAAATACGATGCCCAGGACGCCAAGAGTCGAAAGCCCGGGAAATCGCGGTGCCAGGAGCTCTTGAAAAGCTTTTCGACCGTAGCGTTTTACCAAAAACTGCTGTGTAACATAGCCAGCGACCATAGGCAGAAAGACGATCAACGCAATTTGCTGAGAGACCTTTACAAGGCTCACCTCAACCGTGGCGCCCATTAAAACCTTGATATAGAAGGGTGTCGCCAGCGAACCGAGGATCAGGCCGACCACGGTCATCTTGACCGCAGCGGCTAGGTTGCCGCCGGCAAAACCGGTCCAGGAGATAGTCATGCCACTGGTCGGCACCAGGGCCGCCAACAACAAACCTAGAGCCATATAAGGGCTGTCGCTGAAATAGTACTGCCCGACGCCGAAAGCGACAAAAGGAATTACCGCGAAATTGATAGCCTGGGTGAGAAGCTGCGCCTTGGTGTCGCCACCTTCAAGGACTTGCCTGAGTTTCAGGGTCACCATCATCGGGTAGACCATGAGAAAAGTAAAAGGAAGGATCAGGTTTTTCAAAAAAACCGCGTCAACCAAAAGACCATAGCCGATCCCGGCCATCATCATGACGGGGATTGCTATGGTCAGTTTTTTATTGAGCGCGCCTAAAAGTGCCCACATTGAGATAATCCCTATTTAGCCGCCTCGATGAGGGCAATGATCTCCTCAAAACTTTCGGCGAGAGAACCTGGAAATTGAGCATCATCAATCAGGCCCATCACGGTTGCTTGTCTGTAGTGCAAAAACCTGATCTGGGTCATTTCGTTTTGCGTAAAAGACATAATGAACTTCGGCATAAGCACAGATCGCTCCGGGTTTTTACTTAAGCTCTTGGCCGCTTTATGTGGTTTACAGATTTGTATCATGTGAAGATCAAAGTCCTTGGCAACATCAGCTCCATGCTGGCCGAAGGTATGAGCCAAGGCCATTTTGTCTTCGTTATGAATCAAGAAACCCCGTGAATTCGCTGCCAGGGAAAGATCGTCAACAAAACGATCGATAGGTTTTTGGCTCTCGCTGCGATAAATCCGCATGACTCTTTACTCCTTGATCCGAAAGGGTCAGCACCCGCAGCCGTGTCCATGTCCCGCACCGGCACCATGGCCGTACCTATGGAGCCCGGCATGTCCGCCACAAACGTCATTCTTCGTTAACTCTTTGAGTTGTTCTATTGCCAACTTTGCCAGATTGTCTGCAATGGTGCCGGGATAAGCCTGGAAGACTTTAAGGCCTGCCTGGTTCATACCGCTCAAGGCGCCCTTGCCGATACCTCCGACGACGATAGCATCAACCGTCAGGCCTGCGAGAGCTTTGAGCGGTTGACAGTTGCCATGGGTGTGCCCCTTGTCATGATTGGAATTTTCCAAAATCTCACCAGTTTGAGAGTCGACCGTTAAAAACATTGGTGCCGAGCCAAAATGTTCAAAGATTTGACTGTCCATTCCTTGGTTGTCTGCTACGGGAAAGCAAATTTTCATGATAATGTCTCCTTTGTTTGTTGTGTGCATATGCACATTATGCCGAGACATATTCAAAAGTCAATATATTATTTCAACACATTCTGTGCTTGTTTGTTTTAATGTACGCACGTAAATTGCGTGTAATTTGTTAAGGCAGGTCATATGGGCAATGTTAGCTATTGCTGTCACGACACTTGACACTCTATCGGATCGCTATAGCATTAGAATTAGATAATATTTGGCCGGTATATTAAGACCCTTGGCCTTGATGTATGCGTTGCTTTTCGACCATGCGAGCTTAAAGAGCTTAAGAAGTATCCTATAGTTATTCTCTATTGAATCGTTGGGAGGAAGTATGAATTATCCTGTCTGGTATCTTCCGGAAACAGGTGGTGGACTGCTCATCGCCTTGATCGCTATAACCCACGTGTTCGTTTCTCACTTTGCCGTCGGCGGTGGTCTCTACCTCGTCCTGACGGAACGCAAAGGGTTGCGCGAAAACAACCCCGATATTCTGGCTTTTACCAAACGCCATGCCAAGTTTTTCATGCTGCTGACCATGGTCTACGGCGGGATAACCGGTGTCGGCATCTGGTTTATCATTTCCCTGGTGCAACCGGCAGCGACATCCCTGCTCATCCACACATTTGTCTATGGATGGGCGGCAGAATGGGTGTGGTTTCTGGTCGAGATTACGGCATTACTCGTCTATTATTACACCTTCGGAAGAATGGATAACCGCACCCACCAGGCGGTCGGGTGGATCTACTTTATCTCCGCCTGGCTCAGCCTGTTCCTCATCAATGGCATCATCGATTTCATGCTGACCCCGGGGGCCTGGGTTAATAATCACAATTTCTGGTCAGGATTTTTCAACCCGTCTTTTTGGCCAGCCTTGTTCTTCCGCACTTTTCTTTCGTTCATGTTGGCCGGCTTGTATGCATTTGTAACCTGCGCTTTTCTCAAAGAGCAGGGCTTCAAGGCAAAGATGACTCGCTACAGTGGGCAATGGGCTCTAGGCTCTTTGGCGCTGATGCTGCCCTGCGGCTACTGGTATTTTTCGATCCTTCCCGAACCGGCGCGCGCGCTGGTGGCAGGGGGATCGCCCACCATCCGGGCGGCAGGTGAGTATGCTCTTTATGCCCTGATCGCCACTTTAATCCTGCTGCTGCTGCTGACTGTAATCCGTCCGGCATACAACAATAAAACAGTTGCCATCCTGGCCCTGGTGCCGGCGTTCCTGCTCATGGGCGCTTTCGAATGGACTCGTGAAGCAGCAAGGCGGCCTTTCGTCCTCAATCAGGTGATGTACTCAAACGGCGTCACGCTGGCACAGGCCAAGGAGCTGCAGGGTGAGAGTTTTCTCGCCCGGGCGAAGTGGGCTACGGTGCATGAGGCCAGAGATGAAAATCTCACCGAGGCCGGTGCCGAAATCTTCAAATTCCAGTGTTATGCCTGCCATACAATCGGTGGCCTTAACAATGACATCCTGCCAAAAACTGCGACCATGGATTTCCCGGCGCTGCACGGTTATCTGCTCAATGTCATACACAAACGACCCTATATGCCGCCATTTTTGGGCAATGAGCAGGAAGCCATGGCCCTCGCCGCCTACATCGCTGGCGAATTGCACGGCAAGTCAGTCGATCCTGCCCTGCTCGTAGCACCATCCGGGCAAGGGCAACAACTCTACGAGCAAAACTGCGTCGGCTGCCATGGCCTCGACATTATTCAGGAATGGGCGGCAGGCCAGACTCTGGCCGAGATCGTTGCCGGCCTCGAGTCTTTGAGTGCGCTGAACGACATGATGGAAAACTTTTCCGGAACGACCGCGGAAAAAGAACTGTTGGCCGGCTTTTTCCGGTCACTTGCGCAGCCGCAATCTGCCGTCGACATGGGCCGATCCGTCTTTGAGCAGAACTGTACCGGTTGCCACGGCAGCGACGTCATCATTGCCTGGGCCGAAGGAAAGTCCGTATCGGCTATCGCCGAATCTCTGCTTACCCTTGGCAAGCTGAATCCGATGATGGCAGGGCTCTCCCTGCATGATGATGAGCGGCTAGCTATTGCAACCTGGGTCCTTTCCGGAAGAAAAGGAGAAGAACTATGATCCCTCTGATCCCCACGCCGGACACTATCCCGACCCATTGGGGCTACTTTCAGTTCTTTCTGCTGCTGACCTTCCCGCTACACCTGTTGTTCATGAATGCGCTGCTTGGATCGTCTGTCATCGCCATTTATATGCACCTGAAAGGCAGCACCCAGTCTCAGGGCCTTGCTTATGAACTTGCGAAGGTGATCCCCCTTCTGATCGCCCTGACAGTCAACCTGGGCGTCGCACCGTTTCTCTTCCTGCAGGTCCTCTACGGACACTTTATCTACTCCAGTTCCGTGCTCATGGGCATGTACTGGCTCATGATTATTCCCGTCCTGCTGACTGCCTACTATGCTGCCTACTTGTATGATTTCAAATTTTCCACACTAGGTCGTTATGGTGTCGTGACCCTCTGCTGTGCTTTTTGGGGCTTTCTTTACATCGGCTTTATGCTCAGCAACAACATGACGCTGATGCTGCATCCTGAAACTTGGGAGACCTACCTGAAGAACTCGAGAGGAACCTTTCTCAACACGGCGGACGTCACGCTCTGGCCGCGCTATCTGCACTTCATGGTCGGCGGTACTGCTGTTGGCGGCCTCTTCGTGTCTCTCTATGGGCGTTGGATTAGACGCAGTGACCGTTTGCTGGGTGATTATGCCTCGGCGGTCGGGATGAAATTGTTTTTGGGATTGACTATCGTGCAGATTGCTGTCGGGCTCTGGTTTTTGCTGGCCTTGCCTCAAGCACAGCGGATGCTTTTTATGGGGGGGAATAACCTGGCGACAATCTGCTTTGTGGTGGCGTTGCTGCTGCTGGCCACCCTTCTGGTCACAGCATTCAAGAAAAAGGTCTATGCCAGCACGACAGTCTTGTTTGGCCTGGTCTGCACAATGGTTCTCATGCGTGATTTTGTACGCGGCGGCTATTTGCAGGAACACTTTACTCTGGAGATGCTCAAGGTCGCTCCTGAGTATTCACCGCTGATCTTATTTCTCGTGACCCTGGTGGTCGGTCTTGCTCTTGTGGCCTGGATGGTGCGGGCCGCATTGACCCGCTGTAGCGACTGATTGCTGCGTACCCGCAACCGAAGCCAGTGCATCTGGCTATGCAGAAGCCTGGAGACGCTCTCCTAAACACCTAACAGTGAAGAGCCTCTCTGCGGTTATTGTGCCACAAGGGATCGAAAATCATGATTGAGCTCGTGCGGGACAGCCTGACTCATGCGCTCATGATTACCGGCTTCGTCTTTGTGATGATGTTGGTGATCGAATATCTCAACGTGCTGACACAAGGGGTTTGGCAACACGGATTGCGCGGCAGTCGCTGGCGGCAGTACCTGCTGGCTGCTGCTCTCGGTGCAACTCCCGGCTGCATGGGGGCCTTCGCGATCGTTGCCCTTTATTCACACCGGGTCGTCTCACTGGGAGCAGTGGTTACAGCGATGATCGCCACCAGCGGTGACGAATCCTTCGTCATGCTGACTATGATTCCCGGAACGGCGCTTGCCATCTTCCTTGTCCTCATGCTGGTCGGTATTGTGGCCGGTGTTATCACAGATGCCCTCTCTGGCAATGCGGCAGATAGAAAGCCAGATGTTCAGCACCAACTCGATATTCATGAAGAGGAACCCTGCGAATGTTTCCCGCGAGGACAAATAGTGCAGCAGTGGAAAGACTGTTCCCTCGCCCGGGGAGTCCTGGTCATCATGCTCGTCCTTTTTATCTTTGGCCTGCTAACCGGTCAACTCGGCCCTCATGTCTGGAGTTGGGTGAGAGTCTCTTTGCTGCTAACGTCGGCTGTCGGACTGTTTATTGTCAGCACCGTCCCTGAGCACTTTCTCGGGACACATCTTTGGGAACATGTCGTCAAGCGTCATCTAGCCCGGGTGTTTTTATGGACTTTCGGCGCGCTTTTTTTCATGCATCTGTCGATTGAGCATTTCCAGCTTGCCGGATGGATGCAGCAGAACCAGTTCCTCATGTTATTGGTTGCCTGTTTGGTGGGCCTGGTTCCTGAATCTGGGCCACACTTGGTCTTTTTGACTCTCTACACCCAAGGAGCAGTTTCTTTCAGTGTTCTGCTCGCCAGTTCCATCGTTCAGGACGGTCACGGCATGCTGCCGTTGCTCGCTGACTCGCGTCTGGATTTTTTAAGGGTCAAAGGCATTAACCTTTTTTTCGGGATGACCCTGGGTTTGATCGGTTACTTCTCAGGATGGTAACATCATGGAAGATACAGAAAAGACGACATGGTTATCTATTGCAATAAGTCTATCTATGGTTGGCAACAAGACATACCTTTCTTAAAGATGGGCTCTCTTCCGGTGAGGGTAGAGACTCTTCCATTCTGAAAAGCTTAATCTCTGTTTTTACGGTTTTACTCAAAGACTATATCCCCTATACAGCATGAACAACCAAACCGCTTTGCATAGCTAGCAGTCACATCAATATTAACGACTAAAACACTTAACATTTTGTTTTATAAAAGGAATGTTCTTTACTTTGTTGCTTAATTTTTGATTAGGGATAAGGTTTAGAAAAAGTTAACTTATTGCGGTGAAGGTATAATTATTACGCTGCAATTTAGCTCTTAACGCAAAGAATGTAGAAACAACTTTTGCACCAATTCGAATCGGCAGAGCACTGAGGCCAAAGGTTATAAATCTGTGAACAAAGAGTAGCAGCAATGGGTCGTTTACTGTTGATGTATGGCCCCGCTTAGCCCTTGGGAAGACAGATTTTCTTTGTTAAAGGAGACAACATCATGGAACTAACACCGTGGAGACATCGCAGAACATTGAGGGAGATGGAACCCTTTAGAAGAGAGATGGATCGTCTTTGGGACCAACTTCTCGGTGAACCTTTAGAAGGGGAGGCTCTTGGAGTTGGCTGGTACCCTCCTTTAGATATCTCGGAAACGAAGGAGTGCCTGACTGTTGAGGCCGAGTTACCTGGCATGGAAGTAAAAGATATTGACATAAAACTCACCGGTGACATTTTAACCATAAAAGGTGAGAAGAAAGTCGAGAGGAAGAAAGAGGGAAAACACTACCACTGTTGCGAATGCCACATTGGGAACTTCCAGCGGTCCATGAGACTCCCGGTAGGTGTGAAAACTGACAAGATTGATGCAAGCTTTGATAAGGGTATATTGACGGTGAAGCTTCCTAAAATGGAGGAAGCGTTGGAAAAAGAAATCAAGATAAATGTCCACTGAACCAAAGCTGTCTATCCCAAGGACATTCATTTGGAAAGGAGAAAAGTCATGCAAAGTCATCAGATTGCGGGCGAGCTTGAACAAAGCAAAAGGCAGGGAAAAGAGTTTATCAAGTGGTGGCGCAAGGAGAATGATTTCGTTGATTTTGAGTTGATAGACCGATTCCTGGCCAGAGAAGACTCTTTTGAAATCGAGAACTTTGAATTGATGGATAAGGACGAGATGAAAAAGGTTCTCAAAACATGGAAATCTTCAGGATTAGAGATCAAGAAGTCGTCTAAAGGCGAGACAATAGAGTGGCAGCACAAGGACAAGTATGGGCATCAACACACTTATACCTGTCCCAACACTGCCCATAACATTATGTCGATATTCGACGCTGAGACTCGAGGAGATACCCTTGGGTGATTTCTCTCTGAAGCTATTTCATGCTGGCCAGAACTCCTCACTTGTTATGTAAGAGGCAAGTCGCAATGTTTTGAAGGCCAGTATAACCTGCCAGTGTCACTCGTATTGCCGGGGAGATCATGATGCTAACCATACAAATGGTCGAAGATGCTGTTTCAGTGATTCAGGACCCCGAGTTACAAAAACCCCTTTTATCCCTTGGCATGATTCGTAACATTTCAGTTGAAAGCAACAGTGTCAAGCTTACCTTGGCGCTAACAACTTCAGTGTGTCCTAAAAAAGATCAAATAGCTGCGGAAATTAAAGGGGCTCTTATGGCTCTTCCCGAGGTTTCTGCTGTGGTTGTCGAGTTTGCGGTTTTAAGCCAGGAAGAGTTGTCGAAAATTTTCCCAAAACACCCGCTTCTGGGGATTGAAAAAGTTCGTCATGTTATCGCGGTCGCCAGCGGCAAGGGTGGGGTCGGAAAAACGACCGTTGCCGTTAATGTTGCCCTGGCATTAGCAGCACAAGGCAACCATGTTGGTCTTCTCGATGCAGACGTTTATGGTCCAAGTGTGCCCATTATGCTCGACTTGCACGCGGCCCCAAAGTGGGAGGGAAAGAAAATCCTTCCCGTTTTGAAGTATGAGTTGAAAATTATCTCCCTCGGCATGTTAAGCAAGCAAGGTGAAGCAATGATATGGCGTGGGCCGATGGTTAGTAAAGCCATTAGCCAGTTGCTAGGGCAGGTAATGTGGGGCGAATTGGATTACCTGGTTATCGATTTGCCTCCTGGTACAGGTGACCCTTCAATTTCCATTGCTCAACTCATCCCGCAGGCGGCAGTCTTAATCGTCACAACACCACAAGAAGTTGCATTAGCCGACGTTCGCCGGTCCGTTGAGCTGTTCCAAAAGTTTAAACTCAAGATACTGGGTTTGGTAGAGAATATGTCTTATTTCGTATGTAGTCACTCCACTGAACCAATTAACATTTTCAGCGGCGGTGGTGGTAAGCGGTTGAGTTCTGAAGTTGACTTGCCCCTGTTGGGAAATATCCCTATTGAACCTGAAATTTGTCAAGGTGGGGATCTTGGGGTGCCTTTGTTGATCTCAAATCCAATTTCGAATGCAGGGAATGTATTTAAGTCAATAGCACAGCATATTGTTGTAGAAACAAATCGGGCCTGAGAAACTGAATTGGTTGTTAGCTTTGTCAGTATGCATATTGAGGGACGTAGAAGGATTGTCCATGAAGTTAGAAAATGTGTACGCGAAGCAGGTCAATCCTATGCGGCATCAATTAAGACAAATTAACTCACTCCCAAAAACTCAGCAGGTGAAATCATCTTTACTATTTATCCCACATTCTTTCGGGTTAGATTGATAGGTTGAAAAATGGAATTATTGCTGACCCTGCAATTCAGTAAAAGGCCACCAGGATAGAACTCTGGGGCCAATGGCTTCCAATTTTAAAGAAAACAAAAAAACCGGGACAGACAAATCTTTATGAGAGGTCTCTATCCCGGTTACAGCCCCTAAATCATATATCAGATACTACTGACGATCTGAGCCACATCCTGGGCTAACGGCTGACAGGAGGTGACAATTATATCCTTCCCTGCGACATTGGTCTGGAAGCGTTCCGCGTCCATATTCTTCTCGTAGGCATCGCGAAATTTTTCATTCAGTTTCAGAATCTGTGTCTGATTGAGGCCTTTTTCCTTTGCTAAAGAGACAAAGCTTTGCACCTCTCCTTCCTCAATCATGGCAACGCCGAACTTCTTAGGTGGTTTGCCGAGAAAAACGTAGGCATTGCCGTCAGCTGGTACCACTTCGAGGGTATCGGAGACCTGCTGAATCAACTCCTTCAATGGCGCTTCGACTTCCTGAATCTGTTTTGCGACAGGGCTACTTGGATCAAGGTCCGGATGTTTCGGTTTTCTACTGAATAAACCCATCGATTCCTCCTTTCTTAATTGACGGGGCTGCACTTTGCCTACAAACCTAACAAGGAGGCTAAGCTTTTTCAAGCTCAGACAGTCAAAAATTCAGATAGGCAACATTACTATTTATCCTGTTGCATTGTTTTGTGTGGGAAGATTTGGCCGAAATGCCGAATTACTACAAACCCTGATAAATAATAAATGGCCACCCAGAGTAGATCCAGGTGGCCATCGTTTTGCGTATTAAAGAGCTTACTGAATACCTCTATCAATAAGAAGCCGTTTTTCTTCTCGTAAGTCGTGACTGATAGGACACAGGTTTTATTGATGGCTCTCTCAGGTTGACATTAATTGTATGATCATGAGGTCGTCAATAACGATTGGATGGCGACTTGCTTTCTCACCAACCTGGCCCAAAATTCTCTCGGCGACTTCACTGTCGAATCTCATCTCATAATAGTCAAAAGGTGATTTTTGTAGG
>Ga0316194_10003542_pt1 | contig 10889 bp, 9 predicted proteins | sample CroRivsedime1_MG_FD_204936 | JGI IMG/M metagenome (GOLD analysis project Ga0316194, IMG submission 204936) | Coastal sediment microbial communities from Maine, United States - Cross River sediment 1 | ecosystem: Environmental > Aquatic > Marine > Coastal > Sediment | place: USA: Maine... | reverse complement strand
ACCAACTCCGGCGGCAGGATCAGGTTCCACCGCTGACTCAACGTGCCTCCGCGTGAACCTCGCACCATGTATCGTCTCGATCGCGGACGTCGACGCTCGAGCCTGGCGAGCACGGCATCATCGACGTGGAACGCGCTTCGATGATGTTCGAGAAACCACCCGACGGCGGACCGGAGTGACGCAACCGCGTGCTGGTCGAGCAACCGGGCAAGCAGATCCAGATCCAGGGTGGGGAATCCAGCGGCGGAGACGACCAGCTCTTCCGGGCCACCGACCTCCGCCAGGTCGCGGAACCCCTCGACGAGCGTGCGTTCCGGCCCCGTGACGCGGAGCACCTCACCGGCGTGCTCGACCGTGCGCGTTCCGAGACGCACGTCGCCCGTGTCGCGAAGACACTTCGGGTGCGACAGGAATCGAACGACGACGCCATCGAGGTCCAGCGGGCGACGACGACCGTCCGTGAAGAGGGTCACTCGCCGCCACATGGAGTGGGCGACGCCGAGCAGCTCGAGCGCCGCATGGTGGGCGAAGATGCCGTCGGGCCTCACGGCGGCGGCAGCCAGGAAGGCGTCCACGGAGACCGCGCCCGCGGCATCCGGCGGAACCACGGCGTAGAGTTCCCGCTCGATCAGCTTGAGGGTCCCTTGCTCGACGTGGTAGCGAAGCCGGTCCCGGATCCGCGACCGGTCCCCCTCCGGTGACAGGGCCGCCACGGCCTGCCGGAGCGTGAAGACGGGACGGCGGGCGAAGAGCGCGACCGTATCGAGTTGACGTTTGGCGCACATAATGGGAGTATTCTTCCCATTATCGTCGCGTTCTGTCAACTACCTTGAATCAGCCGTTGTCGGGGCCCGTCCCGCGGCCCCGTTCAGCCGTGGCAGTGACTCCAGCGCCCCGGCCACGTCCAGCAGCTTCGGGTCGGTGTAGACGTTCGCCGTCAGGCTCGGGTCGCTATGCCGCATGGCCGCCTGCGCCGTGCGGAGCGGCACGCCTGCCTTGCTCAGGTGGGTGCCGAAGGTGTGCCTCAGCGCGTGGATGTCGATCGTGCGGCCGCGCTCGTCGGTCTTGATCACGACCTCCTTGCCATTCCGCTGCTCCACATGCGCGATGCCGGCAAAGACGAGGTCGCGGTCGAAGATGCGGATAAGGCCGGTGGGCACATCGAGGATCTTGGTATCGGGCGGGAGCCGCGCCGGGATCGGATCACCGCCACGGCGCGCCGCTTCCTGGAGGACGGAGAGCTTCTCATCCAGCCACGCCCGAAGTTCGGCGGCGAGGTCGGCCCGGACCGGGATCTCCGATCCCTTGCGGTTCTTCTCGTCCTTCGCGTTCAGCACGACGTATGCGACGGGGCCGGTGAAATCGATCTGCCCGACCGTGAGCGAGGCGAGCTCGCCCTTGCGGAGGCCGGTGAGGACGAGCGTCTTGTAGATCAGCGCCCGCTCGCGACCGAACGAGATCAACTGCGCCCGTACCTCCGGCCGGACCTTGGCGAGCGGCTTGCCCTTGTTCTTGCCGCGCCGGACGGTCAACGCCTCGGCCAGCGGCCGCTCTCGCGCGGCATTGAGCAGGCGGTCGAGTTCCTCCTCGGTGAGCGCCCGCCGCTGCCGGCGCGCATCGGACTTGGCATCCGCCCGGGGCACCTCGGCGAACGGGTTCTCGACCAGCCGCTTGGTCGCCCGGCACCAGTTCCCGAAGCCGACCCACGACTCCCGGTAACCGTTGCGCGTGCCGGCCGCCATGCCCCGGTGCTGCTGGTCCACCAACCACCGCTCGAGGGCGGCGCCCGCGAGGTCCGGCAGCCGCTTGAACGTGCACCCCTGGGCCACGCGATTGAGTCGGCTCTCAACCTGCCTGATCCGGTGGGCCGAGCAGCCCTTCACCCGGAGGTGATCGACGTACGCCGCCATGTGTTCCGTCAGCGGCGCTCTGGCATGCCGCGAGGCCGAGTCCTCGGCCCCCGTCATCACGCCCGCGCGGACCAGCTCCGCTCGTCGCTCGAGCTGGCCGAGGATCGCGCGGGCCGCCGTCTCGTCCTTGCAGCCGGTAACCTCCTCCACCCACAACCCGTTGCCATCCTTGTACTTGGCGACATACGCCGCCGTCCGGCCGCGGATGCGGAGCGAGCCGTTCTGCCCCTCGAAGACCTCGGCCGTCCGCAGCTTGCCGTTCCGCAGACGCCACCGGGCCACCCGCTTGCCGCGCGAAGTGACCACCTCGGCGCCGGGCGGCAGCGGAGCGGTCCAGGCTTTGCGGAAGACGGTGCCCATCGGGGTCCTCGGGGAATCGGGTCGGTCACAGTCAGGGGCAACGGGCGGCGGAGATCAAGGCCGGAGGGCCGCGAGCTGGCCGGAACGCGCGACATTCCGCGGATATGAGCCACCCGGGCGCTGACAGAACTGACAGAAGGCCTCAATCGGGCGCAAATGGCTCGAAGTCGGGCGCGAACACGCCGGGGTTGATCTCGTGCACCCTCTTCGGCGCGCCGCGCGTGTTGACGTACTCCTGGCGGAGCCAGTCGAGCTCGATCAGGCACTCGACGGCAGCCGTCGCATCCTCCTTCGTCGCCAAGCGAGACCAGCGCGGCCGGTAGACATCGCGGACCACGAATCCCGACGTGAGCTTCCGGTCGAGGATCTTCTGGGCCAGCGCCCGAGCCGCCGGCAGCTCCGGCTCGATGCCCTGGGCGTAGATGCGTCTGGAGTGCGTCTCCAGGTAGTCGCCCCAGCCGATCGCGCGGTCGAGCGCCTCGAGCGTCACTGGTCCGACGCCGCCATCGACGAGGTGGCTCACCATCGCGATCGACGGGATCAGGCTCCGGTACTTCACCATGTGGCTCTCGATCGCCGGCGGCTCGTTGCCGTCCCTCAGTCGATTCTCGCGCTCGGTCATCCATTCGATGAAACGGTCGTACGCCGCATCGTCGAAGCGCAGATACGGGATGCCGTCGAGGTCGAGCTGGTCGCGTTCCGCGCCGACCGACTCCGGGGTCAACGTGTCGAGCCGGTCGTAGACGGCGAACGCGGCGTTGCGTGCGTCGGAGTTCGGGAAGCGATCGATGTTGACCCACGGCCCCGGATCGTCGGGCCACACCGCGAGCTGGAAGCGCTGCATCAGACCGTCATCGCCGAGCCCGCCGGTGATCGCCTGCTTCAGGTACTCCGACAGCGGGCCCGGCTGGCAGGTGCCGACCATCGAGAGGCACACCGCTTCGACCCGCGTGTTGCCGCGACCGATGCGATCGGACTCGTAGCTGCCGGTGCCGTCCCACGCCTCGAGGTAGAACGCGCGGGCCGCCTGCTGGCTCTCCATATCGAGCGACTTGAGGAACCCGATCAGCTCGTCGCGCACCAGGGTGACGCCGTTCGGATTCTCCGCCAGCACCTCGCTGAGCGCCTGGACGGTCGCGTCGTTGACGACGTACCGCTTCCGCGGTGGCAGCTCCTCCGCCATGTCTTCAGTGATGCCGAGCAACTCGGCGATCTCCTCCGTGGCCTCGTCCGACTTCCGGAGCTTCGACTTGACGCGCGATTCGAGCGCCGCCTTCCGCAGGTCCAGCTCCTGGCCGCGATCACGGTGCTCCTTCATCGCCTCGTCGTGCTCGCGGTCGGCGGCCGCGATGAGCGCCTTCACCGGACGCATGACCTCCTTGAGCGGCGGCGTCTTCATCATGCTCGGCCGCCCGATCAGCACGCCCCAGAGGTTTGGCACCACGAGCCAGTCGTCGAACTTCTTCGGCCGGATGCCGATCTTCCGCCCGATGACACCTGCAGCCGCGATCATCGCGCTGACGGCCGGGAAATCGGGCGGGCACTGCATGCGCTCGGCGATGTCGGTGATCCACGGCATGAACACCGCCGGCAGCAGCGCCGGGTCGAAGGCCTCGACGGCGGGCAGCGCCGACGGCACGGACACCGGGTTGGGCCAATCGTTCGGCGATCCCTTCACCGCCGTGTCGACGATCCGAGTCAGGTCTACGTCAGTGAGCGGTTGTGTCTGCTCAATCAGATCATCAAGGTCATGACGAGCGTGCTCGATGCAGCCGTCTCGTGCTGCGATGAACTCGACGATGTCGCCCGACTCGGGAACGTTCGGGAGATTGACGATCCGGATCGTCGGCTTCGGATCGAGCACGCTGATCATCGCGGCGATGCGCTCGACGTACGTGCGGCCCGCGTCATCGTTGTCCGGGATCAGCACGACGTCCTTGCCGACCAGCGGCGACCAGTCCGCCTTCGCCGGCGCCTTGCACCCGCCGGCGCTCGTCGTCGCCGTCACCCCGAGCGACCGGGCGGCATCCGCTGCCTTCTCGCCCTCGCAGACGATCACGCGCTCGGCTTCTGTCAGTTCTGTCAGTCGGTAGAGGGGCCGCAGCTCCGGCATCGCCTTCACCATCCAGCCGCCCGGCTGGAGCGAGACGGGCAGCACGACCTTGCCCCCGTCCTCACTCGGGTCGTCGAACCGCAGCGCAAGTCCAACCGGCAGACCCTTGGCGTCTGTGTAATGCCAGACTGCCGTCGGCTTGCCGCGCTTGCTGCTCAGGAATGCGACGACCTCGTCGGGCGTGTCGAACGCGCCCTTGGGACGGGTCCCGTTCTGTCGCGTCGCCGGGTCGAAGAGGTCCGCCGTCTTCAGCCCCAGCGCCGAGCACACGGCATCCGTGGAACAGCCGGCAAAGCAGTGCAGCAGCACGCGACCATCGAACCCTTCCTTTATGGAAAGGCTCGGGTTCCGATCATCGTGGGCCGGGCATCGGGCTTTCCATTCGGAGCCGTTTCGCTTCGGCGCACGATCGGCGGAGCGCAGGCGTTCGAGCACGCTGTCGATCGGGGCACTCATCGATAGTCCCCCTGCTCGGCGAGCGCGCTCACGCCGTTGGAAACGAGTCCGACCCGAAGATCGACGACCTTGGTCAGTCGGTCTACGGCCAGCCGCAGGTCATGGAGTTCGTTGAGCAGTGCGATGTCGCGCGGCCTCAAGCCGATCTCCGGCATGACCCCGCGCGGATAGTGCGGCTTCGGTTCAGAATGAGGCGTACTCACGAGGCACCTCCCGGCACCTTCGCCACGGCCGGACAGCCATCCGCGATCCACGCCGCGATCACCGGCTCATGCCAGCGAACGAGCGTCCCGATTCGGAGTGGCAACGGCATGCGGCCCGCATCGCACAGCCGATAGACGGTTCGCGCCGAGCAATTCAGTCGCTTCGCGACTTCGTTGACGGTCATCAGCGGGACGGAGTTGGACGCTGTCATGCGTCAGCCCCATCCCGCGGCTCGCCGTACTCGAGCGCATCGAGGACCACCGCCAGGTCGAAGCGCAGTGTCTTCTGCCCGACACGGAGACATGGGATCCGGCCTTCCCTCGTCCATTTCCGGATTGTGTCGCTGGTTACTCCGAGGCGTTCGGCCAACTCACTCGTTGTGATCAGCCGGGTCGCCTCGCCGTCGTCGTGCCCGCGAGGGGGTGTGTCATGTGAGATACTCATACCCTCACGGAAACGGACACGCGGATACCGGCGCGGATACGGCTATTCCGCGATGGATGCGGATGGATATCCGTTGAGAATCCGTCGGATTCAGTCGTCGCCGCGCGGCCCGTCGAGTTCGTCGGGTCGGACCAGGCTCCGCCCCGTCCGACCGCGCCGCGGGAAGTTCACACGACCCTCCGTCAGCCGGAGATACTCACGGACGTACCGCGACCAGGTGTCCCAGGCGGGCACGGTCGTGCGGTTGCGGTCATCCAGCGGGTACGGCCCGCCGTGCTCCCGGATGTGGTCGTACTGCTCCCGGGTGTACCGTTCCTTGGTCGTTGGCCCGGGCGCTAGATCGGGGCGCTCGTGCTGGACCCATTCGAGCGATTCGCCGGCCCGGCGCACGGCGTCGTTCATCTTCGGAATCGGAGGATCCGTGCGGTCCGCAGATCCGGCCTCGGACTCGGATCGATCGCCGGACTCGGTCGGCGCCGTGTGTTTCCGCTTGTCCATCTCTGCCAGGATCTGCTCGACGATCGCACCGTGATCGAGCTGGATGCTGTTCTGAATCGTGATGTCGCCGACCGTTGCGTTCGCGGCAGCCGCGACGACCGCCGGACCACCGTCTCGTCCCGTGCGCGCATTGACGCTGCACGATTCGACGCGGATCCGGGGTGCCACGGGACGCCGATGGGCAAAGAACCCAAGCCGGCGGACGAAGGCGCACACCGATGACGGATTCTCCGGCGTCTGGTTCTCGTAGTCGTGCCGTGCGACCTCGCCCTGATCGGTCAGGCGGATCTGCCGCGGGTCCGACCACATCCGACAGCGCCCTCTGGTCCGCCCATCCGCATCGAGCCACTCGGGCACCTGCTCGAGGACCGCGCGCCAGATGTCGGCGCCGTCGTACTCGCCGGTCACGGTCAGCGTCAGCTCGACGTGCTCGTCTAGGCCGTCCATCGTGGCCTCGACGACCAACCGGAGTTCGACGAGCCCAGCCCGGACCATCAGCCGCACCGCCTCCCGCTCCGATCCGGTCAAAGCCTCCGCGTCGTGGTCACCCCACGTCGTCGGTAGCGAGCACAGTAGATCGAGGATCGCGCGGTCGAGCGGTTCAACATGGACGGGCCACTGACTCATATCGTGCGGGGCCACTCACTCATTTCAGATGGTCGTGGCCACAACCTGATGTCGTTCTCCGCAATCTTCATGCTGCGCTCCCAGATCTGTTTCTCATCCCACTCGTCCAACTCCTGTAAGCGTCGGCTCCTGGTCTGCTTCATCAACTTGTAGGTCGGGTTCTCGTGGAACGCCTTCCCGACCACGCGTTGCGTGGATTCCACAGGCGTCTTCCATTGCTGTCAATCGATGACGACTGCCGCGCGGGCCGGTCGACCGCGCGGAGCGGACCGGACAGCGAAAGAAAGTCTTTCCATACCGGGTGCTGTTCCCGCGGGCATCGCCTGGAACGGACGCCTGGAAGTACCTATCACCCGTACGTTTGCACATTGCTGCGGTGGGCGCACGGGGAAGACGGGCGTGTACAAACACGGGATGCAACGGATGCAGCCGGGAGCACGAAGGTACTCCGAGACGAGAGAGTGCAACGGATGCCAGCGGGAACGGCCGCCGACCAGAAGAGAGTTTGTTGCGCGTGTCCGCTCGCGCGCTCGGCGATCCTGCGTTCCCCGGGCAACCCGGAACGCCATGGCCATGCCGAAGCACGGCGCAAGACGATTTACGGCAGAGCGCGCGGGTTCGAGCGAAGCCTTCAGCGTGATGAGTCGTTCGCGGCGAGGGTCTGGCTCGGCAATTCGCCGAAAGTGGCCCGGTATTCCCGGGCGAATCGCCCGAGGCTCGTCGTGATGCCACACCGAAAGGCAATCGACTTGACGTTGTCTTCGCCCCCCGGATCCGCGTTCATCAGCATCGCGCGGCACACGTGCATCCGGTGGAGCTTCACGTACCGCATCGGGGGCATGCCGAGAAACTCGCGGAACACCTGGCGAAGCGTCTCACCGTTGACATGCAGCTCGCGGCAGAGCGTGGTGAGGCTGAGGTGTCGATCACAGCCAGCCTCGATGAACGCCCGGGCCTGCTCGAGCAGCGCCTTGCGTGCGGCCAGCAGCATCGATGGTTCGCTCGCTGATCCCCATCCGACGGACAGGAGGCTGCACGTCTCATCGATCAGAGCACGCTCAGCAGCGTCGATCGAAACTCGGTCCGCCGGTCCGTCGGCATCTTCGAGACCCTGCGCCCACGGGGACTCCAGGACCGAACGCATCTTCCTCGCCGCTCGCGCGGGAAGACGCAGTTGAATGCGCCGTCCGTCGAGCGGCGGCCCCGCCTGGCCGGACAGCGCCTCGATCTGCTCCCGGAGAGCTGCGACGGGCAGGAGCAGGTTGATCGACTCGCGAGGACCTCCATGGCTCGTATGCAGCGCTCCCGGGCCGTAGACCAGGACGTCGCCCGCCTGCACGATCTCACCGGCATGCAACGCGTCGCCTCGATTGTCGGTGACCAGGAGGATTGCGGCCGAGCCGGAACTTGGTGCCCCTTCGATGAGCATCTTCGTGAAGCACGAATGGACGCTGACCGTGGCCTTGCTCAGCGTGGCCGTGCGCAGCATGCCGCGGCACTCGCGCTCGAGCGAGCGGAAACGCAGATCCGCCCGCCGATGGATCTCCGCCATCTCGTCCGGCTTCGTGGCGTCAACGAACACGGGCGCGCGGTCTCTCGCGGGTCGGGGCACCTTCGGCGGCGATTCCCCGGCGAGGGGTCGACCGGCCTCGCCTGCCCTCAACCGTTCCCTCTGAAAACCGTCAGCCACTGGCCGCCTCGAACAAAGCGGCGATCTCACTGCCGTCGACGCCGGCGCGGGTGCCAATGAACACGATCCCGGACCGCGGAGCGTCATCGCCCCATGGTTCACCGACCGTGATGGCGGCGCGTCCCGACGTTGCCTGCAGGATGCAGCGGTGGTCCGGCTTCTCGCGCAGATGGAGGAACCCCTTTGCGCGGAACACGGTTCGCGGCAACTGTCTGAGGGCCGAGTTCAAGGTCTGCATGGAGACCGGCTCCTCCGACTCCCAGGTGAAGCTCGCGAAACTATCGGCGCTGTGGCCGGGGGTCTGCGTTCCGTCTTCGAGCCCGCCCAACTCGCCCGCGCCGCCGACACCGAGGATCAGCTCGAGCGGTGCGCGCCCCTGCGTCACGTCCAGCGATCGCGAGTTCGGGGCCAGGCTCTCGACCCAGTCGTGGGCCCGTTTCAATCCGTCTTGATCGACGATGTCGATCTTGTTGAGCACCGCGACGTCGGCTGCGGATACCTGACGCTTCGCGAGTTCGAACATATCGCCTTCGAGACCGGGCGCCAGCTCGCAGTCCACCACGGTGACGATGCCGTCGAGAGGGGCACACGCCTGCAACTCGGCGTCTGAGAAGGTCCGGGCGACCTCGTAGGGGTCGGCAACGCCCGAGGTCTCGATCACGATGTGTTCGGGCGGATTCTCCTGCCGAATCAAACGAAGCGCAGTGACCAGCAGACCGTCGCTGAGACTGCAGCAGATGCAGCCATTCTCGAGACTGAGCACCTCTCCCGAGCTGTTCTGTACGAGGTCGGCATCAATGTTGACCGAACCGAAATCATTGACGAGCACCGCGATCCGGCGGCCGTGTTCCCCCGAGAGGATGTGGTTGAGCAGGCTCGTCTTGCCCGCCCCGAGGAAGCCGGTCACGATGGTCACCGGGACGCGGGGCGCACGCCTCTTGGCTTCGCCCGACATCTCAGACCGATCTCCGGACAGGTTGGCCCGGCCGGACGTCTCCCTGGCGCTCGCCCTCGTCGATGATCGTCGTGCCATTCACCACGACGTGGCGGAATCCCCTGGAGAGCTGCGCGGGGTCCGTATAGGTCGCCTGATCGCTGACCGTCTCAAGATCAAAGACCACGATGTCGGCATCCGCCCCGACTTGGAGGCGCCCCTTCTTCTTCATCTGGGGGACCGCCTTCTCGAGAATCTGCGCGGGAATCAGGCTGGTCTTCCGGATCGCCTCGAGAAGGGGGAGCGCCTTGCGTTCTCGCACCCAGCGACCGAGGAATCGCGAGTAGGTGCCGGCGCTCCGTGGATGGGCGAACGCGTCATCCGGAAGCGGCCAGACGTCGCCCTCGATGATGTTGCCCTTCGCGTCGGTCCAGGGCATCGCATCCGTGGCGATCGCGCCTCCCGGATAGAGCACCGAGAGATCGAGCAACCGCTGGTCCTCCTTGCTCTGATCGGGACGGAGGTAGTGAATGACGACGATGTCACCGGGTGAGCTCTTCTGCATCTCGTCGATCTTCGCCTGGTTCAGCGGCGTGCCGTTGAACTCCATCGCGGACGCATCGTCGAGCCCCCAGCGATCCAGCCAGTCCGCGCCGCGGAACAGATCGGCCCCGACGGCGGAGGATCCCGCGCCGTAGGTGTAGGCCTCCACCGTGACCGGAAGCCCTCGGTCCTGGGCCTGCTTCACGAGCGCGGCGCAGTCCTCGATGTCGCTGAGGCTGGTGCTGTTGAGGTGGCACACGTGCATGTGCGCGCCGGTGATAGCGGCAAGCGAGATCTGTTCCTGGTAGGCCTCCCACGAACTCCTGGGTTCGCTGTTCTTGAGGTAGCGAACGTGGGTGTAGGTGGCAACGCCGTGCTTCACCGCGAGCTCGGCCAGGGCGTGGTACTCCTTGTGACCGTACCCGGGCGCGTATCCCCCGTTGATCGAGATGCCGAGGCCGCCTTCGTTCAGGCCCTGCTCGACCATCCCGATGATCTTCTCAAGCTCTTCCTCGGTCGCGATGGTGTTCTGCCAGTTCTTGAGCGCGAAGGCTCCCTGGAACCAGCCCAGCGTGGCATCAGGCGGATCGTACTCGGGCTCCTTCGTGGCGACCCGGGCGTAGGTCCAGGCCGCTCCGGTGCCGTAGTTGATCGGTCGGCCTTCCTTTGCGACGTCGGCATAGAACTTACCGACCGGGAGCAGGCCGGACTCCATCTCGAGTGCCGTCGTCACCCCGTCGAAAGCCTGCATCCACGCGGCAGGAAGCTGCTGGCCGTGGGCATGGAGGTCGATGAATCCGGGCGCGACGATCTGACCCTCGGCGTTCAGGGTCTTCTTTCCCGCGAGCTTCTTGTCGGAAATAGCCGCGATGCGGCCACCCTTGATGCCGATGTTGCGAACCGCATGAAGCCCGGTCTCAGGATCAACGCAACGCCCGCCGTTGATCACGAGATCGTACGGACCGGGCTCGTTGTCCCGAAGGACAACAGCGGCACTGGAAGCTGCCATGGCCGCCTTGGATGCCAGGGCGCGCCCGCCGACGCCAATGCCAGCCCCAAGCAATGCGGTCTTGGCGATGAACTCGCGTCGATTGGTTCCGGCTCCTGCGC
>Ga0316194_10003540_pt1 | contig 10893 bp, 8 predicted proteins | sample CroRivsedime1_MG_FD_204936 | JGI IMG/M metagenome (GOLD analysis project Ga0316194, IMG submission 204936) | Coastal sediment microbial communities from Maine, United States - Cross River sediment 1 | ecosystem: Environmental > Aquatic > Marine > Coastal > Sediment | place: USA: Maine... | reverse complement strand
CACTACCGATAGCCGGTCTTTGCCCCTGAAGGAGCGCACCTACTTTAATTCGGGGGGCGGCCTGCCGTGGACGCTGCCCGATGATATAAAGGTGGTGTGGAACGGGGAAGGGGAGTGGCAGATTACGTTGCGGGTGTTCCGCGATCTGGGAATTGCTTTCGGCGTTGCCTTGCTGGGCATATTTTTGGTGTTGCGCATTCAAACGGGTTTGTCCGCGACCAGCTTCATCATCATGCTGGCCATACCGCTGTCCGTCATCGGCATCATGCCGGGGTTTTGGCTGCTGAACCAGCTCGGTGAGCGGGTGGTGGACGGTTTTTCCAATCCAGTCCTGTTTACAGCCACGGCCATGATCGGGATGATTGCCCTGGCCGGTATCGTGGTTCGTAATTCTCTGATATTGATCGAATTTATTCACATGGCATTGCGTGAAGGCAAAAGTTTACAGGAGGCTTTGCTGCAAGCGGGAGCGGTACGCATGCGTCCCATCTTTCTGACAGCAGGTACCACCTTGCTCGGCAATATGGTGATCACGCTGGATCCGATTTTCAGCGGTCTGGCCTGGGCCATCATTTTCGGGATTGCCGCCTCCACCCTGTTGACGCTGTTTGTGATTCCGGTTCTCTACAGCCTGGTGTACGCCAACAAAAGGGGGCATGGACTGCCTCCTGGAAGGGATATCCAAGTGTGAAAACTGCATTGAAAATACTGGGAATTATTTTTGCGCTGGCACTGCTGAGCGGCGTCATGGCTTACCTGGCAGGGTTTTTTGATGAAAAGATCCCGATAGATTTCAGTCGAGTGGTGCCTTTAGCCGCTACCGGACGGGCATTTACCGTGAAGGTTGCCAAGGAACCCCTCATCGAGCAGGCGGCCGGCACGCTGCGCGCCAAAGTCGAAACGGTGATTTCTCCCCTGATTACCGCCAGGATTTTATCCATTGCGGTATGGGCCGGTGACGAGGTGAAGGCCGGGCAGGTGCTGGTCACGCTCGACTCGCGGGAGCTCAAGGCCCGGGTCGATCAGGCCCATCAAGCGGTTGTTGCCGCCAGAGCACGATTAGCGCAGACAGAAAGGGACCTTGCCCGGGTTAAGCGAATTATACGGGCGGATCCCGGAGCCGTTTCCAAGGCCGAGCGCGACCGAGTACAGACAGCCTTGACTACCGTCCAGGCGGAGCTTATGCGATTAAAGCGCCAGGAAGACGAAGTCGGAACCGCCCTGAGCTACAGTGAGCTGGCGGCACCCATCGCCGGCCGTATTGTCGAACGTCTTGGGGATCCCGGTGATACCGCTATACAAGGGGAACCACTGCTGCGCATGTATGATCCCGCCACCCTGCGGCTGGAAGCCAATGTACGTGAGTCGGTGGCGTCAAAGCTGGCAAAAGATCAACCCCTCACGGCTGAGATCGATGCGCTGAATAAGAAGTATTCCGTGGTGGTTGACGAAATTGTTCCCTCCGCAGATCCCGGCTCACGTTCGTTTCTGGTCAAAGTTAGCCTGACGGACGGCACCGGTCTGTACCCGGGCATGTTCGGTAGATTGATGATTCCCATCGGTAAAATCGAAAAGATTTATATACCGATTGAGGCAGTGACCCAGGTGGGACAGCTCGATTTCGTCATCGTGGACACGGAGCAGGGCGCAGTCCGCCGCTATGTGCGTCTGGGTGAAGCCGGCCCGGACAATCGCATTAAGGTCATCAGTGGTTTGACTGCCGGAGAGACGGTATTGATCGCTTCCCAGTGATTGTTCTTGACGTGCCCATTAAGAAATTAAGTGATTTAGGGAACAATAACAAATAAAGGGGTAATTTGAAGGTTGCCAAAGGTTTTTGAAAGTCTTGTCCCTGGAGCACTGGAGTTATGGAGTATTGGAGTGTTGATAAAAAAGGCATCAATCCTCCAACCATTACTCCAACACTCCAGTACTCCAATACTCGGAAATTAATTCAAATTGAAACATCCCATGATGGATTGCCTTCTTTTAGACTATAGATCCGAATATTTAGGTGAAGTGGCGGGAAATCTCGTACTATCCCGTTTTTAATGAAAAATAATAATTGATAATGGCACGGCCCAGTTCCGTGGATCGCGTGCCGAGGATCTTCCCGTGAACCCCTAAAATACCAATGCATATTCCTCGAGTTCCATCCGGGGGCAAGGCATATGCTGTGAGCCAGTCATATTTAAATCGGTCCATTTTATCATTGATGGTGCCGGTTTTGGCTCCCAGCTCAAATTTTTTAAATAATCTTTTACGGCGCAGCCTGCGAAAGGCCTTTCGGCTGGTCCCGTAACGGACGGCATCCTGCATCAAAGCCTTCAGATCCGCCGCTGTTTGGCTGTTTACCGCAGAATTCAGCACACCGGGGTCGGCGTTATAGACAATGTTACCGGCATCATCTTGAATTGTTTCCACCAGCCATGGTATCGGCATCTCCCCCCGGTGCGCTGCAACGGCTGCAAGCAGAGTGGCATGCAGCGGTGAAATTAGTGTTTTTTTATTAAAACCGGAGGCTATTTCAGCCAACCCGAAATCATCCGGCGGCACCTCGATAGTGCTCATCTCCAAGGGAAGATCAAAGGTAATCGGCTTGTTAAAGAGAAATTTTTCGGCATACCCGGCAAGGACGTCTTGTCCGAGATCATATATGCCCAACTTTCCGAAAACGGAGTTATTCGATAATGCAAAGGCCTTGCGAAAAGTTGTTTTGGTACTGTATCGTCCTTTGGACGTTTTCAATTGATTTTTGTAAAGCGTGTGTCTGCGACCTCTGAAGTATAACGTTTTATCCGGAGTAAAGCCTGCAGACTCCAGTGCAGCAGCTGCCGATACGATTTTAAAGAGGCTGGCAGCCGGATAATCCGCCTTGAGGCTCAGATTACCTGTGCTGCCGTTTGCATCGTAACCGGCCATGGCGATGACGCGGCCGTCATAGGGACTCAGCACTACCACTGCCGACTGCAATGTTCGGGATCGATTCTGCAGCCGGGCGATATAATTTTGAAGCTTTGCATTTATGGTCGTCCTGATGGTATAACGCCCGCCTTCATTTTTATGGACGATCTGATCCGTCAGCGCCAACGGATCTCCGTTGATATCGGTTAGAAAAACAACAAGATCCTTGCGGGTAAGCTTTAACTGAGTGGCCTTGAGATCTTTTTCCGACGGAGATGAATTTTGGTCGGCTCGACCCCAACGGTCTGAAATTCGGAAACCTGCTAATAAAAAAATAACCAGGACCGTTAATAGAACGCCTGCAATCGTTAACAGAAACGGGAGTTTTTTCAGATAATGTTTTCTTTTTGTGCTTTTTTGGAGCCCTGCCTGATACTTCCGCCACTTGGCAGGATATTTTTTATAATATCTCATTTCAGCTTACGGTTGTCACGACGTTCATTTATTTTTGGAGAGGAACCATACGGGGTTGGCTCATCTGTGTCAGATAAATAAAGGGGGCGCAAATACCCCCCATTGTCTTCTTTGTTCAATCTTGCCACACGGATTGGGCCGAGTCAAGCACCGCTCGGTTTGCGGCCAAGGAAAACGTATTTGGAATTAAGAGGGTCGGGGGGATGAAAACATTTTCATCCCCCTATACATCCCAAATGCGTTCACCCTAAATCTGCGGCAGACAGAACATGAACCGGAAGCAATGCCTTTGCGGTGAAACTTTTAGTTCCGGCACGTCCGGGTTGCGTTATAAGGAAAAATAAATTTGCAATTTCACTTTTAACGTTTTATCATCTCTTGTTAAGAAAAACCTGAAGGTAAAAAATGAAAATGTATTCATCCGATATCAAGCTGTGCGCTCGACAAATTGTCAAAGAATCATTGAACCAGATATTGGCCAATGTTTACCAGATTCCTAATCTGGAAGAGATGAAAAGTTTTTTGGAAAAAAATTTTGATCATTCTTTCGATGAATATATGATTACCCAAAAAATTAAGCGTTCACACCCGGAGTGGAGCAATGAGCGGGTGGCGGAAGAATTGGATAAGAAAAAAAGGCATTATGAAAATGAATTGCGGGTGAATTTGAGAATTGCCGCGTTAAATACCATTGAAGAGATTGAAAATCTGATCATAAGCCTCAATAATGCCATCCGGGAATGGAAAATTATCCATCTTTAGCCACTCATGCCGTTGTAACTCAATTCATAAGCCACCAGCAGAGATGGCCCCGGCCCCTTCCTGGGGCCATCCTCATACCCCCAGCTCTGCTGGTGGTCGCTAATTTACCTATGCCGTCCTGGTTCACTTCTATCAAGGATTTTAATCTGATCCGATCTCAACCTGGGCAATCAATTCAGGGTTGTCATATATATCTTCGTTTCCGCCTCTATGTATAACAGACGGACATAGCGGTATAAACGAATGCCTAAAATGACCTAAAATATTTTGCTCTGATAATGTGACAAACTAAATTAAAAGATCCCTCAAGCGGATGATAAAACATGCCGATAATTAATTTGAAAAGACTTTCAAACGACCGAGGATAGAAAATGAAAAATGTAATTAAACTATTCGGGCTCGCTGCGTTACTTATAATTGCCGCATTCTTTGCGAATTATTTTGGTTTCGTATCCATTCCCTGGCTCGAATTTAATTCAGTTCCGACTTACAGCGATAGTGCCATCCGTGCGGATGAGGCTGTTAAGGAAGTGTTTAAATAATAAAACGCCGTAAAAAACGAATTTAACCACTCCCATCCTGTCAATTTAGCAAAATCCCGATTTAATATGGGAGCTATCAGGAAACAGTCTTGAATTTGTCTTTTACAGCGCCACAGATAGGACATTTTTTTGGCGCCTCATCTTCACTGATATACCCACAGATCTGGCAAACATAATAATCGGTCTCACGATCAGAAACCATATCGTTCAAGGCCTTTTTATAAAGTTCGGCATGGAGGCTTTCGACATCGCGGGCCTGGGAAAAAGCTTTTAATACCCTCCTGTTGCCCTCATCAGAGGCATCCTTAATCAGTTTGGGATATTCTTCCACATTGGCCTTAATCTCATTCTGGAAGGCTGTTTCAAGATTTTCTTCGGTTGATCCGATTTTTCCACGCATCAGTAGCAGGTACCGCCGCGCATGAACGGATTCAGCATCGGCAACCGCCCGGAACAAGCGAGCTATCTGGGAATAGCTTTCCATTTCAGCTTTTCTGGCGAATGTTGCATTTCGGACTGAAGCTTTGGATTCGGCGGCAAATGCATAGGCAAGGTTCTTTTCCGTTTTATCGGACATGATTCGGGACTCCTTATTTTTTCTGCGTTTCGATGATATATCAAAAACCCAACTTCTCAAGCCACTCCTGCATGGTTGGCGGCATCTTCATAAGCCAGGATACAGGTTTCAAGATACATTGAGCATCGAGTGCCACACCTTCTTGAATGATAGAAACCGGTCTGTCCATTGAAACGACTATCACAATCAGGTTGGGATTTTCAGATGTAAATCGCAGAGCGGAGTTATATCTGGCGCCGCGAGAGCGGTCCTCACCGGCAATGGCGCGACCATCCAAAAGACAGGCAAAGCCGTGAAGATGCAGATCCGCGCCAATGTGCAATGCCCCGTCGACTTTCGCCAAATCTTTGGCCATGCCAAGCAGTTCCTCATGGGTGAGGTCCAGAGGTTCCCGGAGGTGGTGGCCGGAAATAAAAATCGGCTGTTCATTCAGATCAATCACGAGGGTGCAGCCGTATTTTTCTTTTTCAGCATTATGAACGATTTTCGTGGCGATTTTAAACAGTTTGTGCACACAGTCCGTATCGAGTCTTGATTCCAGCAAAGCCTCTTCCAGCTGCACCATTTTCGCGCGAAACGTGGTTGAATGAAAGCTTCCATCTGCAAAACTGCAAACTTTTTTACCGTTTAAACATAAAAATCCATGCTGCCCTCTAAATTCGGCGATGATTCTGTATTTGGGCATCTCACCGGTGGCGATGCCGACAATATTCTGTCCATCGGAGATCAGTTTCCGCTCTGAGTTTTCAACCGCCTGCAACAGTTTGCAGATATGTTTGAAATTATCCAGGATGGGTTGCTCCAAAACCGGGAAACGAGCTATGAAATTTATGTCTTCAAGTGATCGCGGTTCGACCCATACAAGGGTTCCCTGCGGCCAGGAACCTTCTTCACGGGTTCTCGAAATGCCCAGGACGGCATCCAGGATGGGATAAACCCGAAGCTGAGTGTCCAATCCCATCATAAAATTCATTTCGTCTACAATATAGTCTCGAACGGCGTGGGTGGCGTATTCACGCAATACGTAGCCGGAGGTGCCGGTACAAAATTTGTTATCGGAGACAAAGTCGTGTGAAAGGAGCCAGGCCGCATGTTCCAGCCAGCGCTCCGTCGGACCGGTGGAGCACATGTCCGGATGGTGTTCGGTAAACCACATCTGGTAAAATATCGAATAAGACCACCCTCCGCACGAGACCAATCCGGCCAGTTCAAGATTTTTTGCGATCTGAATTTGGCCAAAGCGTCTGACCATTTCGAAATTCGAGGGGGCCTTGCGCCATTCATCCGAATCTAAATAAAGCTCTTTCAAAATGGGCTCATGCCCCTGTAGCATATTTTGCGGGTCGTAAACACGGATGGGGTCCTCGGGTCCGATGACATAGATCAGGGCGCACCGGCTGGGTTGCGAAAAGTGCGAAAGACCGTCACGCAACCCGTCCATTGTGTGAAAAATACACATATTCTGAAAGGAATCAGCCGGCATGGATGTCTCCGGGAGCATTATCAGCGGAATTTATCAAAAAGTCCTGGGCTCCTGATACGGAAATTACAATAACAAAAAGTAATTGCTGATACAACCGCACTGAAAAGATTTTCAGCGCGATGAAAATTGAGACGAGGTTACGGTAATCCGAGCATTTCCTCCACCAGGAGCTTCCATTCTTCAACAAGGGGTATGTTGGGTCTTTTCCTGCCGGCACGGGAATACCAGTAGTCGGCGTTCCATGAAACCCCCTCCTCCCGGTGGAGATAAGCGTGTACGGCGCTGCCCTCTTGGGTCGGAATGTTCTGGGCGATTGTGTGCGCCGTATCCCAGTTTCCCTTCTTATCCCACCACAGAGAGGTGAGTGTCTCTGAAAGCTGAGAGGACGGGTTGTCATTATCGATACTTTTGAGAAATGCTTCAAAATTCATGATGCCTCCTATTTCCTTGGAAATACGCTATTATACATAGAAAATCAACGCTATTATGGCGTGATCATCATTGGCTTTCACTTTCTGCAGCAATTTGGTATAAGCCTCCTTCATGTTAACACCCCAATTTGTTTTGTTGAATCAGGTATCCCAAATATGCTCCTGCAACCAGCCATAAACGGTCGAGGAGAATCCCGGCTGCAACTAATCCTGAAAATTCTAGTCGTGGTTATCTGCCGGTTGGTATTGAGTTTGGCACGCCGCTTTGCATATCCATTTGCACCGGTTTTAAGCCGGGGTCTGGGAGTACCACTGACATCCATCACTTCACTGATCGCTGTGAATTGGGCAACGTCCCTTTTGGGTATTTTTTTCGGCCCACTGGCAGATCGATTCGGTTACAGGAAAATGATGGTCCTCGGACTGGGCATGCTGGCAGTGGGGATGTTTGCGGGCGGCTTATTTCCTTTTTACGGTGTTATTTTGATCGCATTATTTCTAGCCGGGTTGGGGAAAGTTATTTTTGACCCGGCTGTTCAGGCCTACGTCAGTGAACGGGTGCCCTATAACCGAAGAGCAACGGCAATCGGTTTTCTTGAAATCAGTTGGGCCGGATGCACGCTTTTGGGCATACCGCTGATCGCACTGCTGATAGACAAGGTGGGATGGCGCTCCCCCTTTTTTGCCATGGGAGCCATCGGATTTGCAGGAATAATTGCGCTGATCATATTATTTCCACCGGACAAGCAGTCGATATCAACACCCCGCCGGTCGCTGTCGGTTAAAAAAGCGTTGCCGATTATAGTGCAGGACAAAGCCTCACTGGGCATGCTGGCCTATATATTTTTTTTCAGTGCTGCCATCGATAATCTTTTTGTGGTTTACGGTGCCTGGCTGGAAAAAGCGTTTAGTGTGAGTGTCGTTGCTCTGGGCATGGCAACCGGCGTCATTGGGGTGGCTGAGTTGGTGGGTGAGATTCTGGTGGCAACCATATCAGACCGTTTGGGTTTGAAAAGGGTTGTCATGGTCGGAGTGACAATCTGCATCTTTACCTATGGGCTTCTACCCTTTGCAGGCCAATCGTTGTTGCCGGCATTGGCCGGTCTGTTTATTCATTTTTTAATCTTTGAGTTTACGATCATTTCCAGCGTCGCCTTGTGTACCGAATTGCAGCCTGAAATGCGGGCCACGGTATTGGCCGGCTTCTTTGCAGGCGCCGGCCTGGGAAGGATCCTCGGTGCTTTAATGGGCGGACCGATTTGGCTGTCCGGCGGCATTGTCGTCACAGGTCTGGTTTCGGCCGGCATCACCGCCTTGGCTCTGATATCGCTCTGCTGGGGTTTGCGTGGATGGGGTAAGGGATAGGCTTTTAGAGCCTTTTACCTGATAACATGTTGTAAGATAAGGCTTGAGGTTTCAGGTGTCAGATCTAAAAAGGGCTAAATCGTATGAGACTCTAACTGGCCTGAACAGCGAACCGCAGAACCGGGGAAAAGCAAACCGTTTTTTGATAAATTCCGCAAAGTTGTAGTCTCTCTTTCGCCCAAAGTGTCCGCTCCGCCACCCAACGGCTGGCCTGACACCCGACACCTGAAACCTATAAGTTTCGCCATTAGATATTCTGTGCCATTTCTTCCACGTGGTCTTGAAAAAAACATAGGGTCCTTTCTTCATAAAAACACTATCTGCCGTGGTACTTTTTTCGCGGTCTCCCGATGTTCCCTCTTTCTCGGAAACTTGAGATAGGGGATGATGGCTTCGTTTTTATTTCCGCCGGTCCCATCATAGGTTATGGATACCACCGGCACCCCGGTTTTGTTCTCGATCTCTTTTGCCATAGCTTCCGTGATCAGTGAAGGGCAGCAAAATGCCGGACTGGTCTGAACAAATAAGGATACATCCGGATAATGGCGTTTGATATAGAATACCTTCAAGATATTTTCCATGGACTCGCCGGTGTGCTCGATCCTCAGATTGTATCGGGCTAGAATTTTCTGAGGTGATTCATCGTATGCCTGGGGCGGCTCTTTTAAAATCCGATTAAAGTACGCATAATAGGTTCTCTCCAGTCGGGTTGCGGTCGTACAAAGGGCTTTTGATGACAGCACGTTTAAATAACGTCCTTCGATGAACCATTTTCGTAAATACGGCCGGGCTATCATCCTCACAAACGAACTGAACGGTGTTGTGATAACTTCACCGCCCTGTTCTTCAATAAAATGAATCAAGTCTTGGTTTATAACCTCATTGTCGCGGGCATAGAGATCACCGAAAATTGCCACTTTCGGTCTTTGGCGATCACTGCGCAATAACGATGCGTCACGGATGGTCTCAATGGCCTCAAAACGGGAGACCACCTCAGCCACAGCTTTTTCTTTGGGCAGGTTTCCGGAAAATGCCTCAACCAGAACATCCATACCCTCCTTGATAACCCGATCCGTTGTTCCGCTGATCCTTTCATAAGGTCTTATTTTACAGCCGATCCTGCGGACAAGCCCGCCTACCATAAAGGCCAGGTAAGTATTTAAAGGCAGCTTCAAAGAGATGTCGCTAAAAGACAGACTGCCGGTGTAAACTCCCACTTTTTCCATGCCCTGGCCGTAGGCATCCAACAGCGTTTTTATATGACGGGGGAACAGACCGAGATTGCAGGATATAACCGACGAAGCCATCCACAGGGCTGTTTTGGCTGGGTCGAGCTGATGGGATTCAACATAATCGATAAATTCCTGGGTGATAATATTGAGCGGGATGCACTGGCCGGAGTTGTATCGCAGACTTTTTTGGATACAGGTCGGCGTTTCTTCCAGCAGCCTTGCATCGATGCCGACACGCCGGAGACCGGCGACCACCAGCCTCAGGCTCAGGTTGTCCCAGGCTGGTAAGATAAGTGTCTTATCGGCCAAGGTTTTCTCTCTACCCGGCATAAGTGCCGGGGTCGATATTTTTGGTTTGGCCGCAATTGCAGTACTATGGTGGTTTTTAAAAGATCGGACTGCCGCCTCGATACGGGTCTCATAGCCGGTGGTTGCATCGTGTTCGTCCAACTGTAGTATCAGGTATGGCCTGGCATGTGATTCCATGATCTTCTTAAAATAATCGACCACAAAGGCATCCGGGCTGCACTTAAAAGATGTGATCAATACGGGATAAGCGCCCTTGGATTGTGCGATGACTTCGGCGGCCTCCAGAATTTTGGCGGCATAGTGCCAGTGCAGCTCGGAGAGCAGCGGCTGAATCGATGCCACGTCTTGCCCGCTGTAAGAGAGCATATCCTGATAAAATGCTTTGATGCCCAGAGATGCAAATATATCCGGGATGCCTTTGTTCATCTGCGGGCACAATATGGTATAAGGCCGGCCCAGCAAAACCACGTGGATACCTTTGCCTGTTGCGGCCCGGTTTCTTTTGTATATATTTTTTAGTCTTAATTGACAGGATTTCTTGAATTCCAGAGCGCTGTCATAGGCCGCCGCCACTTCCAGAAAGCCGACGGGATTTTTGGATATGGATTTGAGCATTCGATACAGCTCAACCTTGGTGTGAAAACTGCTGTATAGATAGTTCACCAGGGGCATTAGAATTTTATTGCCGCTGTATTTTATATGCTTTGACCGGCCGACGGCTGTTGAGATGACGGCCGGCGAAAACTGGGTGTAATAACAGTATTGCCTGCGCACGCCCTTTTCGTTGGCTTTTTTCTCAAAATAAAAAGGCATG
>Ga0316194_10003538_pt1 | contig 10895 bp, 5 predicted proteins | sample CroRivsedime1_MG_FD_204936 | JGI IMG/M metagenome (GOLD analysis project Ga0316194, IMG submission 204936) | Coastal sediment microbial communities from Maine, United States - Cross River sediment 1 | ecosystem: Environmental > Aquatic > Marine > Coastal > Sediment | place: USA: Maine... | reverse complement strand
ACGCTAAAAAAACGGGTGGGTGAATTTTTTTTGAAACATGACAAGGTCCTTATAGATGGGAAACAACTGCGACCGATTCTGGACCGAACAGCTTTTGTCAAATATTCCATGACAGGGTCCACGTTTCTGGTGCAGCCCGAGCAGTTACCGATCAATACCGCCATGGTGGGCGTAATCATTACCTACTTGACCAAGGGGATACCACAGGAGGTCACGAACACATGGGACCTCTGGTCAGACCGCATACAAAAGGTTCCGGCCGATGCCATTGATCCGGCCGGCCCTTTTCCTTCTTATGTAACACCCGATGAAAATGTGCTGACATGGAAAAACTTCCTTAAAACATATCAAATGCCCACGGTTACCCAAATAGAGTTGGACGAATCCCTGACAACCATGAAAATACCACTCGCCAGCGTCTTGTGCCTGCTGGCTTTAGTACCTGTTGCGTTGCAAATCAGGAAGCGACGGCAGAACGCCAAACCGGTCGGCTTGCATATCGGCTTAGTCATTTTTTTCATGGCCGGCAGCGCCCTGCTTTATCCTTTACTGAAAGTTGCGGTTGCCAAACCGTCTGTCATAGCCCCCAAGATGACCGACAAGGATGCGGTTTTTGTTTTGAACAGTTTGCTCAAAAACATTTACCGGTCCTTTGATTTCCGGGAAGAAGAAGATGTCTATGACCGTCTGGCCACCAGCGTTAGCGGGGACCTGCTTTCTGAAATTTATTTGCAGAATCGAAAATCTCTGGTGGTGACTCAGGCCGGCGGTGCCCGGGCCCGAGTGAAGGAGGTCGAAATCCTGGATGTCGATGTCAACCACCCTGGCAACCGCCCCCTGGGTCTGTTGTTCCGTGCCACGTGGACTGCCATGGGTTCGGTGGGTCACTGGGGGCACATCCACATCCGCAAAAATCAGTACGAGGCCAACATTACAGTGGAACCTGTGGACGGCGCTTGGAAGATAACCAACCTGGAATTGCTGGAAGAAAAACGTATTGACTCATATGCGAAACCAAAAGTGTAAAGAATCAGCCACTGACACACGTAGATTTGTCCGGACGCAATCAAAATTTTCTATCCTTGTGATTGTTTTTGCATCCTGTTTTCTTATCTTAAGCGCCGACGGCCGTGTGTTAGCCGATTCTCCGCAAACAAAAGACATGGATTCCTATTACAAAGCATTGTCTGAAAGGGTAGAAAAGGGCGTAAAGGGTCCAATAGGTTGGCACTACTATTGGAAGGACGGCTATTTTAGTATCGACAGCCGCAAGAAAAACATTAAGTTTAGGATCAATGGACAAATCTTAGTCGACGGCGGTGATATTGATGCCGATGATGAACTACAAAACGCATTTCCTGATCTTAACGGCAGCAATATACACTTTCGCAAACTAGACTTCTCTACCTATGGAAATTTCTATGATACTGTAGATTTTAAGTTTGGGATTGATTTTGCCAATGTAAGAGATATTCAGGACATTTGGATTCGCTATCTTAAAAACCCCTTTCTTAAGAAAATCAAATTCGGTAATATGAAAGAACCGTTCTCGATGGAATATCTCACCAGCATCAGCCGTGTTACCTTTATGGAAAGGGCATTGCCCGACGCGGCTTTTAGTTCTGGTCGCAATATCGGCATCAGATACGACAGCTTAAACCCGGACAGGCGGATAAATTGGGGAGCGGGGTTTTTTTTTAATACGGGTTCTTTTTCGACGGTGGGAGAAGGTGCAAGTCAGATCAGTGAGGCCAATGGATTTGATGTAACAACTCGAGTTTTCGGCCTTCCGGTGTATGGGGAAGATGGTCGAACCTTGCTGCATCTCGGACTGGGTTACAGCTACGGACCCCGTAATGAGGGTGATTTAGATTATTCGATGCAATTTCGTACAAGGCCCGAGTCTCGCCTCACGGACGACAATCTGGTGGATACGGGATCTATCCCCGGGAAAAGACGGGATACGGTCAATGCCGAATTGGCGATGGTTTATGGACCATGGTCTTTTCAGGGACAGTGCTATTATATTTCATTAGATGCGGACGCAGCAGGTGACCCGGATTTCTGGGGATACTACGCGTTTTTGAGCTACTTTATTACCGGGGAACATCGAAATTACAACCGATCAATCGGTGTTTTTACAGGGGTTGAGCCGCAACCTGTTTTTCATCCGATGAAAGGTGAGTGGGGCGCCTGGGAACTTGCGTTACGACACTCCTATGTAGACTTGAATGACGGCGATATATATGGAGGCAAAGAAAGCAATGTCACCACTGGATTGAATTGGATTCATAATCGTAATGTTCGAGTGATGTTTAACTACATCCATGCATATGTTAAAGATCGGGCATCACCGCCTGTTGATAACGGAAGGGCACATATCTTCCAGGCACGTTTCCAATTTATTTGGTAACTAACTATTAAAGGAGATTGTAGGTGAAATGAAAAAACAGCTAAAGGGAAAGAAATATACATTAATTTCAGCAGGTCTTGTTATGCTGATCGTTGCCTTCCTCATGGGTTGTGCCGGCACCGGCAAAATGTCCCCGTTTCAGATGGACGAGATGCTTGTGCGGGCTGGTTTTCAGCTACACACAGCTGACACGCCTAAAAAACTCGATTTTCTCAAATCGCTACCCCAAAATGAGCTTGTACACAAAACGTATAACGAAAAAATGTTCTACTTTTATGTGGATGGGTCTTCTTGTCAGTGCTTGTATGTTGGGAATGAACAGGCTTATCAACGTTTCAGGCAGTCGGTTAAAGAAGAACAAATGGATGAAAGAATTGCGACAACCAGCAATCAAGCCGGGTATGAAATGAAAAACATCGATATTGATCCCAACAACCCACTTAATATTGAGGGTCATCTTCCCTGAATTTAACTGAATATTAGCAGGTAAATATTTTACCTTCGATAGCTCAAATTTAGACTATTTTGACTGCATGGAGTATTTATGGAAACACTCAGATGGACGGTGGGCTTATCTGTATCTTTGGTATGTGGTGGAATTGTTAACCAGTATTGGGCCCGCAGAGTTAGGAAGCTCATTGGTGATGAGGATCAACAATACAGGATTTTAATTCCATTATCCCTTGGTGTTGTCGAAAACTTGTTCTTTACAATCGGGGTCGCGTTTGATTTATCTGGTGTAATGGTGGGCATGGTTGCATGGATGGGTGCCAAAATGGCAGCACATTGGGGAAGAGAACCCAAAGAACATCAAGTTAAGAATATTGAGACCGTAAGATTTTTAGTGCTTGGTGGTACGATGATATCGCTGCTGTTCGCCATGATTGGAGGATTGATATGTGCTGGTAAGCTATGGTTCTGATCTAACACCTGAATCTTGCATATGAAAACCTCCGACTCGTGCAAAATTCAGGTAATGGATAAACGAAAAAAATATGTGTACTACATAGAGGAACTTTTAAATCCGAAATGAGTGAACAAAGATCACAGATCAAGCTAAAAAAAATCCTTATGGGCATCCTATTCGCGGTTGTGGCGGTAATCGCCGGCCTGTTGATTTTATTACCCGCTCTGGTAAATACGGATGCAATAAGAGCCAAAATTGAAGCGGCCGCTTCCCAAGCCATAGAAGGCAAAGTCGACTTTGAACAGATCCGCTTGGGCTTACTGCCTCGACCCCATGTGGTTATCTCCCAAGGCCAAATGGCTATCCAGGATTCCATCCAGGGAAAATGGGTGAAATTGACGGTGTTTCCGAGGCTGAGCGCTCTTTTAATTGCCCGTCTGGAGGTTGCCGATCTGAAGCTGAAGCAGCCCGATTTTGAACTGAGGCTTCCCATATCGTCCCGGCACAAATCAGAAAAGGGTGCTTCCTTCCAGGGGAGTGGCGACCTTCGCCAACAGATCAAGGAGGGACTCGGGGCGCTGGTTGCTGTGATCAAAGATGTGGAAGTGGCAATTGATGACGGCCATCTGAGGGTGTTGGCGCAAGACAAGGCGCCTTTGGATTGGCAGAATATCACCGCTCGCATGGAGGTCACCGAGAAGCGGGTGGCAGTGGATCTGACCTGCAGTTTTTCTTTTATCCAGAAAATCGTTTTGAACGGCGAGTTGGACCCAACCACCTTGAATTTGGACGGGAAGGTATTCTTGAAGGGGCTTGAGACTCATCCGCTCATGGCCTACTGGCGGCCAGACTCCGATTTCAAAATTACCGACGGCAGTGTCGATTTGACCCTGCAGATTCAATCGCAAGGCTGGAGTAACTGGCAAGGTGACTTTGAAAGCCGCACCTCTATGCTTAAGGTGCAAAACGATACCCGCCAGGCCGACATAGGCCCTGTTTTTTTGAATGGGCGCTTTAACTTTTCCCCTTCGCAGATGGCGCTTCAAATCGACCGCCTGGATCTTGATAATCCGAAACTATCCCTGGCGGGCAAACTATTGGTGGATTCTTCCGAAACTGCTGGTGTCCACCTGCAGGCAACCGGTCAGAACATCAATGCCAATGCTGTTCGGGCTACGGCACTGTCGCTGGGGGGACATATTTCCGATGTCCGGGAAGTGCTTGACATCGTCAAGGGCGGTCAGGTTCCGACGATAAAGGTCGAAGTCCAGGGCAAGGATTGGACGGATTTGTCGGTGTTCGAACACTGGCGCATTGATGGAGAAATGACAGACGGCGCCATCTTTATCCCCACGGTGAACCTGGATCTCACAGAAGTCTACGGACATGCGATCATCGAAAATGGTATCCTAACGGCTGAAAATATTCGGGCCAACTATAGAAAAACACACGGCCGGCAAGGTTCAGTGAAAATCGGACTGGTGGGTGATGTCAAACCCTTTCATCTGGACATCGACGTGAACGCAGATCTGGCAGAGCTGCCGTCGATTTTGAATCGTTTAATCGATAACAAACAAGTCAAGTCCGAACTCTCCCGAATTAAGCATCTAACCGGCATGGGAACCGGAAAACTGATCTTGGGCGAAAACCTGGATGACATCAGCGTTCAAATCGATGTGTCCGAATTTAATCTCAAGACCCGTTACAATCGCCTGCCCCACCCGTTGGCAATTAAAGGCGGGCGTTTTCAATTCAAAGGCGATGAGATTCGAGTCAGCGATTTGAGTGCGCAGATGCAGAACACACAATTTTCCAAAATGTCCGGCCGGGTAAATTGGGAAGATACCGTTAAACTTGAAATTCAGACCGGCGCCGGCACCATTGCCCTGTCCGAAATTTATCCATGGCTGAAAGAGCATGCGGACTTGGCAGAGTCTCTGAAGACCATCGAAGCAGTAAACGGATCGATCGCCGTCTCCGCTCTGGACCTGAAAGGTCCCTTTTCGAGTCTTTCAGCCTGGCGCTTTAATATCTCCGGAGACATACAAAACCTGGCCGTGAAAACCACCCATCTTCCTAAAAGATTGATTTTACCACAGGGGCATTTCAAACTTGTGCCGGAGTCGTTTATACTCACTAAAGGCAGGGCGAAGATACTCGATTTAAAAACCGATTTTTCCGTCCAGGTCATTGGCTATATGGAAGGTGTTAACAAACTTAATTATAGCGGCAACGGTAAAATGGGGCCGGACTTTGTCCAATGGCTGACCCATGAAATCAAGATTCCAGCCCAATACCATCTCAAGCCGCCCATTAATTTTAAAAGCCTGGATGTTAAATGGAATCGGTCCGGCGAAATCGCCGTTGCCGGCAGCATGACCACTTCAAACGGTCCAACGGTTACAACCGACATGCGGTTTACTCCTGATGAAATCGATATCCGAAAACTGACCGTTCACGATGATGCTTCAAACGCTGAATTTGTCCTGAAGCACAAGTCCAAAGCAAAGGCAACCGATCTTTCCTTTAAAGGGCATCTGACCAAAGCCACCCTTGATCATTTTTGGAAGAAAAATCAATTCCTGGAGGGAATCATCAAAGGGGATATGCAGGCCCATATCGATTCAGAGCATCCATTGAATTCCGTGATCGAGGGGAATCTGGAAGCACACCATGTTTTTCTGCCACTTAAGGCGGCTGGCCCGCTCCGTATCGATCATGTTGCATTGAGCGGTTTGGAAAAGAAGGTAAAAGTTCATGAAGCTGATATAGACTGGTTGGGAAATCGGTTTGAACTGGATGGCCATTTGACCTTCAAGCCCGGAAGCATCTTTCTGGAAATGAACACAGTAGCGGAAGAAATCGACGCGGCCAAGTTGGAAACCCTGTTCAAAGACAACGGCAAGAAAACAAATAAGGATGAGGCATCGTTTCTAAGTTTTTTACAGGGAATCGTCCACATCGATACCGAACGGCTGAAATACGGTTTTTATAACTGGACGCCATACCGCGCTACGCTGGTGTTTGAAAAAAACAATGTGACCATGCAAATCAATGAGGCCAATCTGTGCGGCATCGAAACCCCCGGGACTGTTAAATTTTCACCAAACGGCATATGGTTGGAAATCATTCCGAGTTCTCAATCGGAAGGGATTCCATATACTTTTGGTTGTCTGTCAGGAAAACAAGCCACAGAAAAAATGGAAGGCAAAATTCAGATGACCGGGGCTGTAAATACGGAAGGGAAAACCGCTGATGAGCTGCTCCGCAAACTCAAGGGAGATTTAGAGATTACTGTTCAGGACGGACGTATCTATAATGTTGGTAAGGCCGGGACAATCACTAATGTTTTTTCATTTCTCAAAATAAACAGGCTTTTAGAAGGCGATGTTCCGGATTTGAAAAGTAATGATTTTCGCTTTCAATCAGGTTCCGCCAAATTTTATATGCAGGATGGCAAATTCATTTTAACCGAGGGTTATATAGATGCCGAATCTCTGAATATTGTGGCTACAGAAGGTGAAATTAACCTGCTCAATCAGACAATGGATCTCACTTTATTGGTATCCCCTCTTAAAACGGTCGACACTGTGGTCAGTAAAATACCCGTGATTGGTCAAATTTTTCAAAGGGGGCTGATTGCCATTCCGGTTAAAGTCAAAGGAGATGTTTCGAACCCCGAGGTTAAGGCCCTTTCTCCTTCTGCTATTGGCTCGAGCGCTATGGATATACTAAGGAGAACACTCAAAGCACCGGTAAAGATAATCGAGCCGGTTGTGACGGATACATCCAATCCCCAAAAGACAGACAGCCAAGAACCCTAATGTGTTGAGTGCCTATCCCGATTAGAAAAAATTCTCAGGCTGAGCGTCCATGAAAATTTGAACCGGAGAATATATGCGGACAAACAGCATGTACATTATTCCCATTTTACTTGCATTTGAAGTATTTTTATCAATTGGTTTTGGAATGACTGATTCTTTTTTCAGCTACCAAAGTGTAAACTTTCAAAAAAGTGAACGTTTTTCTTCTTCGTTAATATTTTGACGGTCAATATTTTATTGATATATCAAAATGTTATCCAATAACTCCAGGGAAGTAATGTGGGGTTGTCAACTATTACCTGCCCATGAACATATCCATCCTATCCTTTTAACAACATAACCAACTAATATTTAAAGAATTATGAACAAGTGTTTAGTGTGGCATTCTTTTTGCTGTTGTTCACTAACAGATTAATCTCAACTACGGATTAAATGCAAAGCTAAACCTGTAACTTAAACCTAAGTTGAGCGTTTCAAATTTTTGAAATGGTTAAATTAATAATATTTTAAAGGTATTCTGACATTTTGAATTTCAAAATTTTGAAACCCTACGGGATCTCCAATTTCACCGCATCTACTGCGTCAGATGCCGTTCCGCATAGAAGACTATAGCGAAACGACATCTATTCTTGTATCTGCGGCAAACTTGAAAATCGCTCAATTTAGGTTAAAAAAACAACCAAGAAAGGATAAGATTATTTTAGAATTTAGATCAAAAAATAAGATCGATTTCATCGTCTTTATTTTGTTTTTTACCATATTTGCCTCACCTTTAGTTGCAGCAGAATACAACCATATCTATAAATTTGAAGCCCCTAAAATCATAACTCTCTCAAATGGCCAACAAATTCTGAAGATGAAAGGCACACACCAAAAGGATGATATTGTTGGAGCACCTATACTGCCTGTGAAAACATCGAAAATTTTCATTCCCGCAGATGAAAAAGTCGTATCAACCGAGATAAGATATGGAACATTAAAAACAATTGAAGGATCGTATATCATCCAGCATGTTACCACACCGCAACCCGCTTCCGAAAAAGAATACGATACCGTCGAAAAACCTGCTTCGAACATTTATGAAACAAATGCGCTATACCCTTCTGTTATCTACAAGGGCAGAAGACCACAATTTTTAAATGGTGTAAAAATAGCATTGGTCGACTTGATGCCTGTTCTTTATAACCCTGTTGAGGGTCAATTGAAATATTACGAGGAACTGGAAGTCAGGATCACAACAGAGAAGGAAAATAGGCCGGACCGGGTCATGCCTTACCGGAATTTTCATAAAGACAGAGAAAAGATCCTGAATATAATTGACAACAACGATGATTTTTTAAGGCTGTACCAGGTTTCTGAAAACGAAGTGACTCCAAAATTTTTATCGGCCTCTCAGGAACCTTCTGCAGCCTCAGGTGAACGTCAGTATGTGGTGATTACCACCGCTGAGCTATCGCCGGCATTTGAAACACTCACAGCGCACAGAGCCTCGTCTGCAGGTGGTGACTATACCACCTATATAGAGCATATCGACGAAATTGCTGCCATTTATTCCGGTGTCGACCTTGCTGAAAAGATGCGAAATTTTATAAAAGATATGTATACAAATTATGGAACACAATATGTGCTGCTAGGCGGTGATTGCGACGGCGCTTCAGAAAACCAAGTCATCCCCACGAGGGGCTGTTATGCTCAGGTTGCTGGTTACACCGACGCCTTTATCCCGAGTGATCTATATTTTGGCTGTCTGGATGGCTCTTGGAACTTTGATGGAGATGAGCTTTGGGGTGAAATAAATGACGGAATTAACGGAGGTGATATTGACTGGTTTTCTGAGGTATATGTTGGCCGCATACCTGCAGATAATTATACGGAAGCCATGAATCAGATCAACAAAATAATTGCCTTCGAGACCCATGGAAGCCCAACTAAAATCCTTCTCACCGGAGATGAGTTGGAAAGCTCAACCTGGGGAGGAGATAGGATGGACTGGTTATACTCTTTTATGGGTTCAATTCCTAAGGCTAAGCTATATGATCGAGACTGGGAAGGTAATAACTGGCCGAAATCACAACTTTTAACTTATATTAATTCAAATCAATATTATAGTATCAACTATTCGGGTCACTCAACCATTTTTTCCGATATAAAGTTAAACAACAATGATATCCATACGATGACAAACGATAAATATTTTTTCGTTTATTCTCAGGGATGTTATGCGGGTTCAATCGATGGTCTCAATTCAGACAACATCTATAAGTCCACGGATTGTTTTGGAGAAGCGATTACCAATGGCAATAGCGATGGAGGAGCATTTGCATACATCGGCAATTCTCGATATAGTTGGTATTATCCAGGCAGTTACGTTAAAGGCGCATCCAATCTTGCTCATAAAGAATTTGTGGAAGCAATTTCTAGCGGGAATATTACAAAAATAGGTGTGGCAAATCAAAAATCCAAAACCGACCTTCCACTTGACTCTCAATTATACCGTTGGATCGCTTTTGCAACCAATTTGATTGGGTGTCCGGCCACTGATTTAAGCTCCCTATATTTATTTGCCGGCAATTATGAAGCCAATGAGAGTTCAAATGTTAATAGCCCTGTTTATAACGCCCCGGTTAGTACTGGTGGGGGTGGCGGCGGCTGTTTTATAGCTACAGCAGCTTATGGTTCTTTAGTAGAGCCGCATGTCAAAACACTGCGAGACTTTCGTGATCGTTTCCTTATAACGAATATCGTTGGCAAATCCTTCGTAAATTTATATTACAAATACTCACCGCCTCTCGCCGATTTTATCGCAAAGCATGACAACTTGAGGATGATTGTTCGTATGATCTTATTTCCTCTTGTGGGAATAAGTTGGGTTGCTTTGAAGCTCGGTATCTTGCCAACAATTTCACTAATGCTTCTATTTGGAATCGGATTAATCGGCCCTATTTATAAGCGGAATCAAGCGATATTATTCTCTTAACAAAGGATCGGACGTGGCGGTGATCTATAGATGATATTTCAGGAATCGTAGTGATGATTTGAACCCCAATGTTCACGACTTGCAGGATCTCCCTCATCTTTTGTGCAGTTACGCGCACTTTATATTAAAAGTGCGCTCGTGGCGCACTTGCAGGTATCGCCAGGGCTACTCGAAAATAATATGTTGTAGAATATCGGCAATATTGAAAGAGCTTTTTTCTAATCCACGTACCCTGGTGGATATTTATGCCAGAAATCACCTGATTTGCCCATATTAAACCCCAAATCAAAAAGTTGCTTCATCTCTTCGGTATCGAAAAGCTCTCTTCCTTTGAATTTGAAGGTCGATGGAATATACACGAGATTGAACTCTATTCCTTCCCTTTGAGCAATAGTGTAGATACGATAAAGGTCACCAGTTCCCTGATTGGCCAGCAGGCTGAGAATTGTTTTCTTGGCAATGGGAATTAGCTCAGATTTTACTTGTTCGTAAGATGACAGAGATTGCATGTTTTTGATGATGTATATTCGTCCAAGCCCAATTGAGGATAGTCCGGCGCCATGTGAGACTTCGTCCAGATTAAATATATCCCCATATAAAAAAACCTGGGCCGAAACACCACCATCGACATGCATTTCTTCATAAGTATTGCCATCAGCCTCTACAGGAATATAAACAGGTGGGAAGAATATTGGAATCGATGCAGATGCCAGAAAAACTTTTCGAAAAAGTTCATTGGCGATAGAGGTATTTGCTGCAGCAATAGCTCCCATA
>Ga0316194_10003536_pt1 | contig 10896 bp, 9 predicted proteins | sample CroRivsedime1_MG_FD_204936 | JGI IMG/M metagenome (GOLD analysis project Ga0316194, IMG submission 204936) | Coastal sediment microbial communities from Maine, United States - Cross River sediment 1 | ecosystem: Environmental > Aquatic > Marine > Coastal > Sediment | place: USA: Maine... | reverse complement strand
GCTGCTGCACTGGCCAGCATCGACATTCAGGATCTGCGTCGTTATCCACAGCCCACAGCCGACCTGCTGCGCGCTCAGCTGGCCCGTAGCCACGGCCTCGACGTCGACAATTTTGTCGTCACCAACGGCGGCGATGAAGCACTTCGGCTCGCTCTGACTACATTTGTCGAACCCCGCAGCCCACTGGGAACACTGGAACCGAGCTACTCGCTGTATCCGGTTCTCGCGGATATTCAGGATGCCGGCAAGCTGCAGATTCCGCTCGGCGATGACTGGGAGATACCCAGAGATTTTGCGCAGACCCTAAACGAGGCCGGCGCCAACCTCGCCTGTATTGTCAATCCACACGCCCCCTCCGGCACCCTGATCGACGTCGATACGATCAGCCAGATTGCCAACGACTTCAACGGTGTATTGCTGGTGGACGAAGCTTACGTCGACTTTGTCGATCCGGCACTGCGCCATGATCTGCTGCGGCTGGTAAACGCGTTCGACAACTTGTTGCTGCTGCGTACTTTCAGCAAAGGCTACGCTCTGGCCGGCCTGCGCCTTGGCTACCTGATCGGGTCGAGCACGCTGATTGCGCCGATCCTGAGCAAGACCCGGGACAGCTACAACATCGATTTCATCAGCCAGCGCCTGGGCGAAGCGGCCATCAGCGATCGCGGCTATGCCGAAGAAACCTGGCGCCAGATTCGCAGCGCCCGTCGCCAGTTGCGCGATGAACTGATCAGCGCAGGCTTTCGTGTTGCCATTTCCCAGAGCAATTTTCTGCTCGCAGAAGTGCCTCTGGATTTTGCGTTGAACGCGGCTGAAATTTATCAGGGCCTGAAGGCGCAAGGCATTCTGATCCGCTATTTTGATTCGCCGCTGCTGGAGGACAAACTGCGTATCACTGTCGGCACAGCTGCGCAGAACACACGCCTTGTCGAAGCCATCAACAAACTGTTGGGTGCATAGCATGAACGAACCGGAACAGTTTCTGCTCTCACTCGATGACATCGAGGCCCTGCCGGAAGTCGAACACCAGCATCAGTTCAACCCTGACGCGGTGCGCCACACGAAAACCCTGGGCACGCTCACCGGCTTGAGCCGTATCGGCATTCATCTGGTACGCCTGACCACAGGGCACGACAGCACTCAGTTTCATTATCATGATTCTGACGAAGAGTTTATCTATGTGCTGTCGGGACGAGGTATTGCAGAGATCGGCGAGGAGCGCTTCGAGGTCGGTGCAGGAGATTTCATGGGCTTCCCTGCCCCGTCACCCGCACACAATCTGCACAATCCCTACCCGGAAGATCTGGTTTATCTGATGGGCGGTGAGCGCAATGCCGCAGACCTGGTCCACTACCCGAAAATCCGCAGAACCATGCTCAAGTCTCACGGCAAACGCAGCTTTGTCGACTGGGACGATCTGAGCGACCTGAATTAACCTTCCAGCTCTTCCAGTTGCTGGTAGAGCACAGCCAGTTCCTTGCGCCACTGCGTCTGCAGTGCGGGTTTGCGAAACTTCTCTTTGCGGGCCTGGTCTTCGTCGAGTTTGCGTTCCAGTTCGACAATCCGTTCGAGCACACTGTCGGCCGAAGTTCGTCCCGCTGGTGGCGATTCTGCAGGGTGCGTATCCAAATCGTCAGGCGTCTCCACACTGAGCGCTGCGCTGGTCCGGAAAAACTCATCCGCATCCGTCACTTCCAGCAGAACCCCATCGCGAATCCATAGAAAGCGGTTGGCGAGCCGGGTAAGAAAACGCCGATCGTGAGAAGTGATCAGCAAGGTCGCGTTGCTGGCCAGCAGCTGCGTTTCCAGCTGTTCTTTACCGGCAATGTCGATGTGGTTGGTCGGTTCATCGAGAATCATGAAGTTGGGACGGTTCAGCGCGTGCACGGCAAACAGCAACCGGGCTCGCTCTCCCCCGCTCATCTGCACCACCCGTTTGCCGTGATCACCGTGAGCAAATCCAGCCCGAATCAGCCGGGTACGAACATACTGTTCACTCGCGTCCACGCGTTTGCAGGCAAACGCCAGCAGCGCTTCGTTGCCGGCCACTTGGTCCAGTTCCTGATCGTAGTAGCCAACCGAACTCTGCGGACTGAAACGGATCTGAGGATGAGCTTGAGGGTCCTGATAGGCGGTCATGACTGAGCGGATCAGGGTGCTTTTGCCTGTGCCGTTGGCACCCAGCAGCGCAAACCGATCGCCAGGCCGAACGATGAGCTCATCAATCTGATAAAGCCTGCGCCCGGGCACCTGCACCGTATAATCCTCGATCACCAGCGCCTGTTTAGCGCGGGTTTCACCAAGCTGCATTTCCAGCTCCAAAGGCGAGCCGTCGCTGACAAAAGTTCGCTGTTCTTCAAGTCGTTCCACCCGCCGCTCCATCGACTTGGCGCGACGGGCAAACTTCTCGTTGTCATAAACCCTGCCCCAGTTCGCCAGACGCTCGGCACTCGTTCGCAGCGCGGCGATTTTGCGCTCTTGGGCAGCGCGGGTTTTTGCGTGCGCTTCATCCATCTCTGTGAGCGCCTGCATCGCCGAGGTGTAACTCATCGCGAACCGATAGCCACGACCATCACGCAGTACGAAGGTGGTATTGGTCACTGCATCCAGAAACTCACGATCATGGGAGACCAGCACCAGACCACCCGGAAATCTGCCCAGCAGGCTCTCAAAGGTAAGAAGCGTCGCCAGATCCAGGTGATTGGTCGGCTCATCGAGCAATAGCAGCTCGGGTTCGACCACCAGCGCACGAGCGAGCATCAGACGATTCTGCTGGCCACCGGAAAACTCTCCCGCCGGCCTGTCCATGACCGATACATCAAAACCCAGTTCAGACAGCACCGCGTCAGCACGCCAGCTTTCATCAGCCGGGACATTTTCTGCCACCGCCTCGCGCAGACTGGCAGCGAGCAGTCGTTCAGGCAGAAACTGTTCGACTCTCGACAGCCTCAGGCCACGTTTGCGCAGCAGATCACCCCGCTCCGGCTCAAGCTCATCCGCAAGGAGATTCAGCAGCGTGGTTTTACCTGCGCCGTTGTGACCGACGATGCCGATCCGATCGCCGGTACTGACCGCGAGCTCAAGCTCGGTGAATAGTTCGGTCGTGCCTCGGGAGATTCCGAGCGCTCTGGCTTGCAGCAACATGGTCATGGGCGCAACCTTAACTCAACAATCCCAGAGGCGATAACACCGGTATGGCCAACAAACGAACGCTCGGGGCTCTACTGTTTCCAGGATTTGAGTTGCTGGATATTTTCGGGCCGTTGGAAATGTTCGGCGTGCTGAATGACCACTTCGAGGTGGTAACCATCGCCGAATCTGCAGGACCTATTGCCAGCGCACAGGGCCCACGCTGCGCGATAGACCGAAACTTCGACGACGTCGGGCAGATCGATATTCTGCTTGTCCCCGGAGGACGCGGTACCAGAGTCGAAGCCGGCAATACCTCGATGCTGAATTTTCTGCAGCGCGTCTATCCACAGCTCGAATACCTGGCATCCATCTGCACAGGCTCCGGAGTCCTGGCCGCAGCCGGGTTGCTTGACGGCAAAAGAGCCACCAGCAACAAGATGAGTTTTGCCTGGGCCAGCAGTCAGGGTGCAAACACCGACTGGGTCCCGGAAGCTCGCTGGATTGAAGACGGCAACGTCTGGACATCTGGCGGTGTCGCTGCGGGTATCGATATGTCGCTGGCGCTGATTGCTGAACTGGTCGGCGAAGCAACTGCGGTCAAGGTCGCCGAATACACAGAATACGAGTGGCATCGTGATGCCAGCTGGGATCCATTCGCGAAACTTGCCGGGCTGGTTTGAGTCCGGCTAGAGACTGTCGATGCTGACCAGGCACACCGGCCACAAACAGCGCTTGAGAGAAGCCACCCAGGCTCGGAAAGCTGGCCTGCAGTTCATAACTGCCTAAACCAACCGGGTCCGACGGCAGCGAGAAATTCGCCAGCGGTGCACGCGCAGTCAGCCCGAATGGGTCCGCCGGTGGCGGGCTGCTAACGGTGCCGCCACCAACCGTGCCGGATCCGGAGGCACTATCACCACCACCACCCCCGAAGGCTAATTGAAAACCCTCTAGACTGTATTGCCGTGACCGTGGTCACGCGGTTCGCGGTAACATGGGTTTCAGCAAGCCGGTTGCTCGATATGGATCGGCGTTATGACATCGAAAAAGAGGGGAAATTTCATGGCACAACTACCTGCAGTCAGCCTGGCCGCCGTACCGGGACGTCGTCACAAAATCCTGGAAATGGCGCAGGAAATCGAACGCCGCGGGTTTCCCGGCATCTTCTGCCCGAGCCTGTCCGACAACCTGGGCTTGTGCCAGGCCATTGCAATGGTCACGGAACGCGTCGAGATCGGCACCAGCATCACTCCGATCTATACCCGCAACGTCAATGACTTCGCCCAGTCCGTTGGTTTTATCCACGAAATTTCCAACGGCCGTTTCAAATTTGGTATCGGCGTCAGCCATGAGCCGGCAATGAGCCGCATGGGCGTAACCCAGGGTAAGCCGCTGGCCGATATGCGCCAGTTTGTCGAAAATCTGAAGGCAGTGCCCCGGGCCGGCGACATGCCACCCATTGTGCTTGCCACGCTGCGCGATCGCATGATCCGACTGTCTGAAGAAATAGGCGACGGCATGGTCTTCGCCAATGGTGCCCGCTCTCACATGGGCCACTCACTTGGCCAGCTGAGCGATGCCGCCCGTAATGGCGACTTTTTCATCGGCAACATGATCCCTACCTGTATCAGCGACGATGAGGCTGCGGGCATGGCCGTGAACCGGCGCACCCTGACCGGCTACGCGGCTCTGCCTAACTACCGCAACTACTGGAAAGAAGCCGGCTACGAAGAAGAGATGACCGCGGTCGAAGCCGCGCTGGCCAACAAAGACATGGCCGGTGTCACTGCAGCGCTGTCGGATCGCTGGCTGGCGGATACCACGCTGTTCGGCAGTGCTGACAAGGTGCGTGAGGGCATCGAAGCCTGGTTCGACGCGGGAATCAAAACTCCGATCATCGTGCCGTCGTCGGCAGTCGGTAATCAGATGGCAGCGCTGCAGGAGTTTTTCGATTTGTGGGATTAGCCCGCTGCCAACCACGGTTCTGGTAGATAATTCCGCCAGAACCGTGAATTTGAGAATATTTTCTCGTCTTAGCCCTGAACTGCCTCAAATTAAGAGAGAAAGCCCCGCGATATTCGACCTATTCTGAACGGGTCAGTAATCGAATCCGGAGCCACCAATGATCGACGCACCAGCTAAGACCCTGGACAGACTGTTCGCCGAACATCCGCGCCAAATTGGTGAAACCTATTCAGAACACGCCAGCCATGCCGGCTACATCGGCACACGCATGCTGCTCGCGGGTCTGGCCTGTCTGGTGCACGCAGTTGTGCCGGGTCTGTTCGTCCGCACTGCCAGCAACACGGTCGACGGCATCATCGAGCTGATGGCAAAACGCACCGCTCACTCGCCGGATTCGTCCACTGCCGCCCCTGCTGTAATGCTGGAAAATCCTTCGAACTGATCCTGGCGATTGCCGTCGGTTTCCACATATTTGAGGTTAGTCGCCTGAGGGCTCTCTTTAACCGCCGCGCTCTTTTCAGCCGCCGCGCTCGCAGATGGCGATGACCCCCGGCCCTGCCTCATAAGCTTCGAACCAGTCGCTGCCGTCATCCAGACGCAGAAAAGCACCCCATTCGGGTCTGGGCAGCGAATCCCAACAGTTTGCAGTTTCTACACCGCGACCTTCGATGCGATCCGGGTCGTCTGACTCATGCTCCGATGCAGGTTCACTGGCAGATGCCAGCGGAGCGTTGGCCGGCTCGTCAGTTGCGGCGCCGGGAGTTCACTCACAGCCGGACAGCCCCCCCGACCACCATCAATCCAAACACAACCGACAAACGGCGTGTCCTCATCCAAACCATCGAAAGCCCTGTCGTGTCTTGCCTCAATTTTTTACCTTGCTTCCAGATGGGCGCTGCTGGTGTAGAATCCCTGGCGGGGGTAAGAAAATTGAATGTGAATGTCTCGAGACGCCGATTCATCAAAGGTGTCATAACTTCAAGCGCGGCTGCGGCAACCAGTTCGGCCTGGTACTCGGCAAGCGCAAAGCAGCGCCCAGGCGGCGTTGTAGAGCGGCTCATCACTCTCAACGTCAACGGCCGCAAACGTCCCGTCGATGTACTGCCCCAGGAAACCCTGGCCTACACGCTGCGCTACAAACTCGGTCTCACCGGCACCAAGCTAGGTTGCAATCGCGGCGAGTGTGGCGCCTGTACCGTGCTTGTCGATGACGTCAGCCATTACAGCTGCTCGATGCTGACCCACAGCGTCCGCGGCCGGACCGTGGCGACAGTCGAGGGTCTCCAGGATCCCTCCGGCGCACTGCATCCGGTTCAGCAGGCGTTTATCGATGAACTCGCGCCGCAGTGTGGTTACTGCACCCCGGGGCAACTGATGGCCACGGTGGCACTGCTGAAAGACAACCCCAAACCAACCCGGGAAGAAGCCCGTCAGGCACTGTCCGGTAATCTGTGCCGGTGTGGCGCCTACGATCACTATCTGAACGCGGTAATGCGCGCATCAGGCCAGGCAACTGAGGTGGAGCAGAACGCATGAGCAACGAATACCTGCACATCGGTAAAAACTTTGTACCACCCGACATTTACGGCAAGGTCACCGGCAAAGCCCGGTATGCGGAGGACTACAGCGTCGATGGGATGGTCTATGCACGCCTGTTCACCAGCCCGATGCCACATGCCCGGGTCAGGAATATAGATGCCAGCGCCGCGCTGGCCATGGACGGTGTGCTGGGCATTCTCACCGCGGACGATGTCCCGGCGGTCGAAGCACCCAATGCCGCAATCCTCACCAACGAACCGGTCTATGTCGGCGATCCGATCCTGGCTGTCGCCGCAGTGGATGAAAAAACGGCTGAAAACGCGCTGAAGAAAATCAAAGTCGACCTAGAACCGCTGCCCTTTGTCGTTGACCCGCTCGCCAGCCTGAAGCCCAATGGTCCAAGTGCGCGCACCGAAGGCAACGTCTACCCGTCTGAGATGCAGAACCTGCAGTGGTCTGCAGAGGATCTGAACCGATTTCAGCGAGGTGAAGAACCCACCGGCGCTGCACCCACCGAATGGAGCTACGGCGATCTCGAAGCCGGCTTTGATAACGCCGCCGTAGTCATTGAAGAATCGTTTGTCACCACCGGCTACGCGCATATGTCCATGGAGCCCAGATCGGTGCTCAGCTACTGGCGCGGCAACAAGTGTTATGTACATGGCTCCACTCAGAGCCAGAGTTTTGTGGTGCCGTTTCTCGCCGGCATGCTGGGTATTGAGCAGGGCGATCTGGTCTACATATCGGAATACTGTGGCGGCGGTTTCGGTTCAAAAATCTCTGCCTACCCTGTCCTCGGTCTGCCCGGCTACTTTGCCAAAAAACTCAACCGCCCGGTGATGCTAAGAATCACCCGGGAAGAGGAGTACTACATCGGTTCTGCCAGGGTGGGTTTCCAGGGCTGGATGAAAGCCGGCTTTGCCGAGGACGGCCGGGTGACTGCCGTAGACCTGTATATCGTCCAGGACCTTGGCCCAAGACGCACCGGTGGTGATGCTTCTTCTGCCGGCGGTGCCATTTCCATTCTCTATCAGCCACAGGCCATGCGCTTGCGCGATGTCCCCGTGTTCACCAACACCACGCCGCGTGGTGCTCAGCGTGGGCCCGGTCAGAACCAGATCGCCGCGATCTTCGAGCCGATGCTGGACAAAGCAGCCCGAGAGCTGAACCTGGACCGCCTGGCCATTCGTCGAATCAACGCACCGGATTCCAGCGCCACCCTGAATGCCGATCAGGGACCGGTCACCAGCGCCTATATGGATGACGCACTGGCGCTCGGCGGTGAACTGTTCAAATGGTCCGAACGCGTACAGCGCAGTGGCCAGCGGCGCGGCAGCAAAGTCACCGGGGTAGCGGTCGGTCAGGGTTACCACTCAGCCGGCGCCAGTGGTTTTGACGGTCTGGTACGCATCACTCCGGACGGCAAACTCCACCTGCACAGTGGCGTAGGTAACCTCGGCACCTATTCTTATGCCTCCACCACCAGGGCGGCAGCCGAACTGCTCAAATGCAGCTGGGACAACTGCGTGGTCCACCACGGCAATTCCAGTCTGCATCTGCCCTGGAGCAGCTACCAGGCTGGCAGCAACACCATGTTTACCCACACCCGGGCCAACCATGTTGCAGCAATGGATCTGCTGACCAAAATGAAAGACATCGCAGCTCAAACTCTGGGCGGCGACGCAGCCGACTACGACATTGCGGATGAACGGGTATTCAATGCCAGCGACAACACTCGCAACATGAGTTATGCGGAAGTTGCAGCAAAAGCCATTGAACTCGGTGGCGCCTATAGCGGTGAAAGCTATCCGGAAGACATCCACGAAGTCACCCAACGCGCGGTGACCGGTATCGCCGGAAGCGGCCTGGTAGGCGTAGCCAAGGACAAACTGCCCAAACGCGGAACCGCACCCGGTCTGGCGGTAGCCTTCTGTGAAATAGAACTCGACCTGGAAACCGGTAAACACCAGATCATCGACTATCTGGCGGTTGGCGAGTGCGGCACCATCGTCCACCCGCAAGGGCTGGCTGGACAGTTGCGCGGCGGTGCGGTCTGGGGCTTCGGTATGGCTTCCCTGGAGCGTCATGTCTACGACCCGCAGAACGGACTCCCGGCCAACGTCGGTTACTACCAGACCAAACCCCCGACTTATCTCGATGTACCCAGTCACATGGGCTGGGCTGCCGTCGACAAAGCCGATCCTGACTCACCCGTCGGTGCTCGCGGCATCGGCGAACCGGCCATGGGCTGCGCAACCGCAGCGGTGATGTGCGCACTCAGCGAAGCGCTGGACGGTCACCTGTTCAATCGCACTCCAGTGACACCGGACATGATCATCAATCACATTTCTGACGGTCCCCAGGCAACCAGCCTGATGGCCATCAATACTTTTTAAGGGGGGATCATGGCTGCACACGACGTCATGCCGGATATCGAGCTGTTTCAGCCGATTACCGTGGAAGATGCTTCCGCCATTGCCGCCCGCCTCGATGGCGCCGGCTGGATCCTGGCAGGCGGCCAGGATACCTACGGCTGGTTGAAAGACCGCGCCAAACATCCGGGTGCGATGATTGATCTGGCTGCTATCGAAGGCATCAACGGGATCAACGCAACTGCTTCAGGCATCAGCATTGGCGCGATGACCACGCTACGCGATGTGATGCGCGATCCACTGATTGCTGAGAAATTTCCGATTCTCACCCAGGCTGCCGGTCGTGTGGCGAGCCCACAGATTCGCAACCAGGGCACGCTAGGTGGCAATGTCGCTCAGGACACTCGCTGCTGGTACTACCGCCGTGGATTATCCTGTTATCGCGCCGGCGGCAATATCTGTTATGCCGACAGCCCCGAGGGTATGAACCGGGAACACGCGCTTTTTGGTGCCAGCCGCTGTGTGGCGGTCAGCCCGTCGGATACTGCGACCGCACTGGTCGCTGTGGATGCAACCATGGTCATCCACCGCGAAGGGCGCGAAAAGCGCGTGCCAGCAGAGCAGTTTTTCATCGGACCGGCGATCAACATTACCCATATGACAGTACTGCGCCCTGGCGACATTCTGACCCACGTCGAGATCCCGAACACCTGGGCCAACACGGAATCCTATTTTGAAAAAGTTGCCGATCGCGATGTCTGGGACTTCGCGCTGGTCAGCATCGCGGCAGTGATGAAAACCAGCGGTGGCGTAATAGACGACGCTCGCATCGTCTGCGGTGCGGTGGAATGTGTACCCAGACGGCTGCGCTCAGTAGAACAGGCTCTCAGCGGCAAACCCCGCAACGAACAGACTGCTGACGCTGTGGCAGGCCTGGCCAGCGGCGGCGCCCGCACCCTCAACCATAACCAGTTCAAAGTGCCGCTGATGGAAAATCTGGTGCGACGCGCGCTGCGAACCTGAAGCCGGACCAAGGATCAAAACTGTGGAAATTGTTACGGTAAGAGAAGACGTCTGGGGTCGCGAAGTGCTGCTCGGAGTGTCCTGGGACTGGCTGTGGGTTATCCTGGCGCTGACCTTCGCCGCCATTGTCGTGCACCTGCTGATCATGGCGGTGCTGCGCAAACAACCCCGCCCTTCGGCGGCAGGCAAACGCCTGACCCGTCACGACAACTTCGATAGGAGTTTCCACTGGATCATGGCAATCAGCACCCTGGTGCTGCTGTTCACCGGAGTACTGCCGATCATCGGCTACGATTTCAACTGGCTGACCATTCACTGGATTGCCGGGCTGGTTCTGACCGGTGCGGTGCTGCTTCACGTCATCAGAGCGGTGTTCTTCCAGGACTTTGGCTCCATGGTCGTTGCTCCCAAGGATCTCAAAGAACCTTTCGAGAAAGGCCGCAAACCTGGCAAGTACTCGCTGGCACAGAAGGGCATGCACCATGCGATGACCCTGCTGGTCCTGGTGGTCATCGGCACCGGCCTGGTGCTGTTTCTGCAGATTGATACGCCCTGGTGGGATCGGCCTAACTCGCTGGCAGAATCCACCCTGGGCTGGATGTTTGTCCTGCACGGTGTTTCGACTCTGGGGCTGGTCGGACTGACGGCCCTGCACGTCTACTTCGCGCTGCGACCGGAAAAACGTTTCTACACCCGCTCGATGATCAGCGGCTGGATCTCCGAAGATGAATTCAGCGCTAATCATGATCCCGCGCGCTGGATGCCGGACGAGACCGCACGATCTTGAGCCACCTCGATGCCAACATCGAGGTGGTCGAAACCGCCTACGAATTCCTGCTGGCTTATGCCGCACAGGGCCGGGAGGATG
>Ga0316194_10003534_pt1 | contig 10896 bp, 10 predicted proteins | sample CroRivsedime1_MG_FD_204936 | JGI IMG/M metagenome (GOLD analysis project Ga0316194, IMG submission 204936) | Coastal sediment microbial communities from Maine, United States - Cross River sediment 1 | ecosystem: Environmental > Aquatic > Marine > Coastal > Sediment | place: USA: Maine... | reverse complement strand
AGTCGCCGGCTTTTAGTCATTCCAGGGCGATAACATATGCGAGTAATCGCCTAAGCTCCGCTGCATAGGGGCACGATACGGCCTGATTTAATGAGCCGAGCCATGGCATCGCGGCAAAAAGATTTTTAAACCTTTGAATATCAACTCTTCAAGGAGAGCTTAAACTGGCAATTCCGGGGACAGTATACCTAATTCAATTTTCTCATCGGCGATTAGCTAAGCAATTCCGGGGACAGTATACCTAATTTAATTTTCTCATCGGCGATTAGCTAAACTGCGACCAGGCCACCAGTGCAGGATGGCAGATAACCAGTTGCCCGCAATTAATTAAGTATACTGTCCCCCGAATTCTCTTCAGCCTGACCCCGTGTTGCGTGGTGGATTTTTTTTAGATCCATGGCTGTTAGAAGCAATTGCCGGACCGAACTTACTCGACTGCTGCGGCATCAATCGGTGATTGATAAGATCACAATAAAAATGAGATATTGTACCTATCGCAACTCAAGAGGAATCTGACACCGAGGAATCAATGAATAAATTAAACTGGATGATTGCCCTGGCTACTTTGTTTCCTTTAGTTGTTTTTGCCATAAATGAGGCAGATGTACCGATAAAACGTCATACACCTTTTGGTCTCTATCTCACTTCAGAAGAAGCATACGAGTTGAAAAAAAATGCTGCTGATGAAGTATTGTTTATCGATACGCGTACCCGACCGGAGGTAAAATATATTGGTATGGCAAAACTGGTAGACGCCCATATCCCTTCCCAATTTATCAATACCGACTTTAGCTGGTCGGACAAAGCTAACACTTACCGTACAACGCGAAATAAACATTTTATTTCTGATGTCAATAAACTTTTAAGCGCAAAAGGTAAAGATAAAAATACACCTATTCTTGTTATGTGCCAATCTGGAAGTCGCTCTACCCCGGCAGTAAAGCTAATGCATACAGCCGGCTTTTCCAGGGTTTATAACGTTTATCAGGGGTTTGAAGGCAGCAAGGTCAAAGAAGGGCCCAACAAGGGGAAAAGAACCCTGGATGGTTGGAAAAATGCCGGTATGCCATGGAGCTATAAACTCGACAAGAAAGCCATGTATTTCAATTTTGATTCAACCAGTATCAGCGATGTTGATTGAGTCCTTTTATTTTTACGTATTTCCGGGGGCAGTATACTTAACTCGATTCAAAGGCCGACGTTTGAAAACGAGCGTAAAACGTGGTCTGTCCCCTGATTTCTCAGTCACCTTCCAATTCCGGGAACAATAAACTTAACTTTGTGGCGATGAGTCGGTGCCAGCAGGCGCCCTGGCAATTTAGTAAACCGTCCCTGAATTAGTCAGATGCTGATTCAGGAAAACTGACCGCTGCTGCCAGGTAACAGACCAGCGCCAGCAAGATCACCGCATTGAAACCAAAGTGGATCGCGAGCAGGGTTGCCAGGATCGCGCTGATCACCGATGCGCAACCATTGATGCCCCAGGCCCAGGCGGTCAGTGCCGGCGCGCCGGCGGCGAGTGCGGACAGGCCTATCGGGAAAGGCATGCCCATGCAAAAACCCAATGGTGCTATCAACGCGATGCTGAGCAGTATCTTTACGCCCAGCTGCCAACTGCCGGCGGACTGCATCAATGGCCCGAGCAGCGCCAGGTACACCAGGCCAAGCGCGATGATTACCGCCACCGCGGCAGCGATGACTTTTTTCGAACGAGGTTGACCGGCAAAGCGCTGCGCCCAGGCGCTGCCGGCGCCGGCGGCGAGCAGAAACGAAGCCAATACCACCGCGGCCGCGTAGATGGGGTGATGCAACAGTAATATGAATTTCTGTAAAAAAGCGATTTCCATCAGCAGGAAACCAAGCCCCAGCGCGAAGAAATAGACGAGCACCTTGAGGCTGCTCGAGCGCCTGGCTGTTGGCGTTGTATCCCGGCGGATGAAAAAAAGTGGTAACAGGATCAGCAGCATGCTGAACAGCAACGCCAGTAGCAGCGTGATTACCAGGGTGAGGTAACCGGTTTCCAGTAACGCGCCGCCGCCGCGGTGCCGCAGCCCGATTAATTCCGCCAGGCTGCTCCATTTTACGAAATGGGAATGGAACGGGCGGTCGTCGGTGGCCGGTTCGAGATTAAATTTGTAATCCTGCAGGAATCGATCGCGCTGCTTGCCGAGCAGCGCGCGCGTGCCGTCGTAAAAATAAGCGGCTTCAAACCGGTTGTAGCGATTTGCCTCGTTCGCCGGCATATCCGGGTAATAGGCCAGGTCGAACGAGCGTTGCCTGCAGAATTCCTTGATCGCCACAATGTCCGCGGCGCTTATTTCACCGTTTTTAATCAACAGCGTGCTGGTTTGCCATCCACGGATGAACGCTAACCGGCGCTCGACGTTATCGGCGCCCAGCGACTCAAGCGCCGCGATCGCGCCGGCAAACAGTTTCAGGCTATCCCGCGGCGGCAACTTGATCCCGCTCGTGAGTGCGATATAGCCTTTGTCATCGAGTCGTTGTATCGCCTGCCGCAGCGCCTCGACGGTGTATAGATAGTTCTCACTAAGGCCCTGGACCCCGCTAGCTGCGGTCGAGATCGAATCGAGTACTGGAAACTGGATCAAATTGTAACGACCGCTGGTGCGCTGCAGGAATCCGCGCGCGTCGGCAATCTCTACATTGACCCGTGCATGATCGAAGATCCCGCCGCCGAATTCGCCAAAGCGGTCGCGCACCAGTTCCACCACCTGGGGATTGATCTCGACTGCGTCGATGCTCGCGGCGTCATGGTAGAGCGCCTGCAAGATACCGCTGCCGCCCCCGGCCCCCAGCACAAGCACTCTCTCCGGAGCCTGCAGGTGGTAGGGTAGCGCCGAGGTCAGATAATCCAGGTGCGCAAGATCGGCACGCACGCCGGCATATCGCGTGATCGCGGTTAAGCCGTCGCCGTTGAAAAACAGTCCGAGTTGTTCGGGTGGCTCAGTGGCAGCGTTGAGACTGAGCCCCGGCGCGTGGCGTAGTGGAATGGTCCTGCTTTCGACCACGCTGATCGTGCCCAGCGGGCTGAAGCGCTCGGCAACCACCCGGGTGTCGGGCACGCGCAGCAACTGGCTGAGACCCTTGTAAGGCGATATCAGCGGCTCGGTCCAGGTGCCCGGTAGCGAGTACAGGCCGAGCACTGCAAGCGGCAGTCCGATGATTACCGCGCGCCAGCGCCCGTGGCATTCGATCCACAGCACGGCCGCGGCGGCAAATCCCAGGAACGATATGATGCGCAGCGCCGTAGCCGGCGGCACCAGGAATAATATTGCAATGATTCCAACCGCGCCGATGCCGGCGCCGAGCAGGTCGGCCGCATAAATCCGCGCCAGCGAATTCCTGAACCGCATCAGCGCCATCCCAATCAGGTTGGCCGCGAAAAAAAACGGCAGCGCCAGCAGCAGGATGACCAGCGCCAGCCGCAGCCAGTGGTTATTGTCCCACAGCAACTCCTCGGGGTTGAACGACAGGCGCTGCGCCAGCGCATAGCACAACAGCGAACCGACCCCGAACAGGCAAGCCTGGACGACCGCGAAGCTGCGGAAATGATTTTCGAACAGGGCCCGGGTCAACACCAGGAAACTGCCGCTGGCGCCGAAACCGAGCAGCGCGACACTGACCACCATGTAGGCGAAGTGATGCCACTGGATCAACGAAAACAGTACCATCAGCAGGATTTCGTAACCGAGCACCGCGGCCGAAATCACGGCGATGGAGAGCCTCGGCTGCGGACTAGCCCGCATATCTCACCGATTTCCTACTGCGGGCGCCACAGCGTCTTTTCGACGCCCTCGCGACGTAAACCGGTAAGATATGCGGGCTAAAGGCCACGATTGGGCTAGTGATCCCCGGTCAGCGGCACGAACCTGACCGGCAATACCTGGCGCGTAATGAATTCATCGTTATCGCTACGTGTAATCAGTACCAGTTGCTGGGTTGAAAATTGGCTACCCACCGGAATGATCATCTTTGCTCCGGGTTTGAGCTGTTGTAACAGCGGCGGGGGAATGTGGCTGGCCGCGGCGGTTACGATGATGGCATCGAAAGAAGCCTCCCCGGGCCAGCCGTAATAGCCATCTCCGAGACGTACTTCGATCGTGTTATAGCCGAGGCGCTGCAGGCGGGCTTTCGCTTGCACCCCGAGCGCCTGGATGATTTCGATGGTCCATACCTGGGCGCCGACCTCGGCCAGCACCGCGGCCTGGTAGCCGGAGCCGGTGCCGATCTCCAGAACCCGCTGGCCCGGCTCGATATCCAGTAAATCGGTCATGATCGCGACGATGTAGGGTTGCGAAATTGTCTGGCCGTGGCCAATCGGTAGCGGCCGGTTGTGATAGGCCAGGTCGACTACATGAGGCGGTACGAACTCGTGCCGGGGTACCCTCGCCATCGCCTCGAGCACGCGTGTATCGAGGGACGATTGCTTGAGGTAATCGCTGGTGCTGCGGACATCGGCTTCGATCAGGCGTATCATTTGTTCGCGGCTGTCTCGAAAATTATCGCCGGCCAGCGCCGGGTCGAGCAGGCGGTTGCCGGCGACCAGCAACGATAAAGTTGCGAGTATTGCAGCACCGAGATGGCGATATGAAACCGGTTCAAACATTGCTGAATAGGTGCCTGTGCCTCATTAGCTGTCCCGAATTATAAACTTGAAACCCCACCTGACCAATTTTCGTTTCTACGAGGAACTCAATGATTTCCTGTCAGGCGATCATTACCAGCAGACCATTTCCGTTGCGTCAATGTAGGTGGGATCGCGTTTCTTCATGATCAACTCCGTGACCAATGTAGCGCCCGCGCGCGCCGGGTGATTTGATCCTGGTCAAGCCGCGGAAATTTAGGGGACAGACCACGTTTGCCTGAACAACGTTAAAACGCAGGCTGTCTCCTAACCCCCGTGACGGTTATCCCGTGACAATATCGCTCATGGGTTGAAAAACGAAAACGCAGTTGTTACGGTGCGCGACTATTTGCACAAGGAGTCTCTGATGGAAAAGGTATTATTTGGTGAACGACTGAGAAACGCGCGCGAGGCTTCCGGCATGAGCCAGAAAAAGATGGCCAATCACATCGGCGTCAAGTCGGTGACCGTCGAGAAATGGGAAAGCGGCAAGATGGATCCGCGCGCCAATCGATTGCAAATGCTGGCCAGCCTGCTCAATGTGCCCCTGCTGTGGCTAATCGCGGGCAGCCAGCAAGTCCCCGATCCGACGGCCGATATCACCAGGGAGGAAATGATACTGCAAAAAATTGCAGACCTGGATTCGATCATCGATCTTCTGAAGTCCGACCTCGATGAGTTAAGGGTATTGGCCGAGGCCGGAGACTAGTCTGAAACTCCCCTGACCACCCGGCAATTCGAACAGCCAGAACACGGCGCTGAAGGTCCGCAGCATCGAGCGCCAGGAACTGCAATCCCGTGCAATTCCGGGGACAGTATACCTATCTAATGATGATTACCTGGCTGGCTGCCCTCCTGCGCTGGAGATCTGTAGGCAGTTTAGCTAATCACCGATGAGGAAAGTGAATTAGGTATACTGTCCCCGGAATTACTGATTTAAAGTATCGATTAAAATCGGATCGCTACAGACCACCCCGAAGACAGGGTAAACAGCATATCTCGATGATGATCTCCAGATTTTTAGCTATGGCCTTTTTGTTCGCGATCCCCGCGTTGAAGGGCGCTTGTGCCGAGGCGGAGCGGGTGGAGACCGCCGCAATCATCGAAGCGGTCTACCGCACGGGCCCGGTTAAAAGCTTTATGCTGCAGCGCGACGGCGAGCTGCTCATCGAGGCCCATCGCATGGGCATGCGGGGCGAGCGCACGACCAACGTCAAGTCCGTGGCCAAAAGTGTTATTTCGCTGCTGGTCGGCATCGCGATCGACCAGGGGCACCTGTCGGGGGTGCAACAACCCATCGGCGATTTTTTTCCGGACTATTTCAAACGCCGTCCCGACCCCGAAAAAGAGTCCATCACCATTCAGGATTTACTCACCATGAGAGCGGGACTGGCATCGACCAGCCGCCGTAATTACGGGCGTTGGGTGCTGAGTGATAACTGGGTCGAGTATGCTCTCGGTCAACCGCTGGTCGAACAACCGGGCGGAGAGATGATCTACAGTACCGGAACCTCGCATTTACTGTCGGTCATATTGACCCGGGCCACAGGGATTAGCACCCGCGAGTTTGCCGACCGATACCTGTTCGGCCCTCTCGGTATCAGGGTCGGCGGCTGGGACCGGGATCCCCAGGGTTACTACCTGGGGGGTAATAACATGGCGCTGTCGCCCTCGGCGCTGCTCAAGATCGGCACGATGGTGATGAATATGGGTGTTTATAACCGCAAACAGATCGTGTCGCGGACCTGGATTGCCGAGTCGATGCAGGTTTATACCCGCAGTCATTTCAACCCCTATGATTACGGCTATGGCTGGTGGCAACGCGAGTTGAACGGTTACACCGTGCAATTTGCCTGGGGCAATGGCGGTCAATACATATTGATGATTCCAGCGCTGCAGACCATTGTCGCGATCGCCTCCGGCGGCGGGCAGAGTAATACGCAAAGCAGGGCCAGTCGGCGCATGCTATTCGATTTTATCGAAAACAGGTTGATCGGTTATCTACAAAATGAACAGGCGACAGGCCACGAATGGCATATCGGCCTGAAGGAGACATGAAAGTTAAATTCGACTGGATTTCAGTACTATTGATTTTGGTTCTGCTGGCAACGTTAATTGCCTTCTTCGCAGGGGTATTCCCATATCCCTATGGATGGATCGTTATAACGATACTACTTGTATTCCGGTTGACCGCTAACCAGAAGAAAGAATGATCACCAACCACCGAGGCTGTGCCATAACTGTTTTCAACCTCCCGTTTGTTCGCGTGTAAAAGTCCACAATCATGTGCTGATTGATTTATTATCTGCCGAAATCACCCAGGCCTGAGGTCCACGCTATGAACAATGACGACTACACACCACCGAAAGTATGGACATGGGACAGTGAAAGCGGCGGCAAATGGGCCGGCATCAACCGCCCGATCGCCGGCCCGACCCATGAGAAGACTCTGCCGATCGGCGAGGCGCCCTTGCAACTCTACTCGCTGGGAACGCCCAATGGCATAAAGATCACGGTGATGCTGGAAGAGCTGCTGGCGTTAGGCAAGACGGATGCCGCCTACGACCTGCACACCATCAAGATTGGCGATGGCGAGCAATTCGGTTCCGATTTCGTCAAGCTCAACCCGAACTCGAAAATCCCGGTACTACTCGACCAGTCCAAATCACCCCCACAATCCGTGTTCGAATCCTGCGCGATTCTCTTCTATCTGGCAGAGAAATATGGGGCATTGCTGCCGCTGGATGCGGCGGACCGCACGGAATGCCTATCCTGGCTGTTCTGGCAGGAGAGCAGCGCCTCCTTTCTTGGTGGTGGCTTCGGCCATTTCTACCGCTACGCACCTTACCCGATGGAATACCCGATCAATCGCTATACCATGGAAACCAAGCGCCAACTGGATGTGCTGGATCGCCACCTGGCCGAGCATGAATACATGTGCGCCAGTGGCTATTCGATCGCCGACATCGCGATCTGGTCCTGGTACGGCCGCCTGGCGATGGGCGGCGTTTACGACGCGGAGGAGTTTCTGGATACGGCTTCGTACACGCATGTGCTGCGTTGGGCGAAGCTTATCCAGGAAAGAGAAGCGGTACAGAAAGGACTGGCTGCAGCCCGGTAAATCGATCTTTCAGGAGCACGAATCATTCCGGGCCATTCCGGGGGCAGTATCATTATTCGACGAGAGCGACGATGGCGGGAAACAATAAAATGTTCCCGGATTGAATCTGTTCTGGACACAGAACGCGATGTGTGACTTCCGCAGAGACGTGATCGATTCCCGCTTGCAGCTGAAGACCTAGACAGCTTCCTTGCCTAATTGATCGATCAAAGCGCGAAGTAGGTCCGTTTCAGTCAGAATACCAACAATCTGGCCATTGGCGTCTAGAACGGGCAGGCCCCCGATTCGATTATCGATCATTTGTTTGGCGGCCTCTGCCAGTAGTTCGCCAGGTGCTATCGTGACGACCGGGCTATGCATCACTTCAGATACTTCTACTTGTGCTTCCCCAAAATGCATAGCGGCAATTTTCAGGTCACGACGAGTAAGAATACCAACAACCTTATTGTTTTCATTGACCACAGGGATATGATGCAAATCCTTTTCTTGCATGATCTCGAACGCCTTCCAGTAGTTCGTGTCGTCACGAATAGTTATTGGCGCACGCGACATATAGCTTTCTACTCGCATCGTATTTTCCTTGTGGATTGATATTGAAAGTTTAAAGGCTACTCTTTCCTACCACAAGTTGCGATATTGGCATTATTAAATTATTGAAGGAGGTTTAATAGATTACTGGATTTAAAGGGGCCGGTGACAAATGATTATCATTCGCACATGTCACCGACCCCTTTACCACGACCACAGCGGATTGAACGAGACCGGATGTGGTCATCACTCCAGGAGTTTCTTCAGAAAAAAAGCCCGCGCAACGCGCGGGCCATGTATGAGCGTGATGCTGATCTGCTTGTCAGAGGATCATCACAGGCTTAACGGTCACTTTCATCTAGTGCCCCCCGATGTGGCCGGAGAAGAATTTCGGCCCGGCGCCATAGGGCGGTTGCACCAGGCTTGTATCCGGGGTGTTGTCCGGTTGGCCGATCTGAAGGGCTTCATCCTCGGCGGGATTTCCCACGACGCTCGAATCCACGGTCGTGACGCGACCGACAGCATAGACGGCATCCTTGACGGTGAAGATTGAATCCAGGTGGCGCCGCAACAGGTGCACAGGGTGTACAAATTTATAGGGTGCTACCCGTTTCACCGGACCGCCGGGAGGGAATGCCGACGGCGGATTGACCGGTGGCACGACACTGATAGTGCTCATGTAATCGGTTGCATCGTTCAATTCGAAGAACAGGTGGTCCGAACCGCCGCCTGTGCGGCAGACTCGATCGATGGCATCGCCGTGCGCATAGCAGGATGCGAACACGTAGCGCTTGCTGGTGTCCAGCGGGACGGAACCGACCTTTGTCTCCACGATTCTGCCGCTCGAGCTGCTGAAGGGACGGTTCTTCAGGTCAACCGTCTGCACCATGTTTCCCAGACCCAGGTACCAGCCGCCGCGCTGCAGGAAGGGATTGCGGTTGAACACCGCTGCCAGGATCTCCTCCAGGCTGGCCTCGATGACCTGTCCGGCAAACTCGCCGACATTCACCGCCGGTCCGACCGGGAACCAGGTATACAGGTCCCGCAGCGTGATGGCACTGTCGGGCAGTACGGCGTTGCCGAAGCGGAAGCCGTTGCTCATGGAGATATCTACGCCGCTCCATGGGCCGGTTACAGCAATCACCTTGTTCGTCTCCTCGCGGATGGCATCGGCCAGCCAGTTGTTCAGCGTGTCCTCGAGTACATGGTGGCGCAGCAGCAGTGTATCGGTTTGACCGACCACCGTGTCCAGGTCGTCGACCAGGTAGTGTCCGCGCTCCCCGTACGCACCGCAGCCGGGGTTACAGAAAGCGCCCGGCATGAACACGTGTGGCTTTACGATGCCGTCATCACCGACGACGAAGTCCTCCTCGATTGCCGCAACCAGCTCGGCCATGGCCGGATCCGGCGTGACACTCTCGTCTACGGGTATGGCCTGCCATGTAAAATTGACGACCTTGCCGCCAGCAACCCTCACATCGAGCTGGCCCACGTACATGTCGCGGTTGGTCTCCACTACGATCGCCGCGCCCCGTGCCAGGCGGCTTTTCTCGGCCCCGCTCAGGGGCAGCCCGGGCGTGGTCACGGTTACGCCGTCACCATCGGCCAGTAGGGCACCCAGCGTGATCTCGTGGGTATGGGCCGAATACATGACATCGATATCTTCGAAATTTCGGGCAATCTCGATGTTCTGCGGCAATCCCAGTTCAGACTGCACCACGATCAGGTCGGCGCCGGCCGCCTTGACCGCTTCGATGATGCCGGGCAGTTCCTCGACACCCTGCGTGAAACGCAGGCCGATATTGAAGACATCGGCCTGCTGCGGCACGATAGCGGCGGTGATACCGATAACGGCGATACTCACGCCGTTGCGTTCGAGGATCACGTAGGGATCCAGCACCCGGTTGCGATTGGGAACGGGTGCATCGTTATAGACATTAATCGCGACCGAGGGAAACTGTGCCTTGATGACCCCGGTGCCGGGAGGTGTGAGACCCGGCGTGTTCTCGGCACAGGCATAGCCGCTGCCTGCATCGGTGAGTCCCGGAATCACGGGGACATCGTCGCAACCGATATAGCCCGACATGACACGGATATTCGGCGGTAGCGTCGGAAAAGGCGGCCGGCTGGCAAAACGATTGCGGAACACGGCGGGGCCATAACCGAAATCCCAGTTTCCGGGCGTGAATACATCAATACCGAAGGCATTCATCGCCACCATCATGGCGTCACCGACCGTGAACAGGGTCTCAGCGCTACCATGCGTTAGATCGCCGGTAGACAGCAGTAAAGCCCCCGGTTTTTCAGTGCGTATGCCATCGACCACGGTCTTGAGCCTGGCGAGGCCCCCCGCACTGGGAACCTGCCGGTCCGTCCCGTCGCTGTTCTTAAATACTGCGGCATGCATGAATTATGGTGACAGTTTACTTAACCGGGAGATCAGTAAACTGTCACCATAATTCTGTCACCATAATTCTCACCATAATTCACATAATTCTTTGACACTTACTCCCGCCCAAAGAGCCGCCGCGCGTTTTCCACGCTGATCTTGCGCCGCACGTCTTCGGGCAGGTCCACGAGCCAGGCGCGATGCCAGGCGATC
>Ga0316194_10003533_pt1 | contig 10897 bp, 12 predicted proteins | sample CroRivsedime1_MG_FD_204936 | JGI IMG/M metagenome (GOLD analysis project Ga0316194, IMG submission 204936) | Coastal sediment microbial communities from Maine, United States - Cross River sediment 1 | ecosystem: Environmental > Aquatic > Marine > Coastal > Sediment | place: USA: Maine... | reverse complement strand
AAAAGTCTTTCTGTTTGAAGGATGGACCAAGATCACCGTGGCCAAGCATCGACAGATAGTTCAGGTACTGACGCGGCAGGGGCTGGTCCAGATTGTAGGCAGCGCGCAGGTTCTGCTCGACTTCCGGTGGCAGCCGGCGTTCACCGTCAAAAGGACCGCCGGGAGCCAGCCGCAGCAGAAAGAACACCAAAGTGACTATCACCCAGAAGGTTATCAGGGTCAGCAGTAAGCGAATCGACAGATATCGTGTCAATGACTGCTCGAAGACCCGTTCAGGGTTCCAGACTCAGAAAGCGCACCGGGTGAACGTCTCTCGGGGTGTTGTTCCAGCCGCGAAGCTTCGGGTTGACAAGTCGGCGAACGCCAAGCGAATACATTGGAACAACCGGATACAAACCAACCGCACGCTCATCTGCTGCTCGCAGCAACCGGTTGCGTTCATCCAGGTCAGCTTCCTGGCGAGCGCTCGCCATCATTGCATCGAACTGGTCGTCGGCAAATCCTCCGTAGTTAACGTCTCCGGTGTCGGAGACCAGCAATGACAGATAGTGTTCTGCATTGTTCTCGCCAATCCAGCCGGCCTGGGCAACCTGAAAATCTCCCTGGCGCAGATCGGCAAAATGTACTTTCAGCTCAGCCTGGTGCAGCTGGGTCTTCACCCCCAGAGGCTTCCAGAACGCGGCGATTGTCAGCGCGGTGCGTTTAGCCTCGGCTCCGCTGATGTAACGCAGAGTGATTTCCAGCGGTCGACCGGGCGAAAAACCTGCTTCTGCCAGCAGTGCTTTGCCGCGGCTGAGTCGCTCGGCCAGGTCGAGCTGGTACTGAGGACCGGGAACCGACTGATAGTCACTCACCATGGCTGGGACAAAACTTCGACTGGCGACGTTGCCGGAACGCTGCACTTTGTCGGTGAGCACTTCAGGTTGCATCATCATCGCCAGCGCTTCGCGTACGCGTGGATCAGAAAACGGTTCAACTCGGCTATTGAATACCAGGTACATGATGCTGAGTTGGACTGAGGTCCGCAGATCTGCAGTTAGTTCCCGTCTTGCGTAATCCAGTTCCCCGCTGGGGAAGGTGGCTATCGCGTCGACTTCTCCGGCGCGATAGCGATTGTAGGCGGTCTGTTCATTCGCCAGTGGATAGTAGAAAACCTCGGTGATTGCCGGTGCCGGGTTGAAACGCGCGTTGGCTACCAGGTGTACGTAGGCTTGTGGCCGCCATTCCTGCAGCCTATAGGCACCATTCGATACCCAGTTCTCAGCTTTAACCCAGCTGTCGCCGTGAGTCTCGATCGCGTGTCTCGGCAGAGGATAGGCAGTCGGATAGAGTAGCCGTTCCAGCAGGTGGGGATAGGGTTGCTCCAGTTCGAGGATCAGCGTGCGCGAATCAGGTGCGGACACCCCGAGGGCTTCTACAGGCATTTTGCCGGCGTTAACGGCCGCGGCGTTTTTCAACGGGTACATGAAGTAGGCGAGGCTGGCAGCCGTTGCCGGTGCCTGCAGGCGCTGATAGGCGAAGACAAAGTCATCGGCCGTCAGCGGCTGGCCGTCAGACCAGGTCAGGTCAGGGCGCAGGTTGAACGTCCAGCTCAGCCCGTCGTCGCTTACCTGCCATGATGAAGCGACCCCGGGAATGGTTGAACCGTCTGCGGCGAAGGTGGTGAGACCGATGAACAGATCTGTCAGCAGAGTTTCTTCGAGGCGCAGATTGTAGCGATGTGGGTCCAGCGTCTGGGGTTCGCCTGGATTGCCGAGGCGCAACACCGTGCCCGGTTGAGCGACGCTGGCGGCGCTTGCACACAGACTGAAGATGACGATGGCCAGAGCGACTGCCCGCTGACGCAGTGATGTGCGGTTGCAGTCGACGCGCTTTCTGGATACTGACATTCGTGCACGATACTCAAAGCCCCCCCGGGGTGCCACAATGCGGCCATGAGTGAATCTGCGCGCCTAATTGCCGATATCGGGGCAACCAACGCCCGCTTTGGCGTTGTGACTGCTGGTGCCTGGCGAGTGGAGACCCTGGCGACCGCCGATTACCAGGATACGGCTGCACTGGTGAGCGCGGCCTGCACCGCGCTGGCAGTGGATGCGTTTGCCGACTGCTGCATTGCGATTGCTGGACCGGTAGTCGATGGTGAAGGTTCGATAACCAACGGGCTGCTGCACTTTTCGGCCAGCGAACTTGGCGCTCGGCTCGGCTGTGAGGTGCTGCTGGTCAATGACTTCCATGCCCAGGCCATGGCGCTGCCGCATCTCACCTCGCTCCAGCAGTTAGGCGGAAGCGTGCAGAAAAGTGGCACCCGTGTGGTGCTGGGCCCAGGCAGCGGTCTGGGCGTCGGCGTTCTGCTGTCACTGGATGGGCGCTGGCGGGTGTTGCCCTCTGAAGCCGGTCATGCGGATCTGGCGCCGGGGGGTATGCTCGAGCTGGAAGTCATGTCCCTGTTACACCAGCAGTTTGATCAGGTCTGCTGGGAGACGGTTCTGTCGGGTCCGGGATTGATCAACCTTTATCAGGCGGTATCGGCAATCTGGGGCAGTAAACCCGAAGCCCTCACTGCGGAGCAGATCAGCGAACTGGGCGCAGACGCGGCGGATCCTGTCTGTCATCAGACCCTGGAGATGTTTCTCGGTTGGCTGGGTTCTGCCGCAGGGAATCTGGCGCTGACCTTCTGTGCCCGGGGCGGCGTTTACATCGCCGGTGGCATCGTCCCGAGACTCGGCGAGATCATCACCGACAGCCCGCTGCGGCGGCGATTCGATGAACGTGCCGTGCTTGGCGATTACGTCAGAGATATTCCGCTGTACGTGGTAACGCAGGAGAATCCTGGTCTGCGCGGCGCTCTGGCTTGTCTGGAGTTCGATCAGCGATCCGGTTAGTCGGCCGGTTGCTGAACTGCTTCAATTCTCCAGAGTGGCGATCACATCAGCTACAAATGCAGGTTGCTGCCAGCGCCTGCCCAGTGGGTCGACGCCGGTCCTGATCACCACCAGGTCCTGGGTTGGCACAATGGTGGCAAACTGACCTTTATTGCCAGTGCTGGTATAGGTGCCGACTGGGATGCCCGGCAGCCGGTCGAACAGCCAGAACTGGGCACCATAACCCCGTTTGCCTTTTTCCGACGGCAGACTCGGCGCAGGTTGGGAGACGAAAGCCGCCCAGCCTTCAGGCAGAATCCGCTCACCGTTCCAGATCCCATCGTTCAGATACAGCAATCCGAATCTGGCCAGGTCCCTGGCGGTGGTATAGACCTGGCTGGAGCCGATGAAGTTGCCGTCGTGGTCAATTTCCATCCAGGTGTTGTACATGCCGATCTTGTGCAACAGCTCGTCGTAGGGGTATCTCAGATAGCGCAGATCGTCGTCAAGGACGTGGCGCAGCGCGCGTAATGCCAGCAGCGTGTCGTTGTTGGCGTATTTCCAGCGGCTGCCGGGTGCAGCCTCCAGATGTGTGTCGTAGCCGAGCTGATCACATCCTGACCGCCGAAATACATCGCGTAGGTATTGGATCCTTCGCTCCACAGACCGCTCGACATCCACAGCAGGTGGTCGAGTTGAATGGCCCGACGGGGATCGCCCGGAGACTGCCACTCAGGGATTGGAGCCGGGGCATCCAGCTGCAGCAGACCCTGGCCGACGGCGATGCCGATCAGGCTGGCGCTGATGCTCTTGGCAGTGGACCAGGTGCGATAGCCCTGATGCACTCCAAAGCCCGATCGGTAGCGCTCGGCGATGATCTGCCCGCCTTTTACCACGATGATCCCGGCGGTCAGGGTGCCATCGCCATAGTTATCGCCGCTGAAAGCAGCATCGAGCAGAGCTGTGAGTCGCTGATCGGGTAGTTGGTCATTGCCATCCCCCAACGGGAAAGGCTGGTCCGGATCATGTGCTGGCAGATCCCGGGCCACATATGGCAGTGAGGCGAGTTTACTCTCCGGCCAGTCGGGTGGGAGAACGGTGCAGCCCATGGTGTCGCGAAAGGCGGCAACAACCGTGTTGCCCTGGCCGTCATCGGCACGAACCAGACGCCGAGCCTGGTCGATGACCGGTTCGGGCAACTCCAGTGCCCGGGTATCAGCAAGCTCTACGGCGATAATGTCGTCCAGGGGGCGGTGCATCGCGAAATGCGCTGAGCAGGTGAACAGGGCGCGGAATCCTGCCGCTATGTAGGGGTCATCATAGGCTGCCGCACCCGCGGGAAGCTGGTATTGGGCCGCACCCGCTGTGGCTGCGGTGACCGATAAGCTGAGCAGCGCACTCGCCAGCAGTGAATTCAATAGTCTGGATCCGGTGTCCGGGTGCACTACTCAAACGTCCTGTTGCTGGCGACCGCGGTTCTGAATTGCCGCGCGTCGCTCGGATATTTTGTCCGCCCGTACTTCAGCTTTGTCGTGGGCGCTGCTGGCGCGCCCTTCCAGCGCCAGCCCGTCGGCGAGCGTGGTCTGCCAGCCAGCGTCAATGATGCGTTTGATTTCACGACGGGTCGCGGGGTCTGTGCTGGTGATGTCTCCGGCCAGCTGTTCGCAGACTGGCAGCAGCTGCTCGGCACTGACCACCCGATTGACCAGACCCCAGCTGCAGGCCTGTTCAGCGGACAGAAAATTGCCGGTCAGAGAAAGTTCTTTGGCGCGGTTTACGCCAATCAGCCGGGGCAGGCGTTGCGACAAACCCCATCCCGGGACCACGCCAACGCGGGCGTGAGTGTCTGCAAACCGGGCGTGCTCTGAGGCGATCAGGAAATCACACATCAGTGCAATTTCGAAACCGCCGGTGATTGCATAGCCATTGATGGCGCCGATGATCGGCTGGCTGCAGGCAGCCATTGCGTCGCTCAGGTTTGCCACCGCGCCTGCGGCGCTGGCAGGGATTTCTCCACCCAGTTCTTTCAGATCCAGACCCACGGTGAAAGCGCGTCCTGCGCCGGTGAGAATAATGACCTCAGTTTCCGCGTCCTCAGCCAGCGCGAAAAAGGTCTCAGCGATTGCCTGACGCAGCGCTAAAGACAGCGCGTTCAGCGCATCCGGGCGGTTAAGGGTGACTCTGGTGATGCCGTCGTGCTTCTGGATATCGATCAGTTTGCTCATGATGGGAATCGAATCTGTCTGAATAAGTGCCCTCAAGGATAGCGCCGACAGCGCGGTAGCGTCAGTGGGGATGGGCCAGGGCCCGCAGGATTGCTCCGGAGTGGACCGACACAGCGCTGGGAGCCGGTCCGGCAGGCGCTGGACGTGGCTGGCGATGGCTCGTAGCATGGTCTGTCAGAAAGGAGTCTTTGATGTTCCTTTCGTCTTTCTTTACGAGATTTTCAGGGGGTTCGCGCGGATGTACGGGCGAATGCAGTACGCGGACTATCTGGTCAGCTATGCGTTGCAGACGCTGAACCGTTGCCTGTTGAAAGTGGCCGCAAACGAAGCGCTCACCGATAAAGATGAACGTTTGTTCTTAGAGCAGATTGCGCATCTGGAATCGATCTGGCAGATGTTGCAATGGTCTGTGGGCAAGGTTGTACACGAACAGGCGTCGGAGCGTCTGCGGGAAATAAGCGGACTGGTTCCAGCGCCAAACCCCGAATTGCAGGCCGCAGCCCAGCTGCTTGAATACTCACACGACAAAGTTCAATCGACACTGGTCGCTGTGGCTGCGCAGGCCAGCCTGCCGGAACTGGCACCCTGGCTTGAGCGGCGTGAACGTCTGAGCACCTTGTTGCAGGAAGAATCCGCCTGCTGGAGAGACTACCTGCCGCTGCGCCGAGTGCCGGAAGCAGAGCTGGTTGAACACGGTATGGCGCGTGCCTACGTCAAAGCTGAGAAGTTGAGCCGTCGCCTCGATGCCGCTTCTAACGCTGACCAGGAGCCAGCAGGTCCCAAGCGCCTGGTTCGCACCCATCGATGGATTGGCCACGCAGCCAACCACCTGGATCTTATCCGGGGTGTTCTGGATGATTCAGCACGCGCGCAGCGCTGGCATCTGCGCCGCCTGCACGGCAAGGTTGAACAGCAGTTGGGACTTGAACTGTTTACCCGACGAGCGGTCGAAATTGATATGAAGGCGAAAGCGCGCCACCGTCTTGAGCTGCTGTTGGCGACGCAGCGCCGTCACCTGGACAAACAACGACGCAAATTGACCGAGGGCGCATTCCTGCTGTCGCCCGAAGACTATGTTGCGCAGGTAGCGGGCTGCGTCGAGGAACTCGGACTGCAGAAAATCACACTGCTGCCAGTCGATACGGGTGAACAGGCTTAGCATGCCACTGGGCGCAGGTAGGCTCTGTAGCCGGGATTGATTGCGGAGCAGTGCTGGTTCAAACCAATGTTGAGTTGTTGAGACAGTCATGGGAGAACTTCAATCAAGATGAATCATCAAACAGGCACTCCGAAGCGTCATCGGCGGGTCTGGCAATGGCTCAGCGCCTCAATGCTGCCGCTGCTGGCACTTTTTGGCGCAGCGGCTAACGCCGATTATGCCGAAGACTGGGGACCTGAAGTGGGTTCAGCAATTCCGCTCCTGGAAGCCTTCGATCAGGATGGCGAACTCAGAACCCTGGATAGCCTTACCGGAAATCAGGGTCTGTTACTGTTTCTCAATCGATCAGCCGACTGGTGACCCTTCTGTCAGCGCCAGTTGGTCCAACTGGCACAGTGGCAGGAAAAGTTTGCCGAAGTGGGAGTCAATCTGGCTGGAATGACTTACGACAGCCGGGAAATGCTGAAAAAATTCCACGACGATCAGGCGCTCGACTATCCGTTGCTGCAGGATGTTGATGCGACCCATGTCAAAGCCTACCAGGTGTTGAACGAAGAGTACGTACCTGGAGATCGGGGCTACGGCATTCCGCATCCGGGAATTCTTTTTATCCGCCCAGATGGGGTGGTCGCGCTCAAATTTGCGGTGGCCGGTTATCGCGGTCGGCCGCCGCTTGAGCAGGTGTTTGATGCGATTGTCGAACTCGAGGCAGCGCAGGGCGGCTAGATCGTTTGGTGATTGCAGTTGATTTGCACACAGGCCGCGGCTTAAATGCGCCCCTAATCTCTGCAGGAGCAAGCACGCTCGGATGAAATATCTGGCTTTTTTCAAGCAGTCTTGGACTATGTCCTGGCGCGCGCGAGGCCTGCTGGCCCTCGCTGTGCTGATGAACGCAGGCTGTGCGTCGCTGATCAGTTCCGCCACCTCCGGTTTCACAGACTCTCTCGGGCAATCAATCCTGGATAACCCGGATCTGGAGATGGTGCGTGATGGTGCGCCGTCATTTCTGTTGCTCATGGATGGGTTGCTGGCCAGTAATCCCGACAGCGTAAATCTGCTGATGCAGTCATCGCGGCTGAATTCCGCCTACGCCGCCGCGTTCGTGATTGATCCGGTGCGGGTTCAGTTGCTCCAGGACAAAGCCTTTGACCAGGCACAGCGAGCCATCTGTCTGTCAATGAAGAACGCCTGTGAACTGCGCACCAGAAAATATGCTGACTACGAAACCTGGCTTGCAGCTCGAAGGGAAAAAGACGTACCGAAGCTGTTTCTGCTGGGGAGCGCCTGGGCAGGATGGATTCAGGCCAACAGTGAAGACTTCGCTGCTATTGCCGAGCTCGGGCGTGTCAAAACGCTGATGCAGAGACTGGCGGAGCTTGACGAGACATACGACTACGGCGGGCCTCAGCTCTACCTGGGTGTGTTCGAAACCTTGTTACCACCGGGCATGGGCGGACGGCCGGAAGTTGGACGAGAACATTTCGAGCGTGCCATTGAGATTTCGAACGGTGAATATCTGATGACCAAAGTCATGTTCGCTTCTCAGTATGCCCGGCTGGTGTTCGACCGCGAACTGCACGATCAATTACTCGAGCAGGTTCTTGCCGCTGATGCGTCAGTGCCTGGACTTACGCTCATAAACACCGTTGCCCAACTACAGGCGACCGAATTACTGGATACTGCTGATGCGTATTTTTAGTGCTCTGATTGTAAGCCTGCTGCTGACTCTGACTGCCCATCCCGCTGCGGCGGTGGTGTTCAAGATCGCGACCCTGTCTCCGGATGGATCCACCTGGATGAAGCTGTTGCGGGCTGCTGGCGAAGAAATTGCTGCAGAGACCGAAGACCGGGTCACATTCAAATTCTATCCTGGTGGGGTTATGGGCGACGACCAGGCGGTTCTGCGGAAAATTCGCGCAGGCCAGCTGCACGGCGCGGTCCTCACTGCTGGAGGGTTGACGCAGACCTATGGCGATATTCAGCTGTACAACCTGCCCATGGCCTTCGAGAGCATGGCTGAAATCGACTATGTTCGAGCGCAGATGGATGCCAGCCTGTTCGAAGGCCTGCGGGAGAATGGCTATGTCGGATTCGGCTTTGCCGAAGTAGGTTTTGCGTACGCAATGTCCAAAGAGCGTGTCCGCACGCTGGATGAAATTAGAGCCCAGAAGGTCTGGGTGCCGGAAGGCGATCCGGGGTCAGAGCTGGCCATTTCTGCGTTCGGCGTCAGTCCGATTCCGCTGTCGATTGCTGATGTGCTCAGCGGCCTGCAGACGGGTCTGATCAATGGCGTTGCGGTACCACCTATTGCGGCGATTGCGCTGCAGTGGCATACCCAGCTCAGTTACGCGCTGGACGTTCCGTTGCTCTATGTTTATGGAACGCTGGCGGTGCAGGACCGCCGTTTTGACCGGCTGAGCGAAGCCGATCAGGCAGTGTTTTTCAGGGTGATGAGTGAGACAGTTGCGGAGGTCAACGCGCGCAGCAGGGTCGACCACGAGCGCGCGGTTGAGGTGCTGGCGGCTCAGGGCATCGAGTGGAACTCTCCCGAGGACGGTCAGGTCAGCGAGTGGCAGAAGACTTCTGACGTTGCCGAAGAGAAGCTGATCACCGAAGGGGTGCTGACCCGGGAGAAGGTTGAAGAGCTGCGGCGCCACGTCGCTGACTATCGAGCCCAGCTTGATTGACCCGCTGGTCCGTCTGCTGCGTTTTATTGAGGATTCGATCCTCGTTTCGTCTCTCACGGTGATGATTGGCCTGGCCGCTTACCAGGTGATCGCCCGTAATTTCTTTGATACCGGTATTCTCTGGGGCGACTCAGTGGTCCGGGTGCTGGTGCTGTGGATTACCTTTGCCGGCGCAACCGTTGCCTCACGCAACGATGAACACATCCGGATGGATCTGCTGGCGCGCTATGTAAAACCCTCGTCACAGGTCTTGCTGGTGCGGTTTCGCTGCCTGTTCACAGCTTTACTTGCGGCAACCTTCACCTGGTTCAGCCTCGAATTTGTGCTGCTCGACTATGAAGACGGTGTGAAGGCGTTTGGTGACGTGCCCGCCTGGATCTGTGAAGCAGTGATGCCTGTTGGCGGTGCAGTGATTGCTTTTCGCTATCTGCTGCATACCTTTTTTCCACCTGCGCAGGTGTCGGAATGACCTTCGCGGCACTGGCATTGATCATTGCTGCCGCGCTGGCCGGGGCGCCATTGTTTGCGGTGCTCATGGCTGGTGCGATGCTGGGTTTCTACTCCGCTGAAATTCCTCTGTCCGTGATTGCAATTGAAGTCTATCGGATCGTTGACACGCCATTACTGGTGGCGCTGCCGCTGTTCACCTATTCCGGCTATGTGCTCGCTGAGGCGAAGACCTCTGAGCGCCTGGTGAACCTGGTGCAGAGTCTGTTCGGCTCGCTGCCAAGCGGTCTGGCGATGGTCGGATTTGTTGCCTGCGCATTATTTACCGCGTTAACAGGTGCATCGGGTGTGACCATTGTTGCCCTCGGTGCTCTGCTGCTGCCGGCTCTCAAGCAGGCTGGTTACAGCGACAAGTTCTCACTGGGACTGGTGACGACGTCAGGCAGCCTCGGTCTGCTGCTGGTGCCGTCAGTACCGCTGATTCTCTATGGCATTGTTGCTCAGCAGCTTGAAGTGGGTGAACCTTTCACGATCACAGATCTGTTCATTGCCGGGGTGATGCCGTTGATGCTGATGCTCAGCCTGCTGGTCATCTGGACGCTGTGGCATCATCGTGGCGGTAAAATTCCCCGCATACCCTTCTCAGGAGCCACCTTCTGGAGCGCGTTGAAAGCCGCCCGGTGGGAACTGCCGCTGCCATTTGTGGTGCTCGGTGGTATCTATTCCGGATTTCTCGCGATCTCTGAGGCAGCTGCGGTGACAGCTGTCTACGTGACCCTTGTCGAAGTGGTGCTGTACCGGGAAATTCCGCTGAAAAAACTGCCGGAGGTGATGATTGAGTCGATGGTCATGGTGGGCGGTATCCTGCTTGTGCTTGGTGTAGCGCTGGCTTTTACCAACTATCTTGTAGACGCTGAGATACCCCAGGCACTGTTTGAGTTCATGCAGACCCACGTGCAGAGTGCGCTGGGCTTTCTGCTGTTACTGAACATGCTGTTGCTGGTGCTCGGCGCAATGCTGGATATCTTCTCCGCACTGGTCATTGTGGTGCCGCTGATTCTGCCGGTGGCTGCCGGTTATGGCATACACCCGGTGCACCTTGGCATCGTGTTTCTGGCGAACATGCAGATCGGCTATTTCACGCCACCTGTTGGTATGAATCTTTTTATTGCCAGCTATCGTTTCAAAAAACCGTTGCTGGAACTCTACAGTGCCTGTCTGCCGTTCATGCTGGTGCTGCTGGTGGCACTGCTGCTGATCACCTATGTACCCTGGTTCAGTCTGGCTTTCATCGACTAGAAGTGTTCAGGTGCCGCGCAGCAGCCGAACGTTTGGTGCCAGCATGGACTTCACCTTGGCGAGTGGCATAGGTTTGCTGAACAGATAGCCCTGTGCGTATTCGCAGCCATGTTCCTGCAGGAATTCCAGCTGTTCTCGGGTTTCCACCCCTTCTGCGACTACGACCATGTTCAGCCGATGGGCCATTGCGATAACCGCAGAAGTGATCGCCATGTCATC
>Ga0316194_10003525_pt1 | contig 10904 bp, 9 predicted proteins | sample CroRivsedime1_MG_FD_204936 | JGI IMG/M metagenome (GOLD analysis project Ga0316194, IMG submission 204936) | Coastal sediment microbial communities from Maine, United States - Cross River sediment 1 | ecosystem: Environmental > Aquatic > Marine > Coastal > Sediment | place: USA: Maine... | reverse complement strand
ATGTTCGCGGCCGCGGCCAATCGAGCCCATCATGGCAAACCAATCCTCGGTCCAGAATCGCCGCATCAATGACGTCCCGGCCATAAAGATACGCGATCCAACCGACATTTCATCCCATGCCAGACCTGATGGACCTGCGGAATAAGTGCCGTTGTCAGACCAGCCGGACGTAATCGTCATCGAAATCTCGTAGTCGCGCCCGGCTTTGAGCTCTGTGCCTGTATTGAGGCAGGCGTCCTTGGTATTGAAGGCGATCTGCTGACCAAGAGATTTGCGGGCTGCTGCGGGTTCATCTTGATGTATGTGTGTGCACAGACTTTTCCCATCAAACGGGGTGAATAGATACCAACGCCACGCAGCGGTTGCTGGCAGTGCAATGAACAGTGCGGCTACCAACAGTGCAGGAAACAGCTGTTTGGTCCAAATGCGATGAAAGGTGCCCGTCTTGCTGCGCCAGGTCTCTATCCAGGTGGTTGTGCCTTCGGAGGCTATCGCTGCAGGCTTGTTCGCCATATGAGCCCAGGCTGCCTGGGCACAGTTTTGCAGAGATTCGGCCTGTTTGCTGGAAGCGAAATATGCCGTAATGTAGGTGCCGACAAGTGCCAGGAACATGTATGAGTGATTAATCCAAAACATGCCGATTTGATCAGTCTTGGGGAGCGGAACCAGCGTAATTGCCCAGGCAAAGATGCGGGCAATTGTCGTGGTTAAACCGTCTGGGATGGCAGCCTGATTGGGGAGCCAAAGCAACGGGATGACGATCAGTGCTAACGCAATGCCTGTCATGATGAAATACAGGACCTTGCGCCGAAAAATGATGTCTTCTGCCTGTGCGAGCAATGATGCGCGGTGGGCACGCTGATCGGCAGTTTCGATTGCCGCTGCTGTTGCAGAAACAGTTTCATAGGTTCCAGCCTTTTTACCTTTGGTGATCTTGCGAACCACGTCGTAATCGGCAGGTATCCCGATAGGCGCATAATCTGCATTGGTATCTTTGATGCGTTCAAAGACGGACTCGTGGATCTTGAAGCGGTCTATATCCACTTCAATGTGACCGTTGCCATCGAGGTCTTCCTTGCCCAACAGCTGAAGGATCCGTGGCTTGTAGCGGTAGAATGCACCCAAGCCCTGCCGCGAATCGTGTTCTGCGCCAAGCGCGGTCGCGCGCTGGATTAGGTCATCGGCAACCGCAGTGCGAACCCGCAATCCGACGCATGCTTCGGCCTGGTCCAGCATCCAGCAGGCTGGCACCAGCGAAAGCCGTTCATCACCATAACCGCCACCGATGTCAGAATGCACCCCGGCGAACCAGGCCTGCTGCGGGCGTTCGTCGGGCTTACCTCGCTCTCCATTGGGATCAAAATTGCGCTCTGTCCATAACATCGGATGGAAGGATTGCCGCGCCTCATCCAGCGCCAGCGCCTGATAGGCATGATCGACCTTGCTTGACAGAAGCATGTCGGCGAAACGTAGCGGCCATATCCACTTGTGGACCGCTATAGACATTTCATCAATCGGCAGGCCGTATGCGGACACCGTGTCAAAGACACCCAGGAATGCAATTCGTGGCCTAGGCGATGTACTGTAGTTCTTTCGAAAATCCTCAGTGGATAGCGTATCGAAAAAGACGCGTGCGCGCACCCATCGGAAGAATCTTGACACTGGCGCTTTGTCATTGCGCTGGCGAAGTGCGCGGTATGCCACCTTTATCGCTGCCTGCAGTCCTTCATCAGTCGCGACCGGTACGTCCTCGTAACCCAACTTTGTCCAACGCCAAATTTGAATCGTCTTGTCAGCGCTGCGGTCAATTGCACCACAGTGCTGGATCATGCCTGACAGTAACCGTGCGGTGAACGCGCCCCGCGAGAAGCCGAACAGCATTATTTGATCTTCCGGACCGCTATAGTGCTGGCAAAGGTGGCCGTATAATTCGCGTACATTGCGGGCAAGGCCAAACCCGAGTGCGCCACCCAGATATCTGAACAATTTGAAGCCGCCGCTTCCGACGCCGTCGTCATAAAAGGCGATCTGATCGCCCTGACTGAGATCTATGGCGCCATAGATGCGCCAGATATTAGTCTTGGTAATCTTGCTGGCAGAGTTTCCGGTCCCGTCGGATAGCAGGATAATATTGCGTCCAGGCATGGTATTCCTCGCGCACGTTTTTCACACAATAAACCAACCCCGGCTTGCTTGTCAGTCTTGTGAGTTATTTAATGTATAATGACCAAATGTATCACGAAGGGTACAATATTACAAAATATTCCCATTTATTGTTCCGATAACATTAAATGTGCTCGGCGACGTAACTTCGAATGCCGTACTGTGCGTCTTGTTGCGCCAAACGGCTTGGCCTCCCAGTGTACCCGTCCGGTGAAGGCGCTGTGGCGCGGCGGAGGGTTTTCCAGTTACGCTGCGGATTCAGCGTAACGCCAGGGGAGAAGTTCGTCGATACGAGTGATCTTGTGGTCAGCGATGCGACCCAGCGTGTCGGTGAGCCAAGCCAGTGGATCGACACCATTCAGTTTTGCGGTTTCGATCAGGGTGTAGGCGATTGCGGCTGATTTGCCGCCACCTTCGGAGCCCATGAACAGATAGTTTTTCCTGCCGAGAGCCACACAACGCATGGATCGCTCGGCGCAATTGTTATCGATTTCCAGAATGCCATGGTCGAGATAGGGACGCAGTTTCTTGATGCGGGTCAGGGCATAGCGGATGGCCTTGGCGAGTTCGGACTTGCCGGAGATTTTGGGCAGTTGGTCGCCGAGCCAGTGTTGCAGAGCGTCGAGCAGCGGTTTGGCTTTCTCCTGTCGGATGCTGGTCCGATCTGCTGGCAACTGGCCTCGCCCTTGTTTCTCGATGCCGTAGAGCGCAGCGATCCGTTTGATTGCTTCCTCGGCAATGACGGAACCTTGGGCTTTATGGACATCGACGAATTTGCGCCGGATATGCGCCATGCAGGCAACCTCATGGACACGGCCCGACTGATAGAGTTCATTGAACCCGGAATATCCGTCCGCGTGCATCCAGCCGGTATAGTACTTGAGATGCTCGGTCGGCTGTTCGCCCTTTCGGTCACGCGAGAAGCGATAGAATGCCGCCGGTGGTGCTTCACTCGCCCATGGTCGTTCATCCCGAACATAAGCCCAGAGCCGCGCGGTCTTTGTCTTTCCCGCACCGGGTGACAGCAACTTGACTGGAGTATCATCCGCGAAAATGGCCTGACCGCTGAGCACATGGCGCTGGATGGCATCGGCCAGCGGCTCCAGCAGGGCAGCGGACTTGCCGACCCAATCGGCAAGGGTCGAGCGGTCGAGATCGACACCTTCGCGCTCGAAGATTTTCGACTGGCGATAAAGCGGAAGATGGTCTGCGTACTTGTTGACCAGCACATGCGCGAGCAACCCCGGTCCCGGTCGTCCCTTCTCGATGGGGCGTGAGGGTAGCAGCGATTGACAGATGGCCTCGCAGCACGAACACGCCATGCGGGGCCGAATGATCCGGTTCACGACAAAGCGACCCGGGATGTACTCCAGTTCCTCGGTGATGTCCTCTGCGAGTTTCTTTAGCGACCCACCACAGGCACTGCATTCGTTGCCGGGCGAGAGTACCTCATCATTACGAGGCAGATGGTCCGGCAAAGGCTTGCGCTTTGGTTTGCCCTTCGGCGTATCGCTCGAGGTGTCGGAGACATCTTCGGCAACAGCGGTCTCAACGGCCCGTGCGATCTCTTCTTCTTCGAGTGTCAGCTCAAGCTGATCAAGGGCTTCGGACCGCGCGCCAAACCGATGGCGGCGCAAGCCCGCCAGTTGATGCTCCAGCTTCTCAATCCGGTAATCGCGCTCTTTGATCTCTGTCTCGAAGATCGACAGTTTCTCGTTCTGCAAGGCAATCATCGCCTGCAACACGGCGACGTCGTCGGGGAGATCGGAGGGTGCTTCGAGCATGTCGATTTATACCAGAATTCGACACCAGAAGGAATCTCAAACCTGCAGGTTCATGATGTTTTTGCGAGAAAATATCGACTATCCAACAGTGAGCGGACGCCATGTCCTGGCCGGTGCACGCCAGTCGATTCCCTCCAGCAACATCGACAGTTGTGCTGGTGTCAGCGTCACCTTGCCGGTCGTTGCCGAGGGCCAGACAAACCGGCCTTTCTCCAGCCGTTTGGAAAACAGACACGCGCCTTGCCCGTCCCACCAGATGACCTTGACCAGATCGCCGCGACGTCCGCGAAAAACGAACAGGTGCCCCGAGAATGGATCGCCCTTCAGCACACCCTGAGCCAGAGCCGACAGCCCGTTGAACCCTTTGCGCATGTCAGTGACGCCTGCCGCCAGCCACACCTTCGTCGATACTGGGACCGGGATCATGACGAGAGGCCTCGGATCAACCACGCCAGAGCATCGCCATCGTATGGTCCGTTGATCCGCAGCCGATGGCCGCAGGACAGGTCAATCTCCAGCGTGACGGGTTCAGTTCGGTTACCATGAACAGTCATGTCCCGTGCTTTAGTTATCTCTACGGGGAGAAAAGCGGTCCCGGCTTCCGGTGGCTCCGCATCCGCAAAGCGCGGCTCCTTCAGCCAGTTAAACACCTGGTTCGCATTCACGTCGTACCGACGCGCAACCTGTGAAACCGAAACACCAGGAACCCGCGTCTGGGCGCAGATCATTCGCTTCTCGTCATCACCCCAGTTTCGACGTCTGCGCCGCTTCGCCATAAACCACTCCGATAATGTCCATTTACTCGCTAATGGACATTACCTCTCACTACCGTTCAAAGGCAGAGCGGGTTCACCGGGCGCTTACCCCAGATGGTCACTCACCAGCAAAGTAATTCCATGGCAACAATTCGACCCGCCATACCAAAACCCCTAATGTCCACTAAAACAAATGGACACTACCACGTGAAAGGTCATCGCGTTAGGTGGGGTTCCCCGGACGTTTACGCTTTTGCGGTGAGCCGAATCCCACGTGGTCCAAGGTAATGCTGCCCTATCCTCTGTCTACCGACAACACTTAGTGTTGACCAATTGCGATCAATTTAGTCCACAACCGATACAATGGTGTTCTTCAAGCCATAGTCTTTAGTCAGGCTGAAAAGGACTGCAGCATTTTCGGGATGCAAACGTATACATCCAGCTGAAGCAGGGCGTCCCAATTTCTTGATCTGATTCGTGCCGTGAATTGCAAAATTTCCATTGTAAAAGATCGAATAGGGCATTGGAGCGCCTTTATAGCGGCTGGAGCGGTGGTGGCGAGATAACCACTTTGCTTTCCAGCGCCCACGTGGCGTCACCTTGCCTCTTCGTGCTGTCGAAACCGTCCAATTGTAACGCATTTCGCCGTCCTGAAACACAGTCATCTGTTGCTCTGAAACGTCAACTACAACCACTAACCCACCTTCATTGGCGTGGGCGGGATAAGACAAGCCAATCCACGCAGAGACACAAACCAATCCGATAATGCTTATCGCAGAGTCCAGAGGCGCAAGGAATTTTCTGAGCATTGTCACGAACTTTTCTGTGCTTCGATTACCAGCACTGTAGAGTGGAGGTGTGAATGTTCAATGAAAGAGTCCGGCCATCCCCATCTTTGCGGTATTGGAAACGTAAGTTAACACAGCCCAATCAGGTCTGGTGTTCTGACATCACCTATCTTCCGATGCAGCATAGGTTCCTCTATCTCATCGCTATCATGGACTGGCATACCCGAAAGGTGCTGTCCTGGCGCATCTCCAACACTCTGGAGGCCGGGTTCTGCGTTGATGCTCTGAACGAGGCCATCCACAAGTTCGGTCCGCCAGAGATCATGAACACAGATCAAGGTAGCCAGTTCACGTCATTTGCGTGGACGGAACAGCTGCGACGGTCAGGCATTCGCATGTGATTCACTGGTCCAGATATTGATTTGGAGGGGCCATGAAGCCGTCAGAACCAGTCGATACGGGCCAGCACGACATGTTTCGTTCAAGGCTCGACCAGATCATTCACATGGGTCATGAAAAGGTGGTGCTGGCCAATCGGATCGACTGGCAATTCCTGTCAGACGAATGCGGTGAGAACTACACCGACAAGCCGGGTCATCCCGCCTTGTCGACGCGGTTGATGGCGGGTCTTCATATCCTCAAATATGCCGACAACCTGTCCGACGAGGAGCTTTGCGCGCGCTGGGTCGAGAACCCCTATTATCAGTATTTCTGCGGCGAGGAGTTCTTCCGCCATGAGCTGCCGTTCGAGCGTTCCTCGATGACAAGGTGGCGCCAGCGCATGGGCGAGGACAAGGTGGCCGCACTGCTGCAGGAGAGCCTGTCGGTGGCGGTCAGGCTTGGTGCTGCCAAGCCATCAGACTTCACCAGGGTGATTGTCGATACCACGGTTGCAGAAAAGAACGTCGCCTATCCCACCGATGCCAAGGGCGCTTTCACTCGCGATAAACAATGTGGGCAAGATACGCATAAGCGACGGTGGCGAACAACAAACGGTGCAATCGGGGGAACCTCGATGGCATCATATTCACCAACCACATCCCCCGTCAGATCATCGCCAAGTTGGCCGTGGCATTGTGGGCACTCATCAGGCCGATGATCGACAATCTCATCCGGGCTCTCATGCAAACTACGCGAATGGCCCGGATGTCCGGGCTTCGCACCGCCCGGTTTGGCATGCTCCCGGCGGGCCTTACGATCGGTAGAGGGCGGTTTGGAGGACGTGCGAGACGTCTTTGAAGGACGTTGCAATTTCAGCACCAAATCAACGAGTGCCTGCTTGCTCAGCTTTTCCAAATCATCACGATCCATGCACACATGGATTCAGAGATTATGGCCGTTGGCAAGGGGGTGAGTAATTACGGTTTCGGCCTGTTCCCGCGCCTGTTTGAGGGTGATCCGGAACTGCTCAAGGATCCGCAAATCCGCAAGTGGTATGACATGATCCAGGCGGGCAATGGCATGCAGGTCGCGTATGAAATCGTGCAAGGCCAGTCGAGCGGCAAGTTGCCCGAGATTTTCGTGACACAGGGGTTCGACTCAAGCCAGCAGGGCTATCGTTCTGCGTGGGAGGAGGTGATCAAATCTGCTGAAGGAGCCAATGAACCAGGCCGCTTCACCGCCTTTATAGGCTATGAATGGACGTCGAACAGTGGCGGTGATGGCACCGGTAACTTACATCGCAATGTTATTTACCGGGATGGTGGCGGCAGGGCGAGACTGGTGGATCCATTTACCACGGCCAAGCCGTGGGGTAGCCCGGACCCGCGCGACCTGTGGAAATGGATGGCAGCCTACGAGGACAAGACCCATGGTCGCGTTCTTGCCATTGCCCACAACGGTAACCTCAGCAATGGTCGGATGTTCCCGATCATCGAGTCGTTCACAGGCAAAAAAATCGATCTCGAATACGCTCGCAGCCGGGCGCGTTGGGAGCCGTTGATTGAAGCCACCCAGATAAAGGGTGACGGAGAGGCTCATCCCGTCCTGTCTCCAAACGACGAATTTGCCGATTTCGAAAAATGGGATGAGGGCAACCTCGATATCAGCGACGCCAAAAAGCCCGAGATGCTTGAATTTGAGTATGCCCGGTCGGCGCTGAAGAATGGACTCAAGATGGAGGCGGAATTCGGCGTCAACCCCTACAAGTTCGGCATGATCGGTTCTACAGACACGCATACAGCGTTGGCAACGGCGGAAGAGGATAATTTCTTTGGCAAGGTTACCGTCAACGAGCCCTCTGCCAGTCGGGTAATGCACCCGTTCATGGAGAACCCGGAACTTGACCTGAAGGTCATGGGCTGGGAACAGTCAGCTTCGGGTTATGCGGCGGTCTGGGCGACGGATAACACGCGAGAGGCGATTTTCGATGCTATGGAACGGCGTGAGACCTATGCAACGACAGGCTCGCGACTTATCGTGCGATTCTTTGGCGGCTGGAACTTCGATGACAAGGACTCACACAACCGGATGCCTGCAAACGTCGGTTACACCAAGGGTGTGCCCATGGGCGGAGACCTGACCAATGCGCCTGATGGCAAGGTCCCCACATTTCTTGTCGCGGCGTTGAAAGATCCAATCGGCGCCAACCTCGACCGTTATCAGATCGTCAAGGGCTGGATGGATGAGAAGGGCGAATTGCACGAGAAGGTTTACGACGTGGCATGGTCTGGCGACCGCACGCCGGGCAAGGACGGTAAGCTGCCCCCGGTCGGCAACACCGTGGATGTAGCAGAGGCCACCTGGACGAACACCATCGGCGCCACAGAACTAATCAAGGTGTGGAAAGATCCAGACTTCAATCCGAATCAAAAAGCGTTCTACTATGGCCGTGTCATCGAGATCCCGACGCCCCGCTGGACCGCATATGACGCAAAGTATTTCGGACTGACGGGTATCGACGCGAAAATTCCGATGACCCTGCAGGAGCGTGCTTATACGTCTCCTGTATGGTATACGCCAGCGAACTGAAGAGAGGTCCTGAGATTTCCAATACGCTGATGACCTGGTCAATGCAAAGCCGCCAGACGACGGACTTGGTTTTGCAGGCACTGTTGATGGCGGTCTGGCGCAGAAAACCTAAAGAGAAGGTGCTCATTCATTCGGATCAGGGATCACAGTTCACCAGTATGGATTGAGCATCGTTCGTCAAGCATCACAATATCGAACACAGTATGAGCCGTAGTGGAAATTGCCATGACAACGCCGTCGCTGAAAACTTCTTCAGTTTGCTCAAGCGCGAACGCGTCCGCAGAAAAACCTACCGGACACGAGATGATGCAAGATCAGATGTGTTCGACTACATCGAGATGTTCTACAACCCCGAACGCAAGCACGCTAACAACGGGATGCTGTCACCCGCAGACTTTGCAAAGCAGCAAAAACTGAACCCGCTGGGTGTCTAGGAAACGCGGGGCTATTCATACCGCCCGGCACCGCATAAACTGTAGAAGTTCAGACTTGATCTGACAGTTACGTGACAGGCGCATCAATGACCCAATCCCACCCTTGAAGTCACGTCAATCGCCTCCTGTGCCCTATTTGGGACGTCCGCACGTCAATCTCGGCCTATTCCCGCAAAAAGCGGTCTCCTGCCGGTCCAAGGCGATGGTCTCCGTTCCAACGCTCGCACCGGGACCGTTTTCACACAACCAAGGCCCAAAGCTGCCATTCGCGGACATCGTGGCGACAGGCAGGGTATCAGCGGTTTTTTGCCTTTTTCGCTTGAACAAACAGCACTCGATCATGCGCTGGCCTAATCGGCGCTGTTCAATTCACATCACTCCATCAATTCAGCCACCGGTGGTTTCCAGGTTTCGAACTTTTCGAGGTCGGGTCCATAGATCCGCATGATCGGGCCGATCTCGATATCCCCACGCTCAATGGGCAGCCAATTGTCCTCTGCAATATCCTCGGGCTTCTCGGCGGCTATCGCGATGGTAATGCCGCCATCCTCGTCGAGTTCCATCCCGCCGTTCAGACCGACACTGTATTTCTTCTGCTCATTCGGGATGAAGAAACCGTTGGCCATGTCATAAAGGGTGATAGACCAGAAGGCCTTTGCAGGCGGCATCTCATCCGGCTCCATACGGATAATGTAGTCGTTCTGTGTGGTCATCGGCTTACCGTCAGCAGTCGAGATCGCCGGGTAAACAGCTTCGACAGCTGGCTGTCCGATCGGGCCGATGACAGACTGGAAAGCAAGCAGTTCTTCCGAAATATCACCTTTCAGTCTGAACAGTTTCACCATATTCGGTTGAAAGTCAGGCTCTGTCGCCCGTGCCAACTGCTGTTGTGCAAAACGCTCTGCAACTTCGCGGACCCGCTTGCCATCGATATCGGCGACATTATCCGGATCGTATTCCTGGCCCGGTACAACGCCGAGCTTCTCGTAGGTTGCAAGAACCGCTTTGTCGACCGGGTCGTTCTCATCGAAGGTTGTGTGATTGAAAACGAACTGCATGACCTCAAGCAGGTTGTTCTTGAATATGTCGAAATCGCTGGCGCCAAAATCAGGAAAGACAACTTCCTTTGCTTCAGGCTTGTCCTTGCCGAGATATTCGGAAAGAGGAACAACCTTTACTGCTTCCATTGCGGCGAGGTTGCGTTCCATCCGCTCCGGTTCATCGGCATGGGGCATGACACGCATTACCGCGCTCAGATAATCACCGGTTGCCTCGAAGATATGCTCAACACCTTCAACAGGCTCTCCGCTGTAGCCAGGGGTGCGCTCAGAATAGAACAGGATTTTGGTCGGTTCCCCGAAATCACCGTTCTGCGTCGATAGAGGTATGTTCACGTAGTGATCGTAGCCGGTCACCATCATCGAAACATACACCGAATCAAAAGCCGGAACGTCCAGAATAATCGGTTCTTTCGTGACGTCGATCATGGCCCCGATATAGAGGGTGTCATTGTTTGGCCGCGCGATGGCTTTCATCGTGTGATCGACAAGCGTGGTGTTTGCCTTGACCCGGTTCCAGCCATCCGTACTCGTTGGATTATTTGGATCCATCGCGAACTTGTTGTTGACATTGTACATCGCAACAAAGCGGTAGGACTGTCGGACCAGGTCTTCTATCTGTTCGTCTGTCAGATCCGCAGCAGCGGCCGAACCTGCAAAAGTAATCATTGAACAAAATCCAATCAGCAAAGCGACTATTCTGGACATCAAGCTTCCTCCCTCTAGGTCGAACGAATTTGAGCAATCAGCGGTTCTTCTCCTACGCTTCCATCACCATGGCGGACGGATTATCGATGCATTAAGGTTAGCGTGGCGCGATTATTTCACATTGATATATGGGCACCTCTAACAATACGGCGTTGACCCAAAGCGGGCCAATTTTGGCCGGCCATGAAGCGCTTTGACGGCGGTTATCATGATTACCGCGCTCTCGCGGGGTAATCGTTCTTCA
>Ga0316194_10003523_pt1 | contig 10906 bp, 13 predicted proteins | sample CroRivsedime1_MG_FD_204936 | JGI IMG/M metagenome (GOLD analysis project Ga0316194, IMG submission 204936) | Coastal sediment microbial communities from Maine, United States - Cross River sediment 1 | ecosystem: Environmental > Aquatic > Marine > Coastal > Sediment | place: USA: Maine... | reverse complement strand
CCGCCATCTCGATAGCACGGGAGATGAAAGCTGCTGAATCGGCGTCACTCCACTGGGGGTCCGAGTCCGGGAAGTGATCCCCTATGTCGCCCAGCGCGAGCGCGCCGAGGATGGCATCAGTGACCGCATGCAATCCAACGTCAGCATCAGAGTGCCCGTCGAGGCCAGGCTCTCCGGGTATTGTCCTCCCACAGAGTTTGAGCGGCCTCCCCGCTCTGAACCGGTGCACGTCAAACCCCTGACCGATTCGCATGTCCTTCAAGACACCGCCCCCCTCATCGCCCGCACAACCTGGAGGTCTGCTTCAGTCGTCACCTTGGGATTCGGATGACGCGCGAGTACGCTGCGAACCGGGATCCCTGCCGACTCCAGAAGGGCCGCCTCGTCGGTCCACACCCGTTTGAGATCGGCCCGTTGCCAGACTTCCATCAACGTCGCTACCTGGAACACCTGTGGGGTCAAAGCAAAGCGGAGTCGGTCGCGGGCAAGGGTGTCGACGACCATGTCATTGCCATCAACCCTTTTGACGGTATCGGAGACTCTCGCGGAAAGAATCGCTCCTGCGACACCTCCAACGGCACTGATCACGGCCTGGACGTCCGCAGGGTCCACCAACGGTCGCGCCGCATCGTGGACGGCGACCACCTCGGCGCCCGCCTGCGCAGCGTAAAGGACGCCTGCGCGCACCGAGTCCTGGCGCCGATCACCGCCGCCGATAAACCGCGCCTGTGGAAATTCAGGAGACAGATGATCACGCCAGAACTCGAGCATGGCATCGCCGACCACCACCACCATCAGCGCCTCGGGCACCGCCCGCGCGAGCGCGCCGAGAGCGGTCGCAAAGACCGTCCTCGACCCGAGCATCTCGGCGAGCTTGTCGCCTCCGAACCGCACACCACGCCCGGCCCCGACGCACACAAAAGCGAGATTCATCGCGCCACCATGATTGCGCGTTCAGTGTACCCGGAGTGCGCTCGCGAGGATAGTAATCAGTGATCAGTAATCAGTGATCAGAAATCAGTCATAAGTAGGTACTGATCACTGATAACTGGGTGGGTGGGACTGATTACTGGTTGGGCGGGAGAGGGGGGCGGTCAGACCTCCATCACCTCTTCTTCCTTCTTCTTGAGGATCGAGTTGATTTTCTCGACATAGGTATCGGTCAGCTTCTGCACCTGCTCCTGACCGTCGTGCATCTGATCTTCGGAGATTTCCTTGTCGCCTTCCAGCTTCTTGATTTTGTCGTTTCCGTCACGGCGGATCTGGCGAATTTCGTTGCGCGAAGTTTCGGCAACATCATGCGCAACTTTGGCCAGCTCTTTGCGCCGCTCTTCGGTCAGAGCCGGGATATTGAGCCGCACCACCTTGCCGTCGTTGTTCGGGGTGAGGCCCAGATTGGAGCGCAAAATCGCTTTCTCGACCTCCGCCAGTACCTTGGGCTCCCACGGCGCAATCGCAATTGTCGTGGGATCCGGGACCGAAAGTGCCGCGACCTGATTGAGCGGAGTCTGCGAGCCGTAGTAGTCGACAGTGATGCCGTCGATCACGGCCAACGACGCGCGGCCGGTCCGAAGTTTGGCGAGCTCCGCCTGATAGGCTTCGACAGCGCCGATCATCCGCTGTTCAACATCCTTCAGTACCTCATTCATACCGCCTCCTTGGGGCCGACCCACGAACCGACATCATCGCCCAGGACGACCTGCTTCATGATACCCGGTACGCGAATGTTGAAGATCTGAATCGGGATTTCGCTCTCCATACAGAGCGCGATCGCCGCGGCATCCATCACCTTCAGCCCACGCTGCAAGATTTCCGCGTAATTCAGGCGCGGAATCAGACTCGCATCATCATTGGTTGCAGGGTCAGATGTGTAGACGCCATCGACCTTGGTTGCCTTCATGAGGATCTCTGCGCCGATCTCGTTGGCCCGCAGCGCGGCTGCCGAGTCGGTGGTGAAGAACGGGTTACCGGTACCGCCCGCAAAGAGAACAATACGCCCCTTCTCGAGGTGACGGATGGCACGGCGGCGGATGAACGGCTCCGCAACCTCGTTCATTTCAATCGCCGTCTGAACCCGTGTTGGGACACCCAGCTGTTCGATCGCCGAGGACAAGGCAAGGGCATTGATGACCGTCGCCAGCATTCCCATGGAATCGCCGGTGATGCGATCGATGCCCTGTTCGTGAGCCGATACGCCGCGGATGATATTGCCGCCGCCGACCACGACCGCTATTTGTACTCCGAGCTCGGCGACCTTCGCAATTTCGTCGGCTATGGTTCCCACCACGACCGGCTCGATCCCGAACGGCTGAGTCCCCATGAGGGCCTCACCCGAAAGCTTGACCATGATCCGGTGATATCGGGGCTCTGCCGGGGGCATGTCGCTACACGTCGCTTCCTTCGCCGAGCTTGAAGCGGACGAACTGAACGATGGTCGCGTCTTGGCCGGCGCTCTCCTCGAGGTACTTTTTGACCGACTTGTCGGGCTCTTTGGCAAAGGCCTGCTCGAGCAGCACTTCCTGGACGAAGAACTTCTCCATTTTGCCCTCGACGATCTTCTTCGCGATCTCTTCGGGCTTGCCGGCTTCCATCGCCTGTTTGAGGGCGATCTCGCGTTCCGTCGCGAGCAGATCGTCGGTCACCTCGTCTCGGTTGACGAAGCGCGGCTCGGTGGCGGCCACATGCAACGCTACATCGTGCAGTGCTTCCGCACTGACGCCGCCGGACCCCTCCACCACGACACCGATCTTGCCGCCTCCGTGAATATAAGAGTTCAGGCCGTTGCCTTTCGCCGCCTCGATCCGGGCCAGACGATTGAGGACCACGTTTTCGCCGATGGTCGCCACCTTCTGGGAAACAGCCTCCTCGACAGTGTGCTCCGGATCGCCGGAGAACGCCTGCGTCTTGAGCTCGTCAACATCGGCCGCACCCGACGAAAGTGCCTGCTCGGCCAAGGCCTCGGCAAAGGACACGAACTCCGGGTTGCGGGCGACAAAGTCTGTTTCGCAGTTGAGTTCGAGCACCACCATCGCGCCGTTATCACCGGCCACCACCACCGCGCCGTCGCTGGCCGATCTGTGGGCCTTCTTGGCGGCCGCCGCCAGACCCTTGGTGCGTAGAAATTTGATCGCCTCCTCGAGGTCGCCACCGGTCTCGGTGAGCGCCTTTTTGCAGTCCATCATTCCTGCACCGGTCTTGTCTCTGAGCTCCTTCACTGCTTGGGCTGTGATCGTCATCTTTCTTACCTCTCTCTACAAGACGAGGCCAGGCGCGCATTGCCCCTGGCCCCAAAAAAATATCAAGTCGGGCACCCTCAGGACTTTTTCGGGGCCACCTCTTCGGCTGCGTCCTGCTCTGCCTCCGCCTCCTCGGCGGGGACTTCGTCGGAATCGGCCACCGTTTCTTCTGAAGTTTCGGCATCGGCACTCGCCTCAGCCGCCTCTTCTGTTTTCACTTCCTCGGTAGCGACCTCGGCGGGTTCCTCTTCCGCAGGTTCCGCCTCGGGCTCGGCGACTGCAGGCTCATCAGCTGCCGCTTCCTCGACCACCGGAGCTTCGGCTGCAGCACCCTCTTCCTCGACCACGGGAGCCTCGGCTGCAGCACCCTCTTCCTCGACCACGGGAGCTTCGGCTGCAGCACCTTCTTCCTCGACCGGGGTCTCGCCGGTAGCCGCAGCTTCATCGTCGTCACCAACGAAACGCTCGTCCGCAAGGTTGAGCCCTTCGAGGATGTTGTCCGCAATCCGCGAGGTGAAGAGGCGGATGGCGCGGATCGCATCGTCGTTTCCGGGAATCGGGAAGTCGACCTCTTCGGGGTCCGAGTTGGTATCGACAACCGCCACCACGGGAATGTTGAGACGATTGGCCTCTTTGATGGCGATGTGCTCGTGTACCGTATCGACCACAAAGAGGGCGTCCGGCAGATCCTCCATGTCTTTGATACCACCAAAGGCACGGTCCATCTTGCGGCGCTGCCGTTCCAGCCGGATGCGCTCCTTCTTGGTCAGGTGCGACTCCTCGTTGGAGAGCGTCTCCTCGATCTCCTTGAAACGCTGGATCGACTTGCGGATGGTGCGGAAATTGGTCATCGTTCCGCCCAGCCAGCGATGATTCATGAAGAACATTCCGCAGCGCTCGGCTTCCTCGCGGATAGCGTCCTGAGCCTGCCGTTTGGTGCCGACGAAGAGCACGTTGCGGCCGTTGGCCGCGAGATCCCGAATGAACTCGGCCGCGTCTTCGAAGTGGTGGAGAGTCTTCTGCAGATCGACAATATGAATGCCGTTCCGTTTGCCGAAAATGAACGGTTTCATCTTCGGGTTCCATCTCCGCGTCTGATGCCCGAAGTGGACTCCCGCTTCGAGCAACTCCTTCATCTGGATATTCGCCACGAAAAACTCCCTTACCTTTTGGAGAATTGGAAGCGCTTGCGGGCCTTCGGCTGGCCGTATTTCTTACGCTCCACTTTGCGCGCATCGCGGGTCAGGAAACCGACGGCCTTGAGCTGCGGACGCAGCTCGCCGTTGTACTCGAGCAGGGCGCGAGAAATTCCGTGGCGGATCGCGCCTGCCTGACCGCTGGGGCCGCCGCCATCGACATTGACGAGAATGTCGAATTTGTCAGCCGTTTCGGTCAAAAGTAACGGTTGCCTGATTACCATCTTGAGAACCTGGTTCGGGAAGTACTCCTCGAAGTCACGTCGGTTGACCACGATCTTGCCGCTTCCCGGCCGCAGGTAAACGCGAGCGACCGACGTCTTGCGTCGCCCGGTGCCGTAATACTGAATCTCTGCCACGAGCTCCCCCTCTCAGATCACAGGGAATGGGTCTTGGGCTGCTGCGCGTCGTGCGGGTGTTCGGGTCCCGCATAGACCTTGAGCTTGCGCAGCAGCTTGCGGCCGAGGCGATTCTTGGGGAGCATGCCCCACACCGCAGCCTGAATCACCCGCTCAGGATGCTTGTCGAGCCGTTCGCGGGCGGTCTCCGATTTCAGCGATCCAGGGCGGCCGGAATGTCGATAATAAACCTTGTCGTCGAGCTTGGCGCCAGTAAGTTTTACGCGCTCGGCATTGACGATGACTACAAAATCACCCGTGTCGAGGTGCGGCGTGAAATCAGGCTTGTGTTTGCCTCGAAGAATTCGCGCGACTTCTGTGGCCAGGCGGCCGAGCACCTGGTCGGCGGCGTCCATCACCACCCACTCGCGCGAGATCTCACCCTCTTTCGGTACATAAGTTCGCATCGTTATTTCCTCTTTATTCACAAGCCCCCGCGGGCACAGGGGAACAAGACTCTACCCAAGCGAAACCCGCCTGTCAAGGCGTTTTAATGCAGTTTCTCGCCAAATTCCGCGACCAAAACGGCTATGCGGCTATCCGGCTATGCGGCTGCCCGGCCGCTGAGCACCGGAACCACCACCGAAAGGGGCGCCGTATAGCCGTAAGACCGTATAGCCGTCAAGCCAGATTCAGTCAGAAGTGGTGTTGGCGGGCAGAAGGCGAGGACCCTTTCGAGGCAGCTCGCGAAGGGCACCGGAACCGAACCATATATGAAGGCTGCGTGAGGTTCCCTGGACCGTCAGAACCTCGAGCTTCAGCTCCTCGGGCAACCACTGGCGGAGATCGACGACCACGATCCCGTGGCCGGAAAACACCTTCAGCAGTGGACTATCGAACGCCTTGAGCGCGAGCTCGACCGCTGATCTCGGCACCCGGACACCGCCAAGAGCACGGAGCCTTCGCATGCGGAAACCGATGTGTCGATGGCGGAGCCTGATTTCCGCCAGCTCGATACCGACGCGGGCGGGGATTCCCTTCCACACAACCGTCACTTCGGCGGCCACCGCATCGCCCTCACCCTTCAAAGAGAGGTCCCGAAGGTCTTGCCGTGCCGAGAGCAGTTCGTTGACATGCCGCTCCACACGATCAAGATCGAGCGCCAGGTGGAGCCCGTCCCAACGGGCGAGCGGCGGTGAGAGGAGATCGGTCACGGGGTAAGTATAGGTGAGTCCCGGCCCACCCACCCATCCGTGGCTTGAGGCTTGAGGCTTGAGGCTTGAGAGTCAACTCGATTCGATCGGCAAGCCCCGGGTCCCAGGCCCCAGGCCCTGGGTGGGCGGGTATGAGATAAACTCACCCACAGAATGAGCGATACGAAACATTACCGCGAAATCATCGATCGGTTCGGCGACTGTCGGGTCGCGCTCTATGGCGACCTCGTTCTTGACCGCTTCATTCTCGGCACACCCAAACGAGTGTCACGCGAAGCACCGGTGATCATTCTTCGTCATGAGGACCAACGCGACGTCCCAGGCGGCGGCGCCAATGCGCTCGCGAATCTCGCGGCACTCGGTGTGCAGGTGGCGGCGGTCGCTGCGGTCGGCGACGACGAGCCGGGCGGCGCACTGGTCGCTGCACTGAATGATCGTGGGATCGACACTCGGCGAATCGTCACCGTCCCCGGTTATCGAACACCAACCAAGGTTCGAATTCTCGGCGGTGGCCAGTCGTCACTCAAGCACCAGGTCGCACGATACGACATCGAAGACGTCTTGCCCGAAGACGGCCAGTGGCGCTCCTCTCTCCGCGAGCACCTTGCCGAAGAAATGAAGACTGCCGGCGCGGTCGCGATCTCCGACTACGGCTACGGATGCGTCCAGACCGGGGTCCTCGAGGGCTTCACCGACGAATCCGGCCCTCCGCCCTGGTTGTGCCTCGACTCCCGATACCGGATCGGGTCCTTCACTGGCATTGACGGCGCGACGCCGAATCTCGAGGAGCTCGAAGCTCACTGCGGACGACAACTCGAGTCCGACGCTGATGTCGCTGCCGGCGCAGAGGAACTACGGCGCAATCTGGGAGCGAATTTTCTGCTCGCCACTCGCGGCAACCGTGGAATGACTCTGGTGGAGGCGAATTGCGAGCCCCGCCACATCCCGGTCTACGGCACTGACGAGGTAGCCGACGTCACCGGCGCGGGTGACACCGTTCTAGCGGTCCTGACTGCCGCCCTGGCGGCTGGGGCAGAGCCTGCCGCCGCCGCCGGTCTCGCCAACATTGCCGCAGGGTTGGTCGTGATGAAGCTCGGCACTGCGACCATCTCGGCAGCCGAACTCCGGGCCGCGGTGGAAGCGGCATGACCCAACCCGAAGACAAACTTTGCACCCTCCACGAGCTTGAAAAGGAATGCGCCGGATGGCGGGAGCAGGGACTGATCGTGGTCCTGGTGAACGGCGCGTTCGACGTCCTCCACGTCGGTCACCTGCGCTACCTGGCGGCTGCCCGCGACCTGGGAGATCACCTGGTCGCGGCGGTCAACTCCGATGTCTCGATCCAGCTGAGCAAGGGAGAGCAGCGCCCGATCATCCCCGAGATCGAAAGGGTGGAGATCCTCTCCCATCTGTGGATGGTCGACCGGATCTGCCTTTTCGATAGCAAGACCGTGTCGCCGATTCTCGAGCGGTTGAAGCCACAGATCCACGCCAAGGGAACCGATTACACCGTCGATACGGTCCCGGAACGAAAGGTCGTGGAGGCGTACGGCGGCCGAACCGCGATCTGCGGCGACCCCAAAGACCACGCCACGACAGATCTCATCGGGATCATCGTCGATCGTTTCGGCGACTCGCAGTGAGTTCGCGGTGAGGGTCGTCCTGGTCCGGCTTTCGGCGCTCGGCGACATCGTTCATACCTGGCCGTTGGCGTGCGCCCTCGCAGCGTCAAAAACCCGGCCCCATCTGAGTTGGGTCGTCGAGGAACCCTTGAAGACGCTGGTCGAAGGTCATCCCGCCATTGACGCCGTTTTCACGACCCGCACCGAGAGATGGCGGCGGAGGCCGTGGGCTGCATCGACGCGATCTGAGGTCGCGGCCTTCAAAACCCGTCTCCGGGAGCTCCAGCCGGACCTCGTCATCGATCCCCAGGGAACCACCAAGTCAGCGATGGTTGTTCGATGGTCCGGCGCTGAGCGTCGGGTCGGTCTCGCGCGTCCGTGGCGGCGTGAGCTCATGCCGGGCCTGGCATACACCGAAACCATCGAGGGCGCACCCGGAGGTTCCCATGTGGTGGCCACAAACGTCGCGATGAGTCGTGCGATCGGTATTGCACCGCCCAAACTCGAAGCACCCGATGGGTCCTGGCTGCTCAACCGGGTTGCGGACCGCACACCGACCGGCGACTGGTCGACCCCGTACGCGGTAGTGCTGCCGGGGGCCGGCGGTGCTCACAAGGTCCTCACCGAGGGCACCCTCGCGGAGGTCGCCAGTGGTCTCGCCGCAGACGGACTCGAAGTCGTGGTGGCATGGGGCCCCGGCGAGGCATCTCGTGCCTCAGCAGTGGTCAAGTCGGCCGGTAACGGTGTTTACTTGGCGCCGCCAACCGACCTCGGTGAACTCGCTGCACTTCTCGGTGGTGCGGCCCTGGTTCTCGGTGGCGACACCGGCCCGGTACACCTCGCGGCCAGCTTCGGATCACCGACATTGGCGGTCTTTCTGGCCAGCGATTGGCGGCGCAATGGCCCCCTCGGCGACCAGACTGCCGTGGTCTCCGGTGCGGCCAGCACCCCCGCTGTACCCTCGGGGACGGCCCGCACTCGACCTCAGCGGGAAGTCGGCGCTGCTGAGATCTTGGAATCGGCTCGCGGGTTGTTGGTCCGGTAAGGCGTCTATAAATACCCGCTATTTCGTGCTGGATATCACTCGTTTCACGCGGTTATTTGGTACGATAGATAGGGTCATCTTTGGACCCATGACCACTGACAAGCTCATCCCTGAAGAGCCGGGTGCTACAATTTAACGTGAGAACGTCTGTCGAAATGGACTGAATGTATGGCCCTAAAAATCGGCGAACTCCTGATCAAGGCAAAGCTGATCAACGAAACCCAATTGGCGAAGGCTCTGGAAGAGCAGAGAGCCAGTGGGGGACGCCTCGGCGAACACCTCGTGGCGCTCGAATACGTCACTGAAGAGGACATCCTCGACTGCCTTTCACAGCAGTATGGTGTGCCGTCAATCAATCTCAAACACTTTGACATCGACGAATCCATCATTCGCCTGATTCCGGCAGACGTCGCGCGCAAATATCAGTTCATTCCCGTGTCGAAGACCGGAGCGACACTGACAGTGGCGATGACTGACCCGTCCAACGTCTTTGCAATGGACGACATTACCTTTATCACCGGATACCGGGTCGAGCCGGTGGTGGCATCCGAGGAGGCGTTGCGCGAGGCCATCGACAAGTATTACGGCACCACGCACTCGATCGAGCTCAAAAAGGTGATGGAAGACCTGTCGACTGTCGAGGAGGCCTCGCTCGAGGTCCTTGAAGAGGAAGAAGACATCGATGTCCAGGATCTCGAAGCCGGTGCGGAAGAGGCTCCCGTCGTTCGCCTGGTGAACCTGATCCTCACCGACGCTCTCAAACGTGCCGCATCGGACATCCACATCGAGCCGTACGAGAAGTCATATCGCGTGAGGTTCCGGATCGACGGCGTGCTCTACGAGATCATGAATCCGCCGCTCAAGTTCCGCGACGCTATCTGCTCTCGTATCAAGATTCTCGCAAAGCTCGATATCGCCGAAAAGCGGCTGCCCCAGGACGGGCGAATCAAGCTCAAGATGAAGTTCCAGGGCAAGGTCAAGGAGCTCGATTTCCGCGTATCGACGCTGCCCACGCTGCACGGCGAGAAGATCGTCATGCGGCTGCTCGACAAAGACAACTTGATGCTCGACATGACCAAGCTCGGCTTCGAAAAATCGAGCCTGAAGTATTTCGAGGAGGCGATCTTCCAGCCCTACGGCATGGTTTTGGTGACCGGGCCAACCGGTTCGGGCAAGACCAACACCCTGTACTCGGCGATCTCGCGGATCAACAGCCCGGAGGTCAACATCATGACCGCCGAGGATCCCGTCGAGTTCCAGTTGGTCGGGATCAACCAGGTGCAGATGAAGGAGTCGATCGGCCTCAATTTTGCGGCCGCCCTGCGGTCCTTCCTGCGGCAGGACCCGAACATCGTGCTGGTCGGCGAGATCCGCGACTTCGAGACCGCTGAGATCGCGATTAAAGCGGCGCTCACCGGCCACCTGGTCTTGTCGACCCTCCACACCAACGACGCACCCTCAACCATCAACCGCCTCATGAACATGGGTATCGAGCCGTTCCTGGTCGCAACCTCGGTCAATCTGATCGTCGCCCAGCGGCTCATCCGACGAACCTGCGAGAAATGCAAGCAGCCCGAGGAAGTTCCGCTGCAGGCGCTTCTCAATGTCGGGTTCTCGGAGGCCGAAGCACCCAACATCGAACTCTTTCGGGGGCGCGGCTGTGAAGAATGTAACCAGCGTGGTTACAAGGGCCGGGTCGGCATCTATGAAGTGATGGTCGTTGGCGAAGATATCCGAGAGCTCATCCTTTCCGGCGCATCGGCGGTCGAGCTGAGGCGCAAGGCGATGGAGGAGGGTATGATCGGTTTGAGGCAATCAGGTCTGCAGAAAATCCGAGACGGCATCACCACGATCGACGAAGTGGTCCGCGAATCGGTCCTGTAGTCGGGGGGAAGTCGATGACCGTAAGCCTGCATCAGCTTTTGAAGACCATGGTGGAAAAGGGCGGCACCGACCTTCACATCACCACCAACTCGCCACCTTTGATCCGAATTGACGGCACCTTGGTGACCCTCTCGCATCCGCCGATGTCAGCGGTAGACACCAAAAAGCTGGCTTACTCCGTTTTGACCGATGCCCAGAAGCACCGCTTCGAGGAGAAACTCGAGCTCGACATCTCGTTCGGCGTCAAGGGCCTTGCGCGGTTCCGCGCCAATGTCTTCATGCAGCGTGGCGCGGTGGCCGGCGCCTTTCGACGTATCCCATATGAAATCCTCGGTTTCCGTGAGCTCGGGTTGCCGCCGGCGGTGGAATCG
>Ga0316194_10003519_pt1 | contig 10919 bp, 9 predicted proteins | sample CroRivsedime1_MG_FD_204936 | JGI IMG/M metagenome (GOLD analysis project Ga0316194, IMG submission 204936) | Coastal sediment microbial communities from Maine, United States - Cross River sediment 1 | ecosystem: Environmental > Aquatic > Marine > Coastal > Sediment | place: USA: Maine... | reverse complement strand
ACCGCACGCCCCTTTATCACGCATCACAATGCCCTCGATATGGAGCTCTACCTGCGCGTCGCGCCCGAGCTTTACCTGAAGCGCCTGGTGGTCGGTGGCATCGAACAGGTATTCGAAATCAATCGCAATTTTCGTAACGAGGGCCTGTCGACCAGGCATAACCCGGAATTTACGATGCTGGAGTTTTACCAGGCCTACGCGGACTACGAAGACTTCATGAACCTGACCGAAGACATGATGCGGTCGCTGGCGCAGGCCGTACTCGGTTCGCAGAAGATAGCCTACCAGGGACAGGAGTTTGATCTGGAACAGCCGTTTGCGCGGCTGAGCGTTGCGGATTCGATTATCCAGTTCAATCCGGACCTCGATGCGAGCCGACTGGAAGACCTTGAATACTGCCGCAAGGTGGCTGCAGACCTGGGTATCAAGCCTGAGCCAGGCTGGGGTGCCGGCAAGCTGCAAATCGAAATCTTTGAAAAGACGGTCGAAGACCAGTTGTTGCAGCCGACCTTCATTACCGCTTACCCAACCGAAGTATCGCCGCTGTCACGCGCCAACGATGACAACCCGTTCGTTACCGATCGTTTCGAGTTTTTCATCGGTGGACGTGAACTCGCCAACGGTTTCTCGGAGCTTAATGATCCGGAAGATCAGGCGGCGAGATTCCAGCGCCAGGTCGAGGAAAAAGAGGCGGGTGATGAAGAAGCGATGCACTACGATGCCGACTACGTGCGCGCGCTGGAATATGGCATGCCGCCGACAGCGGGCGAGGGCATTGGTATCGATCGGCTGGTGATGCTACTTACCGATTCGCCAAGCATTCGGGATGTCATCCTGTTTCCGCACATGCGCCCCGAGTAATTTCATTTAATCCGCCGCTAACTATGTCATTCCGGCCTTAGAGCCCACTACTGCCCGGAGTAAACAACTGATCACAGATTCACCGGCGTCCTAAGGCTACCTCGGGGGTCAGTCCGCAAAAGCCGCTCCCAAACGGCAAAAAACGCCGTTTGGTCCATCCATGGAATCGCTTGGAGCCCGAAGCGTCGGACCGCGGCATCCCTGCCTCGCTACACTTTTGCGGACTGACCCCCGAGGTAGCCACCCACTTTAAGGGGAAACCGGTGAAGCCCCTCGCACCGTAAAGGCCGGGTGTTGATTTTTATAACCTACCTGTGCACAGGGGCATTTTATTCCGGAAAGTAGTGGGCTCTGGAGCCGGGATATTGAAAAGGTGGCACGCTCCAGCATTCTCGTTTGCACTGGAGTAACCCCGAAGTTCCGCTTGGTGCTAAACTCCTGTCTCATGAATTCTATAGCGCTCGTTCCCGAGTTTCATGCCTATGTTGTGATGGCATTGGTAGTGCTGGCATTGGTGCTTTTTGCCAGTGAGCGGATCCCGCTGGCATCGTCTAGCCTGCTCATCCTGGTACTACTCTCCCTGCTGTTCGAGATTTTTCCGTATAGCGGCAGTCATGGACCGGTCAACGCCGGCGATTTATTTCTCGGTTTCGGGCACCAGGCGCTGGTCGCGGTGTGTGCGTTGATGATCGCCGGCCAGGCCCTGGTGCGCACCGGCGCCCTGGAGCCAATTGGACGTCAATTGGCACGCTGGTGGGGTGTCTTTCCGAAGACCACATTTCTGATCACCCTGGTCATCGCAGCAATCCTCAGCGCATTTATTAATAACACCCCGGTGGTGATTCTGTTGCTGCCGATCCTGATCAGCGTGTCGCTCAAGACTTCGACGCCGGCCTCTGACCTGTTAATGCCCCTGGGACTGGCTACCTCCGTTGGCGGTATGGCGACCAGTATTGGCACCTCCACCAACCTGCTCGTTGTGGCCGTGGCTACAGACCTGGGATTGCGTAAGCTGGGTATGTTTGATTTTGTTTTTCCCGCGATGCTTGCCGGCAGCGCGGGTATTCTATACCTGTGGTTTGTGGCGCCGAAACTGTTACCTGCACGCGAGGCGCGTCTGCCCACCACGTCGCCGCGGATGTTCACCGCGCAACTGCGTATCCACGACGACAGTGTCGCTAACCAGAGGCAGCTGTCGGAGGTGATCGAGCTGGCGGGTGGTAACCTCGAAGTGGTGCATATTCTGCGCGGCGAGAAGAATAACCGGCTGGTGGCAATACCCGATATGGTGCTACGCAGCGGCGATCGCATCATGGTCAGGAGCACGCCAGACCGTCTGAAGGAGCTCGAAACCGTGCTCGGCGCGAGCCTTTTTTCAGGCGACGAGCGCGTCGACGATGAGCACCCGCTGGTAGATACGACACAACAAATTGCAGAAGTGGTGGTGGTACCCGGATCGACCCTCGACGGCAGAACCCTGGCCAATGTGCGCTTTCGTGAGCGCTACCAGTTGATGGTGCTGGCATTGTTTCGCAGCAATAAATGGGTCAGCAAGCAGGGCACCGAGCACACCGAGGAAACGCGCCTGCATTCCGGCGATGTATTACTGGTGCAGGGCTCGATCAGCAATATCAATCGGCTTAAATCGAGTCGCAACCTGCTGGTGCTCGACGCAAAGTCGGCCTTGCCGATTTCTTCGCGCGCGCCAGTGGCGATGTTGATCATGCTGGGGGTTATTCTGATGGCCGCGTTCGGCTTGTTGCCGATCGCAATCAGCGCGCTCTGTGGCGTGGTGTTATTGCTGTTCAGCGGGTGTATCAAGTGGTTCGATGCCACGCGCGCGCTTAGCGCTCCGGTGATACTGATCATCGTCACCAGCCTGGCGATGGGTACCGCGATGGTAGAAACGGGCGGTGCCGACATGATTGCCAGCGCCTACGTGGCGATGACCGCCGGTGCATCGCCAACGCTGATTCTGAGCGGCTTGCTGGCGATGATGGCGCTATTAACCAACGTGGTCTCCAATAATGCCGCTGCGGTCATCGGTACACCCATTGCCATCGGCATCGCGCATCAACTGGGCCAGCCCGCCGAACCTTTCGTACTCGCGGTACTGTTTGGCGCCAATATGAGTTTTGCTACACCGATGGCCTATCAGACCAACCTGCTGGTTATGAATGCGGGTAACTACAGCTTTACGGATTTTGTGCGCGTGGGCCTGCCACTGGTGGTGTTGATGTGGGCAATACTCAGCTTTTTACTACCTTGGCTATACGGTATGTAACCAGTTCGGTAAACTGCCTTTTTTGCCGAAACCAAATACGATGAAGTCCCAACTATTGATAATGCTGGAGATGCAGGATGCGATGAACTCCCGGGTCAACCCGGCCTGGCGCCAGGCAGATAACGCCTGGTACCGTGCGATCTGGACCGAATGTGCGGAAATGCTCGACCATTACGGCTGGAAATGGTGGAAGCACCAGCAGCCAGACCTGGAACAGGTGCAGCTTGAGCTGGTGGATATCATGCATTTTGCCATGAGTGACTACCTGCTGCAGGACGCCGATAACGCCGCGGTCGCCGCGCGTATCGAAGCCGAACTGAGTGATCCGCGTCAATGCCAGGATATTCGTGTGGCAATTGAAGCCATGGCACAAACCACGATCGCACAGCAGTCGATGCATTTTTCGGATTTTGCCAACATCATGACCTTGATTACGATGGATTTCGACCAGCTGTATCGTATGTATGTGGGCAAAAACGTACTCAATTTCTTCCGCCAGGATCACGGTTACAAGGATGGTAGTTACATCAAGATCTGGGATAGCAGGGAGGATAATGAACATCTTGTCGAAGTGCTTGCCAGCCTCGATAGTGGTAACGCCAACTTTCGCGAAGATGTCTATCGCGGGCTCCAGCAGCGCTATCCCGGCTGATCGATTCGCGCCGGGTAATAATAAGCATCAAGCTGATAATGCGGCTTTGCAAGACAGACATAAATGACTATGCTGCCGGGATGCGTGTAATTCTCACCAGGCACTACCAGACAATATCGAATGCAGAGGGCCGAATTTTGGGCTGGGGCAATTCGCCACCCTGCCCGGGCTGGAAGGCCGATGTCGATTTCATCGATAACCGATTGCGGGAATGTGGTGTCAGCTTCGACGCTGTATATTCAAGTGACCTGGAACGCGCCCGAGAAACTGCGAAGACCTATGCCGGGTCATTTGGAATCGCTGATGTCGTCGCTATACCGGAGCTTAAGGAAATCAATTACGGTAAGCTGCAAACCAGGAAAAAAAGCTGGGTAACCGAGCATTACCCCCAACACAAGAAAAATCCGGGGCTGGTGTATCCTGACGGTGAAAGTTTTCAACAAATGCAGCAGCGTAGTGTTCAATTCCTGTCTTCTCTCGCGCTAGCTCATCCAGAACTGACGGTTCTCATCGTTTCTCATGCGGGGGTAATCCGCGGAATCGTCAGCCATTTTCTAGGCCTGGAGTATGCGTCAAGTCTTAAACACTGGATACCGTTCCGCTATATCGGCGATTTCCTGTTCGAAGGGGAGAACTGCGTGCGCTACGACGAACTCGGCAAATCTTCCGGGTTCGTGCGAGATGCTGCCATCGAGATACCCTTTACCGTGAACCGCGCGGGAAGCTGACGATTCGAGCCTGACCTGCGAGCCCGAATTCGGTTCGGCCAGCAGGGATTATCCAGACTGCGCCGCAACTCCGGTCAATCCAGGTCGTCCACGAAAGCTTTTGCGCCGAAAACTTTTTCCGGCGTACTATCAAAGTTCTCCGCCAGGGTAGCGATGGTAAATCGCATAATCTCGGAAAAAACCTTGTCCCGGCTCTCGTTTACTGCAATGTGGATATTCGCCCCGTCAGCTTCAGACAGAAGATAGGATTGCAGGCGCCAGATTTCATCAAAGTATTGCAGGTAATGCTCTGCGCCCCGGTCCGGTACGTTGGTGCTGCGCAACTTGATTCTTTGCTGCAGGTGCTTGCGCTTTAACAGGCCCAGCATAATCGGTATTACCACGGCATCGGTCTCGGACTGGAATTTTTCCATCAGAGCGGGATGCATGTGCACGCCTTCGAGCACCAGCGATACGTGTTCGCGCGTCGCGCGCTGTAACACGGCCTCGATGGCCAGCGACAGCATATCCGCCTGACTTCGGTAACCCTGCACCAATAGCGCCTCGGAGATCTCTTCTTTGCCCGAAGGATGACCTGGTAATCCTTTCCAGGCAGTAAAGGACGACTGGTGTAGCACCGGCATCAACTGTTCCGGAATCATCGTGCGCATGATCTCGCGCAGCATGTCGGTGGACTGGGTACGTACTATTTCCAGACGACTGGCCAGCGTGTTTGCCGTGGAACTCTTGCCGCAGCCGGCGGTACCGCCAATCAGGAAGATTAGTGCGCGGCCGCTATTGATGAAATCGTGCCAGACCAGCCAGCGATGCGCGACGGCTGGCCCGAGTTTGCTGGACTGACGCAGGTAGCGGTAGATCAGCATCGCCAGGTTTCTGGATTTTATGATTTTAATCGACTTGTTGGTCAGGTGCTCCTGCAACATCTGCACCACGTCTTCCGATTCCCGGGATTTGAGCCCTATGGTTTCGAGACTATGCCTGAATTTAAGGCGTGAAAACGGATTTATTCGTCCGCACTGTTGTTCAACCTCGATCGTTAGCGGAATATTGCGATTCTCGTAACGGTAGACACTATTGTCTTTGCCCAGCGATTTTAATCGTCCAAGCACCAGTCGATTGAGATCGACCGTGGAAATCAGATCGGTATCGGCGAGTTCGTTGCGTATTTCAGATGCAATTTGAGAGGCTTCCTCAAACTCCAGCCCCGCGTCCTGCAGGCTGCGAATCAGGATGCCCCTCAGAAATGGAATCCGGGTTTCTTCAAGATCTTCTACGAATGTTTTAGACAATTGACTCCCGTTTACGGCAAGGCAGGGTAAATGATGTTGTAACTCTCTATTTTAGGCTTGAATGCTTGATATGCAAATAAAGAAATGCCGCGAAATAGTTACACCTGCAGCTGGTGATAGCGGCATAAAAAGAGCGATTAGCCGTAGCGCCCTTCAATATAGTCCGCCGTTTCCTGATGGGCGGGTGTGACGAACATGTCGGCGGTATCGGTATGTTCGATGACTTTACCCATCAGCATAAAGATACACTCTTCGCTGGCGCGGCGGGCCTGGGCCATGTTATGCGTCACGATCAGGATCGAGTATTTGCCGCGCAGCTCCCATATCAACTCCTCCACCGCGGCGGTCCCTTTCGGGTCGAGTGCGGAACAGGGCTCATCCATTAACAGGACGCTTGGCTTGACCGGCAGCAGGCGGGCGATGCAGAGTTTTTGCTGCTCTTCCAGGGAAAGCTCCGTCGCCTTGCGTTTCAGGTAATCCTTGACCTTGTCCCACAGCAATACCTGCTGCAAAGCCTGCTCAACAATTTCATCCTCGTCGTCGCGGCTGTATTTCCTGTCCCGGTTGTGTAACTTGTGGCCGAAGAGGATATTCTCACGGATCGATGTGGGCAGCGGATTGGGTCGCTGAAACACCATGCCGACCTGTTTACGGACCTGCACCAGCTCCACTTCGGGCGCATAAATGTTATTGCCGAACACGTCGATTGAACCGTCGATGCGCACATAACCAAGGCGTTCATTGATCCGGTTTATGCTGCGTAAAAAAGTGGATTTACCGCAACCCGAGGGTCCGATCAGCGAGGTCACCCGACCTTGCTTGATATCCAGGTTGACATCGAACAAGGCCTGGAATGTGCCGTACCAGAGATTCAGTGCCGAGGTACTGATCGCCAGTTCGGTGTTCACATCGGGTTCTGACTGGCTCGTATTCATATCGATTCCCGACGCCATCACCCGAAGCGCCCTTCGATGTAATCGGTGGTGCGCGAGTCCTTGACCTGGCCGTTAAACAGGTCTTCGGTTGCGCCAATTTCCACGCATTCTCCATCGAGAAAGAAGGCCGTACGATCGGCAAGGCGGCGTGCCTGCTGTACCAGGTTGGTGACCAGGATGATGCTCATCTCCGGTTTAAGTTCCTTCAGCACGTCCTCGATGCGCATCGTGGTCACCGGGTCCACCGCGATCGAAAACTCATCCAGCATGAGTAGTTCCGGTTCCTGCGACAGTGCCCTGGCAATGGTCAGGCGTTGTTGCTGACCGCCGGACAACAGGCTACCCAGCGAATCCAGTCGATCCTTGACCTCGTCCCACAGCGCGGCGCGCGTCAGGCAGCGCTCGACGATGACGTCGAGTTCGGCCTTGTCAGTGATACCGCGCAAGCGCGGCACAAAGGCCACGTTTTCATAGACAGTGAGTGGCAGCCCCACGGGTAGTGGAAATACCACGCCAATCCGATTACGCAACGCATAGACGTTGCGCACGTCGCGAATATTCGTCCCTTCAAACAGGATCTCACCGTCGACTGACATTTCGCTGTTGAAATCATTCATCCGATTCAGGGCTTTGAGGAAGGAAGTCTTGCCGGCGTTGGCGGGGCCGATTATGCCGAAAATTTCATTTTCCTTTACCTCGAGAGTGATCCCTGAAATTGCAGTGGTCGAGCCATAGCGGATGGCGACGTCACGCACTGCAAGTTTGACTGCCGAATCATGCGTGCTGGCAACGCTTGCCATGTCTTCTGCCGTGCTTACCATTTCTTTTTCCCACGCAGATGCATGCGCAATGCAATCGAGGCGCTATTCATCAGCAACACCATCGAAATCAGGACCAGCGCGACGCCATATGGCAACGCGTCAGGAACATTGGGGACCTGGGTCGCAACCACGAATAAATGCAGCGACAGGGCCATGGTCTGATCAAACACGCTCTCGGGTAAAACCGGAATGAAGAACGCTGCCCCGGTGAACATGATCGGTGCGGTCTCACCCGTGGTGCGCGAAACCTCGAGAATGACGCCCGTCAGAATGCCACTGACCGAATTGGGCAGCACCACGCGGCGAATGGTTTGCCAGCGTGTGGCGCCCATGTTCCAGCAGGCTTCCCTGAAAGCATGCGGTACCGCCTGCAGAGATTCCCTGGTCGCCACGATGACCACCGGCAAGGTCATGACGGCGAGTGTCATACTGGCGGCCAGGATACTGGTGCCGAAACCGAAAAAGATGACGAAGGCTCCCACGCCGAACAGCGCATGCACGATAGAGGGCACACCCGCCAGGTTGATGATGGCGAGGTTGATGGCGCGTGTGAACCAGTTATCGGGCGCATACTCACTCAGGTAAACGGCAGCGGCGACGCCGACCGGAACCGAAATTATCAGTGCCACGCCCACCAGCCACACGGTTCCCAGCAGGGCAGGGAAGATGCCGCCTGCAGTCATACCGTTGGTGGGGTTACTGAATAAAAATTCGAAGGAAATCATGCTGCTCCCCTTCACGATCAGGGTAGTCAATATGATTAGTACCGGCAGTATCAGCAGGCCGGCCATCAGCATGAACAGGATCCGGAACAGATTTTCGGTCCGTTTGGCGCTGACATTGAGCTCGGTTTCGATGAACTGGTTTTCGACAATACCTGTACTCGCCATGATTTATCCTAGCTCTTGCGTATGCCGCGGACGATCAGGTCAGCGGTCAGGTTGATAATGAAGGTGATCATGAAAAGGAAAATCCCGATCGTAAACAATGCCTGGTAGTGAGGCGATCCGACCGCGGTCTCACCCAGTTCCGCCGCAATGGTCGCGGTCAGCGCGCGCACCGAATCGAATACGCTGCCGGGCATGTTGATCGCGTGCCCTGTCGCCATCAGCACCGCCATGGTTTCGCCGAAACCCCGGCCGACACCGAGCAGTACACCCCCGAGCAAGCCGTTCTTGGCAGCCGGCAGCACGGTCTTGTAAATGACTTGCCAGCGGGTTCCGCCGAGCGCCTCGGCCGCCTCGCGATACCGATCCGGCACTGCCTTGAGCGCATCCTCGCTGATCGATGTCATGATCGGCGCTGCCATCAAGCCCAGGATGATGCCGGCGTTGAGAATATTCAGTCCAACCGGAACGTCGAAGATATCGATGATCAATGGATTCATGATCGACAGCCCGATGAATCCCCAGACCACCGAGGGAATAGCAGCCAGCAGCTCGATCAGGACTTTGAGGAATTCGCGTGTCTTGCCGGTGGCAAACTCGGCAATGTAAATGGCGCTGCCCAGTGAAAACGGGATCGCCACCAGCATTGCCAGGCCGGTGACACTGGCGGTGCCGGCGATCAGCGCGAGGATGCCGTAAGTCGGTTCATCGTCGTCCGTCGGTTCCCACCACTGTGACAGGAAAAACTCTTTGAAACTGAAATCTTCGAGCAGGAAACCGAAGCCCTCGACGGTAACGAAAATAAAGATACCGACGATCAAAACGATGGCGGAGATACCGCTCAGGAAAACCAGGTACTGGACAATCTTGTCAATGTACCAGTCGGCATTGCGCTGGTTGATATCCGGCATGTTGCCAGTATTTTGCCTGGGTACCTGGCTCACCTCACACGGCCTCGTCGCCACGCAGCAATGTCAGTAGTTCCCTGATATGCAGCGCCAGGGTTTTGTGCAGCGCTTCCCAGGCTTCCGCATCATCCGTTGGCGGAACTTTCACATCTTTCCAGTTCAGGGCCGAGGTTCGAAAGGGGATCTTGACCACCGCCTTCAGGACTTTTTTGTGCAGCCCGACAATGACGTGGTAATGTGCCAGCGATTCTCGGCTCGTATCGAGTTTTCGGGGGACCAGGCCGGATAAGTTGAAGCCTCGTTCCTCCATAAATGAGACCATGTTCGCATTCAGACTGTCAGCCGGATGAACTCCGGTGCTCGAATACTCGCCGGCGTGGGGATAAATATTGCGTGCAATCAATTCTGCCATCGGGCCGAGGCAGCTATTGTCTTCGTCGAGAAACAGAATCCGGTAGACCTTCGGCGTCTTGCCCTCACCGGTTTCGATAAATATGGTTTGCTCTGCCAGGTTCTTGGCCTGGTCGGCAACCCGCTTCAGCTGGCTAAATATGATCAGGTAAATCATGGTATTGCGGTTGCAGCCACCACTATTCTCGGCGCTGTCCAGTAACTCGGCATAAATCCTGTCCATGTCGTGCTCGACTTGCCTGGCCATGGCGATTGCCTCGCGCGCGCGCGCGTCATTTGAAGAATTAAATGCACTGATGGATTCGCTCAGCACCGACATGGCCTCGGCGCTGATACTTTTAAGTTCCGCTGACATGTAGCCCTCCGGAACATCGCCCAGTTGCACGGCCTCGCGAGCAATGGTGACCGCGTAGTCGCCAATCCGCTCCAGAATGATGTTGGCGCGAATGACCGAGGAAATCAGTCGTAAATGTCCGGCACTCGGCAGGTGTACGGCGATAAATGCGTGACAGAGCCGATCGATCTTGCGCATCAGCCGATTAATCGGCAGATCGGACAGGATCGTGGTGAAGGCCAGTTTGTCGTCTGCCTCGTGCAGGGCGCGAAAGGCGCTATCGAGCGCCTGCTCGACGCTGGATCCCATGTTTGCAATTTGATCACGGATTTCGTTGAGATCGTGTTCCAGGCGTTCTTCGAGATGAGACATTATTATTTACCGGCAACTGTTTGAAGCGGAGAGAAATCCGCATCCCTGCGGCATCCCTCCTGAGTTTAATTAAAAATCCCTACATGCAATTGACATCGCGCACCGGGGCATAACCTTTTTTCTTCAGGATGCATTGGCCCGCATCCGATAAAATCCAGTCCATGTATTCCTTGATAGACCCTTGTGGCTGCCCGTTAGTGTACATGAACAGGGGACGGGCAATCGGATAACTGCGGTCGCTGGCGGTCGCGACGGTTGGGCTGACGCAGCTGGCACCATCTTCTACCGAGATACAGACGAGCTTTAGATGTTCGGTCGCGTAAGCCAGTCCGCTGTAACCTATGGCACAGGGGGTTTTCTCGACCAGGTCCACCACGTCTTTTGAACCGTGCATGTCGAGGGTTCCCTGGCGGAAACTGCCCTTCGAAATCACACCT